>Ga0222424_100038_pt1 | contig 355438 bp, 316 predicted proteins | sample 2B2ome_FD_182468 | JGI IMG/M metagenome (GOLD analysis project Ga0222424, IMG submission 182468) | Enriched microbial communities from leaf-cutter ant dump, University of Wisconsin, Madison, United States - 2B200A (version 2) | ecosystem: Environmental > Terrestrial > Nest > Insects nest > Nest...
CTGAAAACACGCAGGGCAAAGTTCAAACATGGGTCAATTCTCGATGGAAATATCCTGTGCTACCGGGTCACTTCTCAGTGGCAATCAACATTCACGGTCACGGAAAGCTTAGCGGAAGCGGTATCGCCGTCACCGTCGGTCACCGTGTAGCTGAACTCGATTTTGAAATTGTCTTCCCAGGAGGTCGCAATATCGCTTCCGCTTTCACTCGTCAGCGGATGATCGAGGGGGGCATGCATCTGGAGCGTATAAGTTCCATCGGCATTCACCTTGAGTGTGAACACATCAAAGGAAGTCCCGCCGTATTCTGCCGTACCTTTGAGCGTGCCTCCGCCGCTGCCGTTCTCGGTCCATCCGACCGTCACATCGCAAGCGTGCCCAACGCCCTGACCATCGACAAAGATCGCCTTCAGGACTGCCGACGAATCGCCTTTGTCATTAACAACATTGACGGCCTCCGAAACGGAAACCTGCTTCACCCCGTCCATGCCGCCATTCAAGGGCAGAACACCGGCGAGCTTGGGAACCAAGTCAGGAGAAGTGTCGCCCGGCCCGCCCTTGATGCCGTCGTGGAAGCTTTCATCGTCGAGCGTCCAGAGCCCCTTCGCGTCCCGGGCATCCGGCCCGTCGTCGCGGAAGCCTATTTGTCCGGAAATATCGACGGTCTTGCTGACCTTGTCGCCATCTCCATCCTCAGCAGTCACCACGACAGACACCGCGCCCGCGGCGAGATGGTCCACTTCGTCGTAGTCGCCTTCCTTCGTGTTATGGATGGAAAGCCACTGCGCCACCGTAACCTCGCCGTTTCCGTCGATGTGCAGCGCGAATGCAGCCTTGCCATTCGGATTTGCGGTTTCGCCCTCGCCAAGGCGACCGACGATATAGGTGATGCCGTTATGGGTTTCGGCATAGAGAAAGATCTTGACGCCTTCCGTTGTCGACAGGCCGGAATCCGTTCCCGCCTCCGTCGCAAGCGAATAGGACAGCGGTTTGCCTTGCCCGTCCGCTCCATGATTGACCTCGACGTCTACGATCGCTCCTTTGCTATGGGCGAACCCGAGCGGCAGACCGAACGGAGACTGCGGGTCCTTGCCCTTGGATACAATTGGCGCAAACAGCGCCAGCGCTTGTAGATTGGGGACGGCCTTGCTGATATCGTCAGCGCCTTGGCCCTGAGGGCCGAAACTTTCATCGTGAACGACCTGAACGGCATTTCCCCAGACGTCGAGCTTGGGCACGTCATCGACGATATCGATTTTCAGCGTCGCCGAGGCACCGAGACCACCTTTGTCGGTGACCTTGATGGTGAAATGATCTGCATCCTCTGCAATATCCGCACCCGCAGCCTCATGCGTGAACGCAGTCTTCAGCATGTAAGTATATGATACGATCCCTTTCGCTGAATCGTACCCGGTAATCGTCAGAACGCCATGCGCACCTTCAATAGACCAGTTGACTAGATCCTTAATCGCATGCGTCTCCTCCAGACCGAAACCCTTAATCGTCAGCGAGGCTATGTCGCCCGGACCGTCGGGATCGGATATGGTAAATGTGCCTTCGACGGTGGGTGTGGACTTGTCCTCCTCCGTCCCGTCTTTCAAATATTTTTCAAAAACCTGTTGAACGCCAGGGGGGATGTGGATTCCGCCCTCACTGTTCGGCGGATTTTCAGGAAACTCGATCCCCGGTCCGCGATTGGGTGCATCGATCGCGGCGAGAAGCTGCTGGTCCTCGAGCGTGCCGAACTGCAGGGCCGTTGGCGGCAGGAGGTCGATGGCCGGGCCGGCGTCGCCGATGCCGGGGATGGCCTCGCTGAAGTTGCCGCCGGCGCTTTCGCTGCCGGAGGCCGTGGCCGTCAGCGTGCCGTCGGGGCCCGCCGCGACGTTGATGTTGCTGGCCTGAAGGGCGGCGACCAGGGCGTCCTGGGGAATTTCCACGTCGTCGATGACGAAGGTCGGCACATGCAGGGCGGCATGTTCGATGACGATGCGCGAACCGTCCGGCTGGACGAGGATCAGGTTGTCGCCGTCGATTTCGATCTTTTCGATCGAGGTGCCCGCGGGCAGCTTGACGACATTGTCCTCGGCGGCGACGGTCTCGACGCCCGGCTGGGCCTGCGTCGCGGCGGGAACAGCGGCATTGCCCTGCTCGCCTGCAGCCTGCGCCACAAGTTGCGGCTGTCCTTCATTAAGCAGGCCCGCCGCATCGGCCGGGAACGCCACGGAGCGCTCGGCACCTTCATGCGCCGCGCCGGAAACAGACAGATGTTCGTTAAAGCCCTCGGTAGTCATAGCAGAACCCCTTCTACAATTGCGTTAGGCAAGCCACGGAATTGCAGGGCATTCAAGTGGGGGGTGCACCGAGCCATATATCGGGATATGGGGCACGCTGGCGTTTTTTTACGATTGGTTAACTTGTCCGACGCCATGAGGTCGCCGGCAAGGGGCTGACACCGCTCCCGGTTGCCGTATTCAACGGGCCGTGTTCTAGCCCGGCGTTAATTGTCGGGCTTCGAATGTCCCTTTCGAATCAGGGATATACCTTGCCGGTCAGCCGTCATGACCGGGGGATGAAACTCACTGTCCGGCCTGCGGCATGAGAAACATCGGCCTTACGGGCAGAAGACAAATTTAATGACCGGGTTAAACACCGCCGGTTGTGCCGTTACGAGATGGCCGAGCCGGAAGCGGGGCGCCATTCCCGGAATGGGACGGCGAGGCGGACGGAGGGAACGGCGGCCTTGCGGATGACGTTGCTCAGGGCAGCACGTAGCAGAGGACGATATCCTGGCCGGACGTTCCCGGAAGAACCGCGTTGAGCCTTCCGCGAAGGTTTCGTCCTCCAAGTCCGACGACGAAGCCGACTTCGACCGGCCGGTTTCCATTCGCCTTCAGGGTGGCGATGAGGGGAGCGATCTGGACGTTGAGAGAAAGGCTGAGGTCGCGGCTGGCCGGCCCCGCTTCCGCATCCGAGAAATTGGCCTGGATATAGTTCAGGAAGGCCTGGTTGTAGGCGAGGAGACGTTTGTCCAGCTTCAGGGCGAAGGCCGGGCCTGGCGATGCCGTCACCAGGCTGCCCACGCCTGCCGGATCGGTAAGCCCTCGTTCGGCGGCAAGCGCATCCAGCGCCCAGCGCAGGCAATAGGCTCGCAACAGCGCGGTTGTATTGGCCGGCTCCGGGGCTCCGGCCAGAATGCTGCCGACAAGCGCGCCGATTTTCTTCTCCCGCACCTCGGCGATTTCCTTGAGAACCCTCCAGTAGATCGCCTCAAGGCGGATGCCGCGGCGAACCTTGCCCTCCTCCACGACACGGAAGATCAGTTCCGTATCTGCCGGGCGGTCGGCGTCGGCGACAGGCTCATCGGGCATCGTACCGGCTGGGCGCTCCATCTACGGCTCCCGTCCCGGGTCGATCATCTCACAACACGTCATGGCATGGCTTTCCGCAGGCATATTCCTTGAGGCCGGCATCATCCTATGCATGTCGCACGACACGCATCAACCTGTCGGCGAGTAAACATCACTAAAATGCGATACTATGCTTAAATCCGCGGTGTCCCGGTCATGGCGGGCGCGATGTTCTGATTCAGCGAAAACACGTTCGCGGGGTCGTATCTGTTCTTCAATTCGACGAGCCGCGGGTAGTTTGGCCCATAGGCGGCCTTCACGCGCTCGGCCCCTTCGTCCCCGAGGTTGTTGACATAGACCGCGCCGGTCGAGAAGGGCCGGACGGCCGACCAAACGTCGCGCACCCAGTCGATATTTTCCCGATCGGCGGCCGGGTCGTCCCAGATGGCAATGGGAAAGCAGTCGAATTCCGCATCCCTGCCGGCATAGGCGGTCGCCGCGACGGGGATGCGGGAGATCGCGCCCCCCACCTGCTGGAGGACGAGCAGGGCATTGCCGTTCGGCGCCCTCCGATAGGTATCGAGAAGCGCGTCGATCATATCCGGGGCAAGTTCGCGCAGGAACTGGGCCTTCCACGAATAGCGGCGGCCACGCGGAAACAGTGCGTCGCCGGCCGACTGCACGGCGAGATAGGGCGTGGGCTCGAGGCGTTCGCTCACGATCCTGCCCTGCGCATAGGCCTGTAGCGGCGCGATGTCCTTTGCCGCCTGCGCGGAGGGACCGGAATGGAAGACGGAGATAGAGAAGAACCGCTCGCCCGCCGTGGCGAAGAGCGCGGCGTCGAGGCTGAGTTCGTCCGGCGCATTGCGGGCAAATTCCCCGTAGAATTTCAGGGCGTCGCGCGCCCTCGCCTCGGGGAAGACGAGGCTGCCGGCAAGCACCGTGGTGCCGATGGCATGAAGGCGATAGTCGAAGCGGGTGACGATCCCGAAATTACCGCCGCCGCCGCGCAGCCCCCAGAAAAGGTCGGCATTCTCCTCGGCGCTCGCGTGGAGCACCCTGCCGTCGGCGGTCACGACCTGTGCCGAAAGCAGGTTGTCGCAGGCGAGCCCGAAGCGCCGGCCAAGCTTGCCGAAGCCGCCGCCCAGGGTGAGGCCGGCAATGCCTGTATCGCCGTTGACGCCCATGGTCGTGGCAAGGCCGCAGACCTGCGTGGCGCCATCGAATTCGGCAAGCGTCAAGCCGGCCTCGGCCGAAGCGAAGAGGCGCTTGTCCTCCACCAGCCTGTTCTTCATCCGCGAAAGGTCTATGACGAGACCGTCCTCGCAGACCGACTTTCCCGCAACATTGTGCCCGCCGCTGCGCACGGAAATCGGCAGGCCGCTTTCCCGCGCCGCGTCGAGTGACGCAACCACATCCTCTACGCAGGCGCAATAGGCGATGGCCGCCGGCCACTTGTCGACGAGGCCGTTCCAAACCTGACGCGCGCGTTCGTAGGAAAGGTCCGTCCGCAGCACCAGTTCGCCACGCAGCACGCGGCGCAGGCGGGCTTCATCTCGCGGGTTCATTGCGGAAGGTGCGGCAGGCTCCAGGGCGTCGGTTCGCATCGCGGTTCTCCCATCGGATGGCTCGACAGACGGTCTCACGGGAACGGAACATTAGCAAAATCGAAGAAGTCAGGTGCCAGGTGAATTGAATTCATCTATGATCGCGGCATGAGGAAACTGCCGCCTCTCAATGCACTGCGAGCCTTCGAGAGCGCCGCCCGGCATCTGAGCTTCCGGCGGGCAGCGGCGGAACTCGGCGTCACGCCCACCGCCGTCAGCCACCAGATCCGCCTTCTGGAAGACATCTGCGCCCAGCCTCTCTTCCACCGGCAGCCGCGTCCCCTCCGCCTGACCGCCGCCGGAACCATGCTGCTGCCGGTGCTGCGCAACGGGTTCGATTCCTTCGCGGCGGCGTTTGCCGCCCTTGGCGATGCGGCGCCGCTCCGGGTCCTGCGCGTCACCACGCCCAATGCTTTCGCCAGCCGCTGGCTCGTGCCGCGTCTTCCCCTGTGGCAGGAGGCACAGCCAGAGATCGCGCTCGAGATCATCGGTACCGACCGGCCCCTGAGCATCGAGGCAGGGGAAGCCGATGTCGCGATCCGCTATGCACGGCGCCTGCCCGAGGGGCACGCCGGGGAAGAACTCTTCCGCGACACCTATTTTCCCGTCTGCCGGCCCCAGCTGCTTGCCGGCGGCCGGCCCCTCGCCGCGCTGCGGGACATGTACCGCCTGCCGCGCATCCACTATGACTGGATGAAGATCGATGCCGAGACCCCCACCTGGCATCACTGGTGGAAGAAAGCGCGCACGCTCGATACCAGCCTGCCGCGCGACGCCGAAGCCTGCCGGCTCAGCTTCCGCGAGGAGGCGCATGCCATCGCCGCGGTCCTGGCCGGTCAGGGCGTGGCGATCTGCAGCGACGTCATCCTTGCACCGGAGCTCGAACGGAGCGAACTGGTGAGGGCGCACGAACTCTCGCTGCCGGGTCTCGGCTATTATCTCCTGCACCGGCCCGACCATCCCGGCAGACGCATGATCGCACTGTTTGCCGAATGGCTGCGCGGCGTCGTATGAAACCTCGCCGCGCAGCGGGACCCGTCAGCCGCGCCGGGCGGCCTCGATCGCGGCGACGTCGATCTTCTTCATCGTCATCATGGCATTGAAAGCGCGCTTCGCCTCACTGCCGCCGACCGCCATCGCCTCCATCAGGACACGCGGCGTGATCTGCCAGGAAATGCCCCATCTGTCCTTGCACCAGCCGCATTCGCTCTCCTGCCCCCCATTGCCGACGATGGCGTTCCAGTAGCGGTCGGTCTCTTCCTGGTCTTCGGTGGAGATCTGGAAGGAGAATGCTTCCGAGTGCTTGAAGATCGGCCCGCCGTTGAGCCCCAGGCAGGGCATGCCGGCGACCGTGAACTCGACCATCAGCACATCGCCTTCATGGCCGGAGGGGTAGTCGCCCGGCGCATGATGAACGGCGGTGACCGCACTGTCGGGAAAGACCTCCGCGTAGAAGCGGGCCGCCGCCTCGGCGTCCTTGTCGTACCAGATGCAAACAGTGTTCTTTGCCATTGTCCGTTCCTTTCGCTCGGTTCGTTGCCTGCGGTTTCCGGCATGGATCGCCCGGATGCCAGATCCGTTCGGCCAGAGGACGCAGGAGACCGCCGCATCCCGACAGCCGCCTTGAAAAAATCCGACCGGGATTTTCGCGCTGCCTGTCACGTCGCATGAGTTAGGGCCGGGGGGGCGATTGAACAGCCTCTCGCTCAGGCAACCTGTCTACGTACGCACCCGTTAGCCTTCCCGATAGCGCAGCGCATCGAGGACGACCTGGAAGGCCGGGGCGTTTTGCCGGCGGCTTGGATAGTAGAGATAGTAACCGGCAAAGGGCGGCGACCAGTCGTCAAGGACGAGCTGCAGCCCTCCGGACGCGATATGTCCAGCCACGATGTCCTCCGGCACATAGGCGATGCCGTAGCCGCCGAGGGCGGCCTCCACCATCGGCAGCGTCGAGTTGAAGGTGAGCTGGCCATCGACGCGCATGCGGATGTCCCGCCCGTCCCGCTGGAATTCCCAAGCATAGAGCCCCCCGGCTGTCGTGAGGCGCAGGCAGATGCAATTGTGCTGCATCAGGTCCTGCGGCGTCTGCGGCACGCCCCGCGCCGCGAAATAAGCCGGCGCCCCGACCGCGACCAGCCGCCAGTCCGGGCCGATGCGCACGGCGATCATGTCCTTCTCGACCGTTTCGCCGAGCCGCACCCCGGCATCGAACCCGTCCTCGACGATATCGCGGAGACCGTTGTCCCGGCTGAACTCCACCTTGAGGTCCGGATAGTGCGTGAGCACCGGCCGCAGCTTCGGCCAGACGAGCTGCTCCAGCGCATGGTCGGAAAGGGTGATACGCACCGTGCCGGAGGGCTTGTCACGATAGGCGGTCAGCGCCGCTATGTCGGTTTCGATCTCGGCGATGCGCGGGGCGAGCGACTGGCGCAGGCGCTCCCCGGCCTCCGTGGTCGAGACGCTGCGCGTGGTGCGGGCGAGCAACCGCAGCCCCATGCGCGTTTCGAGCCGTTTGATCGTATGGCTCAGCGTCGACTGGGTGATGCCGATCCTGGCGGCGGCCCGCGTGAAGCTGCGTTCCTCCGCCACGGCGAGGAACCACAGGAGATCGTTGAAGTTTTCGCGCATGGCTTGCCCCGGGTCGCAGCGTCGACACCTTACTTATGGCCCATATCGATAAGTTCAAGCGAAATATCGCGCCTAATCAAATCAATTGTCCACTGCTATCCAAGACGCATCGCGAGCCGCCGAACCGCGACGGCCAGCCTTTTTCATACAGGATCGATCATGGATACGACGTTTGACGAACGGCTGACGAAGCCTGAGGCCGCCTGGGGGGCGGTCTTGTCGATGGCCCTTTGCGTGGCCGTCCTCATCGCCTCCGAGTTCATGCCCGTCAGCCTGCTGACGCCGATCGCCGACGATCTCGGCATCTCAGAAGGACGGGCCGGCCAGGCGATCTCCATTTCCGGCTTCTTCGCCGTTCTCACCAGCCTCTTCATTGCCGGCCTCGTGCGGCATGTCGACCGCAAGCACGTCCTCACGTTCTTTTCGCTGCTCCTCGTCGTCTCCGGCCTGATCGTGACCTTTGCGCCCGACTATGCGGTCCTGATGATCGGCCGGGCGCTGCTCGGCGTCGCCATCGGCGGCTTCTGGTCCATGTCGACGGCGATCGTCATGCGCCTCGTTCCAGAGGACGCGGTTCCGAAGGGCCTTGCGCTGCTCAATGCCGGCAATGCCATTGCCGCGACCGTCGCCGCCCCGCTCGGAAGCCTGCTCGGCGACCTTGTCGGCTGGCGCGGCGCCTTCTTCCTCGTCGTGCCCCTCGCGCTGCTGGCGCTCGTCTGGCAATGGATCGGCATGCCCGCGCTGCCGCCGCGCGGCCGGAAGAGGTCGGCCAATGTCTTCGCCCTGCTCAAGCGCCGGGAGGTGGCGCTCGGCATGAGCGCGATCTTCCTGCTCTTCATGGGGCAATTCGCCCTGTTCATCTATCTGCGGCCCTTCCTGGAGACAGTGACGCGGGTCGATGTCTCGACGCTCTCGGCGACCCTGCTTCTCATGGGGCTTGCCGGCGTGGCAGGCACCTGGGTCATCGGCTACCTGTTGAAGACGCGCCTCTACAGTATCGTCATCGCCATTCCGCTCGTCATGGCCGGTCTTGCCGCCGCGCTGGTCGCGCTCGGGACCCTGCCGGCCGCCGCCGCGATCCTGCTCGCCGGCTGGGGCTTCTTCGGCACGGCCGCTCCGGTCGGCTGGGGCACCTGGCTGAGCCGCACGCTCGGCGACGACGCGGAAGCCGGCGGCGGCCTGCAGGTCGCGGTCATCCAGCTTGCCATAACGCTTGGCGCGTCGCTCGGCGGGATGCTGTTCGACATGTTCGGCTGGTGGAGCCCCATCGTGCTCTCTGCCATCCTGCTGCTCGGCTCGGCGCTTGCCGCCGGCGCCGCCGCCACCGACCACCGGAGGGCCGCGCGGTGACCACTCCGCTCCTCACCCGCCGCACGATCCTTCGAGCCGCCGCGGCCGCGCCTTTCGCGCTCGGCGGACCCGTCCATGCAGAGAAAGCCGTATCCATGAAAATCCGCATCGCCTTCGCCGACCACACGATGAGCGCCACATTGGAAGATAACCCCTCCGCCCGCGACCTGGCATCGATGCTGCCGCTGCTCGATCTCAAGATCGACGACTATGCCCATAACGAGAAGATCGCCTACCTCCCGCGCAAGCTCACCGAGGCAGGCAGCGACCGATTTTCCGACGAGCGTCCCGGCGACCTCTGCTACTATGCGCCCTGGGGCAACCTCGCCCTCTTCTACGGCGAATATCATTGGTCGCGCGGCCTGATCCGGCTCGGCCGCATCGACGGCAGCTTCGAACCCTTGCTGACGCGGGGAGAATTCCCGCTTCAGATTGACCTCATCCGATAACAGACAGGAGAACGACCATGAATATCTCACGCGCAGGATCGCGGTCCTCCGCCAAGGGGCCGGAAGCATGGTTCACCGGCACAGTGCGCATCGACCCGCTCTTCAATCCCTTCGACGCCGAACGGGTGCAGGGCGCGCAGGTGACGTTCGAGCCGGGGGCGCGGACTGCATGGCATACCCATCCCCTCGGCCAGACCCTCATCGTCGTTTCCGGCCTCGGCCGGGTGCAGCGAGAAGGCGGCCCGGTGGAGGAGATCCGGCCCGGCGACGTGGTCTGGTTCGCCCCCGGCGAAAGGCACTGGCACGGCGCGGCCCCGGATGTCGCCATGACCCATATCGCGCTCCAGGAGGTCAAGGACGGCAAGGTCGTCGACTGGCTGGAGCATGTCACGGATTCTGAATACGGCGCCTGAGACGGGCGCGACACGAAAGGAATATTCAATGCTTGGAACGGTGCTTTACAGCCCCGGCGACATCCGCTGCGAAGAGGTGGCGGAGCCGGAGATCCTTCAGCCCACCGACGCTATCCTGAAGCTTGCCGCCACCTGCATCTGCGGCTCGGACCTCTGGCCCTATCGCGGGCTGCAACCGCTGAACGGCCCCATGCATATGGGCCATGAATATTGCGGCGTGGTCGTCGAGGTCGGCAGCGCGGTGAAGACCGTCAGGCCCGGCCAGTTCGTCGTCGGCTCCTTCTGCTGCTCGGACAATACCTGCCCGCATTGCCGCTTCGGGTTCCCGTCCTCCTGCGAGAATCGGGAGTTCATGAGCCGGGCGCAGGCGCCGCTGCTGCGCGTGCCGCTCGCCGACGGCACCCTCGTCGCCACTCCGGTGATGCCGGAGGAAGACCTGATCCCAAGCCTGCTCGCCGTCTCCGACGTGCTCGGCACGGGTTGGTATGCGGCGGATGCCGCGCGCGTGCGGCCCGGCGGCACGGCCGTCGTCGTCGGCGACGGCGCGGTCGGCCTGATGGGCGTGCTCGCTGCAAAACAGATGGGCGCGGATAAGATCATCGCGATGAGCCGCCACAAGAGCCGGCAGGACCTCGCCCTCGAATTCGGCGCCACGCACATCGTTTCCGAGCGGGGCGACGAGGGCGTCGCCCGCATCAGGGACCTGACGGACGGGGTCGGCGCGGAATCGGTGCTGGAATGCGTCGGCACGCAGGAATCGATGTCGCAGGCGATCGCCTCCGCCCGCCCCGGCGGTTCGATCGGCTTCGTCGGCGTGCCGCATGGTGTTGAGATCGACGGCCAGCAACTGTTCTTCGCCCAGAAGAACCTGCTCGGCGGCCCTGCCCCCGTGCGCCGCTTCCTGCCGGACCTGATCGAGCTGGTGATGACCCGCAAGATCAATCCCGGCAAGGTCTTCGACCTCGAACTGCCGCTGCGGGATGTTGCCGAAGGCTACCGCGCCATGGACGAACGGCGGGCGATCAAGACGCTCCTGCGCCTCTCGTGAACCGCAATCGGGAGCCATGCCGCGGCAAGGGCTCCCATCCGGCCGAAGCCGCTGTCATCCGCAGAGCAGAAGGTTGCGCTCCGACATCGGCCGGGGCCGGCCGTAGAGGAAACCCTGCGCCTCCCGGCACCCTTCCGCCCGCAGGAAATCGGCCTGCTCCTGCTGCTCCACACCTTCCGCCACCACCGACATGCCGAGGCTTTCGGCAAGCAGGATCGTCGCCTTGACGATTGCCGCCGAGACGGCGTTGGTCGTCACGTTCTCGATGAAGGAGCGGTCCATCTTGACCTTGTCAAAGGGAAATACCTGCAAGGTCGACAGCGAGGAATAGCCGGTGCCGAAATCGTCCATAGCGATGGTGACGCCCAGCGCTTTCAGCTGGCGGATGACATGAAGCGTCCGCGCCTGATCCTCGATGAGGCTCGCCTCGGTGATCTCCAGTTCGAGGCGCGAGGCGGGAAGGCCGCAGGACAGCAGGATTTCGTGAATGATCCTGGCGAGATCCGCCTGGGCGAGCTGCGCGGCTGCTATATTCACCGCCACCCGGCAGGAATCCGGCCAGCCCGCGGCATCCGCACAGGCAACCCTGAGCACCCATTCGCCGATCGGCACGATCAATCCCGTCTCTTCCGCGATGGGGATAAACTCGGAGGGCGATATCAGGCCCCGCTCGCGGTGGCGCCAGCGCAGCAGGGCTTCGTAGCCGAGCAACGCGCCGGTGTGCAGGTCGAGTTGCGGCTGGTAGTGAAGCTCGAGTTCCTCCCGCTCGATGGCATGGCGCAGTTCCATGGCAAGGGCGCTGCGCGCGCGGCGGCCCTCGTCTATCGCCGGCTCGTAGTAGCACACCGCGTTGCCCGCCGTGCGCTTGGCGCGGTACATGGCATGGTCGGCCCGGCTGATCAGCTCCTCGGCCGTCACGGCATCGTCCGGGCAAAGACTGACCCCGGCGCTCACGCCGACGGACAGGGCGTCCCCGCCCCGCAGGACCGGCTCGACAACACAATCGACCAGGCGCCGGACGAACGCGTCGGCATCGTTCCTGCCATGGACGGGATGCTTGATCGCGACGAATTCGTCGCCCCCGACGCGCACCACGATTTCCCCCGTGCCCATCCGCAGCGCAAAGCGCGCGGCAAGCGCCTGCAAAAGATAGTCGCCGGCATGATGGCCATGGACGTCGTTGATTTCCTTGAAGCGGTCGAGGTCGACGACGACGACCGCCGCCTGCCCGCCCCGTTCCCCGATCCGCTTCACGATCGATGGCAGGTGCTCCGACAGGTAGGCCCGATTCGGCAGGCCCGTCAGCGGATCGTGCCGCGCCGCGTGGCGGAAGCTCTCGATGAGGTCGCGCTGGTAACGTGTGTCCATGACGTGGAAGATCAGTCCCGCGACCACCGCCAGCGTCGACAGGACGAGAACGGCGAGAAGCTCGTTGGAAATGCTGTGGGGCGGAGCCGCGACGGCGGAATCCGGTACGATCGTTGCCGCCGCCATGCCGGTGAAATGCATGGTGCAGATGGCGAGCACCAGCGTGAGCACTGCCATGAAGCGGCTCGCAGGGGTGCTTCTTCGCGCCAGGAGATGGGCCGTCAGGGTGCCGAAGCCGACGGCGAAAAAAGCCGATGCGGCAACGAGCGCGCTGTCCCATTCGATATGGCCGCTGCTTTCCAGCCCCGCCATGCCGGCGAAATGCATGGCGAGGATGCCGACGCCCGTGACGACGCCTCCGGCTTCGGCGGGCAGCCAGCGGGGCGGCTCGATCGTCAGGCAGAAACCTGCCGCGATAAAGGCGATGGCGATCAGGAGGGATCCGCCCGTCAGGAAGGGATCGAACGTATGCGCCATCGGAAGCTGGAAGCCCAGCATCGCGACGAAATGCGTCGTCCAGATCGCAGCGCCGCCCGTGGTGCCGGAAAGGACGATCCACCGGAGCCGCCGGCCGGCAGGCAGGCCCCTCGCACGGTCGAACAGGCGTACGGTCATGACGGAGGCGATAATGCAAACGACGGCAGCCGCGACCACGAAGGCATAGTCGTGCTCATATGTCAGGCAGGAAACAACTCTCAGCATGGGCAGGTCTCGGACTGCATATGCAATCTAAGGTAACGAACAAACTCGTAATAAATCCTGAAGTACGCATATAAAATTGGAACGCCACGACCGGCCCGGAAAGAGGCTGCCAACGCCTCCGCGCCGACCGGCGCGGCTATCGGATTTTCCTGCGGAACACTCCCGCCCTTTCCGCATTCCTAAGCGCGATTGGAACAAGGAGTTCACAATGTTTCCTGCATCTTGGGATCGTACGCTGGCCATCCTGCTTCCCGGCGTGCCGCGGGCTTTGCAAATCCGGGACGCGGCGAACGCCATGTTCGTACTGGCGGAGAAATGGCCGGTCACCTACGGGCGCGCCTATCAGCGGGCCCTGGCCTTCTGCGCGGGCGCGATCGAAGGCCGCTGCCCCGCCTCCCGGGCACGGCTCGCCTTCATCGCCGCGGCGCGGGAGGCAAACGTCCCCCTTCTCGCCTGAGGCAAGGCGCGCGGGCGGAACTTCGCGCGGGCTCGGCGGTTATATCGCCCGCAACCGGTCCGGAGAAAGGTGATGTCACGTTTCCATGCCAGATTCCTCATCTGCTGCGCCGCCGCGCTGCTGTTCACAACGGCCGACGCCAGCGAGGAGCAGTTTCTGAACGGGCTGGAAGGCCGGTATGTCGGCAAGGGGCAGGTGAGGCTTCGCACCAACCGGCAACCGATCAATATCAGCTGCACCTTCACCTCCACGGCTTCGGCCGGTTCCCTGTCGCTCAAGGGTCGATGCCGGGGCCTGCTCGTCGTAACGCGTGCGGTGGGTGTCGATCTCAAAGCCTCGGGCGGAACCTATCGCGGCTCCTATATCGGCGCGGGCTCCGGCCCTGCCTCGCTTTCCGGCCGGCGGCAGGGCAACAGCCTCGCCCTCACCATCCGTTGGGCAAAGCCGATAAACGGCGACCGCCGCGCCAGCCTCACCGTGGCGCAGGCCGGTTCCCGCGGGTTGACGCTCACCACCTCCGACCGCGATCCCGCCTCGGGAAAGACCGTTGTCACCAGCCGGATCATGCTCCAACGCCAATGATCGCCGGGCTGGTGCTCGGAAGCGGATGCAGGACACCCGCTCCCGAATGCGCTGCCCTCAGACCTTCACGACGCTCGCGGCATAGATCTCGTCGATCGTGCCGGCAAGGCTGGCGTTGAATTCCGCATCGCTCATCGTGACGCGCAGGTCTTCCGTCAGGGCCCGGGAGAAGCTGGCGATCATGTTGCGGTTGCGGCTGAGCTTCTCGCAGGCGACCGCACGGCTGTAGCCACCGGAGAGCGCGACGACCCGGGCGACCGCCTTGTGGGCGGCCAGCGGCTCGTAGAGGCCGGCGACTGTCGGCAGGGTCAGCTTGAGCATCACCTTTTCGCCGGATGGCAGGGCGTCGAGCTCCCTTGCGATCTCGTCGCGCAGGATGGTCTCGGCCTCCTCCTTGGTCGGACTCTTGATCGAGACCTCGGGCTCGATGATCGGCACGAGGCCATGGCGCAGAATCTGCCGGCCGATCTCGAACTGCTGGCGAACCACGGCCGCGATGCCGGTCCTGTCGGCATGGCCGATCACCGAGCGCATCTTGGTGCCGAAAATGCCTTTCTTCACCGCGCGGGCGAGCAGGTCCTCCAGCTCGGGCATCGGCTTCAGCACTTGCGCGCCGTTCTCCTCGGCGGCAAGGCCCTTGTCGACCTTGAGGAAGGGCACGACGCCGCGATCCTGCCAGAGATAGGCCGGAACGGGCTTGCCCCCGGCTTCCCCGTCCATGGTTTTCTCGAAGAGGATGGCACCGATCACCTTGTCCCCCGAAAAGGCGGGCGCGGTCATGATGCGCACGCGCATCTCGTGCATGAGGCGGAACATCGCCTCCTCGCCGTCATAGTCGGAATCGGCGATGCCGTAGAGTCGCAAGGCGCCGGGCGTTGAACCGCCGCTCTGGTCGAGGGCCGCGATGAAACCCTCCTTGCCGGTCATCTGCGCCATCATCCTTGCATCGGTCATGCTTGCCTCCCTGTTGCGTGCCGGCGACCCCGAGAGCGCTCCATCGCGCCCGGCCCACCGGCGGATTGTCAGCCTATCATCGCGACGGACGGATGTCCCGCCTTCAGAACGGCGGGAAGCATGGCGTCGTGTCAGCGGCGGTCGTCCTCCTTCGTCTCGACCTCGTCGAGGCGGCGGAAGGCATAGCCTTTCGCCTTGAGCGCCAGAACGCCCATGGCAACGCCCGCTCCCGCTGGCCGGCCCGGCTGGTTGATATGCGCGATGATGACATCGCCGTCCCGCGCATTGCCGATAATCCTCTCCGCCTTGGCGGCGGGCACCGTGGCGCCGTAGTCGCCGCTCAGCGAATAGCCGCCGATGCGAAAGCCCATGGACTTGATCAGTTCCAGCGCATCGGAACTGTAGCGCGCGGTCGCGTCCCGATACCAGCCGGCCCGAATGCCGAAATCCGCCGTGATGGCGCTGGCGCCGCCCTCGACCTCCGCCCGGACATTCGCGAGGGTTCCCGCCGGCTTGATGCCGAAGACCGGCCTGTCGCCCACCACCGCGGGAACATGGTTGCTGCCGTGATTCTCGATTTCGAAGAGGTCCGCGTGGGCGGCCAGCAGCTTGACGGTGGGGCCGTTGCGCACGAGCCAGCGCCGCGTCACGAAGAGCGTGGCCGGGATGCGGTTGTCGACAAGCGTTTTCAGGATGCGTTCGTCCACACCGCCGCTGCAGGCGTCGAATGTCAGGGCGACCTGCGGATGGCCGGCCCCGCCCTTCGCGATCGTCAGCCGGGGCTCGCGCAGATCCTTGGCGGTCGCGGGGGACGCCAGCGCCAGCAGAACGAAAATGAACCGCAATCGCATTCCAGCCTCTCTTGCGTATTTCTCCGCCGAGACCGCCTGCCGGCTCCGGCCATGTCATCTCGCGCTGCACTACGACCGAGGCGGTGCGAAATTATGTCCGGCCGCAATGGGCCATCCGCTACCGCGATCCTGGGGCGGTCGGCTCCGATGGCACCGCATGCCGCCTCAAACAAAAGCGGCCTTTCGGCCGCTCCATATGAAAAGGGCGGGAACCCGGGTTCCCGCCCTTTCTGTTCGCAACCTTACTGGGCGATCGGGGCGTAGGCGCCGTTGCTCCAGCGGTTGATGTCGTAGCTGGCGTTCTTCAGGTCGCCCTTCTCGTCGAAGGTGACGGTGCCGACGACGGTGTCGATCGACTGGCCGTTCTTCAGCGCCTCGGCAACTTTCGTCGGATCGTCAGAGCCGGCACGCTCGATGCCCTGCGCAAAGGCCTGGATGACGGCGTAGGAGAAGAGCGTGAAGCCTTCCGGCTTGAAGCCGCCGGACTTGATCTTCTCGACGGCTTCCTTCGCTTCGGGCTTGGCCTGCGGATCGGACGGGAAGACGAAGAGCGTGCCTTCGCCGGCCGGGCCTGCCACCTGCCAGAATTCCGGCGAAGCGATGGAATCGGGCATGATGAGCTGGAACTTGTAGTTCTGCTCGGCCGCCTGGCGCAGCATGAGGCCGGCTTCCGGGTGATAGCCGCCGAAATAGACGACATCGACCTTGGCGTCCTTCAGCTTCGTCACCAGCGCATTGTAGTCCTTCTCGCCCGGATTGATGCCCTCGGCGAGGACTTCCTTGAGGCCCTTCTCGTTCATGGTGGCCCGCACGGCGTCGGCGACGCCCTGGCCATAGGCCGTCTTGTCATGCAGAACGGCGACATTCTTGCCGGCATATTGCTGGGCGATCCACGGGCCGATGAAGGCGCCCTGGGCATCGTCGCGGGTGTAGAGACGCATGATGTTGGTCCAGCCCTTGGCGGCGGCATCGTCCGTCATGACGGGGTTGGAAGAAGCGGGGCTCATCATCAGCGTGCCGTTTTCGGCGTAGACGGCGGAGGCCGGAATGCTCGAGCCCGAGCAGGCGTGGCCGTCGACGAAGCCGATGCCGGCGGCGGTGATGCGGTTGGCCACGGAGACCGCCTGCTTCGGGTCGCACTGGTCGTCCTCGAACTGCAGCTTGATCTGGCGGCCGAGCACGCCGCCCTTGCCGTTGATGGCGTCGGCAGCAGCCTGCGCGCCCTGCTTGAACTGGTCGCCGATCGTGGCGAGCGGCCCGGTCATGGGGCCGGCCACGGCGATGGTCAGGTCATCCGCCCGCGCGGCCGTTGCCATGACGAGGCCGAGGGCCGTGCCGAGGATCAGAATGCTTTTCATATAGTTCAACTCCCCTTTGCGCCCGCACCATTGCGGGTCGTTCTTGTTCGAAACCGGGCTCTCCTCAGTCCCCGCCGGCCCTGCTCGAAAGCAATGGCTGGCGTTCCATCCATTCCCATAGATAAGCGGCAAGCCCCCGGTCCACGTGGATGCGCAATGTCTGCATATCCCCGTGGAAATAGACACTGCATGTCAGGCCGCAAAACTGCAAGGCCGCACATGGGCCGCCATTATCGGGATCGACCGTTGTCGCGCGGGCGATGAGATCGCGCACACCCTGCCCGCGCGCTTCGAGGACGCGAAATGCCGAGCCGACCGTCGTCACGGCATAGCCCTCGTCGCGCCATCCGGCCGGGCATTCGGAGGCCGGAACGCCCACGACGAGCAGTCGGTCGCGGGCAACGCGCACCGCATACCGTTCGCCGGAGGCGAGCCCGAAGGCGCCGATGTCGGTGCCAAGGCCGTGCTGGGCGAGAAAGCGCTCGATATTGCCGCTGACGAGATGCTGCGGCAGGCCGGTGACGGCGCGGATGCCGAGCGACGGCGCGACGAGCAGCGCGTCCGCCCAGTCGGGTTCCGGCCGCCATTTGCGGGAATTGTCAAGCATGGAGGCGGCCTCCTTCCGGATCGAAGGCGCAGGGCGCGACGATGCGGGCACGCCGCACCTCCTTCAGATGCTGCAATTCGATGACATCGCCCATGCGCGAAAGGCCGCGCTCGATGAGGCCAAGGGCGATCGGCCGCTGGAGCGCGGGGCTGAAATAGCTCGACGTGACATAGCCCGTGCTGCGCAGGCGGCCCTCCGCTCGCTCGATACCGTGCGCGCCCGTCGGTAGCGCGCCCTTGCCATCCACCGCCTCGAGCCCGACGAACTGCCGGCGATCGGCCCGCGCGGCATCCTCGGTGATCAGCGATCGGCGGCCGATGAACTCGACCTTCTTCCTCTCCAGCGGCGCGGCAAGGCCGAAATCCATCGGCCGGCTCGTTCCATCCGTGTCCTTGCCGATGACGACATAGCCCTTTTCCGCGCGCAGGATCATGAGCGCCTCCAGGCCGAGCAGCGTCGCGCCGTAAGCCTCGCCCTCGCGCCGCAGCCGCGACCAGAGCGCGGCCGCACGGTCGGCCGGAACGGATATCTCGTAGGACCGTTCGCCGGTGAAGCTGACGCGGGCGATCCGCACCGGGGCTCCTTCGAAAGCACCGGAGACGATGCCCATATGCGGCAGGGCCGCATCGTCGAGCGCCGCGTTCAAGCCGAGCGCGGCGATCAGCGCCGGCGCTTCACGGCCGGACACCGTCAGCGTTGCCATTTCCGCTGTCGCATTATGGATGAAGACGCGACTGCGGTCGAAACGGTCCTGCCGCCATTCCTCCAGAAGAGCATGCACGCCCGCGACATGGGAGGAGGAGCAGGAGACGACGAAACGGTTCTCGTCGAGACGCACCAGCACGCCATCGTCATAGATATTGCCGGCCTCGCTGAGGATGAAGCCGTAGCGGCAACGGCCGGGCGAAAGCGTCGAGACGGTGTTGTAATAGATAAAGTCGAGGAAGGGCGCCGCATCCGGGCCGATGACCTCGATCTTGCCGAGCGGCGAGCCATCGAAGAGCACGACACCCTTGCGCGCAGCCATGGCCTCGGCCTGGATGCGGGCCTCCGCGGGGCCTTCGCCATAATAGGCCGGCCGCAGCCAGCCGCCATATTCGCGGAAGACGGCGCCATCCGCCCGGTGCTCCCTTTCGAGCGGAAGGCGGCGCAGCGGGTTCATGAGCGTACCGGAGCGGGCGCCCGCGAAAGAGGCGAGCGGAACCGGCGTGAAGGGCGGACGATAGGTCGTCGTGCCGACTTCGGGAATGCGCCGGCCGGTGATCTCGGCCATCAGCGCGAGGCCGTTGACATTCGAGGTCTTGCCCTGGTCGGTCGCCATGCCGAGCGTGGTATAGCGCTTCAGGTGCTCGACGGAGACGAAGTTTTCCCGGACGGCCAGTTCCACGTCCTTGGCCGTGACGTCGTTCTGGAGGTCGATCCAGACCCGTTCCTTCGCCCCCGGCTTCGGCCATGCGGCGACGATGCCGAGGTCACGCGACGCACCGGCCGCAAGCTCTGCCGGAAGGCCGAAATCCCCGGCCGCGGCCCCGACCACCTCGACGCCCTCTACCGGCCGGCCGGGCACGAAGGCGAGAATGTCGTCGCGCCAGTCGAGCTTGCCCTGCGCCTGGCAATAGAGATGTACGGTCGGCGTGAAGCCGCCGGAAGCGAGCACCGCATCCGCCTCCAGCACGCTGCCATTGGAAAGCCGGACGGCACTGACGGTGCCGCGGCCGCTCGCCGAGACGACGGTGAGCCCCTTCACCACCCGCAGCCCGGTCGGTGCCGGGGCATCGGGACGATAGTCGACGACGGTGACCTCGGCGCCGGTGTCCGCCAGCGCCTCCGCCGCCTCATAGGCTAGGCCGTTATTGGTGGCGACGACGATCTTGCGCCCGGCGGCGACGCCGAAGCGGAGGAGATAGACGAGCGCGGCCTCCGCCGACATGATGCCCGGCAGGTCGTTGTTGCCAAAGGGCAGCGGCCGTTCGATGGCGCCGGTCGCGAGCACGATGGACCCGGCGCGCACGCGCCACAGCCGGTCCGGCGCACCGTCCGCGCCCTTCTGGCTGAGGCCGACGAGGCGGTGGTCGTAGATGCCGAAAGCCGTGGTGCCCGTCAGCACCAGCGCGCCTGCCCCTACGAGTTCCGCTGCGACATCCGCGGTCCATTCCGCCCCCGGCTTGCCCTCGATGGTCGCCGCGCGATGAAGAAGACTGCCTCCCACCTGCCGCCCGTCGTCGCAAAGCACGACCCGCCGGCCGGCCCGCAGGGCCTTGCGCGCTGCGAGGAGGCCCGAGGGGCCGGCCCCGACCACCAGCACTTCGCAATGATGGTTGACCTGTTCGGCGAAGGAGGGCTCGCGCAAGCTGGCATCCAAAGTTCCGAGGCCGGCCATCTGCCGGATCCGCGGCTCGAACAGGTGCCAGTCGGGGAACATGAAGGTCTTGTAGTAGAAGGCCGCCGGGATGAAGCGCGAGAACGCGTCGAGGAAGGCGTGGCGATCCTTCTCGGCGCTTGGATCGGCATTGACGCTTCGCACGGCAAGACCATCCGCAGCCAGCACCTGCGTGGCGCGCGTATTCGGCATGGCACCGGCGATATCGACGAGCGCGTTCGGCTCCTCGACGCCGGCGCCCCAGAGGCCGCGCGGGCGGTGATACTTGAAGCTGCGGCCGAGGACGGAAACGCCGCCCGCCAGCAGCGCTGAGGCGATGGTATCGCCCGCAAAACCCTCGACCGTCTTGCCGTCGAAGGTGAAGCGCAGCGGCCGCGTCCTGTCGAGGGCCGTGCCGCCCTCAGTGCGCCAAGCCGTCATCGCCGCCTCCTTCCGTCAGCGCGAAGGACCGCGCGATGCCGTGATGCACCGTGTCGCGTTCCATGCGGAACACTTCGCCGCAGGTCATGTGCATCCAGATCTCGTTTGCCGCGCCGCGCAGGTTGTTCCGTTCATGAAGGTAGGCGGTCCATTCGCCATCCGTGACGTCGCGGAAGCCTTCCGGGCGGTGGTTGCCGGCGTCGCCGCCGAAGTGGAATTCCGTCTCGGAACGCGGCCCGCAGAAGGGGCATGGGAAAAGCTGCATCCGGTCCTCCTAATGCGCGATGCCGGAGCCGGCGGCCTCGTCGATCAGGCGTCCGCGGGCGAAGCGGTCGAGATCGAAGGGGCGGCTGACGTCGTGGTGTTTGCCGGTGGCGAGGAGATGCGCGAGCAGCGAGCCGCCCGCGGGGATCGCCTTGAAGCCGCCCGTCCCCCAGCCACAATTGAGGAAAAGGCCGGGCAGCGGGCTTTCACCGAGGATCGGCGAGGAATCCGGCGTGACGTCGACGATGCCGGCCCATTGCCGCATCAACCGCAATTGCCGGAAGCTCGGGAACATTTCCAGAAGCCCCGAGATCACCGTCTCCAGCATCGGCAGGTTGCCGCGCTGGCCGTAGGAGGGAACGCGGTCGAGGCCGCCGCCGATGACGAGTTCGCCCTTGTCCGACTGGCTGGCATAGGTGCCGGTGGCCGGCGACAGCACGACGGTGTCGAGCGCCGGCTTGATCGGCTCGGAAACGCAGGCCTGCAGGGCATAGGAAGTGATCGGCAGGCGGAAGCCGGCCTTGGCCGCAAGGTGGGACGAATGGCCGGCGACGACCATGCCGACCCGCTCGGCGCGGATCTCGCCGCGGCTCGTCTTCACGCCGCGGCATCGCCCGCCCTCGATGAGGAATTCCTCGACCTCGCAGGACTGGATGATATCGACGCCCAGCCGGTCGGCGGCGCGCGCATAGCCCCAGGCGACCGCATCGTGCCGCGCCGTGCCGGCCCTCCCCTGCCAGACTCCGCCGAAAACCGGGTAACGCGCATCGGGCGACATGTCGAGCAGCGGCAGCACGCGGCGCACGTCCTCGATGCCGAAGAGCTCGGCATCCGTGCCGTTGATCTGCATGGCATTGACGGTGCGCGCCGCCATTTCCATCTCCGCCTCGCTGTGGGCGAGCGTGATGATGCCGCGCTGGGAAAGCATGATGTTGTAGTTGAGGTCGCGGCCGAGCCCTTCATAGAGCTTCAGGGCCATTTCATAGAGCGCCGTGCTCTCGGGAAAGAAGTAGTTGGAGCGAACGACCGTCGTGTTGCGTCCCGTATTGCCGCCGCCGAGCCAGCCCTTCTCGATGACCGCGACATTGCGGATATTGTGGACCTTGGCGAGATAGTACGCCGTCGCCAGCCCATGCCCGCCGCCGCCGATGACAAGGATGTCGTAGCGCGGCTTCGGCTGGGGCGAGCGCCACGCCTGCTGCCAGCCCTTCTGGCCGGCGAGCCCTTCCTTGAAGAGCGAAAGCGCCGAGTAATGCCGCGTCATCGCACTCCATCCTTTGCGGGACGGAACCGCTTCGCCGAAGAGGCGACGGCCGGATGTTTCCCCATGAATTCTCCTCCCGGCAGGGCCGCGCCTGCCATTGGATGAATTTCATATCGTCTCTGTACACGAATGTCCATTGAGGAACGAGGAACATCCACATTCCTTCCGCAAAGCGCGCGGGGTCGGGAAAATCGCCTGTACGGGAGTGTACGGAAGTCAGCCGTCCGGCAGCAGCCGATGCATCACCGCGGTGAAATCCGCCACCTCGCCTTCCGTGGCCGGCCGGCCGGTGAAGGTCAGGAGATAGGAGCGGAGATGGCTGAGGCGCGCATCTCGATCGTCACCGATACCGAGCGTGAAATGGCCGACCTGCGTGAAATAGAGGACGCGCGCCCGGGTAAATGCCTCCTCTTCCGGATAATCGTAGCGCAGGAACATCCGCTTGATGGCGTCGATCCGCTGATCGTCCGCCTGCTCGACGACCGCGCGCACACTGCCGTCGATGCGCCCCCAGGCGCGAACGGCGGCGTCCAGCGGAGGATCGAAGAGCGCGGGATCGACCCAGCACTCGAAGATATGCAAGACGCCTTCATTGGCCGATGCGGCGGGGCGCAGGGCGCGCTCGATGATCGGGCCGGTATTCTTGCGTAGCCAATGGTCCAGCAGCGCGCGCTGCAAGGCCTGCAGATCCGCAAAAAACCAGTAGAAACTGGAGCGCGACACGCCGAGCTTCTTCGCCAGGACCTGGATCTTGACGTGGCCGATGCTCTCTTCGACCAGCGCCTCGACGCCGGCCTCGATCCAGGCCTCGCGCGTCATGCGTCCGGCCGCCTGCTTCGCCCCGGAGGGCTTTCCTGCACGCACCTCGTCCCCTCTGGTTCGTTCCACGGCGCCATCTTGCGCAAAGCGCGGGTCATGGCAAGGCGGGCCCATGCAGGCCAATATACCGCGCAAGGCGCATTTCGGCTTGTCCTTGGCCGGCAGAAAGGTTCTATCCTTGCGTTTTCGGCCGGCATGGCTCCAGGGAGGCGCTTTTGGACTATCTCGTCAATCTCTCGCTTCTGCGTCCGAGGCCCGATCTCGACGACCGGATGGCCGCCGCCGGCGTGACGATCCGCCGGCCGCTCGCGTCCGAGGCAAGGCTCGTCACCGAATGGGTGGAAACGCATTTCGGCAAGGGCTGGGCGAGCGAGGCGGGCATCGCCCTCACCCGCCAGCCGCCGACCTGCTTCATCGCCACGCGCCGGCAGCAGCTTTTGGGATTTGCCTGCCACGAATCCATCGCCCGCGGCTTTTTCGGCCCAACGGGCGTCGCCGAGGAGGCCCGCGGGCTCGGTATCGGCCACGCCCTGCTCCTTGCCTGCCTCTCCGATCTGAAGGCCATGGGCTACGGCTATGCCGTCATCGGCGATGTCGGCCCGTCGGCCTTTTACGAAAAGGCTGTCGGCGCCATGCCCATCCCCGACTCCGCGCCCGGTCTCTATGCCGGAATGCTCGACGTTCGGTAACAAGGCAGTGACCGCCATGACGACACGCGACCGCCATGCCCCGCAGCTCGAAACGACATGGATTCCCGCTACTGGCGAGAAGGGAGCAGCCTATCTGCTGCGGCTGACGAACCGGTCCGCGCGGCCCCTCGCCGGCTTCCGGCTTTGCGTCAGCGGGCCGGGCGCGATCGATCCCGCGGCGAGGGCCGAGGGTGGCGCCATCGGCAAACGGCTTTCGAACTTCACCGAGTTTCTGCCGCCGCCCGGCTTCCAGCTTCTGCCCGGCGGGAACTGGGAAATCGCCGTGCATGGTCTGAGCTGGCCGTTCCGTCACTGGACGGATGGCGCCCGCGGCGCCTACCTCGCCTTCGACGACGGGAGCACGCTCGGGGTCCATGTCGGCGCGACGCAGATCAAGGGCGGGAACGCCCCGCTGAAGCGTGGCGTGGAGCCCTATCCGGTTCCCGCCGTCGCACCGGAGCCGATATCGGTTATCCCCTGGCCGAATCGCGTCTTGGTCTCCGGCCGCCGCGCCGTACCGGCAGGATTGGCACCGGAGGCCGTGGACGACGAGGCACGATCCGCCGCGGAGGCCTTTGCAGGGCTCGTGCACGATCTCTTTGCCGTCGAAGGCATCGTGCGGCCCCTGGAAGAAGGCGGGTTGCCGGTCCGCATGCATATGGCGGAGGGTTTCGCGGCAGAGGCCTACGAGATCGCCTTTTCCGGCGGGGGCGTGACCATCGCCGCATCCGCGCATGCCGGGTTTCTCCATGGGCTCGTCACGCTCGGCCAGATCTGGCGCGGCGCACGGCATTTTCCGGCCACCTACGGGTTTCCGGCCGTGGGAACGATCACGGATGCGCCGGCAATGGGCTGGCGAGGGCTGCATCTCGACGTTGCCCGCCAGTTCTACGGCACGGCAGAGATCCGCAAGCTGCTCTCCATCCTCGCCTGGAACAAGCTCAACCGCTTCCACTGGCACCTTTCCGACGACGAGGCATGGCGCGTGGAAATCGACGCCTATCCGGCGCTCACCGAAATCGGGGCGTGGCGCGGACACGGCCTTGCCATCCCGCCCCTGCTCGGAACGGCGCCGGAAAGAAGCGGCGGCTACTACAGCAAGGCCACCATTCGCGGGATCGTCGCCCATGCGAAAGGGCTCGGCATCGAGGTCGTGCCGGAGATCGACGTGCCGGGCCACAGCTATGCGCTGCTGCAGGCGATCCCCGAGCTGCGTGATCCCGGCGAGAGGAGCGGCTACCATTCGGTTCAGGCCTTTCCGGACAATTGCCTCAATCCCGCGCGTGAGAAGACCTATGAGGTGCTGGAAACGATCTTCCGCGAACTGATCGATCTCTTCCCGTTCAGGACCATTCATGTCGGCGCAGACGAAGTGCCGCTCGGGGCCTGGTCCGGCTCGCCGGAGGCGCTTGACAGGCTCCGGTCGCTCGCCGGCGCGGAGATGGCAGAGGCGCATGCAGCGCGGCTCAACGCGGCCGGCCATTCCCACCTCGCGGATGCCATCGAGGGTTCCGGCGCGGCGGTGCTGCAGGCCTTCTTCCTCAAGCGCCTGCAGGCGTTCCTTGCGGCGGAGGGCTGCATCACCGGCGGCTGGGAAGAGGCGGCGCATGGCAATGTCATCGACAGGGACAAGACCTATCTCTGCGGCTGGCGCGATACCGAGATCGCGGCCTCGCTCGCCGGAGACGGCTATTCCATCGTCGTCTGCCCCGGCCAGGCCTATTATCTCGACATGGCGAACGGCCCGGACTGGGACGAGCCGGGCGCAAGCTGGGCCGGCTGGTCGGCGCCGGAAGCGACCTATGCCTTCGACCCCGTCGCGGGCTGGAGCGAGGCGCAGAAGGCCAGGCTGCTGGGCGTGCAGGCCTGCATCTGGTCCGAGCCGATGGGAGACCGCGCTGTCTTCGACCGGCTCGTCTTCCCCCGCCTTTCGGCCATCGCCGAGACCGGGTGGACGGACGCCAGACACAAATCGTGGGATCGCTTCCGCGCCGCCGCCGGCCTGATGCCGGTGCTCTACGGCTATCCTCTCGATTAGGGAGACTGCCTGCTCAACCGCTGCGCCGGAAACCTTCGCTGGCGGCAAGCAGGCCGCGCGTATAGTCCTGCGTCACCTTGCGGGCCGCAAGGTCGGCGGCGGTCAGTTCTTCCACGGCACGCCCGTTCCGCATCACCATCAGCCGGTCGCACATATGGGTGACGACGGCCAGGTCGTGGCTGACCATGACGAAGGTAAGCTTGCGGTCGGCGCGAAGCTGCTCCAGCAGGTTCAGCACCTCGGCCTGCACCGAGGCGTCGAGCGCCGAGGTCGGCTCGTCGAGCAGCAGGATCGAGGGTTCGAGGATCAGCGCGCGGGCGATCGCCACGCGCTGGCGCTGGCCGCCGGAAAGCTGGTGCGAATAGCGGAAGCGGAAGCCGGAGCCGAGGCCGACCTCGTCCAGCGCCCGCACGATGCGGCTTTCCGTATCGGCAAAGCCATGGATGGCGAGCGGCTCCAGGAGCAGCCGGTCCACCGTCTGGCGCGGGTGCAGCGAGCCGTAAGGGTCCTGAAAGACCATCTGGACCTTGCGGTAGAAGGCCTTGTCGCGTCTTTTGCCGAGCGGCGTGCCATCCACCTCGATCGTGCCTTCCGCAACCGGCGCAAGGCCCGCCACGGCGCGCAGCAGCGTCGACTTGCCGGAGCCGGATTCGCCGACGAGGCCGTAGGATTCGCCCGGCGCGACCGAGAGGCTGGCATCGTCGAGCGCCACGAAGTCGTCGTAGACGACGCCGAGGCCGTTTATGGCGAGGGCCGGCGTCATGTTCTCCACTCCGGTTTGCGGTCCAGCACCGGCAGCGGGTGCCGGTCGGCGCCGATCTGCGGCATGCAGTTGAGAAGGCCGCGCGTATAGGGGTGCTGCGCCTCGGAAAGCTTTTCGGCCGGCAGTTCCTCGACGATGCGGCCGGCATACATGACGATGACGCGATCGCAGAAGGAAGAGACGAGGCGCAGGTCATGCGAGATGAAGATCAGCCCCATGCCGCGCTCGGCGACCAGCCGGTTGAGGATGGCGAGCACGTCGAGCTGCACCGTGACGTCCAGCGCCGAGGTCGGTTCGTCGGCGATGAGGAGTTCCGGGCCGGCGACGAGCATCATGGCGATCATCGCGCGCTGGCCCATGCCGCCCGAAACCTCGTGCGGATAGAGGTCGAAGACGCGCTCGGGATCGCGGATCTGCACGGCGGCGAGCATGTCGAGCGCGCGCCGCTTCGCCTCGGCCTTGCCGACCGGCTCGTGCGTGCGCAGCGTCTCGACGATCTGGCGGCCGATGGTCATGACCGGGTTCAGCGAATATTTCGGGTCCTGCAGGATCATGGCGATGCGCTTGCCGCGCAGCGCCCGCCGCTCGGAGGCCGATGCCTTGAGGAGATCGATGCCGTTGAATTCGAGGCGCTTCGCATCGATGACACCGTGCTCGGCGGTGAGGCCCATGATGGCGCGGCCGGTCTGCGACTTGCCGGAGCCGCTTTCGCCGACGATGCCCAGCCGCTCACGGCCGAGGGTGAAGGAGACGCCGCGCACGGCCTCGATAACGCCGGTGCGCGTCGGGAAGGAGACGCGAAGGTCCTCGACGGAAAGCAATGCGCTCACTGGCCGCTCCCCCGCGGATCGAGCGCATCGCGCAGGCCGTCGCCGAGCAGGTTGAAGCCGAGGCTGACGACGAGGATGGCAAAGCCCGGCATGGCGGCGACCCACCATTGATCGAGGATGAAGCGGCGGCCGGAGGCGATCATCGCGCCCCATTCGGGCAGCGGCGGCTGCGCGCCGAGGCCGAGGAAGCCGAGGCCGGCGGCGGTGAGGATGATGCCCGCCATGTCGAGCGTCACGCGCACGATGAGCGAGGAGATGCAGAGCGGCATGATATGGCGCAGCACGATGCGCCAGGGGGAAGCGCCCATGAGCTGCACGGCGAGGATATAGTCCGAGTTGCGCACCGTCAGCGTCTCTGCCCGCGCGATGCGCGCATAGGGCGGCCAGGAGGTGATGGCAATGGCGATGATGGCGTTGCCGATGCCGGGGCCGAGCGCCGCAACGAAGGCGAGCGCGAGGACGAGCTTCGGGAAGGCGAGGAAGATATCGGTGATGCGCATCAGCACCGCATCGACCCAGCCGCCGGCATAGCCCGCGACCGTTCCGACCAGAAGGCCGAGCGGCGCGGCGATGATCGCGACCAGCAGCACCACCTGCAGGGTGAGGCGCGAGCCGTAGATGAGGCGCGAGAGGATGTCGCGGCCCTGATCGTCCGTGCCGAGCCAATGGCCCGGCCCCGGCGTCAGCAGGCGCGCATTGGCGAGATCGCCGACATAGGGCGAATGGGGCGCGAGCAGCGGCGCGAAGGCGGCGAGGAAGACGAGACCGAGAATGATCAGCAGGCCGACGACGGCGAGCCGGTTGGCGGTGAAGCGCCGCCAGGCGACATAGGCGCGGCCGAGCCTCGCCTGAAGGCGCGATTGCGGCCGGTCGGTCAAAAGCCACTCGCGACGGGTCATGGCAGCCTCGCTCATCGGGACCTCGTTCGGGGATCGAGCATGCGATAGAGCACGTCGGAGAGAAGGTTGATGGCGATGAAGACGGAACCGATGACGATGGTGCCGCCGAGCACCGCGTTCATGTCGGCGTTTTGCAGGGAATTGGTGATGTAGAGGCCGAGGCCCGGCCACGCGAACACGGTTTCCGTCAGCACCGAGCCCTCAAGAAGGCCGGCATAGGAAAGCGCGATGACCGTGACGAGCGGCACGGCCGCGTTGCGCAGCGCATGGCCCCAGATGATGCGCGCTTCCGACAGGCCCTTGGCGCGTGCGGCGACGATATATTCCTGTCCCAGCTCGTTCAGCATGAAGGAGCGCGTCATGCGGCTGATATAGGCCATGGAGAAATAGCCGAGCAGCGAGGCCGGCAGGATGATGTGCGAGAGGATATCGCGGAAGGCGGCCCAATCGCGGTTGAAGATCGCATCGATCAGGAAGAAGCCGGTGACGGGCGTGAACGTATATTCGAACACCACGTCGATGCGGCCGGGGCCGGAGACCCAGCCGAGCCGGGCATAGAAGACAAGGAGCGCCAGAAGGCCGAGCCAGAAGATCGGCACGGAATAGCCGATGAGGCCGACGATGCGCACGACCTGGTCGGCGATGCTGCCACGCCGGACGGCGGCCAGTACACCGAGCGGAATGCCGATGGCCGCGCCGATGATGGTGCCGACGGAGGCAAGCTCCATCGTCGCCGGGAAGACGCGGCGGATGTCCGTCATCACTGGGTTGGTGGTCAGCACCGATGTGCCGAAATCGCCCTGGAAGACGCCCTTCAGATAAAGCCAGAACTGCTGGTAATAGGGCAGGTCCAGCCCCATTTCCTGCCGCACGCGCTCCACCACATGGGCGGGCGCCCGGTCGCCGACGATCGCCAGCACCGGATCGATCGGCACGACGCGGCCGATGAAGAAGGTGACGGCGAGCAGGCCGAGATAGGTCGTGGCGACGACCACGAGGAAGCCGGCGACCGATTTCAGCCGCGCTGAGGCGCGCCGTTTGGCGCGCCTTGCCGGCTTGTGTGTTTCGACTGCGCTCAAGGAGCCTGTCCTTCAGCTCACTGCTTGGTCACGGTGGCAAGGAAGTTCGTGTCCATGGACGGACCGAGCTTGTAGCCCTGCACGTTGCCGCGCAGGCCGGCCGCCTCGATCTGCTGGAAGACCATCACGAAGGGGCTGGTGTCCAGCGCCTCCTGCTGGAGCTTCTTGTACAGCTCGGCGCGCTTGTCCGCGTCGCGCTCCAGAAGCGCGGCCTTGGTCTGCTCTGTCAGCTCCGGGATATCCCAGGCATTGCGCCATGCGAGCGTCTTGACGGAGGCGTCGTCGCCGTTGTCCGGGTTCGAGGTGAAGGCTTCCGCGTTCGAGTTCGGGTCCCAGTAGTCCATGCCCCACTGGCCGATATACATATCGTGGTTGCGGGCGCGGTACTTGGTGAGCGTCTGCTTGCCGTCGCCGGGGATGATCTCGATCTTCACGCCGGCCTGGCTTGCGGTCTGCTGGAAGGATTCGGCGATGCCCGTCACCGGCTGCGTGTTGCGCACGTCGAAGGTGACGGAAAGACCGTCCTTCAGGCCCGCCTTCTCCAGCAGTTCCTTGGCCTTGGCGACGTCGAACTTGTAGGGGTTCGATTCCAGCGCGCCGAGCACGCCCTTGGCCTGATAGGTCTGGCGGATCTCGCCGATGCCCTTGAGCAGCGTCGCGCCGATCGCGTCGTAATCGACAAGATACTTGAAGGCTTCGCGCACTTCCGGCTTGGCGAGGTTCTCGTTCTTCTGGTTGAGGCTGATGTAATAGACCGTGCCCTTGGGCGCGCTGGTCGTCGCGAGGTCGCCATTCTTGGCAACGGCGTCGAGGTCGCCCGGCTCCAGGTTGCGGGCCACGTCGACGTCACCGGCCTCCAGCATCAGGCGCTGCGTCGCGCTTTCCTTGACGTGGCGGTAGATGACGCGGGCGAGCGCCGGCTTGTCACCGTAATAATTGTCGTTGCGCTCCAGAACGAGGATTTCGTTGGCGCGCCAGTCGCGGATCTTGAACGGGCCCGAGCCGGCATAGTTGGTCTTCAGCCAGGCATAACCGAAATCGGTGTCGTACTTGTAGTCTTCGCTCGGCTTGGTGGATTCGGCATGCTCCATCACCAGCTTCTTGTCGATAACCGCGCCCACCGTGGCGGTGAGGCAGTTCAGCACGAAGCTCGGCGCATAGGGCTTGTCGACGGTGAAGACGAAGGTGCCCTCGTCCACGGCCTTTGCCTTTTCCGTGACATTGTCGCCCGTCAGGCCGAACTGGGTGAGGATGAAGGCGGGGCTCTTGTCGAGCTTGACGGCGCGCTCGAAGGACCAGGCGACGTCTTCCGCGGTGAGCGGGTTGCCGGAGGCGAACTTGATGCCCGGCTTCAGCTTGAACGTATAGGTGAGGCCGTCGTCGGAGACCGTCCAGCTTTCGGCGACGCCGCCCTTGACCTTGGTCGTGTCGGCGATGTCGAGGCGCACCAGCATGTCATAGGCGTTGCCGATGAATTCGGCCGGCGACAGCTCGAAGGATTCGGCCGGGTCGAGCGTGATCGTGTCGTCGATGGCCCAAGCCTGCACCAGCGTGTCGGCAGGCGTGACGGCAAAGGCCGGCGCGACGCCGCCCGAGACCAGCAGCAGCGTGAAAGCCGCGCCGGCGAGCAGCGGGCGAATGCGCGAATTGATCTTTTCCCTGTTCATTCCGGTTCCCCGTTTTCGATTGTGCTTGAATGCCCCGGCGCGGGATCGATGCGCCGACACGATTTCCGCAATACAATCATAATACTGATGGGAAAAACAATCCCCTTCGGCGACTGTCCCGGTTCGTTTCGCCCGATATCCGAAAGCCAGCCGAAAGCGGAAGGGCGCGGCCGCGGCAAACCCGCGGTCGCGGAGGGTTTAGGTCGCCGGAAGGTAGGGCATCACTTCAAGCGCACCGCGATAGATCATGTCGAGCGCGACATAGAGGATGATCGCAAGGCCGATATAGGCGATCCAGCGATGCCTGTTGAGCAGGCGGGCGATGAAGTTCGCCGCGATGCCCATCAGCGCGATGGAAAGCGCAAGGCCGACGACGAGGACGCCCGGATGTTCCCGCGCCGCGCCGGCGACGGCAAGGACGTTGTCGAGCGACATGGAGACGTCGGCTACGACGATCTGCGTTGCGGCCTGGAGGAAGGTTTTTCGCGGGGCGCCTTCGGATGCGGCGCCTTCCTCGCCCTCCTCGTGCCCGCCGCGCAGCTCGCGCCACATCTTCCAGCAGACCCAGAGGAGAAGCAGCCCGCCGGCGAGCAGCAGGCCGATGATCGCCAGCAGGTGCACGGCAACCGTGGCGAAGATGATGCGAAGGACCGTCGCCGCGAGAATGCCGACGAGAATCGCCTTCTTGCGCTGGGTGGGCTCCAGGCCGGCCGCGGCAAGGCCGATGACCACCGCATTGTCGCCCGCCAGCACGAGATCGATCGCGATGACCTGCAAGAGCGCCGTGAGGCCGGCCGCCGTCAGAATTTCCATGCTTTGCCACCTTCGGATCTGCACGTTGGGTGGAGGCCATCCCCTGCCCGCCGATATCGATCAGTACCCTTTCGGATTTGCGCTTTGCAAGACCGGCGAAAGAAGATCAGGCCACGACGCGGGCGCAGCCACGGATTTCGCCGGGCGAGCGCGATGTTTCCCCTCTTCCATTAGCTTGTTGTTCCTGACTGCCGGCCTAACGGGCAATCCTGATGGCGCCGGTTTCCGGCGATCCGGTCACGATCTCCCAGTCGCGTGAGAAAGTGAGGCGACGGAAATCGTCCTTCCGGAAGTGCCGGCGGAATATCCGCAGGAGGCTGGCGGCGAGGCCCTCGCCGGCCGGCATGCCGCAGATATCCAGCAGCGCGTCGAGGGTCGCGCGCTCGTCCTCCGGCAGTTCCAGGCGCCAGGCGGCGTTGTGGCGGGCGATATAGATCGCCTCGACCAGCCGCATGGCGGGGATGGCCGCGAACCGCGCGGCCTGCTCCGGGGAAAGTGCAACGCCCGCTCCTTCACGCGCGATGTCCGCCAGCGTCATGCGCTTTATGGCGGCCCGGGCTTCCGGCGTCCATTCCTTCGCGAAGAAGCGGTGGTGGACAATCTCGCGCAAGTGCCGGATGGCGAAGGCGCCGAAATCGCCGGCATCCAGCAGGTCGCCGACATCGAGGCCGCTTTGTTCTGCCTCCCGGCGATAGGCCGAGAGGATTGCCGGATCGAGGGCAAGGCCCGTCACGCGTATGGTTTCGAGCTCGGCCCCGTCGTCGTGAAGCGTCAGCAATCGGTAGCCGCCGGGATAGCCGGCCGTGGAAGGCACGGCGACATTGACGATACCGTCCTGCTGCGAAACGTTGTCGATATGGAGATGCCCGCTGAAATGCAGCCGGAGGCCGGCTCTTGCGAGCAGCGCGGCGGTGTCCTTCGAAGGCGTGCGGCGCACGAAGATCGTCCGCCCGAAGAGCCGCTGCTCCTCTTCCAGGGTCGCGTCGAACGGGTCGACGGCGGGATAGTGAGCAAAGGCGATCAGCCGCTTGCCCAGCCGCTCGGCCCGCCGGGAGACATCGGCGATCCAGTCCAGCAGATAGGGCCGGTGCGCCACCAGCGCGTTGTAGCCGGCATCCGTGCTGTCGTCGAAGGCCTCTTCCGCAAGGCCGAAATCGCCGTCGCGCGGCACGAAGACATTGCCGTCGATGGAGAGCAGCCAGACGCCCTCCACCGGCTCGACCAGATAGGACGCATCGATGAAACGGCGCTCGTGGCGGCCGTCCGGCGAGAACAGGGTGTATTGCCTGTCCGCGAGATCGTCGGACGCGCCGAACGGCGTTTCCCAGTGCAGCGCGGCGCCGTCGCGGAAGAAGCCGAGCCCGCGCGGCAGGCCTTCCGCATAGGAGCGGCAGCGCATGGCGGGGTTGAACAGCACGCCCTCGCCATCCGGCCGCGATCCGGAGACCAGGAAGGAGCCGCCGTCCTCGAGCAGGAAGCTCCGGTCGAGGCTTCGGCCGGAATAGCCGTAGACGTCATGATTGCCGACGGTCGAGAAGAACCGCATGCCGAACCGGTCTGCATAGGACCGCATCAGTGCAAGCGAAGCGGCGACGCTTTCCTCCTGCCCGTCGTCGGAATAGTCGCCGACGACAATGACTTCGCGAATGCCTCGCGCGGCGATGTCATCCAGCACGGCGAGAAAGCCCACCTCGCTTTCGTTGAAGAGGCGCGTCGACTGGACCGTGTCGACGAGCGTGCGCAGCTCCATCCCACCCGGCAGGCGGTCGGCCGCGATGCGGCCCCCTCGATAGTTGCCGCGCACATTGTGCAGATGCGGATCCGCGATGATGGCGAACCGTTGATGCATTAGCGTTCCTCTCCGGGCCGGGGGGCGGCCTTCAGTCCAGTTGCGCCAGCTTTGCGAGCGCGGCACGCGCGCCCGGCCCGGCAGCGACGACAGGAGCCCCCTTCGTCAGCCGCTCGCCTTCCGTCGGGAAAGGGTGATGCCAGCCCCCTGCCTCCTTGACGAGGCAATAGCCGGCAAGGCAATCCCAGGCATGCATGTAGGGCTCATAATAGCCGACGAGCCGGCCGGCGGCGACATAGGCCAGCATCAGCGCGCCGGAACCGTTGCGGATGAAGTTGCCGCCCGCCTGCAGCAGGCGGTTGACGATGTCCGCTACCGCCTCCGCCGTGACATGGCTGTTGGCGCCGATGCCGGTCAGGGCATTCTCGACGGTGCGGGAGGGATCGAGCGTCAGGACCTTGCCGTTGAGCTTCGCCCCCCTGCCGGCGGCGGCGGCGTAGAGCTCGCCATGGCATGGTGCGCCGATGACGCCGACGACCGGCACGCCCTCATGCAGCACGGCGACCGAGACGCACCAGTTCGGCATGCCGTTGACAAAGGGCGCGGTGCCGTCGATGGGATCGACGACCCATGTATAGCCGGATGTGCCCGGCGTAAGGCCGAACTCCTCCCCGAGGAAGCCGTCTTCCGGGAACAAGGCCTCGACCCGGTCGCGGATGAGCTTCTCCACGTTGCGGTCGGCAATGGAGACCACGTCCTGAAGGTCGCGCTTGGTCTCGATCACCAGGGAATCGCGCCGGTTGAAGTAGTCGAGCGCCATCGCCCCGCCCTCCTGCGCGAGGAGCTTGGCGAGGGCGAAGCGTTTGTCGAGGGCCGTCTCTTGCGACGTCATGCGTTGTTTCCTTGCAATGGTGTCAGGTATTGATGAGGGCGATGCCGCGGTTCTTGAACTTGAGCGTGGCGTCCGCGGCGGCGGGCAGGATGCGGTCGACGGCGTGGTCGACGATGAAGAGCGTTCCGACATCGGTCTCCACCTCGTATTCGACATGGTCGCCGAGATACGCCGAGTGCAGGATGCGGCCGGAAAGCCCCTCCCCGCGCCCTTCGGTGAGCGTCACCGAGCCCGGACGCACGGCAAGGTTTGCCGTGCCGGGCCTTGCCCGCCCGGCCGGCACGCGATGCTCGAACCCGCCGACGCGGACCTTCGCCTCGTCGTTCTCGATGCCGATCACCTCGCAGGCGATCACATTGGCCTCCCCCATGAAGTCGGCGATGAAGGAGGAGGCGGGCGCCTCGTAAAGCTCGCGCGGGGCACCGGACTGGGCGATTTCGCCGTCCTTCATGACGATGATGCGGTCGGAGACGGCAAGCGCCTCGTCCTGGTCGTGCGTGACATAGACGGCGGTGAAGCCGAGGCGCTGCTGCAGCTCGCGGATGTCCGTGCGCACCTTGCGGCGCAGGCGCGCGTCGAGGTTCGACAGGGGTTCGTCGAGCAGCAGCACCTGCGGCTCCAGAACCAGCGCGCGGGCGACAGCGACGCGCTGCTGCTGGCCGCCGGAAAGCTCGGCCGGAAGGCGGTGGCCCATGCCGGCGAGGCCGACGAGCGCCAGCCCTTCCTCCGCCCTTTCCCGCGCCTCCTTGCGCGAGAGCCCGGAGGATTCGAGGCCATAGGCGACATTGTCGAGCGAGCTCATATGGGGAAACAGCGCGTAGGACTGGAACACCATCGACACGTCGCGCTCGTTCGCCGGCAGCATGGTGACGTCCTTGCCGCCGATGAGGATGCGGCCGGCGGTCGGATGCTCAAGGCCGGCGAGCATCCTGAGCGTCGTCGTCTTGCCGCAGCCGGAGGGGCCGAGCAGGGTGACGAGCGTGCCGGGCTCGATGGTGAGCGACAGGTCCGGGATCGCGGTAAAGGCGCCGAAGGTCTTCTTGACGTTCTCGAAGGTGACGGAACCGGCTTTGGGCTTGATCATGCGATTTTCTCCTGACGGGAGGAAGAGGAGGGGGTAAGGCCGGCGACGCGGTTCTCGCGCCTGAGCCGCCGTTCACCGACGAGAAGCTGGAAGACGGCGATGACCGCGATCATCACGACGATCAGCATGGAGGAATAGGCGATCGCCACGCCATATTCGCCGTTCTCGACGAGGCCGACGATGTAGGAGGTGGCCATGTTGTATTCGGCGCTGACGAGGAAGATGACCGCGCTGATGGAGGTGATGGCGCGCACGAAGGAATAGACGAGCGCGGCGGTGATGGCGGGGCGCAGCAGCGGCAGGATGACCTTGCGGATCGTGCGGAAGCTGCCGGCGCGCAGCGTCAGCGAGGCCTCGTCGAGGCTCTTGTCGAGTTGGCTCATCGCCGCGATGCCGCCGCGCACGCCGACCGGCATGTTGCGGAAGACGAAGCAGGCGATGAGGATCAGCGCCGAGCCCGTCATTTCCAGCGGTGGCAGGTTGAAGGCCATGATGTAGCTGACGCCGATGACCGTGCCGGGAATGGCGAAGCTCATCATCAGCGCAAATTCGAAGACGTTCCGCCCGGCGAACTTCTGGCGCACGATGATATAGGCCGTCAGCAGGCCGACTGCGGCGGTGAGCGGGGCGGAAAGAAGCGCGATCTCCATGGTCGTCCAGAACGAGTTCCAGGCGACGCCCGTCCAGGCGATGCCGTTTTCGAAGCTGATCGAGAAGGCCTTCGCGTAGTGGTCGAGCGTCAGCGAGTTGTCGAGGCCCCAGGTCTTCACGAAGCCGCCGACGAGGATCATGCCGTAGATGACCAGCGTGAACAGGCCCCACGGGATGACCACCGAATGGACGGCGATGGAAAGCCCCTTGGGCAGGGCGATATGTGCCCCGCTGTCGCCCTTGCCGGTGACGGTGGCGAAGTTCTTGCCGGAGAGCCAGACGCGCTGGGCCAGGAAGGCCGAGAGCGTGAAGAAGAGCAGCACCATGGCGAGCACGGCAGCGCGGGACGGATCGTTCTGCGAACCGACGACGGCGAAGAAGATTTCCGTCGAGAGCACGCCATGGCTGCCGCCGAGCACCAGCGGGTTGCCGAAGTCGGCCATGCTCTCGATGAAGCCGATGAGGAAGGCATTGGCGAGGCCCGGCTTCATTAGCGGCAGCGAGACGCGGTAGAAGGTGCGCCAGCGGTTGGCGCGCAACGTGGTCGACGCCTCCTCCATCGACGGGCTGACGCCCTCGACGACACCGATCAGGACGAGGAAGGAGATCGGCGTGAAGGAAAGGACCTGCGCGATCCAGATGCCGGTCAGTCCGTAGAGCCAGCGGCCGGGCTCGATGCCGAGCAGGTCCGAAAGCCCTTGCGTGACGACACCGGCGCGGCCGAAGAGCAGCGTCAGCGCAAGGCCGATGACGAAGGGCGGCGTGATGATCGGCAGGATCGTCAGCAGGCGCAGGCCCTTCTTGAAGGGAAACTGCGTGCGGGTGGCGACCAGCGCGAAGGCGAGGCCGAGCAGCGTGGAGCCGAGGCCTGTCATGATGGCGAGCCAGAGCGTGCGCCAGGCGACGCCGCATCGACCCGCGCCGATGACGCAATTGAGGCTCCAGATGCTCGGATCCTGCAGGTTGCGGATGAAATTGTCGGGATTGAACGAGCCGTCGAAATCCTGCACCGAGCCGATGAACATGCTGCCGATCGGATAGAAGACGAAGACCGCGACGAGAAAGACGAGCAGCGAGATCGAGCTGACGACGAAGGCATCGCCCTTCATGACGCCCCGCTCGGCAAGGCCGAAGGAGAACATCAGGACAAAGGTGATGGCGCAGAGCACCGCGCCCGCCCCCATCGAGGGCTGGCCGTCGGCAAGCGGGCCGAACAGGCTTTCGCTGATCGCCCATGTCCAGCCGGAAAAGCCGATGGCGAGCCCCTGGAGCGCGAGGAACAGGACGCCGACCGCCCCGACCCATGCCAGCACGGCGCCGCGGCGCATCGGGTCCGCCATGCCGCGCGCCAGACCTGCGATGAGAAGGAGCAGCACGACGGCCGCGAGCCACAGGCGGCCATGCGCCGCGATCTGGACGAGACCGGGTGCGGCCTCGGTGGAAAGCGGGAAACCGGCCAGCCAGCCGAACCCGAAGAAGCCGTTCTCGATGCGATACCAGGGCAGAAGGGTCAATGCGACCGCGCCCAGGATCAGGACGATGTCCAGCCTGCGATTGCCATTCGTCATGGCCGACCTCGCTGTCTTTGATTGTGGGAAGGCGGCGCCCGGAGGAGACGGGCGCCGCCGCTTGGGACATCAGTTGGCGGCAGCGCCGACTTCGCGGTCCCAACGCTCCAGCAGTTCCTTGCGCTTTGCCGGATCGCCGTAAGTCTTGAAGTCGTAGTTGATCAGCTTGATATCCTCGAACTTCGGCGCTTCCTTCGGAATCTCCGCGTTCTTGTTGGAGGGAAGCTGGAAGGACTTGGCATCCTTCATGCGCGACTGGACTTCCGGGGTCAGCGCCCAGTCGTACCAGATCTTCGCATTGTCGAGGTTGCGCGCGCCCTTGATGATCGACATGGAGCCGATCTCGTAGCCGGTGCCTTCGCAGGGCGTGACCGAGGTGACCGGGAAGCCTTCGGCGATCTGTGCCACGGCGTCATGCACGAAGACGATGCCGAGCGCCGTTTCGCCGCGCGCCGCCGCCTTGACCGGCGCGGAGCCGGACTTGGTGTATTGCGAGATGTTCTCGTTGAGCTTCTTCAGGTAGTCGAAGGCCTGGTCCTCGCCCATGATCTGCACGAGGGAGGCGAGCGCCGTATAAGCCGTGCCGGAGGAGTTCGGGTTGGCGATCTGGATCTCGCCCTTCAGTTCGGGCGCCAGGAGGTCGGCCCAGCACTTCGGCTCCTTGAAGCCCTTCGACTTGAAGATATCGGTGTTGTAGCCCCAGCCGAGCGCGCCGGCATAGACGCCGACCGTGCGGTAGCCCGAGCTTTCGGCCTGGCTCTTCGCCCAGTCGTTGAGTTCGTCGAGCTTGGGCGACTTGTATTCCAGCGTCAGGCCTTCGGAGGCTGCCTGCAGATGGGGGTCGCCCGTGCCGGCCCACCAGATGTCGGTCTTCGGGTTGCGAACTTCCGCGCGGACCTTCGCATAGGTCTCGCCGGAGGACAGGCGAACCATGTTCACCTTGATATCGCCATGGGCCTTTTCGAAATCGCCCTTCATCTGCTCGCAGATGACGACGTCGGCCGAGCAGATGAGGTTGAGCTCGCCGGCTGCCTTTGCCGGCAGGGCGGCAAGCGCCGTTCCGGCAAAGAGCATGAGGGAAAGGGTCTTCATTTTCATTGGGCATCCTCCTGTTGCCTGGTCATGAATTCGGCTGCGAACGGCGCACGAGGGGGCCATCGGCCTGCCCGCGAGGGCGGCACGTCCGCGGTTTTCCTTGGGTCTTGCGTAAAGGCTCGCTCAGTTCGTCGCGGCGATCTCCGCGTCGAACCTTTCGAGCAGCCGACTTCGTTCTTCCGGCGAGCCGAAGGTCGCGAAGTCGTAATCCACCATCTTGATCATCGAGATATCCGGCGCTGCCAGCGGCAGGGTCGATTTCGCATTGGACGGAACCTGGTTCTGGCCGGATGCCGCGCCGGTGCCCTGCCCTTCCGGGCTGAGCGCGAAGTCGACGAAGCGCTTCGCCTCATCCGGATGCCGCGCGCCCTTGACGATGCTGACCGCGCCGATCTCGTAGCCGGTGCCCTCGCAGGGCGCGACGATCACCAGCGGATAGCCTGCCTGTTTCTGGGTGACTGCGTCGTGCATGAAGGAGATGCCGATCAGCGTTTCGCCGCGCGCCGCCGCCTTGACGGGCGCGGACCCGGCGCTCGTATAGCGCCCGATATTGCGGTTGAGCGCCGCCATGAAGCGGAAGGCCTCGTCCTCGCCGAAGAGCTGCACGAGCGTCGCAAGCGTCGTGAAGGCCGTGCCGGAGGAGTTCGGATTGCCGCTTTCGATGCGCCCGCGATAGGAAATGTCGGCAAGGTCCTTCCAGCAGGCCGGCGCGGGCAGTTTCAGCTGGCGCAGGAGGTCGGCATTGTAGGCAAAGCCGAGCGCTCCGGCATAGATGCCCGCCGAGCGCCCGCCCGACATGGCGAAGAAATTCTGCGCCCAGGGCAGCATGTCGCGCTCATGCGCCGGGCGATAGGTTTCGAGAAGGTCTTCCGACCCGCCCTGGAGATGCGTGTCGCCCGTGCCGCCCCACCAGACGTCGACCGTCGGGGCGGCCTTCTCGGCGCGGATCTGGTTGAGAATGTCGCCGGTGCTCTTGCGGGTCATCGCAATTTCGAGGCCGGACTTCGCCTCGTACGCCTTCTTCATCGCCGCGCACCAGTCCTCGTCGACGCCGCACAGAACGGTGAGCGCCGGGGCTGTCATGCCGGTCGTGACGCTGCATAGCCACAGGGCCATGCCCGCGCCGAAAGCGGTGATGCCTTTCACGATTTCCTCCCATTTGGAACGTCGCCGTCCCAATCTCCGCAGTCAGGATGGCACATTCCCCGCCTGCCGCAATCGAAGAATGGTTACCGTTCTTACAGCCATGGGCGGCCGCCGCATGGCAAAAATTACAAAGATTACAAATGTGATAAATCCGCATAACACGAGCTGCTTTGAACATTCGACAAGCGCCGCCTATGATGCGGGCGGGAGGACGTGCAGTGCTGATCGAGCGGATTCGGATTCTGATCGTCGAGGACGATCCGGACATGGCTGAGCTTGTCTCCGACCTCGTGGAGGCGGAAGGCTGGACGCCGCTTGTCGCCCCGTCGGCCGAAGCGGCCGCGGCCGTGCTCGCGCGTGAGACCGTGCATCTCGTGCTGGTCGACCATAACCTTCCCGGCACGTCCGGGCGCACCTTCGCCCAGCGCCTGCGCGCGCAGACCAATATCGGCATCGTCATGGTGACGGCTGCCGGCAGCGCGGCGGACCGCGTGCTGGGGTTGGAAACGGCCGCGGACGACTATGTCGTCAAGCCCTTCGAACCGATCGAGCTCACCGCCCGCATCAAGGCCGTGCTGCGCCGGACGATCCCGTCGCTGAAGCCGGAAAGCGAGCGCGAGCCGGAACCGGCCTCGCTCAGGCTCGGCGACTGGTCGGTGGACCTGAAGAACCGCCGTGCCGTCTGCCTCTCCGATCCGGCGAAATCGCTCACCAGCGCCGAATTCACCCTTCTCGAAATCCTTGCCGAGACGCCGAACATGCCGGTCAGCCGTGCGCATATCCTCGATCGGCTCGGCGCGGAGAGCGACCGCTACATCGACCGCAATGTCGATGTCCTCGTGCTTCGGCTGCGGCGCAAGATCGAGCGCAACCCGGACCTGCCGCGCCATATCAAGACGCGGCGCGGCAAAGGATATGTCCTCGACACAGACGACGGCGAGCCCGCCCCGTGATCAGCCGCCCCTTCCTTTCGTCGATCGCCTTCCGGCTGCCCTTTGCGATCGTCTTCATCTGCGTGCTGGTCTTCAGCCTCGCGACCATCGCTGTCTACGGCCTGCAGCGGGCGCGCGAAGAGATGGCCGCCTACGGGCTGCAGGCCTTTTCCAGCCTCGCCAAGGCCTCCCTCGTCTCCCGCCAGGTCTCGGATCTCGTGTCGAGCGCGCCGTTCCTGATGAATGCGACATCGCCCTACCGCGTCTCCAGCGAAAGCCGCTCGGTGGTCGCGCAGGTCGACGTGCTGCTGCGCGCCATGCAGCCGGAAAGCGGCGAGAAGGCGGTCAAGGGCTTTGCCAGCGCGCGGATCGTCGAACTGCTGGAGACCATCCGCAACCAGACGACGACGCTTGCCGCCGATGCCGATGCCGCCCAGCAGCACAAGGCGGAAGCCGCCGCCGCGCTCGGCGAGATCGCGACCGGCCGCGGCATCGCCGACGGGGACTTCCGCCGCCGGCTGAACGGCATCGTGCAATCGGCCTCCAGTTCCGACAGCCTCTTCCAGCTCGGCGAACTACGCCGCCGCTATGTGGCGGAAACCACGCCGCGCCTCGAGCGGGCGGCGCCGGATGTCCGCGTTTCCGCCGCCGAACTCGCCCCCTATGAGCGGGTCTTCGAGGCACAGACCCAGTACCTGCTCGAAATGTTCTCGATCCGCGCGGCCGTCGCGCGGCTGCATGTCGTTTCGCGCGACCTGTCGCACGCCACGGAAACGCAGAGCGAGGCCGTCGCCCGTGGCCTCAACGACGACCTGCTTTCCACCTCCGACGTGCTGAGCCGGCTGCTCGTCATCGTCGCCTTCGCCGCGCTCCTGGTGCTTGCCATGGCGGTCCTTTCCATCCGGTCGGTGATGCGCGTTTCGCGCGGCATCGTCTCGCTTTCGAGCGGCATGAACGCACTTGCGGAGGGCCGCAAGGATGTCGAGACGCCGAGCTACGAGGGATCGGAAACGGAACTGGTGCGGCTCCTGGAGGCCTTCCGCGCGTTCCGCGAGAGCGTCGAGCGCGTCTCGCGGCTCCGGCGCACCGCCGAGGCGGCCGCCCGGACCATCCGCTCGACCTTCCGCAACATGAACGAAGGGATCGCGCTGTTCGATCCGCGCGGGCGGCCGATTACCATGAACCGGCGCGTCATCGAGCTCGTCGGCTGGTCCGGTTCGGCGCGGAAGCTGCCGGCGCGGAAATTCGTCGAGCCCATTCCCGAGATAGAGCCCGCCCTCCTGCCCGCGGACGAAGACCGGGGCGCGCTGGAGGACCGCGCCGTCCTGCGCCACCGCTCGAAGGCCGGGCGCGTGACGGAAGTCTCGCTCTCCCGCCAGCCGGACGGTGGCATCGTGCTGCTGGCCCGTGACGTCACCGACATGGACCGGCAGGAGGCGGAGGCCGCCAAGGCGCATCGCCTCGACGGCATCATGCGCATGACCCATCAGGTGAGCCACGAGGTCGGCAACATGATCGGCATCATCACCGGAAGCCTCGGCCTCCTGGAGCGCGAGACCGGCTTCAACGACCGGCAGAAGCGGCATCTCTCCCGCATCCGCAAGGCCGCCGACCGCGGGCGCTCGCTTGCCGGCAGCATGCTTTCCATCGGCAGCCAGCAGCCGATCCATCCGGGCGCAGTGGAGATCGGCGCGCTACTGCGCGGCATGGCGGACGTGCTGGAGATCGCCATCGGCGAGAAATGCCGCCTCGCCTTCGACATCGCGGAGGGCCTTCCGGCCGTGCTGCTCGATCCGGCCCTCTTCGAGCAATCCGTGCTCAACCTCTGCCTCAACGCCGCCGCGGCGATGCCCGAAGGCGGAACGATCCTCGTGCGCTGCCTGCAAAGCGAGACGGGCGTTATCGTGTCGGTGAGCGACGAGGGTGTCGGCATGTCGCCGGAGGCGGCGGACAAGGCATTCGAGCCCTATTTCACCACCCGCAACGAACAGGGCGGCGCCGGCCTCGGCCTTGCCGTGGTCTACGGCTTCGTGCGGCAGAGCGGCGGCGACGCGCGCATTCATTCCACCCCCGGCAAGGGCACGACCGTCGAGCTGTGGTTTCCGGCCTGCGCCGAAGGCAGACCCATCATAACACCGCCATTTCCGTAGCGTAGGGCACGGAAAATGACACCAATCATTTGCATCGAAGACTGAAAGGACAGACCATGGATGTGATCTTTACCCCGGAACTGACGATTTGCGGCATCGAGGAGCTGCCGGCGCAGCGCGAGCGCAAGGTGACCCATGTCCTGTCCCTGCTCGACCCGGAGCTTCCCGAGATCGAGACCTTCGCGACCTATGGCCAGCATCACCGCACGACGCTGCGCTTCCACGACATCATCGTCGCCGCGCCTGACCGGGTGATGCCGCGTCCCGACCATGTCGAGGCCATCCTGAAATTCGGCTCGGACTTCCAGGCCCAGCAGAACGCGCAGGCATCGAGCCACCTGCTCGTTCATTGCCATATGGGCGTTTCCCGCTCGACCGCCGCCATGCTGACCCTGATGGCGCAGGCCAACCCGGACGAGGCGGCCGAGAGCCTCTTCACACGCCTCGTTACGATCCGACCGCAGGCCTGGCCGAACTCGCAGATGATCGGCTTTGCCGACGAGCAGCTCGGCCGCAAGGGCGAACTGACGGCCGCGCTCGGCCGCCATTACGGCCGGCAGATCCGCAAGCAGCCGCAATATGGCGAGTGGATGAAGACCCTCGGCCGCCATGCCGAACTGCAGATGGCCGTTCTCGACTAAGGGACCAGAATTCCGGCGGCGTGAAACCGCCGGAACCTCAGCGGGGGACGAACTCGACCAGCATGGATTTGAGCTCGATCTCGCGGACGCGGCGGGCGGCTTCGTCCGGGCTGACCCAGGCGAGGATGCGCTCGCCCTTTTCCTTGAATTTTTCCGCGACGCTCGTGACCTCGATCTGGAAGACGTCGACGATGCAGGGCGCGACATCGCCGTCGTCGAGCAGCTTCAGATAGGTATAACTGCCGACCGGCTTCTTGCGGACGGCTCCCTTGACGCCGGCCTCCTGCAACGCCTCGATGGCCGCCGCTTCATAGGGTTTCCTGCCCTTCATCGGCCAGCCCTTGGGAATGATCCAGCGCCCGCTGTCACGCGACGTCACGACAAGGATCTCGATCCCCTCGCCCGTCGGCCGGGGGCGAAAACAGAGGGCGGCATATTGCTGGCGGAAGGCACCCGAGAACAGCTTCTCGGGCGAAGCCGCGAGCTTCTGCAGGAGCGTCTTCGGCTTGCGCTCCCTCGCTCTCTTTTCCTTCTTGGCTGTCTTCACGGTTCCCTGTCGCCGATGCTTTCGGTTCGCCTCTGAATGATGGAGTTCGCCGCCCGTGTCAAAGCGGAAGTCGGGCTTCCCGCCGATCCGGCTTGAAAAGGCCGGGTCAGCGGTTACGCTGCCCCGCACCCGCATTCAACTTCGGACCCGGCCCGCCATGACCTCCATAAATGCCCGTATTCTCAATGCTGTAGACCAGTCCTTTGAGAGCGAGGTCCAGTTTCTGGAGAAGCTGGTCGCCCTTCGCTCCCTCCGCAACGAGGAGGCAGAGGCGCAGGATTTCATACAGGCGGCATTGCAGCAGCGCGGTTTTGCGGTGGAGCGCCTGCGCACCGATGCCTCGAAGATCGGGCGGCACCCGGCCTTCTCGCCGGCCACCGTCGACTACGCGGAAAGCTGGAACGTCGTCGGCCTGAAGGCGGCAGGCGGCAAGGGCGGCCGGTCGCTCGCCTTCAACTCCCATGTCGACATCGTTCCGGCGGGAAGCAGCCACCGCTGGGCCTCCCCTCCATTCCAACCGGTCCGCAAGGGCGACTGGCTTTACGGGCGCGGCGCCGGCGACATGAAGGCCGGCCTCGTCGCCTCCATCTTCGCGCTCGACGCCATCGCGGCGGCCGGCCTTTCCCTGCGAGGCGACGTCCAGGTCCAGTCCGTCGTGGAGGAGGAAATCACCGGCAACGGCGCCGCGACGCTCTTCGAACGCGGCTTCGTCGCCGACGCGGTCATCAGCCCCGAGCCGACGGACGAACAGCTCGTGCGCGCCAATGCTGGCGTCATCAAATTCCGGCTGGAAACCAAGGGCCGCCCCGCCCATCCCCGCGAGCCGGAATCCGGCCAGAGCGCCATCGACCTCATGATCCGCCTGATCGGCCATCTTCGGGCATTGGAGCGCAAGTGGATCGACGAGCGGCAGGACAGGCGCTGGTTCAGCGATCTCGCCAACCCCGTGGCATTGACCATCGGCACGATCAGCGGCGGCGACTGGATCGCCTCCATTCCCAGCGATTGCGTTGCGGAGGGCCGCATCGGCTTCTATCCGGGTGAAGATCCGCAGGCGCGCGCCGCGGAATTCGAAGCCTTCCTCGCGCGCATCCAGACGGAAGATCCGGCCTTTGCAGGCGAGCGTCTGGTCGACCTCACCTGGGTCGGCGTGATGCATGCGGGCTATGAGCTTGCCGAGGGAACGCCGGCCGAAGCCAGCCTTCGCACCGCCCACGCCCTGACGCATGAGGGAGGCGAACTCTCATCCTATGTCATGGCCTGCTATCTCGATGCCGCCGTCTTCTCCGTGCACGGCAACATCCCCGCGCTCGTCTACGGCCCGATCGCCGAAAACATCCACGGCATCGACGAGCGCGTCAGCCTTTCCTCGCTCAAGCGCGTCACCAAGACGCTCGCCCTCTTCGCGGCGGACTGGTGCGGCATAGCGGAAAGCTGAGCCATTGAAATTGTCATGCATTTACGCCAGAAAAATACATGACAAAATGGCACCCCGATCCCGCCCTCCTGCGGCGTCCCGTCTACATTTCCCTCGCCGACCAGTTCACGGCCGCGATCAAGAGCGGCCGGCTTCCGGCGGGCGGCAAGCTGCCCGCCCATCGCGACCTTGCCTATGACCTGAAGGTCTCCATCCAGACGGTCAGCAAGGCCTATGACATCCTGGCTCGCCGGGGCCTCGTATCCGGCGAGGTGGGGCGCGGAACCTATGTGAAGCCCAGCGGCCCGGCGCTGCAGTCGCCCTACATCGCCGAGCGGCTGGCGAATGTCATCGACCTCTCCATCGTGACCCCCGTCTGCACCGCCATGCAGCTCGACCGGATGAAGGCGGCGCTGCACCGGCTCGGCGACACGATCCCGCCGGCCGCCGTGCTGTCCTTCCGGCCCAACACCATCTTCGCCCGCCACAACGAGGCGGCCGTTTCCTGGCTTTCTGGCCTCGGCGTAGAGGCGGCGCCGCAGAATGTGCTGCTGACGAACGGCGCATCCTCCGCGTTCACCGTCGCGCTCATGTCGGTGGCCGGCCCGGGCGCGGTCCTCGCGGCGGAAGATGTCTGCTACCACGTCATCCGCCCCCTCGCCGACTATCTCGGCATCACGGTGCGGGCCGTCGCCGCCGATGCGGATGGAATGCTGCCCGAGGCGCTGGAGGACGCCTGCCTTCGCGAGGCGGTGCGGGTGGTGACGCTCCAGCCGAACCTTGCCAATCCCACCGCCGTCCTGATGTCCGAAGGGCGACGGCGGGCGATAGCGGAGGTCGCTCGGAGGCATGACGTGACGATCATCGAGACCGATGTCTTCGGCCCGCTTCTGTCCGACCGACCGCAGCCGCTCGCGGCCCTTGCGCCGGAACGTACGATCTACATCACCGGCCTCACCAAGGTCGCGGTGCCGGGCCTGAGGATCGGCTATGTGGTCGCGCCCGACCATTTCGCCGCGACGATCGCCAACCGCCAATTGATGGCGAACTGGATGGCGACGCCCATCATGGCCGAGATCGCCACGCTATGGCTTGGCGACGGCACCATGGACGCCCTGGTCGGCTGGCAGCGCGAGACGCTGCGCGCCCGCCATCGCATCGTGGCGGAATCCCTCGGCGAGGCCTGCTGCCGCGCGCATCCCGAGGGCCTGCATGTCTGGCTGCCCCTGCCGCCCGATCATGACGAGCTCGCCTTCGTCTCCCAGGCGCGGGCGCGCGGCGTTGCCGTCGCCCCGAGCACGCCCTTCTGCCTCTCCGGCCTCCCCGCCGGCGCCGTCCGGCTTTCGCTCGGCGCCACGGAAGCGGAGGAGTTGCGCGCGGGCCTCGATATCCTCGCCTCGCTCCTGCGCGCGGCCCCGGACCGGAACGTGCTCTCGATCTGATAAATTGACACGTGTCTTTTTCGAAGATTGACGCGGTTCTTTCCGCGCGGCTCAATACAGGTCGAGAGCTGCGGAGCATGCATGATCGAGGAAATTAAGCCACGGCCGGCACTGGACGATCGCCCTGCGCCCAGGCGCATCGGCCTGATCGCGCTTGCGACCGACCATACCGTCGAGGCGGATTTCAGGCGTCTCGTCGCAAGCGATGCCGTCGCCGTCTATGTGGCCCGCGTCCACTACGCCAACCCGACCACGCCGGAAAACCTGCGCGCGATGCATCCGCACCTTGCCGCCGCTGCCGGGCTTATCTTGCCCGGCGAAGCGCTCGACGCCATCGTCTACGGCTGCACCTCCGCCTCGGTCGTCATCGGCGAGGATGCGGTGGCCGCAGCCCTTGAAGCGGGCAGGCCGGGAACGTCGGTCATCACGCCCGCCGGCGCGGCCGTCCGGGCGCTTCGCGCCCTGCGCGCAAGGCGCATCGCTATCCTCACCCCTTACGTTCGGCGCACGGCGGAGCCGATGCAGGCATTCTTCGCCGCAAAGGGCTTTGACGTCGACCGCCTCGTCTGCCTCGGCATGGAGGATGACCGCGAGATGGCGCGCCTGCCGCTCCAGGAGATCGTGCGGCTGGCCGTCGAGACGGTCACGCCCGGCGCCGAGGCGCTGTTCCTCGCCTGCACGGCCCTCCGTGCCGCGCAATGTGCGCCCGAGATCGAACGGCGAACCGGCCTGCCGGTCGTCACCAGCAACCTTGCGGCCGCCTGGGCCAGCCTCCGCCAGTGCGGGATAGCGCCAGACCCAGCCGCGACCTGCCGCCTGCTCACCCTTGCCGACACCCGATAACCGCCACCCGACAGGATGCGTCCATCATGATCGAACTTCCCTTCGCGCTCTCCGAATACAAGGCCCGTCTCCAGGCCATCCGTGCGGAAATGGTGCGCCGCAATCTCGACCTGCTGATCGTCAACGACGTCGCCAACCAGCACTACATTACCGGCTATGACGGCTGGTCTTTCTATACGCCGCAGGTCGTGCTCGTTCCCCTCACGGAGGAGGAGCCCGTCTGGATCGGCCGCGCCATGGATGCGGCCGGCGGCCTTCTGACCGCATGGATGAAGCCGGAAAACGTCGTCGGCTTCCCTGAGGACCATGTCCAGCGCGCTGATCGGCACCCGATGGACTGGATCGCCGGCTGGATCACCCGCAAGGGCTGGGATCGCGGCAATATCGGCATCGAGCTGGAGGCCTATTATTACTCGCCGAAGGCGCATGCGCGCCTTACCGCCGGCCTGCCCAATGCGACCTTCCACGATGCGGACCTCTTGGTGAACTGGATCCGCAGCGTCAAGTCCGCCGCCGAGATCGATTATCTGCGCAAGGCCTCGCGCCTTGCCGAAGCCGCCGTGACGGCCGCCTATGACGTCATCGCACCCGGCGTGCGCGAATGCGATGCCATCGCGCGGATCCAGGCCGCGCAAGTTGCCGGCTCACCCGATTTCGCCGGGGACATCACCGCCCTTCCCCCGACCATCCTTGCCGGCGAGAACGCATCGGCGCCCCATGTCATGTGGAGCGACCGGCGCTTCGGCGAGAACGAGACGGTCGCGCTGGAGCTTGCCGGCGTCGTCCGCCGCTATACGGCCGGCCTTGCCCGCACCATGCAGCTCGGCCGGATGCCGGCCAAGGTCGGCGACACCGGCAAGGCGGTGGTTGAAGGCATGGAGGCCGTGCTCGCCAGCATTAAGCCGGGCGTCACGGCAGAGGAGGTCGAGGCCGCCTGGCGGCAGGTCATCCAGCGCTACGGCCTGAAGAAGGAATCGCGCATCGGCTATTCCATCGGCGTCGCCTATCCGCCGGATTGGGGCGAGCATACGATCAGCCTGCGCCCGGGCGACAGGACCATCCTCAAGCCCGGCAACGTGCTGCACTCCATCCTCGGCATGTGGATGGACGGCTGGGGGATCGAGGTCAGCGAGACGATCCTCGTGACCGAACACGGCTGCGAGACGCTGACCAACTTCCCGCGGGACATCCATGTCAAGGCCTGACCCCGACAACGCCGCGATGGAACCGACGCTGGAACGCCGGATGATCGATATCCGGCGCCATCTCCATCGCAATCCGGAGCTGTCGAACGAGGAGCGCGAGACGCAGGCCTATCTGAAGCAGGCGCTGGAGGCGGCGGGGCTGGAGAATGTCCGACCGGTCGCGGGCTTCGGCCTTGCCGTGGATATCGTCGGAATGGCCGGGCCTTCGAACCGCAAGGTGGTGATCCGGGCCGATATCGACGCGCTGCCGATCACCGAGGCATCGGGCGTGCCTTTCACCTCCGCACGGCCGGGCGTGATGCATGCCTGCGGCCACGACGCGCATGCCGCCATGGGCTACGCCGCCGCGGTCCTGCTCGACCGGCAGAGGCCGTCGTTCAGCGGCACGGTGCGCCTGATCTTCCAGCCCGCCGAGGAAGCCGAGCCGCTCGGCGGCCGGCGGGTGATCGAGGAGAGCCTTCTCGACGATGTGGACGCCGCGATCGGCATCCATGTCGATCCCTATACGCCAGCCGGACAGATCGCCGTCGGCACCGGTCCCTACACGCTCGCCTGCGATATCTTCGATGTCGTCGTCACGGGCAATTCCGCCCATGCCGCCAAGCCCTCCGACGGGGTGGATGCGATCGCGGTCGCCTGTTCCATGGTGACAGAATTGCAGAAGATCGTCTCGCGCGAGATCGACCCCTACGACCCGCTGGTGGTTTCCGTCACCGGCATCGAGGGCGGCGGCGCGTATAACGTGATCGCCCCCGAGGTGCGCCTGAAGGGCACGATCCGCAGCGGCCACGAGGAGACACGGCAGAAGGCCTGGCGCCGGCTGCGGCAGGTGCTCGAAGGCATCGCCGCCGCCCATGGCGCGAGCGTCGAAGTGACCGTCCAGCGTGGCGAGCCGCCCGTCGTCAACGCGCCGGAAATGGTCGGGATCGTCCGGCAGGCGGGAGCCGAGGTCGTCGGACGGGACAATGTGCTCAACGCCCCCGGCTGGACCGCGGCCGACGACTTCGCCTTCTACAGCGAGAAATGCCCGTCGGTCTATTTCCGTCTCGGCATCCGCAACGAGGCGATCGAGGCGGTCTATCCGCTGCACCACCCGAGGTTCCGCGTGGACGAGACGGCTCTTCCGAAGGGCGCGATGACCCTCGCATCGGCCGCGCTGCGGTTCCTCCGGCAACCGGATTAGCCGGCTAGTCCACCACCGCGCTGTGATCGAGCGCCGGCGCCGCCTGCGGCTTCCTGAGCAGCAGCACGAGCGGCATGGCGGCGAGCGAGAGCAGCATCAGCAGCTTGAAATCGTCCATATAGGCGATGATCGTCGCCTGCAGGGTGATGGTACTGTCGAGCGCGGCGCGCCCGGCCTCGGTCAGCGGATTGAGATGCTGCTGCACGGCCGGATTGTTGAAGGCGTGGTTGAACGGCGTCACATAGGCGGCGATGCTTTCGTGGTTGCTCTGCACGTTCTCGGTGATCAGCGCCGTCACCAGAGAGATGCCGACGGACGAGCCGATGTTGCGCGAAAGATTGTAGAGGCCCGTGCCGTCGCCGCGCATCTGCGGCGGCAGGGTCGAAAAGGCCATGGTCGTCAGCGGCACGAAGAGGAAGCCGAGGCCGGCGCCCTGCACGAAGCCGACGGAAACGATGGTCCATTGCGACACATCCGGCGTCCAGCCGGTCATGTCGTACATCGCCCAGGCCGTCAGCCCGAGGCCGGCGGAAAGCAGGATGCGCGTATCCACCTTGCCGATCAGCCGCCCGATCAGGAACATGCACAGCATGGTGCCGAGGCCGCGCGGCCCCATGACGATGCCGGCGGTGATGACGGGATAGCCCATCAGCGTCTGGAGATAGGGCGTCATCAGCGCGAGCGACGCCAGATAGGTGATGCCGATCACGAAGATGAAGATCATGCTGACGGCGAAGTTCTGGTCGAGGAAGAGCCGCGGATTGACGAAGGATTTCTCGGACGTCAGCGTATGCACGACGAGAAGATAGAAGGCCGCCGCGCAGACGATCGCCTCGACGAGGATTTCGCCGGAGGAGAACCAATCGAGCTGCTCGCCGCGGTCGAGGAAGAGCTGCAGCGCGCCGATGAAGAGGCTCATCATGCCGAAGCCGAACCAGTCGAGCTTGGCGAGCGCGTCCCGCAGGGTCTCGTTCACGAAGATGACGATGACGGCGAAGGCGAGCGCGCCGATCGGCACGTTGATGTAGAACACCCAGCGCCAGCTGATATTGTCGGTGAGCCAGCCGCCGATGACCGGCCCCAGCACAGGTCCAACCATGACCGAGACGCCGAAGAGCGCCATGGCCGAGCCGCGTTCCTCGACCGTGTAGATATCGAGCAGGATGCCCTGCGACAGCGGCACCAGCGCCGCGCCGAACAGGCCCTGCAACAGGCGGAAGGCGACGATCTGGTTGAGCGACTGCGCAAGGCCGCAAAGGACCGAGGCGAAGACGAAGCCGGCAATGGCCGTCAGCAGCACCCGCTTGCGGCCGAACTTGGCCGCGAGGAAACCCGAGGGTGGCGTCATGATGGCGGCCGCCACGATATAGGAGGTCAGCACCCAGTTGATCTGGTCGGCCGACGCCGACACGCTGCCCTGGATGAAGGGCAGCGCGACATTGGCGATGGTCGTGTCCAGCGCCTGCATGATGACGGCGAGGATGACGCAGGCCGTGATCGCGCCGCGATTGGCCACGATGACGGTCGGTGCGTCCGTGGAACTAGCCATGTTTCTTGCCGCTGATGCTGTCCAGCATGCCCTGGATGGAATCCGGCAGGCCGCGTGCGTGGCCGGTGTCGATATCGACGACGGTGCTCATGCCCACGCGCAGCGGCGGCTTGCCTTCGGCATCCTCGATGCTCACGCGCATGGGAATGCGCTGCACGACCTTGACCCAGTTGCCGGAGGTGTTCTGCGCCGGCAGGAGCGAGAAGGACGAGCCGGAGGCCGGGCTGATGCTCTCGACCTTGCCCTTCCAGGAAACGCCCGGATAGGTGTCGACATGGATCGTGGCCTCCTGGCCGGGCTTCACATAGGTCAGCTCGGTCTCCTTGGGATTGGCCGCGATCCACAGGCGGTCGGTCGAGACCAGCGAGAACGCCTGCTGCGATGCCTGGAGATAGGAGCCGACCTGAAGCGCGTTGACATTGGTGACGACGCCGTCGAAGGGTGCACGCACGACGGTATGGTCGAGTTCGCGCTGGGCGTTGTCCACGCTGGATTTCGCCTGGAGATAGAGCGGGTATTCCTCAGCCGGCCGGTCTGCGTCGCCGCCGAGCTGGGCGAGCGTGACGGCGGCCTCGGCCTTGCTCACGGAAACCTTCTGGCGCGCGGTATCGAGATTGTGCTTGGCTTCGTCATAGGCCGAACGGCTGGCGCTGCCGCCGTTCAACAGGCTCTGCTGGCGGTCGAACTGCGCCTGGAAATAGGGCAGGTCCGCTTCTGCCTGCGTGATCTCCGCCAGCGACTGGCGATAGCTCGCCTTGAGGTTCTCGATCTGGTTCCGCTGGACGCCGAGTTGCGCCTTGGCGCCTTCGAGTGTGATGCGGAAGGCGTCGGACCGCAGGGTGAAGAGCGGCTGGCCGGCCTTCACCGCCTCGTTCTCATGCACGTCGACGCGCTCGACGATGCCGGAGACGTCGGTCGCGATTCCCACCATGTCGGCCTGGATATAGGCATTGTCGGTCGCCATGACCTGCCCGCCGGTGACGTAATAATAGCCGCCCACCACGAGGGCGACCGGCAGCAGGGCGAAGAGGACCGGCCGGGCGAGCGAGCGCCGGCGGCGCGGCAGCTCGGGTGCCGGCACTGCCTCGGCAGTCGCGCCGGAAACGGGGGACGGCGCTTCGGCGACCGTGCCTTGCGCCTCCAGGGTCTCGCCTCTGTCGGCGGCATTTTCGGCATCGGCGTCGGTGATGACGCGGAAGGTGGGCTTGTCAGTCATGCTCTTGCTCTTTTTCGCCGGTCGGCGCCTCGCAGGCCAGGACGAGGTTCGCCTTTATTTCGGAAAGCACAGTGAAGGTTTCTTCGAGCCGCTCCGGCGCGATGCCGGCCACCGCCTCGGCGCGTGTCGCGTCGGCCAGTTCGTGGATCTCGGCCAGCAGCGGGCGCACCTCGTCCCGAAGGTAGAGGAGCCAGATGCGCCGGTCGGAGGGATGGCGCCGGCGCTCGATCAGGCCGCGCTCGGCAAGCTTGTCGAGAACGCGCACCAGCGCGATCGGCTCGATTTCCAGAAGCTCGGCCAGCCCGCCCTGATGAATGCCTTCATTCTTCGACAGATAGGCCAGCGTGCGCCACTGCGAACGGGTCAGGCCGAGGCTTTGCGCCCTCTGTTCGAACCGCTTGCGCACGAGGCGCGCGATGTCGGCCAGCAGAGCGAGGGAGTGGGCACTCATAGATGAAGCTACTATTAGGGGGCTAATGATAGAGATGCATATCATGGGGATGGGGCGGAGACAACGTCTGCCTGCGGGATTCCGCCTGCCTTCACCAAAGAATGATCGCGCCGCCCTGCGCGGGTGACATCATTCAGCAATTCAATGAAAGGCATCGGGAGATTTAATTTCGAAAACCGGATGCGCGCGCCTATAAACAGGCGGCCGGATATCGAACCGGCCTCCCCTCCGTCCGGCCGCCCTGCGCGGGGCGTCGTCACGCCGAACACATCGATACGCATATGCCGCACCCCACCCTGCGTTCAGGCGGGCGCGGAACCGCAGTGCAGGAAGCCGACCATGCCGCCATCCGAGACCACCGAATTTGCGGAGGGCGTCCCCGGCGAGGCACCGGAATTGCCGGCGACCCGCGCCATGCCCGCCGGGCTCCTCGGGCGGGTTGCCTCCTCGCTCATCCTCTATCCCCGCTATCGGCTGCTCTGGACTTCCAACCTCTTCTTCTTTGCCGGCGTGTGGACGCAGACCCTCGTGCTCGGCTGGCTCGTCTTCGAGATGACGGGCTCGGAATTCTCCGTCGCCATCTTCACCGCGGCGCGGCTCTCGCCGCTGATGCTCGGGCCCCTTGCCGGCGTGATCTCCGACCGCTTCAACCGGCCGCGATTGCTGCTCGTCGCGTCGGGCTGGGCCTTCTGCGTCCTGACCGTCGTCGCCCTTCTCGTGGCGCTGGACAGGATATCCTTTTCCGGGCTCGTCGCGGCGGGGTTCTGCATCGGCCTCGCGCAATCGCCCTCGCAGCCGGCGCGCTTCACGCTCGTCAGCGAGCTTGTCGGGCGAAGGAGCCTCAGCAATGCCAATGCGCTCAACTCCATCGTCCTCAACATGACGCAGGTGATCGGCCCGGCGCTTGGCGGCGCGATGATCGCCGCCTTCGGGGCCGCTGCGGCGCTGGCGATCTCGGCGCTCTGGTATCTCGTTGCCTTCCTCGCGCTCTGGCCGCTCCGGCAGGTGAAGAACAGCCATGAGGCCATCGGTCCGCAGAAGCTCTCCATGCTGCTTTCGGCCGGGTTCAGCACGGTCCTCTCGAACCGCCTTCTCGGTTCGGTGCTGCTCGTCACCTTTGCCGCCAATGTCCTGCTCTGGCCGATCTATCAGGGTTTCATGCCCGTCATCGCCAAGGAGCATCTGGGCCTTTCGCCGAGCGGCCTCGGCTGGCTGCTGGCCTGCGCCGGCACGGGCGGCCTTGCCGGCTCGGTGATCATCGCCGCGCTCGGCGACTTCCGCTGCAAGGGCGGCCTCTTCGTGCTGGGCACGGCCACCTGGGGCGCGCTCTGGGCTTTCTTCGCCCTCTGCTCCTCCGTACCCCTTTCCTTCCTCCTGATGGTTCTGATCGGCCTCGCCGCGGCGCCCTTCGGCATCCTGCAGACGACGCTGATGCTGATGATGACGGAGCCGCATGTGCAAGGCCGCGTCATGGGCATCCAGGAACTGACCATCGGCGTCATGCCGCTTGCCAGCATCATGCTCGGCGCGGCAGCCGAGGTCATCGGCATCACCCATGTGGTTCTGATCAGCGGAACGCTGCTCGCGACCTTCCTCGCCCTTCTGGCGCTTCGCGTTCCCGCGCTGCTGCGCTACAGCGGGCACGGGGACTGAACGCCGGACGAGAGGAACGGGCCATGACGAAGACGCTCAGCACGATTGCCGTATTCTGCGGATCGAACACCGGCGAGGGCGACGCCTATATGGACGGCGCAAGGGCCCTCGGCGCGGCGCTCGCGCAAGCCGGAATCGCCCTCGTCTATGGCGGCACCACCAAGGGGCTGATGACCGCCGTGGCGGACGCCGTCCTTGCCGGCGGCGGCACGGTCCATGGCGTCATCACCGAGAGCCTTCATGCGCGGGGGCACTCCCATCCCGGCCTCACCCGCCACGAGATCGTGCCGACCCTCGGCATCCGCAAGGCGCGCATGATCGAGCTGGCCGACGCCTTCATCGCGCTGCCGGGCGGGATCGGAACGGTCGAGGAGCTGATGGTCGTCTGGTCCATGAACCAGCTCGGCGAAATGGACAAGCCCGCCGGCCTGCTGAACGTGGCGGACTTCTTCTCGCCCTTCCTCGCCTTTCTCGACCGGATGGTCGAGACGAAGTTCCTGCCTTCGGCGCACCGGGGAAGCATCGCCGTCGACAGCGACCCGGCAAGCCTCATCGAAAAGCTGCGCGTCCACGAACGGACGACCGCACCCAAATGGCTCTGACGGTCGCCGCGAAAGCCGACTTCGCCAACCCTTCGGAAGATCGATAGGCTGGAACCACAGGGCGGTATGCCCGTTCTCACCAGCGCGACCAGAGCGAAGGGGAGACCGCATGACGACGCTATCGGGACAATGCCTCTGCGGACAGGTGCGGCTTTCCGTGCGGGGAGAACCGCTGCGCGTCGGCATCTGCCATTGCACGGATTGCCGGCAGGAGAGCGGATCCGCCTTCACCTTTTACGGTATCTGGCCGGCCGGTCGGTTCGAGTATTCCGGCGAGGTCGCCGACTTTAAGGGCCGCTGCTATTGCCCGCATTGCGGCGGCCGGCTGTTTTCGCTCGACGAGCGGGAGGCCGAGGTCAAGCTCGGCACCTTGCCCCGGGCGCCGACGCCCTTCACGCCGAGCTACGAGCTCTGGGTCAAGCGCCGCGAGCCCTGGCTCCGCCCCATCGAGGGCGCCGAGCAATATGAGGAAGACCGGACCTGAGTCCTGCCTGAGCCCCGGCGGAAATTTGTCCGCCGGGGCGCAAAGGGTTTCGGGCGATCTATTCGTCGCTGTCACGGACCTTGGATGCCTCTTCCTTGTCGGTCCGGCCGGCGGGAATGGAGGTCGTCGTCACGGAGACGGGATCAGAACCGGGGAACGTCTCCTTCAGGCCCTCGTCGAGATCGTCCTTTTTCGTCCGGCGCTTGCGCTGCTCCTGTTTGAGGGACTCGACTGCCGGGGAGGAATGATGGCTGTTCAAGACATGTCTCCTTCTGTTCGCCGTGGAACAGACGAGAGGCCGGTTTTGTTCCCGCCTGCCCGGGCGCCAAGCGGCTAGGCTCTGCCGGCCCGGATCATCGAGAAGTAGTCGTCTCCCCCGACCTGCCCGCCCTTGAGCGCCAGTTGCAGCCCGTCGCTTGCGCCGCCATGCACGGTGCAGAGGGGCGATCCCGGCGTCTGGGGCAGCGGCATCTTCAGGGTCAGCGCGGAAATGCCCATTTCTCCGAGGGCGTGGCTGGACGTGTCGCCGCCCGCCACCACGGCGCGGGAAAGACCTGCCCGCGCGACGAGCGCCGACTGGATGCGCCCAAGCGCCCGGCCGAGCCGGTGGCGGGCGCCGGAACCGATTTCTCCGCCCCGATCCGCCGCCGGGCCGAGCGCGGTATAGAGCACGACGCTGCGCCCGGTCTCAAGGACCCGCAGGCCCGCTTCGACCGCTTCGGCGATGGCCGTCTCCGCGGCATCGCCGGACAGCGCCAGCGGATCGACGGCAATGCCCTCGAAACCGTTGGCAAGCGCATCGCGGATCTGGCGCTCGGTGGTAGGCGAGACGCTGCCGGAGACCACCGCGATCCGGTCGACGGGCCCTGCCGCCGGAAAGTCCGGCTTGTCTCCAACCAGCCCGGCCTCGCGCCAGGCGGAAATGAGGGCGTATTCCACGCCCGAGGAGCCGCAGACAAACCTGCTGCCGGCGCGCAGCCGCTCCCACAGCATCTTGCCAGCCGCCGCCTGCGTCGCATGGTCCAGCACGTCGAGAAGGAGGATATCGGCCGCCTGAAGCGCGGGATCGGTAAGGAGGGCCACATTGTCGATATGCGCGGTCGTCAGCGTGGTCTGGCGGGCGAGATGGAGCAGCAGATTGGCCTCGTCCATCGGCGTGACGGGATGGCGGGACATGACCGGATGGCGGTCGATGCGATAGTTGCGGCCCTGATAGGCGGCGAAGAGCTCGCCGAAGGCCGTGTAGCGCCGGATTTGCGGCGCGCCGACGATGAGCGGCGCAGTCGCCGCGTCGAAAACCTGCCGGCCGATCTCGATCGCCCGGCCGATATTGCCGACATGCGGCGCGGAATCAAAGGTCGAGCAGACCTTGTAGTGGCAGAGCTCGGCATCAAGCGTCTTCAGCCAGCCGAAGGCCTCGCGCAGATGGATATCCATCCAGTCCGGCGTCTCGCTGCGGCTCGTGCCGGCAAGGCCGAAGGCGCGGGCACCGGCAAAGCGGGACAGGAGGGTGGCATCCGGAACCTTGAGGAACAGCACGGTGTCGACCCCGTTGGAGGCGAGCGCCTCCATGACGTCGGTCGAACCGGTGAAATCGTCGCCGTAATAGCTGATCAATGGCCGCGCCATGGTTCAGGCCCCCTTGCCGCCGGAAAACTTCTCGATGGATCGGGCAAGCTCGGGATGCTCGCGGGCATAGGCCTCCAGCGGGATGCCGGCGACCGCAGCCTCCCACGCCTGCTTCACCGCCTTCACCCCGGCGCCCGGCCCGCCCGGATGGCTGACGATGCCGCCGCCGCATAGATAGAGCAGGTCCGTCGAGCCGCCCGTCGCGGCTATCGTATCCGGCGCCTGTCCGCCCCACTGGCCGGAGCCGATGACCGGCAGGGCCACATCCTTCTCGGAAAACAGCGGGGCCGTCACCGCCTTGTAGGAGCGCACGAAGCTCTCGTCCGGCTCCCAGTATTTCACGCGGATGCCGTTGATCTGGAACTGGTCGACGCCGAGCAGGCGCCAGAACTGCTGCCAGACGGAGAACTCGAAGCCGAGCCCGGCATGGCGCGTGAGAATGTCCCAGCCGTTGCGATGGGCGTGCAGCACCAGCCCCGAGCGCTTGCGCAGGAAGGCAAGGCCGCCGAAGCCGACGGAATTGATGTTGACCACCGCGCAATTGCCGCCCGCCTGCAGCACCATGTCGTGATTGCGCATCATCTCGTCCGGGTCGGCATGACTGATGCCGAAGGCATACATGACCTTCTTGCCGGTCTTCTGTTCATGATCGAGGATCTTCGGCATGATCGCGGCGACGCGCTCCCCAAGCGGCGAATAGGCCGGGCTCATCAGCTTCTCGTCGTCCTTGATGAAGTCGACGCCGGCCTCGATGAGTTCGCCCACCATTTCCGCCGTCTCGTGCGGGCGAAGGCCGAGCGCCGGTTTGACGATGGTGCCGATGATCGGCCGGTCCTTCACGCCCGTCAGCGCGAAGCTGCCCAGAATGCCGAATTGCGGGCCGGGATGGGCAGCGGCGAATTCCCGCGGTAGCGTCATGCCGACGATGCGGATGCCCGTCATGCCCTTGATCGAGAAGACGCCGCCGATCGCGATGGTCATCAGCGCAGCAAGGTCGGTCCCGACGGCATCCATCGGGAAATCGATATCGACATCGGCGCGGTTGAACGGCCCGCCGCCACCGCCTTCATCGGGAAAGGACGCCCGGTCGGCCGGCGTCAGGCGGCGGATGGCGACGACGCGGGCCGCCACCCGCGCCTTCAGCTCCTCCGTCTCGCCGGGAAGGGCCACGAACGTGCCGGTCGACTGGTCGCTGGCGATCTTCGTTGCCATGGCTTCCACCGAGCCGGGCGTCTCTATCCGATAGGTCAGGCGGATCACGTCTTCTCCTCCGCGGCGCATGGCAGGCCGCTTGTGAAATCTCTTCAACTGGTATAATGAGTATTTATGTTATTGCAAGCCGGCATTGCGAAAGCTGTTGCAGCAACGGAACTTGGTGCATATTCCAACCTGTCGAAACCAGGTGACTCATGAACGTCGTTTCCGAACCGATCGTCCGCAAGAAACTCTCCGACGAAGTCTTCGCGCGCCTCAGGCACATGATCGAGACCGGCGAGCTCAAGGCCGGCGACGAGATGCCCTCCGAGCGGGAACTCATGGAGCGCTACGGTGTCGGCCGTCCCGCTATCCGCGAGGCCATGCAGGCGCTCGCCGGCAAGGGGCTCGTCGAGATTTCGCAGGGCGAGCGCGCCAAGGTGTTGCGCATCACCGCAGAGACGATCATCCGCCAGGTGGACCTGCCGGCAAAGATGATGCTCTCCGGCTCCTCCGATACGCTGGAGCACCTGAAAAGCGCCCGCATCTTCTTCGAGCGCGGCATGATCCGCGAGGCGGCGACCCGGGCGACGGCAGAACAGATCGCCGAGCTTCGTGCCCTCCTGGAAAAGCAGAAAAGAAGCCTCGGTGACCCGGACGCCTTCATCGACGCGGACATGGAATTCCACCAGTGCATCGCCCGGATTTCCGGCAATCCGATCTTCGCGGCCGTCAGCGGCGCGATGCTGGGATGGCTGAAATCCTACCATACGGAAATGCTCATCTGGACGGGCCGCGAGAATTTCACGCTCGCCGAGCACGAGGAAATCATCCGCGCTATCGAGAACGGCAATGCGGACCTTGCCGAAAAGGCGATGATCAAGCACCTCGAACGCTCCCGCGCCCTCTATGCCCTCAAGGGCCAGAACTAGAGCAGCACCTCGACGCAGGCATAGGGCGGCAGCATGATCTGTCCGCCCGCCGGCAATTCGGTGCCCGCTCCTGCGATCAGCGTAACGCGGCGCGGCGTCGCGCCGAGAGTAACGGCCTGCGTGTCAGGCGTGATGTTGGCGAGAAAGATGCGCTCCTTCGTGGCGAGCCCCAGCACCGCATCCGGCCGCGAGGTTTCCACAGCAAAGACCGCCTGCCCGGCAAGGGCGCCGAGCCGCGACAGGACATGCGCGAGCGGCCGCATTTCGCCCCTCGCGGTCGCCTCCCCCTCGCCCGCGATAAGCCCGAACGGCCCGGTCAGCGTGGAGAGCGTCAGGACTTCGAGCCCGGCGGACGCCACGGTCGCGGCATAGGCCAGCGTCCAGGCTGCGCCGAAGGCGCCATTGTGGCGAGGGTCGACATTGGCCATGGGAATGCGCGCGCCGGACGGGTTCTTCTTCGCCGCGCTGCCATAGGGGTTCTGGCGCATGGCGATAGTCGAGGGGCCGATGCGGTAGGGCTTGTCGCCATAGATCGTGCGCGCCGAACGGACGACGTGATGCAGTGCCTCGAAAGTCTGCATGACGGAAAGGTCATCGGCCGCGTGCACGATCGGGTTGGTGCAATGGCTGACATAGTCCACGAGCGCACCGGGCACGCGCTTGCGGTTGAGCTCGGTGAAATAGCTCATCATGCCCCCGCCGAGCCGCACACCGGGAAAGGCCACGCGGGCGGCGGCATAGACATCTTCAAGCGGCGGGCATTCCGGCCACTCGCTGCCGGGCGGGGTCGACTGCCGGTCCACCGAGGGGCAGACGAAGAGCGTGTCGAGCGGCAATTCCGCCGATTGCATCAGCGCGGCGAATTCGCTCATCTCCACGTCCAGCGGGCGCCGGCACGGCACAGCCAGTTCGAGCGTCACCCTGAGGCCGGACCGGGCGGCGATCTCCGCATAGCCTTTCAGCGCCGAAAGACCATGGCCCGCGACGGGATCGAAATGCGCGATCAGGTGGCGCGCGCCAACCGTCCGCAACAGGCCGAGGGCGGCAAGTTCGTCGGCGAGGCATTCCGGCCGGAGCCCGACCCCGATTTCGGGAAAGGGAAGACCGGTCGGCGAAAGCTTCAGCGAAACCGCCTTCGACGCATCGGCCGCGGCCGCGTCCGCCTGTGCGTGGATTTCCACGAGCACCTGCTGGCGGAACGGCTCGTTCTTCGGCACCAGATAGGGCCAGGGCAGCGCCAGCGGGCGGACATAGGTCTTGTAGGAGCCATCGGTCCAGTTGCGCTGGTCTTCCATCTCGAAGACGTCGCCATGGAACTCCGTCGTCGCCGAGATACCCGGCGCGACCCGGTGGGTGATCGCCGCGATATCCTTGAAGGGCTGCCATGGCTCGATCCGGTCCGGCCAATGCGCATGCTCGACGCTTCCATCGCCATGGCGCACCTCGACCGGTTCGCCGGCGGTGCCGACGACCGGATGCAGCACGACGAACCCGGCGCGGGCGGTCTCGAAATCTCCGTCGCTGACGCAATCGGCGGAAAAGGCCACCCTCTCCGGCGTGCCGGAGATCGCAATGGCGCAGTCGAGATGGGCGCCCGACGGGGCCGTGAAGCGCGCCTTGTAGGTGACGGAGAAGCCCTGCCCGGTCTCTTCGGCAACAAGATCGGTGATGGCTGCATTGCAGGTTCCCCAGTCCTTGTCCCGGACGAGGAAGGAGACGGCGCGCAGTACTTCGTGGCCGCGATAGCGAAGCGTGCGCAGATTGCCGTCCTGCAACGCGACGCTGAGGTCGCCGGCGACGAGCGTGCGGCTTTCGGATTCCCGCTCGCGCGTTCCATAGAGCCGGAGCAGGTCTTCGCTCATTCGAGAAGCTCCCTAAGCGCGATGGTCTCGCCGCGCTCGGCGCTGAGATAGGCGGCCTCGACGAGGGCGAAGGTCTTCAGGTTGTCGCTGCCGGACGTGTCCGGCTCCGCGCCCGCCGCCAGCCGTTCGATCCAGTGCTTCTGGATGAGCGCGACGCTTTCCTGGATATTGTGCCAGGGGCGCGAGGCCCAGGGCAGCAGGTTCGGCGCGACGACGCTTCGCGTCGTGCCGTCCCGGCCGTGGACGGTGAGCGTGTAGTCCTTGCCGAGGCGGAGCGTGCCCTCGCTTGCATCGATCTCGACGAAGGTCTCCGGGAAGGGCTCTTCCGGCAGCTTCGTGGCATAGCTGACATCGACGATGGAGGTGATGCCGTTGTCGTGGTCGAGCAGCATGGTCGCCACGTCCTCGCCGGCGATCTCCGGGTTGATGCGTTTGGTGCGGGCCGTCATGCGGCCGGCATCGCCGAACAGGAAGCGGGCGATATCGAGCGCGTGGATGCCGAGATCCTCGATGATGAAACGCTTGCCCTTGGCGAGATAGGGTTGGCCGGAAAAGACGTCGAAGCCCGAGCGGAAGGAGACGCGGCCCCAGAAGGGCGTGCCGATCGCGCCGCTCTCCAGCACCGCCTTGACCGCGAGGATCGGCGTCTGCCAGCGGAAGTTCTCGTGGATCATCAGCGGAATGCCGGCCGCCTCGGCGGCGGCGACCATGGCCTTCGCATCCGCCAGCGTCGGCGCGAACGGCTTCTGGCAGATCGCTGGCACCTTGTGGTGCGCGGCAAGCTCGACCAGCGCGCGGTGGCTGCCGACCGTCGTCGCGACGTCGACGAAATCGAAGCCGCCATCGGCGAACATCTCCTCCGCCGACCGGTAGCGCCTCGCCACGCCGAACTGGTCGCCGACGATGCCGAGCCGCTCGGGATCGCGGTCGCAGATCGCCACGATCTCCACGTCCGGCAGGTCCTGCCAGCCGTGCATCTGGTTGACGGCGAAGAAGCCGCAGCCGATCAGCGCACCCTTGAACTTCGCCATGCTCAGCCTGCCTTTGCCATCTGCATCAGGGTCACGCGCTGCTGGAGGCGGCGCTGCGCCTGGTCGACCACCACGGCCACGATGATCACGAGGCCCTTGATCACCATCTGCCAGAACGAGCTGACGCCCATCATCACCAGCCCGTCGGAGAGGATGCCGATCACGAAGGCGCCGATGATCGTGCCGCCGATGGTGCCGCGCCCGCCCGACATGGATGTACCACCGAGGACGGCCGCCGCAATGGCGTTCAGTTCGAGGTTCGTGCCGGTTGCCGGGTGCGAGGCCATCAGCTCCGAGGAGATGACGAGGCCGACGATGGCTGCGCAGAAGCCGGAGAACATGTAGACGAACATCTTCACGCGGTTGACGCGGATGCCGGACATGCGCGAGGCGCGCTCGTTGCCGCCAACGGCGAAGATGTGCCGGCCGAGCGGCACGAAGCGGGCGAAATAGGCCGCGCCCAGCGCGACGACGATGAGGATCCAGACGGAGACCGGCAGGCCGAGGATCGTGCCCGAGCCGAGATAGGAAAAGCCCTGGTTGCCGAGGTCTTCCCGGCCGGTGAGATTGGGCAGCGTCTGGCCGTCCGAATAGAGCAGCGCCATGCCGCGCGCCACATAGAGTGTGCCGAGCGTGGCGATGAAGGGCGCGACATTGAGGCGGGTGATCAGCAGGCCGTTGACGGCCCCGATCAGGACGCCGACCGCCATGACGATGACCGCCACCTCGACGATGTTGAAATAGACCGTGTAGCCGAAGGGCACGGCGACGCCATACATGATGAGCCCGCCGGCGATCATGCCGCAAAGGCCGACGATGGAGCCGACCGAAAGGTCGATGCCGCCGGTGATGATGACGAAGGTCATGCCAATGGCGAGGAAGGCGTTCTGCGTCGCGTGCTTCGACATCAGGATCATGTTCGCGGTCGACAGGAAGTTCGGCGCGAAGATCGAGAAGAAGATGATCACCGCAAAGAGCGCGATGAATGTCCTCAGCTTCATCAGCGTGAGCAGGGCCGATCCGGTGGAGAGGCCGTTTTCGGCGGCAGTTTGCGTTCCTGTCGTCATCACGCATGCATCCTTTTGGTTTTATGTCCCTCCGCGGAGGCCGAGACGATCATCTCCTCGGTGGCGTCCTTGCGATCCACCACCGTCACCAGGCGGCCGTTGCTCATGACGGCGATGCGGTCGGAGAGCGCCATGACCTCTTCGAGGTCGGAGGTGGAGAAGAGGATGGCGAGCCCCTCGCCCGCCAGCCGCCGCATGGTGCGGAAGACATCCGCCTTGGCGCCGACATCGATGCCGCGGCTCGGCTCGTCCATGAGCAGCACCTTCGGCCCGGTCATCAGCGCCTTGCCGATCACCACCTTCTGCTGGTTGCCGCCCGACATGGAGGTGACGTCCAGTTCCGGGTTCTTCGCCTTGATGGAGAGGTTGCGGATCGCATCGAGGATCGCCTTCTTCTCCAGCTTGAGATCGATATGGAAGCCGCCCCTCACGAACTGGCCAAGGCTTGCCATCGACAGGTTGTCGGCAATCGACATGGACTGGACGAGGCCTTCGCGCTGCCGGTCCTCCGGGATCAGCGCCAGACCCTCGCGGATGCGCCGGGTCGTATCGCGGCCCTTCAATTCCTTGCCATCGACGAAGACCTTGCCGGTCGCATGCTCGTGCCGGCCCATGATGCATTCGAAAAGCTCGGAGCGCCCCGCGCCCATCAGGCCGTAAATGCCGAGAATCTCACCCGCGCGGACGCCGATCGAGACGTGATCGACCGCATAGCCGCCCTGTGCGCGCGGCAGGCAGATATCCTGCGTGCGGAAGACTTCCGCGCCCGGCGCATGATCGACCTGCTTGGCGAAATCCTTGGCGTCGGAACCGATCATCGAGCGCACGATCCAGCGCGTGTCGATGTCCTTGACCATGGCATGGCCAGTGATCTGGCCGTCCTTCAACACCGTGATGTAGTCGCCGATGCGCATCAGCTCTTCCAGCCGGTGCGAGATGTAGACGATGGCGACGCCCCGCGCCTTGAGGTCGGCGATGACCCGGAAGAGCACGTCGACTTCCGCCGCGCTGAGCGCGGAGGTCGGCTCGTCCATGATGAGGATACGGGTATCGAGCGAGACCGCCCGGGCGATCTCGACGAGCTGCTGCTGCCCGATCGGCAGGTCCTCGGCCAGCGTATCGGCCGAGATGCCGGCTTCGAGGCGGCTCAGGAATTCGTTCGCCTTCTCAACCTGCGCCTTGTGGTCGATGCCCCGGATGCCGCGGGTTATCTCGCGGGTGGCGAAGATGTTCTCCGCGACGGAGAGGTTGCCGAAAAGGTTCAGCTCCTGGAAGACGATGCCGATGCCGTGGCGCACCGCATCGGCAGGACTGTCGAGGGTGATGCGCTCGCCCTCCATCCAGATCTCGCCGAGCGTCGGCCGCTCGACGCCTGCAATGATGCGCATCATGGTCGATTTGCCCGCACCGTTCTCGCCCACCAGCACGTTCACCGCGCCGCGCCGCAGCTTCAAGTTCGCCTTCTTCAGCGCCACGATGCCGGAATAGGCCTTCGTGATGTCCTTCAGTTCCAGAATGACGTCACCATCGTCGATGCCGCTCATGTCAGCCTCCAATGGTGATGGCGGCGGGAACGAGCTGCGGCAACTGGCCGGCGGCCGGCAGCGGGTAGGCGCCCGTCGCCTTGATCGTCTTGCCCGTCAGTCCCTCGCGCGGCAGCTTTTCCAGAAGCGTGCGGTTCACATAAGTGTTGAAGGATTTGCCGAACTGCGCCCATTCGATCTGGTTCTTGAAGGCGTTGAAATCCACGAAATCCAGGCTGTCGCGTAGCGCCGTGCCGCGAATGGCCGGGCCGATCGAAACGCGCACATCCGCCTTGGCGTCGCCATCGACATCCACGTCGACGTAGCCGGCGCGCGATTTCGTCTCTTCCGCGACGATCGTCCCGTCGACGCTGGCGATGAAGGCCCAGGGCGCGTTGCCCTGCTTGGCCTTGTAGCCGTATTTCTGCCCCGCCTCGTCGGCATTGGCCGCCGTCGCCGAAAGGACCTCCGGCAGTGGCGCGGCACGCTTTTCGAGATAGGGCACGACCCTGCCATCCCATATTTCGGCGACAAGCTTGTCGGGATCGAAGGCTCCGGCCTGATCCTCCTTGTCCTTGTCGACGGTCTTGACGAACTTGCAGCCCGCGAGCCCGAGGGCTGATGCGAACACGATGACGGCGGCGGCCTTGAAGCGCATGGATGGGTACTCCGGCATATGGCGAGGCGCGGGATGACGATCACCCCGCGCCCGCTCCCTCGAAGATCAGTCCTTCAGCGCGAAGGTCTCGAGCTTGTCGGCATTGTCGGCGTTGATCAGCACGCAGTCCATGAGCTGCTTTTCCTCGGCCGGCTTCTTGCCGCTGGTGATGAGGTCATGCGCCTGCTGGACGGCGAGCTGTGCCTGGGCATAGGCCGGCTGCAGCACGGTGGCCTTGATGCCGCCCGCCTTGATGGAATCGCGAACGTCGTTCGAGCCGTCGAAGCCGGTGACGATGACGTCCTTCTTGCCGGCTGCCTGCAGGGCGGCGATGGCACCCATGGCCATCGTGTCGTTGCCGGCGATGACGCCCTGGATGTCCGGGTTGGCCTGGAGGATGGTCTCCATCTTCGAATAGGCTTCCGTCTGGCTCCAGTTGGCCGACTGCTGCGCGACCATCTTCATGTCCGGATATTCGTCGATGACGTCGTGGTAGCCCTTGGAGCGGATCCCGGCATTGGTGTCGGATTCCTTGCCGACGAGCTCGACATAGTTGCCCTTCTCGCCCATCAGCCGGACGAATTCCTCGGCGCCGAGCTGTGCGCCCTGATAGTTGTTCGAGACGATCTGCGAGACGGCGACGCCGGCGGCGTTGATCTCACGGTCGATCAGGAAGGACGGGATGCCGGCATCCTTGGCCTTCTGAACGGCGGCGACCGTAGCGTCGGCGCCGGCATTGTCGAGGATGATCGCCTTTGCGCCGCGGCCGATGGCCGTGTCGATGAGCTGCGACTGCTTGTTGGCGTCGTCGTCATGCACCAGCACCAGCGCCTCGTAGCCGAGTTCCTTGGCCTTAGCTTCCGCGCCGACGGCCTCGGCCTTGAAGAAGGGATTGTCGTGGCTCGGCGTGATGATGGCGATGAGGTCGGCGGCGAAAGCCGGCACGGCAACGCTTGCGGCCATGACGGCGGCAAAGCCGACGGTGATCAGTCTACGGGTAACCTTCATGTTTTCCTCCCGGTTAAGCACCGGCCTCCACGGCCATCCCTCCATTGAAATCGGCCGATCCGGTGCGATCTTTCATGGGGCATTGCGCCCCGCGGCGGGTCGGAGCCCGCCGGTTTTCACGTGATGCGCCGGATACTTGCGGCGATTTCTTCAGGTTCGAAGACGCGCTTCCAGTCGTCCTTCATCAGAACCGGCTTGCCGAACTCGATCGCCTTGTTGCAGGCATCGGAGAAGACGCCGGGCGTCTCCTCGAAAATGACGGCGCCGAGGACGTTCATGTGACCGAGCAGGAAGTCGCGGGCGGCTTCCTTGGCGACGCCGCGGCGCACGCATTCGTCCATGGCTTCGCGCATGACGACGAGAAGCGAGGCGCAGACGGTTTCGGACAGGCCCGGCTCCAGCAGCGCCATCTGCTCGACCGTCACGCGGTGCGAGCGCATGACCGGCGCCCAGATGACCTTCGCGACCTCCTCGCCCAACGCATAGGCCTCTTCCGGGCCCTGCATCAGCGCGGAAACGATATGCTGCTTGGCGGCGATACCGCCGAAGAAGTCGCGCTTGGCGGCCGGGTCCGTCTCGTCGTTGAAGATCGGCGGGTGGCACGGATGCGTGACGAAATAGGTGAGGTCCGCGCGCTCCGGCAGATGGCCGGCGAAGGGCGCGGCCGCATCGAGCACGACGATCATGGTGCCGGGCGCCAGCTTGTCGACGATGCCGGCGGCAACCTTGCCGATCGCCGTGTCGGGAACCGCGAGGATGACGACATCGGCGCCGGCGAGACCTTCATCGGCGGAAACGCAGGAGAGGCCGAGATCGCCGGCAAGGCGCGCCCTGCCGGCATCGCTCACTTCGATATGGCGGACGTCGAAGCGCGAACCCTTGAGGTTCTTGGCGAGCCGATACCCCATTTTGCCACCGGCACCGAATAGCGCGATCGATGTCATCGAAGACCTCCCCTGAATGCATGCGGCCGGACGGTATTGGTCAGCCGGAATTTCCTCCACCGGGCACCCGGCGTGAGCCTATATTTCTCAACTGGTATAACATGTCAATAACTATCTCTCTGAATATGTGATATCTCGCGGCAATGCTCATTTCCAGAATTGATAATTCAGATTCGCGGAGTCCCTTAAGGCATTGAAGGAATGCGATAATGATTATAGCTGCGAAAAGAAAAAGAGCCGAACGTCACGCGACGTCCGGCTCAATGTCACACTGAACATGTTGCGTTCAGGCTAGGACAGCCGCTCACAAACAGGCGGAAATCGTCCTTGCGATCAGCGCCAGCGAGACTGCGCCGGCATCGGGATGGCCTATGCTGCGCTCGGCGAGCGGACGGGCGCGGCCGAGCCGCGGGGAAAGCGGCGCCGTCGCTTGCGCCGCCTCTTCGCAGGCGATGCTTGCCTTCTCCCAGGCCTCTTTCAGCGGCGCGCCATTCATGCTCGCCGCCTCAAGCGTGGCGACGAAAGGCGCGAAGGCATCGACGAGCGTCTTGTCGCCCGGCTTCGCTCCGCCGAGGCGCATGACGTCATCGAGGGCAAGGCGCGCGCCGCGGACCACATCCGCCCCTGTCGGGGCCGCGTCGTCGGTGAATGCCCCGCTCCAGGAGCGGAGCAGAAGCCCCCAGATCGCCCCCGACGTACCGCCCGCGCGATCCGCCCAGGCATCGCCCGCCACCGCCAGCGCGCTCCTCGCACCCGTGCCGCCGGCGATGGCCTGATGGATCGCGTCACGCGCGGCCGTCGCACCACGTCGCATGCCCTGCCCGTGGTCGCCGTCGCCGGCAAAGGCATCGATCCGGCCGAGCTCGGCTTCCGCCTCGCCGAGGGCCGACACCATGACGTCAAGGAGACCCGCAAGGCACCGGGCACCTTCCTGCGAGGCGGGCGTCGCGGGGCCGAAGGTCGGCGCTTCATCCTCCGGGCCATCGCGCACAGCGGCCGGCTGCGTATGGAAACTCTCGCCGCGGCGGAAGACGGGCGTGTCGCACGGGGCCAGCCAGTAGCGTTCCAGCTCCTCGTCGAGCCACATCACCGTCAGAGAGCAGCCCTGCATGTCGAGGCTGGTGACATATTCGCCGACCTCGGGCGCGACCGGATCGACACCCGCCGCCTGCAGGTAGCCTTCGACCGCGCCCCAGAGTACGAAGAGTTCTTCATACTTGGTCGCGCCGAGACCGTTCAGCAGCACGGCGGCGCGGTGCGCGCCGGCCGGGCGCTCCGCAAGGACGGTCTCGACCAGGAGCTTCGCCAGATCGCCCGCCGGCACGATGTCGGTGTCGCGGATGCCGGGCTCGCCATGGATGCCGAGGCCGAGCGCCATCATGCCCTTCGGCACGGTGAAGAGCGGCTCCTTCGCGCCCGGCAGCGTGCAGCCGCCGAAAGCAACGCCGAACGAGAAGGTGCGGCTGTTGGCAAGCCGGGTGAGGCGTTCGACCTCCTCGATCGGCAACCCCGCCTCCGCGGCCGCGCCCGCCACCTTGAAGACCACGAAATCGCCGGCAATGCCGCGGCGCTGCAAATGCCGGTCGGCGGGTGCGCTCGCGACATCGTCCGTCACCGTGACGATGCGCACATCGATGCCTTCCGCCCGCAGCCGCTCCGCCGCCACGCCGAAATTGAGCACGTCGCCGGCATAATTGCCGAAGCCGAGAATGATGCCGCCGCCATGGTCCGCATTGCGGCAGACACGGGCAACCGCCGCCGTCGAGGGCGAGGCGAAAATCTCACCGGCAACGGCCGCATCCGCCATGCCCGGCCCGACATAGCCGGCAAAGGCCGGATAATGCCCCGAACCGCCACCGACGATGACCGAAACCTTGCCCCGCGGCACTGCCGTCGAGCGAACCACGCCTCCCTTCACCAGCCGGACGTAGCGCCCATAGACGCGGGAAAACCCCGCCAGCGCCGAGGCGGCAAAGGTTTCCGGATCATCGACGATCTTCGTCATGGGGGCCTCCTGCAAGCAATCAAGCCGCGAAGATGCAACAGGATCCGGACCGGGAAAAGAGCAAAGATGCCTTCGCTGAATGCGCTCAAAGGTTTACGCGGTTGAATGCCGTCAGGTGCCGTGTGACCTGCGCAAGCTCGTCCGCCCGCCGGCCTTCGTCCCAGCCCAGCGCTGCGGCGGCAATCGCCGCGATCTCGCCGAGCCCCTCGGCCGTCAGCCTGCCTTCGATGGCGAGCGTCGTCCGGCGCATGACGATATCGGCGAGATGTTCGACCATCTCGTTGCGCGCGATCCAGTCGATCTCGCCGCGGCTGTAGCCTTCGACATGGGCGAGCGGTACGTCTCCTGTCTCTCCAATATGGGCAAGTACGGCATCGGCGGTCGTTCCGTAGCGGGCAAGAAGCGCCTCGATGCGTGCCTCGGGCAGGCCGCTCTTCGCGGCGCGCCCGGAAATCCACGCGCGCCGCTCCGCCGCCTCCACCGGAAAGCCGCGCCCGCCGCCGATCGGCAGCATCCGCGTGCTCACCGCCCGGTTCCGGCCGAGGCGGGAGAGAATCGTGTCGGCCACCTCCTCGGCAAAGCCGCGGAACGTCGTCCATTTGCCGCCGACCAGCGAGATGACCGAGAACGGCCGGCCTTCCGCCGGCTCCGCCACGGGGGCCGAATGGTCACGGCTGATCAGGCCCGGCTGGCTGGCATCGGAGGCCGGCAGCGGGCGGATGCCGCTATAGGCATAGGCAATCTGCTCGCGGCCGAAATGCAGGGACGGCAGGAGTGAGCGAAGGCTGGCGAGGAAATAGTCGATCTCGTCCTCCTCGCAGCGCACCGTATCAGGATTGTCCGCCTTGATGTCCGTCGAGCCGACGAGCGCAAGACCGAGGAAATCGTAGACGAGGCAGATGCGGCCATCGTCCGCCTCGAAATAGATCATCCGACCTTTCAGGCTTTCGATCAGTTCCGGATGCCGCAGGAGGATATGCGAACCCTTGGTGCCGCCGATCAGCTTGCCGGGGACGCCGAGCGTATCGTTGACATGATCGATCCACGGCCCCGCCCCGTTGACGACGATGCCCGCGCGGGCGCGCTGTTCGCCCCCACGCGGATCCCGCAGCCGCAGCACGCCGTCTTCCTGCCCGATCAGCGTCGTGTCGTTCATGGCGCGGGAGGCCGGGCTGGCGTCGAGGCCGTCGCGCACCAGCTCCCAGACGAGCCGTTCGGGCCGGCTGATCTTGGCGTCGTAATAGATGCCACCCGCGACGATGCGCGGCGTGATCGCCGGCATTTCCCGAAGCGCCTTGCGGCGGAAGAAGAATTGATGCTTCGGCATGACGCGATGGCGCGCGCCGTAGAGATCGTAAAGCGCCAGGCCGATCTTGATGAGGAGCGCGCCGCGGCTGCGCGGGGCGGTGGTGGAGCCGAGCAGCGTGCGCAGCGCCGCGAAGGCGCCCTTCGTTAGCGAGAAGGAGGGAATGAAGGTCGGCAGCGCCTCCACGCAATGCGGTGCGTTGCGCAGGAGGAGGTTGCGCTCCAGCGTCGACTGCGCGACGAGGCCGAGTTCGCCGGTCTCCAGATACTTGATGCCGCCATGGATGAGGCGCGAGGGGGCGGCGCTGGTGCCGGAGCCGAAGTCGGCCTTGTCGACGATCAGGCATTTCAGCCCCTGCAGGCAGAGATCGCGGAAGAGCCCTGCCCCGTTTATGCCCGCGCCAAGGACGATGACGTCGAAGGCCTCGACGGTTCCGGCTGTCGTTTGTGTCATGATCGGCATTCCTAAACTTGTGCCGCCCCGCCGAGGCGCCGCAGCGTCGGCCAGAGCGGTTTCATCGCCTCGGCGAGATCGAGGAAGACCCGGTATTTCTCGTCATAGGCACGCTGCCGGTCTGGGTCCGGCTGGTAGGTCGTCTCGATCGACGCGAGATCGCGCGGATCGTCGGTAGGCGAGGCGTAGAGGCCCGCGCCCGCGCCCGCGCAGAGCGCCGCGCCCCAGGCCGCGGCCTCCTCGGTGCGCGTCGCGGTGACGGGCATGCCGAGGACATCGGCGAAGAGGCCGGCCATGGCGGGGTTGCGCGAGACGCCGCCCGTCAGGCGCGCGGTACTCGGCGCGAAGCCGTCACGCAGCGCATCGACATGGACACGGTGGTTGAAGGCGATGCCTTCCAGCACCGCGCGGACGAGGTCGCCGCGGTCGTGCCAGGCATTGAGGCCGTAGAAGCCGGCGCTGGACGCACCGCCGAATGGCGAGCCGAAGAGGTAGGGGTGGAAGAAGGTGCTCGAAGGCCGCTCGCGCGCCGCCTCGAATTCCTTGCCGAGGATCGTATGGATGCTCTCGCCGGCGGCCTCCGCCTGCCGGGCATCGGCAGCGCAGAACCGCTCGATGAACCAGTCGTAATTGGCGGTCGAGGCGGGCGAGATGGACATGTTGTTCCATTCGCCGGGCAATATGCCGTTGCGGCAGAACCAGCGGCCGTCGACCTGCGGTTCTGGCGAGACGGTCTCGTTGATCGAATAGGTGCCGGCGATGACGGCCACCACGCCTTCGCCATAGCCGCCCATGCCGAGCGCGGAGGCGGTGACGTCGTGCAGGCCCGCCATGACGGGCGTGCCCTCGACCAGCCCCGTCAGGCGCGCGGTCTCCGCCGTCACGCCGCCGACGACCTCGGTGGAGGCGGCCATCGGCGGCTGCCTTCCGGCGAGACGATTCAGCCCGAACAGGCGGAAGGCGTCCTCGGCATAGTCCTGCGTCGTCACATCCGTAAACGAGGTGCTCGCCTCCGTGCGGTCCGTGCCGATGGTGCCGCAGAGGCAGAGGCGCAGCCAGTCCTTGGCGGCGATGAAATGGGCGATGCGGGCATAGCGCTCCGGCTGGTGCTCGAATATCCAGCGCAGGATGGCGGAGGGCGCCGAGGCATGCGGGCGCTGGCCGGTCAGCTCCAGCGCGCGGGCGCCCACCTCGCCCTCGTTCCAGGCATCCGCTATCGCCCCAGCGCGCGTGTCGAGCGAGACGATGGCGGGGCCGAGCGGCCTTTTGTCTTCATCGAGGAGGTAGATGCCGTCGCCATGAGCGGTCGCGGCAATCGCCACGATGTCGGAGGCGGGGCGGCCGCAGGCGGCTATCGCCTCGCGGATGGCGTCGGCCGTCGCGGTCCAGAGGCCGTCCATGTCGCGCTCGACATGCTGCGGCGCGGGGATGAGCTGGGGAACGCGTCGGCGGGCGATGGCCAGCACCGTGCCGTCCGCGTCGAAGATGACGGCCTTCGTCACCGTCAGGCCGCTGTCTATACCCATGATACAGGGCATCCATGCCTCCATTCTCAGGCGAACGGCGGAACGGAACCGGGTATCGGAGCAGCCGCGGCAGCGGTCCCCTCAGCCGGACCGTTCTCCGTCCGCCACAATCACGTTGATCCCCTTCGAGCGCATGCGCGACAGGTGGGAGATCGGGATATCCTCATCGACGATAACCGCGTCGAATTCCTTGAGCGTCGCGAAGTGATGCAGCGCGCGCCGCTCGAATTTGGTGTGGTCGCTCAGGAGCACGCGCCTTGCCGCGCTCTCGAACATCGCCCGCTTGGTCTCCACCGTCTCGGGCGACTGGTGATAGACGACGTCGTCGACGATGGCGGACAGCGACATGAACACGGTATCGGCGCGCAGCCGGCGGATCTCGTTGGTGGTGATGTGCCCCATGAAGGCATTGCACCAATTGTAGAACTGTCCCCCGAGACAGATGAGGTTGAGGTCGCTCACCTCCTTCAGCTCGTTGATGAGGACGAGCGAGTTGGTGATGACCGTCAGCGGCACCTTGGCCGGCAGGAACCGCGTCATCTCGTGGACGGTCGTGGCGTCGTCCATGAAGATCGCCTGGCCCGGCTCGACGAACTGCATGGCGGCTTTCGCGATGGCCTTCTTCTCCTTCGCCTGCCGGGTGGCGCGATAGGCGTCGGAGGATTCGATGAGGCTGGTCGGCGCGGCGGAAACGATGCCGCGCGTCTTGCGGAAGAGGCCGCGGCTGACGAGATCGTCGACGTCGCGGTGCGCCGTCATGAGGCTGATGCCGAAGCGCTCGGTCAGGTCCTCGATGCGGATCGAGCCTTCGGCGATCACCGTCTCGGCGATCATCTGGCGGCGCACGAGCTGGCGCGCATGCCGGCTGTCGCTGGGCAATTCTTCCGAAAGCAAATCCTTGACGTCGACTTTCTTGTTCACCGGAGGCCCTGCCATGCTTCGAGGATAGAGGTTTCGTATCTCGTATCGGGCGGCAAGGAAAATGCCAAGCTGGCCCGGAAAAGCCCGGGAATGCGAAATGGGAGCGCCCGCGGACGGGCGCTCCCGGGATAAATTACTCGCTCAGGACGAAGGGAGCGGTGTACTTGTCGACATTGTCCTTGGTGATCAGCAGGCAATCGAAGAGCTGCTTTTCGGTCTCGACGCCGGTCGAGCCGTTCTTGATCACGTTGTCGGCCTGCTTGACGGCGGCTTCCGAGAAGACGGCGACGGGCTGGAGGACGGTGTACTGCAGTTCACCGGCCTTGATGGCGGCAACCGCATCCGGCGAACCGTCGAAGCCGCCGACCTTGACCTGGTCGAGCTTGCCGGCTTCCTTGAGCGCGGCGATGGCGCCGAGAGCCATTTCGTCATTGCCGCTGATCACGCCGATGATGTCGGGGTTCGCCTGGAGCAGGGACTGCATCTTGGCGTGGCCCTTGGTGCGATCCCAGTCGGCCACTTCCTTGCCGACCTTTTCAAGGTCCGGATACTGCGTCAAAACGGTTTCGTAACCGTTCGAACGCGTCGCGGCGTTGTTGTCGGAGGGAGCGCCGAACAGTTCGACATATTTGCCCTTGTCGCCGACCGCCTCGACCCACTGCTGCGCGCCGAGAGCGGCGCCCTGGGCGTTGTTCGAGACGAGCTGCGCCTTGGCAAGGCCTTCCTGGTTGATCTCGGCATTGACGAGGATGACCGGGATGCCGGCGGCGACGGCCTTCTTGACCGCACCGACGGAACCGTCGGCATTCGCCGGGTCGAGGATGATGGCAACCGACTTGTTGGTGATCGCGGTGTCGATCAGGTTGCTCTCGGTGTTGGTGTCACCCTTGTGGGCGCCGACATTGGCCGTGTAGCCGAGGCCTTCGGCGGTCTTCTTGGCCACTTCGCCTTCCGTGAACCAGTAGGGGTTCGACGGATCGTTGACGATGACGGTGATCAGGCCGTCCGCCCAGGCAGAGCTGAACAGCAGCGGCATGACGGCCGTTGCCGCGAAGAGTACACGCATACCTTTTTTGAACATGGTCTCACTCCCTTTGTTGAGTCCGGTTGTGCCGATTGTCGGCAATACTTTCCGCTGCCGGGCCACTCGATGGTCCGCCTCTCCCGGCAGCGGTCAGTCTGTGCCGGTCGCCGCTGAGGTCAGCGGCGGCCGTATTTGACGCTGTTCAGGAGAACAGCGGTAACGATGACGGCGCCGGTGAAGACCGTCTGCCAGTAGGCCGAGACGCCGATGATCACGAGGCCGTCCGAGAGGAAGCCGATCACGAAGGCGCCGAGCATGGTGCCGATGACCGTGCCGCGGCCGCCCGTCAGCGCCGCGCCGCCGATGACGACGGCGGCGATCGCCGTCAGTTCGTAGGTGGTGCCGGCGGTCGGGCCCGCCGAGGTGAGCTGCGAGGAGAGGACTAGGCCGGCGACGGCCGCGCAGATGCCCGAGAGCACATAGACGGTGATCTTCACGCGCTTGACCGGCACGCCCGACAGTTCCGCCGCGCGCTCGTTGCCGCCCGAGGAATAGAGCCAGCGACCGAAGGCCGTGCGGGCAAGCAGGATATGGCAGGCGACGGCGAAGACGAAAAGCACGAGGACGCCGATCGGCACGCCGGCAAGGCGGTTGAAGCCGAGCCAGTCGAAACCGGTATTGCCCAGTTCCGGACGGCCGCCGAGATTGTTGTAGGTGAGGCCGTTGGTCATCAGAAGCGCGATGCCGCGGGCGACATAGAGCACGCCAAGCGTCGCGACGAAGGCAGGCACCTTGAGATAGGCAATGAGCACGCCGTTCACCGCGCCGACGACCGCGCCGAGCAGGCAGGTCAGCACCACGACGCCCCATACCGACGGATAGAGGATGACGCCGAGTTGCGGCAGCGCCACGCCCTGCATGAGGAAGCCTGCGACGACACCGGCAAGGCCGAGCGTCGAGCCGACTGAAAGGTCGATGCCGCCGTTCAGGATGACCAGCAACATGCCGATGGCGAGCAGGCCGAAGATGGCGACATGCGAGGCCATGATCAGGAAGTTGCTGACCGTGAAATAGTTCGGCGACATCAGCGAGAAGACGACGATGATGGCGATCAGCGCGAAGAAGGCGCGGCCCTCGAACAGAAGCTCGATCAGGCTCTTCTTGCGCTTGCCGCCGCTTGCCGCTGCCTTCGTCTGGATTGCAGGTGTGACTGACATGGGTTCAGCGCTCCTAATGGGCATGCACGGCTTCGCCGGAGGCGGCCATGATCTGTTCTTTGGTCGCGTCGGGACCGAATTCGGCGGAGATGCGGCCGCGCCGCATGACGATGATGCGATGGGCGATGCTCAGGCACTCGCCGACTTCCGAGGTCGTGTAGACGACGGCGAGCCCCTGTTTCGCGCGCTCGGCGAGCAGCTTGAAGACCTCCGCCTTGGCGCCGATGTCGATGCCGCGGCTCGGCTCGTCGAGCAGGATGACCTCGGGATCGGTCGCCAGCATCTTGCCGATGACGACCTTCTGCTGGTTGCCGCCCGACAGCGAGCCGATGGCGGCCGCGCCGCCGTCCGTCTTGATATGCACCTTGCGGATCGCGCTATCGACGAGCCCGCCTTCGCGTGACGTCGAGGTGAAAAGGCCGCGCGTGAAGGCGCCGAGGCTGGCGAGCGAGAGGTTGCGGCCGACGCTCATGGTCTGCACCAGTCCGTCGCGCTGGCGGTCTTCCGGCACGAGCACGAGGCCGTCGCGGATGCATTCGGCGATCGACTGGCCGGTGACGTCCCTGCCCTTCAGCACGACCTTGCCGGCGGTGGATTTCAGGCGGCCCGCGACGGTTTCGAGCAGTTCCGTACGCCCTGCGCCCATCAGGCCGTAGATGCAGACGATCTCGCCCGCGCGCACCGATAGCGACATGCCGTCGACGACCGAATAGCCGGCGCCGCCGGGGTCGGGAACGGTCAGCCCCTCGATGGAGAGCGAGACATCGCCCATCTCGTAGCCGACCGGCGGCGAGCCGAGGTCGAAATTGTCGCCGACCATGTGGCGGACGATCCATTCGAGGTCGATGTCCTTGCGCTCGGCATAGGCCGTCATCGTGCCGTCGCGCAGCACTACCGCATGGTGGGTGATCTGCAAAGCTTCTTCGAGGTGGTGCGAGATATAGACGATGGAGACGCCGCGGCCGGTCAGGTCGCGGATGACCTTGAACAGCACCTCGACCTCCGAGGCCGACAGGGCCGATGTCGGCTCGTCCATGATCAGGATGCGCGAATTGACCGAAAGGGCGCGCGCGATCTCGACGATCTGCTGCTGGCCGAGCCGCAGGTCCTCGACGAGCGTCAGAGGATCGATGTCCTCTTCGAGTTCTTCCATCAGGAGGCGCGTCTGGCGCTCTTCCTCGGCGAAGTCCACGCCCGTGGAGGTCATGATCTCGCGCCCCATGAAGATGTTGTCGCGAACGTTCATGTTCGGGGCGAGGCTGAGCTCCTGATGGATGATGGAGATGCCGCGGTCACGTGCTTGGGAGGATGACGCGAAGACGACCGGTTCCCCATCGAGAATGATTTCGCCCGATGTCGGCCTGACCACACCGGAGAGGATCTTCATCAGCGTCGACTTGCCGGCGCCGTTTTCGCCGAACAGGGTCGTCACCTGCCCGCGATGGATATCGAAATTGACGCCCTTGAGGGCATGGACGCTGCCGTAGGATTTCGCCACGTTGCGCGCGGCAAGAACGACTTCGCCCTTCTCTCCGGTTTCGGGGATCGCGCTCATTGGACGTCGAACCTCACGGGCGTGACGATCCAGCTCTTCGGATTGACGAGCTTGAAGACGCCGATGACGGAAACGGTCTTGCCGGAAAGGGCCGCCGGATCGAGGCCGTCGAGAACGGCCTTCTTGACCTCGTTGTTGATGGCGGAACCGGCATCCTGGTATTCGATCTGGTTCTTGAACTGGCCGAACTCGATCTGCCCGGTCGCATCGCGCAGGTCCGTGCCGTTGAGCGCCGGGCCGGTCTGGACCCGCACGGTCAGCTCGGGCGGCAGGCCTTCGACGGCGACGACGTTGTAGTTCGCCTTGCGTTCGCCGACCACGCCGGTGAACTTGACCGGGAAGACCGGGCCCGTAGAGGTGTTGACGCCATATTTCTCGCTGGCGGCCTTCTTGTCGGCGGCGATCGCCTGCGACAACTCGACCGCATCGGCAGCGCGCGTCTCGACATTCTGCTTGATAATAGGGAACTGCTCGACACCGAAGGCGACGGGCGAGAATTTCTTGACCTGTACGTCGGCCTCGGAACCGATCTGCACGATTTTAGTGTCGAAGGCCATGGCCCCTACCAGCACGACGGCGGCGGCGATGCCGATCCAGCGGTAGCTGTGTGCGGGTCGGGGCGATTTCGAAAGCGTGGCGTCGGTCATGTCGGATGGCCTTGCGGTTGAACGTTGAAAGCGTCAGCGGGCACGTCGGCACGGCGCCGGGCACATCGATGGGCCGGACGACTGGGTCACGGCATCAGGGCCGTGTGCCGGAGCCTTCGAAACGGAACATGTCATGATGACCCTCCCATGAACGCGCCGGCCGGATCTCCTCCCCGCCCTGCGCTGCGGTGCACACTTTTTCGCAGTTGCGATATATGTGTGTGATATGTCCCAGTATATATGTTAATTTAACACAAGCTGTCAATCGGCCTTTTTATGGAATCCTGGAACCGATTGACTCACTTTCCCCAATCGTCCATCGCGCTAGACATACGAGCGAGCCGGACCGATGCATGCATAGCCCAGACGCCGGTCGCCAGACACGCGAACGGTACACATGCCGCAATATATTGTTATTAAACGAAAAATATTGGAAAACGAGGCATTTTTCCAATGGGCGGCACGCTTTACAGGGCAACCACAATCCACAGCAGCGCGCAAGACCGGACCTCTGTGCCGAACCTCAGGAAGCCCAGTGCCACCAACCAGCATATCTGAAAAATAATTCGTTGCTCGAAAAATTTTACGAGACATATGGTAACTTTATGATATGTTCTTCGCGAAGTCTGGACTGTTCCGTGGCGCTCCCCTGATCCAATTTGGCAGAGTAGCCGCGAACGCTTCCGCGAAGGACGATCGGGAGGATCGAATGCTTTGTTTCACGTCAGGCGGGACGGCGCGCGCTGTCGCGGCATTCGCGGGTGCACGCCATGGCTGAGGCCACCGATCTGATCATCGGCATCGACGCCGGAACCTCCGTCATGAAGGCCGTCGCTTTCACGCTTGCCGGTCGCCAGGTCGCCAGCGCCTCCGTGCGCAACAGCTACCGCACCGGCGACGACGGTTCCGTCACGCAATCCCTCGACCAGACCTGGCTCGACTGCGCGCGCGCCCTGCGCGGGCTCGGCGAGAAGGTGGAGAACCTTTCCGCCCGCGTCGCCGCCATCGCCGTCACGGCGCAGGGCGACGGCACCTGGCTCGTCGGCGCCGGCAACCGTCCCGTCGGCGATGCCTGGCTGTGGCTCGACGCGCGCGCGGCCCCCACCGTCGAGCGGCTTGCCGCGAGCGAGGCCGACCGCCAGCGCTTCGAGGCGACCGGCACCGGCCTCAACACCTGCCAGCAGGGCACGCAGCTCGCCCATATGGACCGCCACTTCCCGGAACTGCTCGCCGGCGCGCAAGCCGCCATGCACTGCAAGGACTGGCTCTACCTGAACCTCACCGGCGTACGCGCCACCGATCCATCGGAAGTGAGTTTCACCTTCGGCAACTTCCGTACGCGCCGTTACGACGACGACGTGCTCGCCGCGCTCGGCCTGACGCACCGCCGCAACCTGCTGCCCGAGGTTATCGAGGGCACCGAGACCACGCATCCGCTGACGGCGGAAGCCGCTGCTGCCGCGGGCCTTCGGGCCGGCACGCCGGTTTGCCTCGGCTATGTCGACATGTGCATGACGGCGCTGGGTGCCGGCGTGCGCAGCGAAGGCCGCAATGCCGCCTGTTCCGCCATCGGCTCGACGGGCGTGCATCTCCAGGCGAAGGCCGTTTCCGACGTCGTCCTCAATGCCGAGCGCACCGGCTATGTCATCGCGCTCCCCATCCCCGGCATCGTCACCCAGGTGCAGACCAATATGGGCGCGACGATCAATCTCGACTGGCTGCTCCAGCTCGGCGTGGACCTTCTCGGCGAATTCGGCGTCACCGTCGGCCTCAACGACATGATCGGCCGCGTCGACCAGTGGATCGCCGCCAGCAAGCCCGGCAATATCCTCTACCACCCCTATATTTCCGAGGCCGGCGAACGCGGCCCCTTCGTGAATGCCCGCGCCCGCGCCAATTTCACCGGCCTTGCCAGCCGCCACCGCTATCCGGATCTCGTGCGCGCCGTCGTGGAAGGCCTCGGCATGGCGACGCGCGATTGCTATGCCGCCATGGGGGCCCTGCCCTCGGAACTGCGCGTCAGCGGCGGTGCCGCCCGCTCCGCCTCGCTGCGCGGCACGCTGGGCGCGGCGCTGGGCGCGCCGGTGCGCGTCAGCACGCGTGAGGAGGCGGGCGCCGCCGGCGCCTCGATGATGGCGGCCGTCGCCATCGGCGCCTACCGCACGATGGACGACTGCATCGCCGACTGGGTGACGCCCGAACTCGGCGAGGCCGAACGGCCGAAACCCGAAGACACCGAACGCATGGACCGCCTCTTCGCCGCCTATTCCACCGTGCGCCGGGGCATCGCGCCAGCTTGGGACATTCTGTCCGCGCGCTGACGAAACGACGAGTACGCCGCCCTTTCCGGCCGGCGCTGAAGGAGACCCGAATGAACGAGCCCGAGCTTATTGACCTCTTCGTGATCGGCGGCGGTATCAACGGCGCCGGCATCGCTCGCGATGCGGCGGGCCGCGGACTGAAGGTCGTGCTCTGCGAGAAGGACGATCTGGCCGAGGGCACGTCGTCCCGATCCGGCAAGCTGGTGCATGGCGGCCTGCGCTATCTCGAATACTACGAGTTCCGCCTGGTGCGCGAGGCGCTGATCGAGCGCGAAGTGCTGCTCAACGCCGCCCCGCACATCATCTGGCCGATGCGCTTCGTGCTGCCGCACAGCCCCGAGGACCGTCCCGCCTGGCTCGTCCGGCTCGGCCTGTTCCTCTACGACCACCTCGGCGGCCGCAGGAAACTGCCCGGCACGCGCACGCTGGACCTTGCGCGCGATCCCGAGGGTACGCCGATCCTCGACCAGTACACCCGCGGCTTCGAATATTCCGACTGCTGGGTGGACGACGCCCGCCTCGTGACCCTCAACGCGCTCGGCGCGGCGGAGAAGGGCGCGGTGGTGCTGACCCGTTCGCCGGCCGTTTCCGCCCGCCGCGAAAACGGCGTCTGGATCGTGGAGACGAAGAATCGCGTGACGGGCGAGACCCGCGCCTTCCGCGCGAAATGCGTCGCCAACTGCGCCGGCCCGTGGGTGTCCGACGTCATCAACCGCGTCGCTGGCTCCAATTCCACGCGCAATGTGCGCCTCGTCAAGGGTAGCCACATCATCGTGCCGAAGTTCTGGGCGGGCTCCAACGCCTATCTGGTGCAGAACCACGACAAGCGCGTCATCTTCATCAATCCCTACGAGGGCGACAAGGCGCTGATCGGCACCACCGACATCGCCTATGAGGGCCGCGCGGAGGACGTTTCGGCCGACGAGACGGAAATCGACTACCTGTTGAAGGCGGTGAACCGCTACTTCAAGGAGAAGCTGCGCCGGCAGGACGTGCTGCACTCCTTCTCCGGCGTGCGCCCGCTCTTCGACGACGGCAAGGGCAATCCCTCCGCCGTCACCCGCGACTATGTCTTCGATCTCGACGAAACGGGCGGCGCGCCGCTGCTCAACGTCTTCGGCGGCAAGATCACCACCTTCCGCGAGCTTGCCGAGCGCGGCATGCACCGCCTCGGGCATATCTTCCCCCATATGGGCGGGGACTGGACGGAGAAGGCCCCGCTTCCCGGCGGCGATATGCCGAATGCCGACTACGAGACCTTCGCCAATGGCCTGCGCGACACCTATCCCTGGATGCCGCGCAAGCTGGTGCACCACTACGGCCGCCTCTACGGCACGCGCACAGGGCTCGTCGTCGGCGGCGTGACCGGCCTTGAAGGGCTCGGCCGGCATTTCGGCGGCCAGTTCTACGAGGCGGAAGCCCGCTATCTCTTAGAGAACGAATGGGCGCAGACGGCGGAGGACATCCTCTACCGCCGCACCAAGCATTACCTGCACCTGACGGAAGCCGAGCGTGCGGCCTTCGCCGACTGGTTCGACACCGCCCGCCCTGCCGCCGCCTGAGGACGACCATGCCGCTGACGCTTTCGCTCAACACCAATCCGCTGGTCAACCGCTTCGCCGATCCCGACGACCTGATCGAGACCGTCGCACGGGACCTTCGCCTGCGCGACCTTCAGTTGACGCACGAATTCATCAATCCGAGCTGGAACGCCGCGACGATCCGCCGGCTGACGCGCCAGATGGACCGCGCGCTCCAGCGCACCGGCGTGCGCGTCACCTCGGGCATGACCGGCCCCTATGGCCGCCTCAATCATTTCGGCCATCCGGATGCGGATGTGCGCCGCTACTATGTCGACTGGTTCAAGACCTTCGCCGATATCATCGGCGATCTCGGCGGCACCTCCGTCGGAACGCAGTTCGCCATATTCACCTATAAGGACTATGACGACCCGGCCCGCCGGGAAGAGCTGATCCGCATCGCCATCGACTGCTGGGCGGAGGTGGCGGAGCATGCGAAGGACGCCGGCCTCTCGTATGTCTTCTGGGAGCCGATGAGCATCGGCCGCGAATTCGGCGAGACGATCGCCGAATGTATCAGGCTTCAGGACCGGCTGACCGCCGCCGACATGGCCGTTCCCATGTGGATGATGGCCGATATCGACCATGGCGACGTCACCTCCAGCAATCCCGACGATTTCGACCCCTATGCCTGGGCGCGCGCCGTGCCCAAGGTCTCGCCCATAATCCACATCAAGCAGAGCCTGATGGACAAGGGCGGCCATCGTCCCTTCACCGCCGAGTTCAACGCCCGGGGCCGCATCCAGCCGGAGCCGCTGCTGAAGGCCTTTGCCGAGGGCGGTGCGGTCGACAACGAGATCTGTCTGGAACTCTCCTTCAAGGAACGCGAACCGAACGACCGGCAGGTCATTCCCCAGATCACCGAAAGCATCGCCTTCTGGGCGCCGCACATCGATACCGGCGCATCCGACCTCAAGCTGGGCTGACCGCATCCGGGCCGCTTGCGGCAGCATCGCACAATGCGGTTAAACAAAAGCCAGCGCCTTTCCGATGAACCGGAAAGGCTCCAAAACGGGATATGAAAAGCGCTTTCCTTGCACAGCAGGACAGGACATCGCCGATGACCGACAACGAAGACTCTCTCGCCGTCCGCGCCGCCTGGCTGCATTATATCGGGGGCTTCACCCAGTCCGCCGTGGCCAAGCGCCTCGGCATTCCCTCGGTCAAGGCGCACCGGCTGATCGCGCGGGCGGTTGCCGAGGGCGTGGTCAAGGTCAGCATCGACGGCGATATCGCCGAATGCGTCAATCTCGAGGTGGCGCTTTCCGAGCGCTACGGCCTCGGTTACTGCGAGGTGGCGCCGGATGTCGACGATGATGCGCTGGCGCTGACGACGCTCGGCCACGCCGGCGCGGATTTCCTGCGGCGCGAGATCGAGCGCGGCGAAGTCGCCGTCATCGGCCTTGGCCATGGGCGAACGCTCTCGGCCGCCGTCCATCACCTGCCCCGCATCAGCGCCAGCGGCACGCGTTTCGTCTCGCTGCTCGGCGGCCTCACCCGCAACTATGCCGCCAATCCATACGACGTCATGCACCGCATCGCCGCCAAGACGGGCACGCAGGCCTATGTGATGCCCGTGCCCTTCTTCGCCAATACGGAGGAGGACCGCGAGGTGCTGCTCTCGCAGCGCGGCGTCAGCGAGATTTTCGACCTTGCCCGCAACGCCGACTTGAAGCTCGTGGGCATCGGCACGGTCGACAACCAGGCCCATCTCGTCACGTCGGGCATGCTGCAGGCAAACGAGCTGGAAGAGATTCGGGCCCTCGGCGGCGTCGGCGAACTGCTGGGGCACTTTTTCGACAGCAAGGGTCGCATCCTGGAGACATCCGTGACGGCGCGGACCCTCGCCGCCTCCTTCTCGGAAACCGGCGACGACCGCCTCGTCGCCATCGCCGGGGGCCGCGCCAAGACCGAGGCCGTCCGCGCCGTGCTGCACAGCCACAAGCTCCATGGCCTCATCACGGACGAGGCGACGGCACGACTTTTGCTGCAAAGCTCCGCATGAAAATCACAAAATCACAAATTCAATGTTATTATTTGTGGGATTTCATGTTATTGAGTTGCGGACACACGGAGGAAGCGGGTGAAACGGGAAGAGCGAAGGCAGGAGATCATCAATCTTCTGGTCGAGAGCCGCGCCGTCGAGCTCGATGAGGTCGCCGCGCGCTTCGGCGTTTCCAAAATGACCATTCACCGCGATCTCGACGATCTCGAGCGGGCCGGCGTGCTGCGCAAGGTCCGGGGCGGTGCGACGATCGATGCGGGCACACAGTTCGAGAGCGACTTCCGTTTTCGCGAACGGCAGGAAGCGGATGTGAAGCTGATGCTCGCCCGCACCGGCGCCGGACTGGTCGAGCCGGGCATGACGGTCATGATCAATGACGGCTCGATGGCCTCGGTGCTCGGCGACGTGCTGTGCTCGAAGAAGCCGATCACCATCATCACCAACAATGCCGCGATCATGGAGCGGGCGAAGGGCATTTCCGGTGTCACGCTGGTCGGGCTCGGCGGCACCTATTCCGCCAAGTTCAACGCCTATCTCGGCATCGTCACGGAAGAGGCGCTGTCGCGCCTTCGCGCCGACATCGCCTTCATCTCGGCGCCGGCCGCCTCCGAGCGCCTTGCCTATCACATGGACGAGGCGGTGGTGCGCGCCAAGCGCGCGATGATGGCCTCCAGCCGCCAGGCGTGCCTTCTCGTCAACAGCCGGCGCTTCGGCCACACGGCGCTGCACGTGCTCGCCGACCTTGCCGAATTCGACACGGTGATATCCGACAACCCCCTGCCCCACGATACGACGGCCGAGCTTGCCGAACGCAAGACCGTGGTGCGCATCGCCCACAAGGAGACAACGACATGAGCCAAGGCCGGAACTTTTGGGTCGGCACGAGCTGGAAGATGAACAAGACGCTTGCCGAGGCGAAAGCCTTTGCGGAAGGCCTCAGGGTCGCCGACGGCGACCGGAACGCCCGCATCCAGCGCTTCGTCATTCCGCCCTTCACCGCCGTGCGCGAGGTCAAGGCACTGCTCGCCGACACCTCCGTCAAGGTTGGCGCGCAGAACATGCATTGGGCCGACGAAGGCGCCTGGACGGGCGAGGTCTCGCCCGTGATGCTGAAGGATTGCGGCCTCGACCTCGTCGAACTCGGCCATTCCGAGCGCCGCGAGCATTTCGGCGAGACGGACGAAACGGTCGGCCTCAAGACGGAAGCGGCCGTGCGCCACGGCCTCGTACCGCTGATCTGCATCGGCGAAACCCTTGCCGACCGCGAGAGCGGCCGCGCGGCGGAAGTGCTGGCGCGGCAGGTGCGCGGCGCCCTGGGCAAGCTCGAAGGCGCGCAGAAGCAGGCCGAAATCCTGCTTGCCTACGAACCCGTCTGGGCCATCGGCGAGAAGGGCATTCCCGCGACCGCCGACTATGCGGATGCGCGCCATGGCGAGATCGCCAGGGTGGCGGAAGACATCCTCGGCCGCCGCATCCCCTGCCTCTACGGCGGTTCGGTCAACCCGCAGAATTGCGAGGAACTGATCGCCTGCCCGAATATCGACGGGCTCTTCATCGGCCGCTCGGCCTGGAAGGTTGAAGGCTATCTCGACATCCTGGCGCGCTGCGCCGCAACGATCTGAAAGGAGATCTCCCATGAAACTTGCCATTGCCGGTGACAGCGCGGGCGAAGGCCTCGCCAAGGTCCTCGCCGACCACCTGAAGGACCGCCACGAGGTGCACGAGATCTCGCGCACCGATGCCGGCCCGGACGCCTTCTACGCCAATCTCTCCGACCGCGTCGCCTCGGCCGTCATCGCCGGAGAATACGACCGCGCGATCCTCGTCTGCGGCACCGGCATCGGCGTCTGCATCTCGGCCAACAAGGTGCCCGGCATCCGCGCCGCGCTGACGCACGACACCTATTCGGCCGAACGCGCCGCCCTTTCCAACAATGCCCAGATCATCACGATGGGCGCCCGCGTCATCGGCTCGGAACTCGCGAAGGCCATTGCCGACGCCTATCTCGCCCAGACCTTCGACGAGAACGGCCGCTCGGCCGGCAACGTCAAGGCGATCGACGAGGTCGATGCGAAGTACAACGCCGGAAAGTAAACCGGCACCCAGCGCCGCGCCTTCACCGGTGCGGCGCGCTCCCCATGGGTTTCTGCACAATTTCCTCCTTCCTTTTGATGAAAAGCAAGTCGGGACGCTCTTCTCCCCACGGAAGCGTCGCTTTCAACAAATGCGTCTAACGCTTTGTTTAAGAGTAGCATCTAGATTTCCGATAACAGCCATCCTGAGGACATGAAGCCCTTGGTCGACACGGAAGCCATGCTGCAATTGGCGCAGCTCGTGGAGAATGCCGGATCCCTCGTTGCGGTCTTCGACCCGGAGGACCGCCTGCGCTTTGCAAACCAGGCCTTTCGCGCCGCCTGGTTCATCGATGACCATGAACAGCCCCTCTGGCCCGACCTCATGCGGCGGAACTTTCATGCCCGGCGTGGCACCGTCGTCGTGACGCAGGATTTCGAGACATGGCTGCGTTCCACGCTGGCACGGCGCGGCAAGACGGGCTTCCGCGCCTTCGAGACCGACCTTCACGACGGGCGCTGGCTCTGGATGACGGAGACGATGCAGCCGAACGGCTGGATGCTCAGCGTCGCGAGCGACATCAGCTTCATCCGCACCGACGAGCGCACGCTGCGGCAGGATCGCGACTTCGCCATCAGGGCCTCCTTCACGGATGACCTGACCGGCCTTCCCAGCCGCCGCTTCGCGATGGCGCGGCTTGCGGAACTCGTCGGCGCATCCGGCGGCGAGGCCCGCGATGTCGGGTGCCTTGCCGTCCTCGACATCGACAATTTCAAATATATCAATGACCGCTTCGGCCACAGCGTCGGCGATGCCGTGCTGAAGGACTTCGCCATCACCCTGCAGCGCCATCTGCGCAAGACCGATATTCTCGGTCGCGTCGGCGGCGAGGAATTCCTTCTCATCCTGCCGAACACGGCAATGGAGGACGCCGAAGCCATCATCAGGCGCATGCTGGCGGCGGTTCGCCATTCCCGCCCCGTGCCGGACCAGGCGAGCTTCCGCTACACCTTCTCCGCCGGGCTTGCCTGGGCGGAAAGCGGCGAGGAGCCAAGCGACATCTACCGCCGGGCCGATCTTGCCCTCTACGCCGCCAAGATGCGCGGCCGCGACCAGCTCAGCATCGAGATCCAGCCCCGGCGGCATCTCGGCGAGGCAAGGGCGGAACAAGGATAGTCGGCGTCATTTCCACTCGTAGGTCTTCTGCGCGCGGTGCGGGCGTTCCGCGACGAAGGCGGCCTGATCCGTCGCATTCGAAACGAATTGCCGGGCATCGCCGTCGTCGTTGAACCCGGCGAAGACCATGAGCATGGAGCGGGCGGCGGGCTGGCCCTTCTTGCGATAGGAGAAGTTGACGGCGCAGTGCGGATAGCGCGCATCCAGCGTCTCGGAGGCAGCATCCGTCAGCGCGACGAACTGCCCGAGGGCAAGGAACCGGTCGATGGCGGCAAAAGCCGCCGCCTGGGACATCTGCTGGTTGGCGCTGGCGGCCGCCGGCCGGCCGTAGAAGAGACTGTCCGTCTGCCCCTTGCGCCGCTTCGTCTCATAGACGACGAGGCCGCCGGCCACGGCCAGTTCCAGCCGCACATCGAAGGTCTGGAATCCTTCGGGGCGGCTGTCGAGATCCGTAAACAGCGCCCGCAGGTCGGCAATGTAATCGGCATAGAAAGCTACGTTCATCGGGTGCGTCCGTCTGTTGTCGGTCGAGTCGGGGCGGGCATATCACAGGCGCATGCCGGGCGACACCGTCTCCACGCAACGTCATCCCCAGGCCCCGAGCGCGGATGTCATGCGGGTGTCATCGCGATCTGCTGAAACGAGCCCCATGTCGTTCGGCAATCGGGGCGATCGGGCGAAGCCTCACGCAACGCTTATGCATCGCTCCCGGCCGCGGTGAGAGAGATATTCCAGCCTGGGAAACGTGCCCCGATGATCGAAACGGCCACCTCTGCCATCCCTTCTTCTGCAGCAGCACGCACGGACGGGGCGGCCAAGCGCCTCCATCGCGCCGTGCGCCGCAATCCGCTGCTGACGCCTTCCGGAATGTCGGAATATGTCTTCTCGCGGCTGTTCCGAAGCCTCGTCTATGCCCAGATCTGGGAAGATCCCGAGGTGGACATGGCAGCGCTGCGGATCGCGCCGGGCAACAGCATCGTCACCATCGCCTCGGGCGGGTGCAATGCGCTTTCCTACCTCGTCGCCGATCCGGCCCGTATCGAGGCGGTCGACCTCAATCCCGCGCATGTGGCCTTCAACCGCCTGAAACTCGCGGCGGCGGCCCGCCTGCCAGATTACGAAACCTTCTACCGCTTCTATGGCAGCGGCGACGACCGGCGGAACATCGCAGCCTATCGCACCTATCTGCAACCCCATCTCGACGCGGAGACCCGCGCCTATTGGGAAGGCCGCACGGTGACCGGCCGCCGCCGCATCTCGATTTTCCATCGCCGCCTCTATCGCCACGGGCTTCTCGGCGGCTTCATCGGGCTCGGCCACAAGATGGCCCGGCTCTACGGCGCCGACCCGCGCGGATTGCTCGATGCCCGGACCATGGAAGACCAGCGGCGCTTCTTCGACGAGACGCTCGCGCCGCTGTTCGACAAGCGGCTCGTTCGCTGGGCGACGGGGCGCAAGAGCTCGCTCTTCGGTCTCGGCATTCCGCCGCAGCAATATGAAGCGCTTTCAGGCGCGGGCAGCGACATGGCTACGATCCTGCGCCAGCGGGTCGAAAAGCTCGCCTGCGGCTTCCCGCTATCGGAGAACTACTTCGCCTGGCAGGCCTTCGGCCGCGGCTATGGCCCCGGCGACGGGGCACCCTTGCCGCCCTACCTCACCCGGCAGAACCATGAGACCATCCGGGAGCGCGCCTCCCGAATTTCCATCACCAACACGTCGCTGACGGAATTCCTCGCGGCCAAGCCCGCCGGTTCGGTCGACCGTTTCATCCTGCTCGATGCGCAGGACTGGATGACGGACGGACAGCTCAACGCCCTGTGGACCGAGATCACCCGCAGCGCGGCCCCCGGCGCGCGCGTCATCTTCCGCACGGCGCCGGCCGAAAGCCTGCTGCCCGGCCGCGTCGACGACGCGCTTCTCGGCCGATGGGCCTATCACGAGGCGGAATCGCGCGTCCTGCACGACAGGGACCGCTCGTCGATCTATGGCGGCTTCCATCTTTACGTGCTGAAGGACCATGCGGCATGAGCGCGGTCTCCGACCACGCCCTGCTGATGGACCGGATCTACCGCTGGCAGCGGCGGTTCGGCATCTATGACGCGACACGCAAATATTACCTGCTCGGCCGCGACCCGATGCTTGCCGGCCTCCGCCCAAAACCCGGCGGCGCGGTGCTGGAAATCGGCTGCGGCACGGGCCGCAATCTGGTGAAGGCCGCGATGCTCTACCCCGAAGCCCGCTTCCACGGCATCGACATTTCGCAGGAAATGCTCGCGGCTGCGGAAAAGGCGATCGAGGGTGCCGGATTGGGCGACAGGGTCCGGCTGGCGCGGGCCGATGCCGCCGCCTTCGATCCGCAATCGGCCTTCGGTGAGAAGGGTTACGACCGAATCTTCATTTCCTACGCCGTCTCGATGATCCCGCAGTGGCGGCAGGTCGTGGCGGAGGCGATGACGCGCCTTGCCCCGGGCGGCGAGCTGCACATAGCGGATTTCGGCGATATGCGAGGCCTGCCACAATGGTTCGGCCGCGCCATGATCCGCTGGCTCGGCTGGCATCACGTGACGCCGCGCGCCGATCTTTTCACCGTCGCCGCCGAACAGGGCGGACACAGCGTGGAGAAGCGGCTTCACCGCGGCTTTTCGTGGATCGCCGTCATTCGGAAGGATTGAAGGCGGACGCTCCCGGTGCGTTCAGACCGGGAGCGGTATTGTCCTACTTGCGCAGGAAGTCCTTGAGGCGCTCAAGGCCGTCGACGAGCTTTTCTTCCGAGACGGCATGGCACCAGCGCAGCCAGCCTTCGCCCTCTGCACCGAAGGCGGCGCCCGGCGCAAGGCCGAGGCCCACTTCCCGCACCAGCCGCTGCGCCAGCTTCAGCGAATTCTCGTAGCCTTCGATGCGAAGGAAGGCGTACATGGCTCCGCCGGCTTCCGGCACGCTTACGCGGTTCATGCCGCGCAAACCCTCGACGAGGAGCGCGCGGGTCTTGGCGAGATGGGCGCGCAGGCGCTGGACCTCCGCCTCCCCTTCGCGAATCGCGATGGTCGCAGCCCGCTGGGTCGGCTCGAAGATGCAGGAGAAATTGTACTCGACCAGCTTGGTCGCATCCGCGATCAGCGCGTGCGGAACGACCATCCAGCCGACTCGCCAGCCGGTCATCGACCAGGCCTTGGAGAAACTATTGACCGCGAGAATCCGGTCGCCTTCCTGATAGTGCCGCAGGAAGGAAGGGGCGAAGGACTGCGCGGCATCGTAGACCAGACGCTGGTAGACCTCGTCGGCGAGGATCCAGATGCCGTGCTTGCGGCAATGGGCGAGGATGGCGCGGATGCTCTCGTCATCGATCGTCCAGCCCGTCGGATTGTTCGGCGAGTTGATGATGACCATGCGCGTGTCCGGCGTCAGCGCGGCGAGCAGCTTGTCCACGTCGAGCGACCAGCGGCCGTCATCGACCGAGAGCGCGACGCGCTCGACATTCGCGCCGAGGATGAGCGGCGCCTCGCTGATATTCGGCCAGAGCGGCGTCACCGCCACCACGCGGTCGCCCGGCGACAGGACGAGCTGCAGGGCGATCTGCAGGCCGCTCATGCCCGAACCGACGGCGATCACCCGGTCGGCGGAAATGCTGCAGCCGAGAAGCGCGCTCTGGTAGGCCGCGATGGCCTCGCGCAGATAGGGCCGGCCGAGGTTCTGGGAATAGAACGTCTCGCCTTTGAGGAGAGAGTCCGCCGCCGCATCGCGGATGAACTGCGGCGTGGGCGTGTCGGATTCGCCGAACCAGAAGGGCAGGACATTGGATGCCCCCATCGCGGCATTCGCGACCTCGCGGATGAGCGAACTGGAGAGCGCGCGGACAGCAGGCCGCGCTTCGACAGCGGTGTCAATCATCGTGCGTGACTTTCGTTTGTACGTTTTGAATCAGCCGGCAGCGCCATGCATGATGGAGCTGAGGAAGGCCTTGGCGCGCTCGGTCTGCGGCGTGTCGAACAGTGCGTCGGGCGCATTCTGCTCGATGATCTGGCCGCTTTCCATGAAGACGACGCGGTGCGCGACGCGGCGGGCAAAGCCCATTTCGTGCGTCACGACGAGCATGGTGACGCCCGTTGCCGCAAGGCTCTGCATGACGTCCAGCACCTCGCCGACCATTTCCGGATCGAGCGCCGAGGTCGGCTCGTCGAAAAGCAGGACCGCCGGCTCCATGGCGAGCGCGCGGGCAATCGCCACGCGCTGCTGCTGGCCGCCCGAAAGCTGGTCGGGGAACTTTTCCATATGCGCGCCGAGACCGACGCGCTCCAGAAGCTGGCGGGCGCGCTTTTCGGCTTCCGCCTTGGCGATGCCGCGCACGCGGATCGGCGCAATGGCGACGTTGCGCAGCGCCGTCATGTGCGGGAAGAGGTTGAACTGCTGGAAGACCATGCCGACCTCGGCGCGCACCAGCGCAAGGTTCTTGCCCTGCTCCACCTTCACACCGTCGACGACGATCTCGCCGGAGGAGATGGTCTCGAGACGGTTGATGCAGCGGATCAGCGTCGACTTGCCCGAGCCCGACGGCCCGATGATGGCGACCACCTCGCCGCGCTTGACTTCGAGGTTGACGCCTTGCAGCGCGTGGAAGGTGCCGTAGTGCTTTTCGACATTGCGCATCGCAATGATCGGGTCGGCGCTCGAAGGCGCAGGCGTATTCTGGCTCATGTCGGTTGCTCCGAAAAGGCTGCGGGCGTACCCATCAGCGCGAGGGCTTCTTGCGGGCTTCCAGGAAGCTGACCAGGCGCACCAGCGGCAGGAGAAGGATCAGGTACAGCAGCGCGGCGCCGACGAGGGGCGACGGATTGGCATAGAAGGCCTGCGTCTGCGTTGCCTGCTTGAGAAGGTCGGGCATGGCGACGACCGAGCCGAGCGCGGTGTCCTTGATCAGGCCGATGGACACGCCCGTGGTCGGCGGCACGACGAGACGCATCGCCTGCGGCAGGATGATGTCGGACATCATGCGCGGCCAGCCGAAACCGAGCGACTGAGCGGCCTCGAACTGCCCCTTCGGCACAGCCTCGATGCCGGCGCGGAAGGTTTCGGCCATATAGGCCGAGGCGACCGCCGAAAGCGCCGCCGCCGCTGCCCAGAAGGAGGACAGGCGGATGCCGACGAACGGCAGGGCATAATAGACGAGGATCAACAGCACCAGCAGCGGAACCGCGCGGAACAGGTCGATGTAACAGATGGACAGCCAGCGCAGCGGAGCCGGTGCGTAAAGACGAACCAGAACCAGCAGGAGGCCGAGCGCCAGAGAAATCACAAGGCTCACCGCGCCGAGCTGAACCGTCAGCCAGAAGCCCTTGAGCAACAGCGGCGCCGCCTGGATCAGCACGTCGATGTTGAAGAATGTCGTGAACAGATCCATGCGATCCCTCGATGGAGTGTTCGGCCCGGACGCATCCAAGCCGAACGTTGACTGGGAGTGGACGGAGGCTTAGCGCCCCGGAATCGGCTGAACCGTAACGGTGCTCGAATCGGCGGCGGCGTCGATGCCGAACCACTTCTTGTGCAGTTCCGCCAGCTTGCCGTCCTTCTTCAGGTCGGTGATGATGCCGTCGACCTCTTCCAGAAGCGGGCTGTCCTTCGGCAGCATCAGGCCGAACTGTTCCTGCGTCGGGATGGTCGCGACGATGGCGAACTGCGGCTTGTCCTTGATGTAGTAGGCATCGATCGGGCAATCGTGCACGAGGCCGTCGATACGGCCCGTCGCGATGTCCAGCATCGGGTCCTGATTGCCGTCGTAGCGGTTGACCGAGCCGATCTTCAGCTTGCCTTCGTTCTCATTGGCCCACATCTCGCCGGTCGTGCCGGTGATGACGGCGAGCGCCTTGCCTTCGAGGCCCTCGACACCCTTGATGCCGCTGGCCGAAGCGACCGTCAGGCACTGGTTGGCATCGTAGAAGGGCTGCGTGAACGAAACGGCTTCGAGACGCTTCGGCGTGATGGTGATGGAGCCGATGGCGATATCCGAGCGGCTCGACTGAACGGCCGCGAACAGGCTCTGGAACGGCATTTCCTGGAATTCGACCGTCTTGCCGAGCTTTTCGCCGACGAGGTTCAGGAGGTCGACTTCGAAGCCCATCAGGGTGCCGGCGCCGTCCTGGAATTCGAAGGGCGGGTTGGCGATGTTGGTCGCGACATTGATGTTGTCGGCATGGGCGACGGTTGCACCGACGACGAAGAAGGCCGATGCGAGCAGAGACTTGAGTTTCATGGGGTCCTCCCGAGATTTGACGCCCGCTGTCTACCAGATGCCGGCATGCCCAAATATCCTCTCGCGGGGGGACAAGCAGAGCGAAAGCGCGAGGCCGGTGATAGCATTGCGGCGCATGATTGCCATTGGCCGGCCCCTTACGCCTGAAAAACGGAAAGAGGAAGCCAGTTGATCAATCAGACTTGTTTCTTTTATCATCTGATGATAACTGAGGACCATCATATCATTTACAGGAACAGCGGATGGCTCGGGAAAAGCGCGCGGACGAGGTGTTGGACTGGCTCGGCACGGCAATCGCCCGCGGCGACTATCCCGTCGGCCAGACGATCCCGACCGAGCCGGAGCTGATGGAGCTTTGCGATGTCGGCCGCTCGACCGTGCGCGAGGCGATCCGCGTCCTCGGCAGCCTCGGGGTGGTGGAGACGGCATTGCGCCGCGGAACCGTCGTGACGGAGCGCGCGCGCTGGAACGTCCTCAACCGCGATGTCCTGCGCTGGGTGATGGCGAGCCGCGGCCATGCGGCCGATCTCATGTCGGCAATCAACGAGGCCCGCCTCGTCTTCGAGCCCGCCGCCGCGGCCCTCGTTGCCGAGCGGGCGGACCGGATGCAGATCATCGCCATCGAGACCGCCTTTGCCCGCATGGAGGCGGCAGCGGCGGCCGGCGACACCACGGCGGCCATCGCGGCTGACCGGGCCTTCCACCTCGCCATCCTGAGCGCGACCGGCAATCCCATTCTCCAGGCCTTCGATTCCGCCATCGACGGGATCCTCGGCATCCTGTTCTCGGTTGCGGCCAACCATATGGAAAACTACCGGGCCAATCTTTCCAATCACCTCGCCATCATTGAGGCGATCCGCCAGCGCGATCCCGAGGCGGCACGCGCGGCCATGACCGCCACCATCACCTTCACCACCCGCCGCATGAAGGAGGCAGGCCTCGTCGGCTGATCCCACGTACCGAGGCCCATGCGGCTCAACGAACCAACCAAGGAGTAAGCGCGTGTATACAAACATGAAGGGGTCGACCCATGTCCTCGCCCCGAGCGAAATCGCCCTCAAGGCCATTCCCGACGATGACCGGGTCTGGGTTCCCCAGGCGCCGAACGTCTTTTTCCGCCCGATGTTCCTCAACACGCTGACCGGCCAGTGGTGCAACCTGCTCAAGGTCACGCGCTCGGGCATCCTGTCGCGCCATCTGCACCCTGCCCCGGTCTTCGGCATGGTGCTGAAGGGCAAGTGGCACTATTTCGAGCACGACTGGATCGCCGAGGAAGGCTCCTTCGTCTACGAGCCGCCGGGCGAGATCCACACGCTCAACGTTCCGGAAGACTGCGACGAGATGATCACCTTCTTCAACATCTCGGGCTGCATGGTCTACCTCAACGAGGAGAACAAGCAGATCGGCTACGAGGACGTCTTCACCAAGATCGACATGTGTCGTGCGCATTATGAGAAAGTCGGGCTCGGAGCGGATTATGTCGACCAGTTCATCCGCTGATTGGGCCGCGGGCTGGCTCGAGGGCCGAACGGTCCTGGTGACCGGCGGTACGGGCGGCATAGGCGGAGCGCTTGCGGAAGCCTTCCGCGATGCCGGCGCCCATGTCGTCGCCACCGGCGCGACGGAGCGTGAAATCGCGGAAGCCGACGCGCGGGAAAGCGCGGCCGGCATCGCCCACCGCCTCCTCGACGTGCGCAGCACCGAGGCGGTGCGCGGCTTCGTCTCCGCCTTCGAGGCCCTCGACGTCGTGGTCAATTGCGCCGGCATCATCCGCCGGGGCGAGGAACTGGACGCGGAGGTCTTCGAGAAGGTCGTCGACATCAACCTCAACGGCTCGATGCGCGTGTGCGAGGCGGCCGCCCCGCTTCTGGAAAGGTCCGGCGGGTCGATCATCAACATCGCCTCGATGCTCTCCTTCTTCGGCGGCGGGCTGGTTCCGGGCTACGCCTCCTCCAAGGGCGGCATTGCGCAGTTGACGAAGTCCCTCGCCATCGCCTATGCCCCCAAGGGCATCCGGGTGAACGCCATCGCGCCGGGCTGGATCGCAACCCCGTTGACCGTCGCCCTGCAGAACGACCCGTCACGCGCCGGGCCGATCCTTTCCCGCACACCGATGGCCCGCTGGGGGCGCCCCGAGGACCTGCGCGGCATCGCGCTCTTCCTTGCCGGCCCCCATGCCGGCTTCATCACCGGAAGCGTTATTCCCGTGGACGGCGGTTACTCGATCAGTTGAACCGATCGAGCCGACGTTCGAGATAAGGAGACGTGCATGTCCTTGTCCGATAACGCCCCTGCGACACGCTTGGCGATCCCCGAGCGTGTCCGCCCTCCGACGACGCGCCGGTCGGACGACGCGCTGGCGCGCCTCATCCAGGCTTCCGAGCGGCCCGAATTCGACCGGCACCTGACGGAGACCCTGCAGGAGCTGATCTCCTTCGACCTCGCGATGATCTCTCTCTACCGGGACAATACGCTGGTGGAGGTCAGCAGCCGCTCGGCTCCCGAGCGGATCCATGATGATGTGCTCGGCTCCTACCTGAAGCACACCTTCACGCACAGCCCGTTCTTCCAGATGCATCGCCGCAAGATGAAGAGCGGCTTCTACCTGATGGAGAAGCTGGCGCGCACGCCGCAGCTTCGTAAACCCTCCTCGGCCGCGGAAATGCTGGAGATCGACGATGGCGAGGAGATCGGCTATCTCACGGCCGGCTGGCCCAAGCGCCTCAAGGAGATGGACCTCGCCCTCCGCCTTTCGGACCAGTACACGGTGCAGGTCGCCCTCTATCGCAGCGGCAACCGCGGCTTCAGCCAGGCCGACCTTGCCTCCATCGAGCCCATCTACGCCTCCATGCTGGCTGTCTGCAAACAGCATTGGGACAAGCGCGTAAAGCTGCTCGAAACCGACGACGACCCGATCCGCAGCGGGCTGAGGCGGCTTGGGTCGGCCGAGCTTTCCGCGCGCGAGCTGCAGATCATCCGTTCCCTGATCGCCGGCCTTTCGGAAAAGGAAATCGCCGACGCGCTGGAAGTCAGCGCCGAGACCGTGAAGACGCACCGCAAGCGCGCCTACCAGAAGCTGGATGTTTCCTCGCGCATCGAACTCATGGCAAGGCTGCTCGGCCTCGACGGGACGCAGCGCATCTGAGCTGGAAGCGAACGGCCCGCCCTTGCCGGGCTTCGGCGAGGGGGGGCCGGTTCAGGTTCCGGGCGGCTTACGCGCCTTCGATGGCGCGGACCCAATGGTGCTTGTCTTCGCGGGTGCCGCGCTGGATGCCGACCAGCGCCTCACGCAGCTTGCCGGTGACCGGGCCGGTCTCGCCGCTGCCGATCTGGAACTCGCCGCCGGAATGCTTGACCGTGCCAATGCCGGCGACGACCGCGGCCGTGCCGCAGGCGAAGGCTTCCGTCACCTTGCCGCTCTTCACGTCCGCCTTCCACTGGTCGAAGGAATACCGCTCCTCGTTGACGGTAAAGCCTTCCTCGCGCGCAAGCGCGATGAGGGACTTGCGCGTGATGCCGGGAAGGATGGTGCCGCCGAGCGGCGGCGTCGTGATGGAACCGTCCTGCATGACGAAGAAGACGTTCATGCCGCCCAGCTCCTCGATCCAGCGATGCTCGGCGGCATCGAGGAACACGACTTGGTCGCAGCCCTGCGCCGCCGCCTCCGACTGCGCGACGAGGCTTGCGGCATAGTTGCCGCCGCACTTGGCGGCGCCCGTGCCGCCGGCGGCCGCGCGGGTATAGTTCTCGGAAACCCAGATCTTCACCGGCTTGGCGCCGCCCTTGAAATAGGGGCCGACCGGCGAGGCGATGACGCAGAAGATATATTCCTTGGATGGGCGAACGCCGAGGAAGGTCTCGCTGGCGAACATGAACGGACGCAGGTAAAGGCTTCCCTCGCCTTCAGGAATCCACTTCGCATCGATCCGCACCAGCGCCTCGACAGCGGCGAGGAAATCTTCCTCCGGCAGTTCCGGCATCGCCATGCGGCGGGCAGAATCGTTGAAACGGAGCGCGTTCTCTTCCGGGCGGAACAGGACGGCGCGGCCATCCGCCGTGCGATACGCCTTCATGCCTTCGAAGATTTCCTGCGCATAGTGCAGCACGCTGCTGGCCGGATCGATCGGGAACGGCGCGCGCGCGGTGATTTCGGCGCCATGCCAACCCTTGTCCGCGCTCCACCGCACGACGGCCATATGGTCGGAAAACAGCGTTCCGAAGCCCAGGTTTTCGAAGGCCTTGAGACGGCTTGCCTCGTCCATGGGATGGGCGTTCGGCTTGACGTCGAAGGAAAGACGGTTGGCTTGCATGGAGATGATCTTTCAGCAGTTCTCGGAAGATGGCGAAAATGCTCTCTTACGCCCTGTTTTTCAACGTTGCCATGCGAAAAATGTCATGCCGGACGATTTTGGGGCCGGGCCGGCCGTCCGGCGCATGCGCGCGCCGCAAGTGGCATGCTGCCGTCAGCGGCGGCAAGCCTCGAAACCGGCCGGGTAGCGAAAACTATCACCTCGCCTTTTAGGTGAGTTTTAACGATGTCCCTTCACTGTCCCGCCTGGGAGCATTCGCTCCGACACCGCCATGAAGGCATGATTTTTCAGCATTTTTCGACATGCCAGACCTCGCATGCCGTGATCGGCGCGCGGGCCCATGGTGGAGTACGGGGGAATTCCTTGAGCAAGCGTCTCAACCTTATGACCAAGATTCTGCTGGCGGCATCGCTTGCCGTCATCGCCGCCTTCTGCGGCTTCTCGGTCTACATCGACAATCTCCAGCGCAATGCCATTTCCCACGGAGTGGAATCGCAGATCCAGTCTTCCGGCCAGCTGGCCGCGACGGGCATCGCCAACTGGCTGAACGCCCGCGTCATGCTGACCGAGACCGCGGCGGAAGCCTCGGCGAGGACCGCCAGCAAGGAAGAGCTCCTCCAGCGTTTCGACAGCCCGCTGATGACGCACGAATTCGACATGATCTATTTCGGCGACCAGGCCGACGGCAGCTTCACCCGCATGCCGCCCGCCGAGATGCCGAAGGGCTACGATCCGCGCCAGCGCGGCTGGTACAAGGATGCCGTCGCACTCGACGCGCCGCTCCTGACCGATCCCTATAACGACGCCGCCAGCAACCAGCTGGTGATCAGCGCCGCCATCCCCGTCAAGCGCGACGGCAAGCTGCTCGGCGTCGCCGGCACGGACTTCTCGCTGAAGGGCCTGATCGGCGTGGTCGACGAAGTCACGCTCGGTGGCATGGGCTCGGCCTTCCTCGTCAACAGCGCCGGCACGGTCCTGGTGCATCCCGACGTGGCACTGGTCTCCAAGTCCCTCACCGACGTGTTTCCGGACCAGACGCCTGCCATCGACGGCAAGGGCCTGATGGAAACCCGGCTCGGCGACAAGTCCGTCCTCGTCAGCTTCATGCCGATCAAGGGCCTGCCGGTCGGCAACTGGTATCTCTGCCTGATCGTCGACCGCGACATCGCCTATGCCAGCATCGGTGAATTCCGCATCGCCGCCTCCATTGGCACGGCGGTCGGCGTCATCGCCATGGTCGGCGTTCTCGCGCTGCTTCTGTCCGCACTGGTGGTCAAGCCGGTGCTGCGCATGACGGGCATGATGAGCAAGCTCGCCCGCGGCGACGTTTCCGAGCAGATCCCGGATGCCGACCGCACGGACGAGATCGGCCAGATGGCCGCCGCCGTCGCCGTGTTCCGCGAGAACATCATCGAGCGCGGCCGCCTCGCCCGCGAGGCGGAGGAGAACCAGTCGCTCACCGAGAAGGAGCGCCAGCAGCGCGAAGCGATCAAGGCCGAGGAAGCGCGAAACGTCAATTTCGCGATCGGAACCGTCGCAGATGCGCTCGGCCGTCTTGCCGAGGGTGACCTCGCCTCGCGCATCGACACGCCGTTTGCCGGCGATCTCGACCGGCTGCGCAACGACTTCAACCATTCCGTCGCAAGGCTGCACAAGGCCATGTCGACGGTCGGCGAGAAGGCCATGGCCATCGACAGCGGCGCCAGCGAGATCCGCGCTTCCGCCGACCAGCTCGCCCGACGCACCGAGCAGCAGGCGGCCTCCGTCGAGGAAACCGCAGCCGCGCTGGAAGAGATCACCACGACCGTCAAGGATTCCACCCGCCGGGCGGAAGAAGTGGGCTCTCTCGTCGCCCGCGCCCGCACCGGCGCGGAAAAATCCGGCGAGATCGTGCGCCGCGCCGTCACGGCCATGGAGGGCATCGAGCAGTCCTCCGGCGAAATCTCCAACATCATCGGCGTCATCGACGATATCGCCTTCCAGACCAACCTTCTCGCGCTGAATGCCGGCGTCGAGGCGGCGCGGGCAGGCGAAGCCGGCAAGGGCTTTGCGGTCGTGGCCCAGGAAGTGCGGGAACTTGCCCAGCGTTCGGCAAACGCCGCCAAGGAGATCAAGGCGCTCATCACCACCTCCGGCGATCAGGTGCGCTCCGGCGTGACCCTCGTCGGCGAGACGGGCGCGGCGCTGGAAGCCATCGTCCGCGAAGTGCAGGAGATCAACAGCCACGTGGATGCCATCGTTCTCGCCGCGCGCGAGCAGTCGACGGGCCTCAACGAGATCAACACCGCCGTCAACACGATGGACCAGGGCACGCAGCAGAACGCCGCCATGGTGGAGGAACAGACCGCCGCCAGCCACGGCCTTGCGACCGAGGCCGCCGAGCTCAACGCACTGCTCGCCCAGTTCAGGCTCGGCAATACGGTAGCGCCGAAGGTCTCGCGAACCGGCATGGCATACGCCGCCTGACCGGTTCCTGAAACGAAAAAGCCCGCCGCGACCATGTCGTGGCGGGCTTTTTCATGAATGGCGTACTCTAACGAATGATGACGTCCGTCTTTTCGAAGCGGGTGACGTCGATCAGGCCGACATCGGAAATGCGCAATTCCGGGATCACCACCAGCGCCAGCAGCGAGTGCTGCATATAGGCGTTGTTGAGCGTGCAGCCGCAGGCGCGCATGCCTTCCACCAGACGATTGGCCTTTTCCGCGACGACTTCCGCCCGCTCGTCCGACATCAGGCCGGCGACGGGAAGTTCGACCAAGGCAAGCTCCTTGCCGCCGGCAATGAGCACGATGCCGCCGCCGACGTCCAGAAGGCGGTTGGCGGCCTGCGCCATGTCGGCCTTGTTGGTGCCGACGACGATCATGTGATGGCTGTCATGGGCGACCGTCGAGGCCATGGCGCAATCGGTATCGTAGCCGAAGCCGGAGACGAAGGCGTTCACCACGCCGCCCGTGCCGCGATGGCGCTCCACCAGCGCGATCTGGCAGACATCGCCTGCCCGGTCCATCGCGACCACGCCATCCCTGACCGGCAGGCTGCGCTGCAAGGCCTTTGTCGGCGCCTGGTTCTCGACGACGCCGATCACCCGCACGTCCACCTGCGCGGCGCCGGCGGCGGCGATGTCGAAGTCCGCGGCAGTCAGCGCCTTGCCGAGCTTGACCGTGTTCTTCGCGCTGGCCGGGTAGTCGTAGGCCGGAATGTCGGCGACGAGCGCGCCGTCTTCCGCCAGCAGCCGCCCGCGGGCGAAGACCATTTCAACCGGAAGGGCGGCAAGGTCCGAGGTCACGATCAGGTCGGCGCGGCGGCCGGGGGCAATCGAACCCAGTTCCCGCTCGACGCCGAAATGCTGCGCCGTGTTGAGCGTCGCCATCTGGATCGCGGTGATCGGCCGCAGACCCTGTGCGATCGCGTGGCGCACCACCCGGTTCATGTGGCCGTCATTGACCAGCGTGCCGGAATGGCTGTCGTCCGTGCAGAGCACGAAGTTCCGCGGATCGACGCCGCGTTCGGTGATGGCCTTGACCTGCGCGGCCACATCGAACCAGGCGGAGCCAAGGCGCAGCATGGCGCGCATGCCCTGGCGGACGCGCGCGATGGCGTCGTCCACGGTGGTTCCCTCGTGGTCGTCGGCCGGGCCGCCCGCCGCATAGGCGTGGAAGGCCCGGCCGAGGTCCGGGGAGGCATAGTGGCCGCCGACCGTCAGGCGGGCGTTCTGCGTCGCGGCTATTTCCGCAACCATCTTGGGGTCGTTCGCCGCAACGCCCGGGAAATTCATCATCTCGCCGAGGCCGATGATGTTCGGCCATGCGAGGGCCTCGCGCACGTCCTCGGCATTCAGCGTCGCGCCGGCATTTTCCAGGCCCGGCGCGCTCGGAACGCAGCTCGGCACCTGCACGAAGATGTTGAGGGGCAGGCTCTGCGCCTCGTCGTTCATCAGCTTCACGCCCGCCATGCCGAGCACGTTGGCGATCTCGTGCGGGTCGATGAACATGGTGGTCGTGCCGTGCGGGGCGACCGCGCGGGCGAATTCCGTCACCGTCACCAGCCCGCTTTCCACATGCATATGCGCATCGCAAAGGCCGGGAACGAGATAGCGGCCGCCGGCATCCACGACCTGGGTCCCCTCGCCGATCGTATGGCCTGCATCGGGGCCGACATAGGCGAATCGCCCGGCGGCAACCGCGATGTCGGTATTTGGGACGATCTCGCCCGAATAGACGTTCACCCACCGGCCGTTGCGGATGACGAGGTCCGCGGGCTTACGCCCCATTGCGACATCCACCAGAAGCGGCGCGGTTTCAGACCATGATTGCAGCATTTCCGCCTGTTCCTTCCTAACCCGGTTACGCATGCGGCGGCACGTCATCGCGCCGCCGCAAATAATCATTGAACCTGCATCACCAGCATGGCGGCGAGCACCGCGACGAACCACATGACCGGCCGCACCTCCCTCGCCTTGCCGAGCACCAGCTTCATGACGACGAAGCCGATGATGGCGAGCGACAGGCCGAGCGTGATGGAGAAGGTCAACGGGATGAGCACGATGGCGAGGAAGGCCGGAATGGCATCCTCCATGTCGCCCCAGTTGATCCGCCCCATCGGCTCGGACATGAAGAGGCCCGTCAGGATGAGGACCGGCGCCGTGGCGATTGCCGGTACAAGCGATAGCAGCGGCGACAGGAACAGGAACGGCAGGAAGCACAGCCCCGCGATGAAGGCGACGAGGCCGGTGCGTCCGCCCTGCGCGATGCCCGCGCCCGATTCCAGGTAGACGGTCGCCGGGCTCGTGCCGAGCGGCGCGGAGATGAGGGCCGCGACGGCATCGACATGCATCGATTCCTTCACGTTGCGCGGCATGCCGTTCTCGTCCTTCAGGTTGGCCGCTTCCGCAAGGCCGAGGAAGGTCGAGAGCGCTTCCACGAAATTGGTGAAGAGGAAGACGAAGACGAAGGGCACATAGGCGATCTGCAGCGCGCCGATCAGGTCGATCCGGCCGACGAAGCTGAAGTCCGGGGCCGCGAGAAGCCCGCTCCAGTTGACGAGCGTGTGCACATCGGGCGTGCCGGCGAAGGCGCTGCCGTCGCCCCACCAGCGGCCGATCGGGATCGCCAGTACGGTGGTGACGATCATGCCCGCCATCATGGCGCCCGGCACCCGGCGGATCACCAGAGCCGCGGTAATGATGAAGCCGGCGATGAAGGTGAGCGTGACGGGCGTGAACTGGGTGAGCGCGACGATGGTGTCGGGGCTCGCCACGATGAACTTGGCGTTCTCGAAGCCGATCAGCGCGATGAAGAGGCCGATGCCGCAGGCAATGCCGTAGCGCAGGTCCTTCGGGATCGCATCGATGACGGTGGTGCGAAGGTTCAGCATGGCAAGGATGGTGAAGAGCACGCCTGCCCAGAAGACGCAGCCGAGCGCGATCTCCAGCGGCACGTTGGCGCCCATTACCATCGTATAGGCAAAGAGCGCATTGATGCCCATGCCGGGCGCGACCAGGATGGGGCTGCGCGCGTAAAGTCCCATCGCGCAGCTGCCGACGAGGCTGACGAGCACCGTCGCCGTCACACCCGCCGAAAAGGGAATGCCGGCATTCTGCAGGATCGCCGGATTGACCACGATGACATAGGACGCCGCCAGAAACGTGGTCAGGGCGGCGATGATTTCCGTGCGGATCGTCGATCCGCTCCGGGTAACCTCGAACAGGCGGTCGATGGTGCCAGCGAGCCGGGACTGCGACCGGCTCGCGGGATCTTCCGCCACTTTCGATTGATAGTTCATGTCGTTCCTCCCCTGTTGAACACCATCGATGCCGCTTTGACGGTTCTCCTACTCCGCCGCAAGCGTTTTTGCAGCGGCGGACCCGTCCGGATCGAGCGGCGAAATGATCTGCAAATTGACGCAATCGACGACGCCGAGATCGGTGATGGCATAGTCGGGGATCGCGGTGATCTGCAACACGAACATGTACATGAACGGCCAGGGCAGATCGCAGCCGAGGCCGCGCGCCGCATCGTCGAGCCGCACTTCCAGCGCCGCCATCTCCTCGGGATCGATATCGGAGACGATGCCGCCGATCGGCAGGTGCAGGAATTCCACGACCTTGCCCTTGTCGACCACCACCTGGCCGCCATTGTTGGCGATGAGGTGGTTGATGGCGATCGCCATGTCTTCCGGATCGGCGCCGATGCAGATGATGTTGTTGTCGTCGGGCGCCGTTGAGCTGGCGATGGCGCCGGATTTCAGGTTGAAGCCCGAGACGAAAGCGACGGGGCGGTTCTGCGTTTTGCCGTAGCGCTCGACGACCGTCACGTACTGCACGTTCTGGCCGGCATCGGCGAGGACCTTGCCGCCGACGACCGGCAGGGTGACATCGCGCCGCGTGCGCACGAAAATCTTCTCCGGCGTCAGCGCAATGGCGAGTACCCTTGCGGAAGACGACGTGCCGTCGAAGGGCACGGCGATGTCGGCGGCGGTGACGGGCTTCGCCTTGACCGATTGCAGCAGGCCGGCGCTGCGCTTCGGCGGAACGAGCTCGATCGCCATCCGCCCGTCACGGGCGGCGAGCTTGCCGTTCGCGACCACGGCCTCGATGCGGAAGTCGCGCAGGTCGTTGACGAGCAGGATGTCGGCCGTGCGGCCCGGCGAGATCGAGCCGACCTTGTGGTCGATGCGCAGTGCTTCGGCGCCGTTGATCGTCGCCATCTGGATGGCGGCCATCGGCGAGATGCCCATGGCGATGGCCATGCGGACCATGTTGTCGAGATGGCCGCGCGACAGGATATCGCTCGCCACCACATCGTCGGTGCAGAAGCTGATGCGGCGCAGCGCCTTCACGCCCATCTCCGTGACGATGCGCAGATTGTCGGAGAGGAAGTGGGAGATGGAGGATTCGCGTACGACGACATGCATGCCGGCGCGCAGCTTTTCCAGCATCTCTTCAGGCGTGTAACTCTCGTGGTCGGCCCGGACGCCCGACTGCATGTAGCCGTTGAGGCGCGCGCCGCGGGTCATCGGGCAGCAGCCCAGCACCGGCAGGCGGCTCGCCGCGCCGATCTCGATGGCCTGCAGGACGTCCTCGTCCTCTTCCTGGATGAATTCGCGCACCGTTTCCCAGATGCCGACGCATTCCGGCCAGTGATGGGTGTCGCGGTGGTCCTTCGGGCTGAAGTAATGGCCGACGGTGGAGCGCGGCATGGTATAGGGCGTCTTGCAGGGCGCGCCCCAGAACACCTTGAGCGGCGTCTCCTTGACCTCGTCGAGGAATTCGCGCGCCGCATCCGGCCCGCCGACGACGATGATCTGGTCGAGGCCGCTCACGATCGAGGTGGTGCCGAGCGGCACGACGGCCTTGGCGAAGCTGGTGAGCGAGAGCTTCGAGCATTCGACATGGAGGTGGCCATCGATCATGCCCGGGGCGAGGTACTTGCCGGTCGCGTCGATGATCTCGGTCTGCGGCCCGATATATTCGCTGATGTCGCCGACGGCGATGATGCGGTCGCGATAGATAGCGATATCTGCCCGGTAGATTTCCTCGGACACGACGTTGACCAGGCGGCCGCCCCGCACGGCAACGGTCGCCTTGGATTCCCCGCCGGATGCGGCGCGAATGAATTCTCGAATGTCGGACATGCAGACCTCCCTGTTTCGGCCCGACTATTTCAGCCCCGAACCGTTTGAACAACTGGCCGAACTCGGGCTATTATCGAACGTATCGTCCAACTTTTTGAACAAAATGCGGGAGGGGAAATGGACTTATCGGTAATGGAATGCTTCGTGAAAGTGGCGGACGCCCGCTCGATTTCGGCCGCCTCCCGGCTGCATCGCCTGCCGAAATCGACCCTCAGCCATCGCATACGCCAGCTTGAGGACGAGTTCGGCGTCGAGCTTTTCGTGCGCGAGGGTCATCAACTGCATCTGACCGACGCGGGCTCCGAACTCCTTCGCCATGCGCGGAAAATCCAGGCGAGCTGCGACGATGCCGCGACTGCGATGGCGGAGATGCATCAGGAGGTCGCCGGGACCCTGCGGGTCGGCTCGACCGGCGAATTCGGCACCACCATCACGTCCGAACTGCTCTATGCCTTCCAGAAGACCTACCCGCAGGTCATCCTCGACGTTGTCTTCCTCTCGGCCCGCCAGCCCTTCACCGACGTGTCCGACATGGCGCTCGATGGCATATTCCATTGGGGCGAGCCATCAGACGTCGATTATGTCAGCCGTCGGCTGGCGACGGCTTCATACGGGCTCTATGCCAGCCCGGACTATCTGGCACAGCACGGCCATCCGGCCATCCCGGACGACCTCGCGGGCCACAGGAGCCTCGTCTTCCGAAACACCACGCGGCTGCAGCCGTGGTACCTTTCCCGTCAGGGCGTCGAGGAAACCGAGATCCTCGTGCCTTCCGGCCTGATCGCCAACGACTACTGGACCCTGAAATATTTCGCGGTCGCCGGACAGGGCATCACCTATCTGCCGGGCTTCTTCGTGGAAACCGAATGCCAGAGCGACCTGTTGTTGCCGGTCCTGCCCGAATGGCGCTCGCGGGAGACGGCGATCAACCTCATCTATTCCCGCCGCCGCCACGTCTCGCGCCGCTTCAAGGCCTTCGTGACCTTCTGCATGGAATTCTACCGCCGCCGGGAACGCGACCGCATCCCGCGCTACTTTGTCGAGAAGATCATGCGGGGTCAGGAGAGATCCTGAGAATGAAGAGAAAATAATATGCAATAATATGGGTCTAATCCGCCATGAAGCATGATCGCCCGGAGAGACCCATCTCTTGGCGCGACGGACCGGGCGTCCGACTCAAGACTCGCAAAGCGGAGCCGTGAATGCCCCACTCTGTCTCTGCGCACTCTTCCTTCGATTGGCGTCACCGGAAGAGCGCATAGAGTCCCTGCTCATCGAATATGGGACCCGGATGCGCTCCCCGGAAACGTCAAATGCACGTCTCATGCACAGTGGTCTTTGTATGGAGAAGACGGTTTACAGCGGACAAAGCGTCTCCTTCCACCAGACTGAGGTTCTCCTTGAAATTATTTATTGAGGCTGACCAAAACCCGGATTTCATGAATTACTACGCTTCCGGATCATGAGATAGACTAATCACAACTTTTGATAACAGATAGCTGCAAAAAAGGATTAGCCCTTATACTCTGCATTGGCCACGCCAAAGGAAGACAGTGCAGCTTCCGTCCTGTTCTTTACGCGAAGTTTCTTGTATATGCTTCGCACATGCGCTTTGATGGTATTTTCCGACAGCTTCAGGCTGTGAGCGATAAGCTTGTTTTGCGTGCCCTTGCACAGAAGATCGAGTATCTCGACCTCTCGCACCGTCAGATGCGCTTCCTGCATCGCCGGAAGCGGGGAGGCGGCGGGAGAAACCGGCACGCTCGCCTTTTCAGGCGACTTCAGCCGACGCAGCAATGTGGAGGGAAAATGCTCTCCCCCCTTGATGAGCAACTCCACCCCGGCCAGAAACACATCCAGGCGCACGTCGAGCGGTAAAATGCCGTCGATGTGCCGGTCCTCGGCCAAAAGGCCCACAATCGGGTCCAGCGCGCCGGAATCACCAATCAGAATGCCAACGGATGCCGATGCGGTTTCCGCTTCCGTCTCCGTCAGAATCCGGGCGATATCGGCTGCATTCTTGCCGTGAAACAGCATCAGGTCCACGCGCGCCCGATGCGCGCGCAGCAAATCCTCCGCCTCCCGATCGACCAGCACGTCATGATCGGAAAAGCGGCGTTTCAGCACCTCCGACAGGCATTCGATCAGAAAATCCGGCTCCGCCACTATAATGATCAGGCGCCGTTCGCTGCCTTCGCGCCGCTGTCGCGGCTGCCCCGGTCTCACAGCTTCACCCACAGCCCTTCCCCACCAACGCAGTACAGATGAGAAGCAAATGGCAGGAAATTCTTTTTCGCCCGCCAACTCGTCAATTCTTCGATGATACAGTATTAATCAATTTTTCGTCAAATAATCACTTCGGGCGATGCCTCGCGGCGGAAACTTTATCGCCAGCTCGGATAAATATACAACAGAATGCGTCCTACCGTCGAAAATACAATCTTCGCGATATTCTTCATCGGAATTTCCCCCAATAACTGTGGAGCAAACTAAAACATCTGAGACACCGCCTCCACGACCGGCGGGAAGAACGGCCCTTTGCGGCACTCCCTGGCAGGCAGGAAGGCTCGGCATTCGCGCATGAGCGCAGCCTGTGTCTGCCTGTCGATTTTCCCATCGAGCTGCCGGACCCGAATTCCTTTTTCCCGAAGCCGGGCCTTCACCATGTAGACGAACAGATTGCCGTTCGTCTTCGGCAATGCGCTGACGATTTGCCGCTTCTCGGGCTGGGTCAGGGTGTCGAAGCGCGCACTGAGTTTTGCGAAGACGGATTGCTTCGCCGTTGCCGCATCGATGAGGAAGCCCTCGATGTCTTTCTCCGGCTCGGACAGCATATCCTGCGATGCTAGCAGAATCGCCTTCGCCTTGGCGGCGTCCCTGCGGACCAGCAAGGTACGTCCGTCCCGCTTGCCGTCACGATAGGCAGCGATCAGGTCGAGCGTCGCGGCGACATCGCGATCCGCCATGGCCTGGCGAAGGACGCTCAGCGCGGACTTGCTGCTCTGCTGGCGGCCCCGGCCATAGAACAGGGCCTCGGCAAGAACCGACGGCGCGCCGGTAATCCTCTCCTTCGTCGCATCGCGCAGCCGGGCGAAGCCCATCGATGCCACCCGGGCGGATGGACGTGACGCCTCGAAGCGGCCAAGGGCCAACGTGGCACCGCGGTTCCCCGTCTCGACGGCGGCACGATAATGCGCTTCCGCCTCCTTGAAATTGCGGCGGCCGAAGCGCCCGTCGGCATAACCCTGCGCGAGGCGCAGCCGGGCCGAGACGCTGCCATCGGCGGCGGCTGCACGGTAATATTTAAGCGCCAGCGCCGGATCGAGCGGCCCGGCTTCGATCCGGCCGAACATATCTCCGAGCGCCAGCAGGGCATCGGCACTTCCGAGCGCCTTCAACGCGGCCTGTGCCTTGGCGAGATCGCGCGGCGTTCCCTGACCCGCCGCCATCATTTGCGCCAGACGGATCCGCGCCTCTTCGCTGCCTCGACTCGCGGCCTCGCGGTAGTGCTTTAGGGCCAGAGCGGGATCGGCTTTCACCGCCATGCCGTCCGCATAGAGATTGCCGAGTTGCACATGGGCATTGACCGAGCCGAGCGCGCTTGCGCGGTCCAGCGCGGAAAGCGCAAGGGCCGTCTGAAGCGGAATGCGGCCGGAAAGGCCGACACCGGCAAGCTCCTCGAGAACAGCGGGATTGTCGGCCCTGGCAAGCGTCCGGAGGGCGGCGAGACCGGCCTGTGGATCGCGCTGCGTTCCCTCGCCCCGGATCGTCATTTCGGCGACACGGAGGCGCGCCTGGAGATTGCCCGCCTTTGCGGCGGCGCGATAGGAGGCAAAAACTTCCTCCGGCTTCTGCGGCCTGTAGCTGTCTCCGAGTCGCAGCAATGCCGTCACGCTGCCATCGGCCGCTGCCTGCTGGTAGTGGCTGCGGGCGGTGGCAAGGTCGGGCGGCACCCCCTCGCCTTTTTCGTAGATATCGCCAAGCGCAAGGGACGCATCCGCGATGCCCTGCCCTGCCAGGACAGAAAGCTCGGCAAGCCCGGCTTTCACATTCTGCACGACGCCTTGTCCGGCCACTTTCATTTCTGCCTGCCGCACCTTCGCCGCAATATCGCCGAGCAACGCGGCCCGCGCATAGGCGGCAAAGGCCTCGGCTTCATTGCCGGGGCCAAAAGCCCCTTGCGTATAAAGATCGCCGAGAGACATCGCAGCGCGGGCGTCGCCGCCGGAACCTGCCAGCGCCGTCAGCGCGGCCTTTGCGGCATCCTCGTCGCGAACGGTCCCCTGGCCCCGCGCCATCATTTCCGCAAGACGGATTTTTGCGGTCGCATTGCCTTCCTGCGCCGCCTCCCGATAGTAGTCTGCCGCTTTGGGATAATCGACCGGCACAAGACGCCCATCGGAGTAGAAATCGCCCAACCGCGAAAGCGCGGTCACGCTGCCGCCTGTTGCTGCCTGCCGATAATAGCGCTGAGCAAGGTCGGGATCGATGCCAAGCCCTTCTCCCTTTGCGTAGGCGTCCGCCAGCGCCAGCGCGGCGTCCGGTCTTCCCTGCGCCGCCAGCGCTTCCAGCTCGGCACGCGCTGCATTTACGTCTTGGGCCACGCCTTGCCCAAGCGCTTTCATTTCGGCCTGCCGCACCTTTGCCGCCCCATCGCCGAGCGCGGCCGCGCGGCCATAGGCAGCAAACGCCATTGCGGGGTCCGATGAGCCGAAGGCACCTTCGATATAGAGATCACCGAGCGTCATGGCGGCACGGGCATCGCCTCCCGCTCCGGCCAGATCGTTCAATGCGGCTTTCCCGGCATCCGCATCGCGCGCTGTCCCTTGCCCACGCACCGTCATCTCGGCAAGCCGGATCTTCGCGGCAGGGCTGCCCTTTTCCGCGGCCGCACGGTAATATTCGACCGCATGTGCGTAATCGGTCTGTGCGAGCCTGCTATCGGAATAGAAGTCTCCGAGCCGCACGAGGGCCGTCACGCTTCCCGTCGCCGCCGCCTGCCAGTAATAGGTCCGGGCGCGCTCCGGATCTGCATTCCCCGCATCACCATTCGCATAGAAATCCGCCAGCGCCAGCGCCGCCTCGCCCGAGCCCGCCGCGGAAAGCGCCTCCAACTCGCTTCGCCCACCATCGACGTCCCTTGATACGCCCTGCCCGAGCATTCGCAACTCGGCCCGCCGCACCTTGCCGGCAATGTCACCGAGGGATGCCGCACGATCGTAATAGGCAAAGGCCATTTCCGGATTGACGCCGCCGAGCGCGCCTTCCGCGTAGAGGCCGGCGAGGGCCATTGCAGCGGAGGCGTTTTTCTCGATGCCTGCCAATACATTGAGGGTGGCCTTTGCGGCACCCGCGTCACGCACGGTCCCTTGCCCGCGTGCCGTCATCTCGGCGAGCCGAATCTTCGCGGAAGCGTTTCCCATCCGCGCGCCGTCGCGGTAGTAACCGATCGCCCGGCCATAGTCGGCCGGAACCAGACGACCGTCGAAATAGAAGTCCCCAAGGCGCGCGAGCGCCGTGGCGCTTCCCTCTTCGGCAGCCTGCCGGTAGCATTGCAGCGCACGCGCCGGCTCGACGGGCGTTCCCTCTCCCGTTGCATACATGTCGCCCAATGCCAGCGAGGCACCGCTTTCGCCATCCGCAGCAAAGGCTTCCAACTCGGCGCGGGCGGCCGCGCCATCCCGGGCCATGCCCTGGCCGGCCGCTTTCATCTCCGCCAGCCGCACCTTCGCGGCCACATTGTCCTGATCCGCCGCCTGACGGTAGAAGCCTGCAGCCAGAGCCGGCTCGGAAGCATGTGCCTCCCCCAACCGCACGAGCGCCGTTGAGCTGCCCTGCTGCGCGGCCTCCCGATAATACTTCAGGGAGAGCGTCGGATCCGGCGGGACAACCCGTCCGTCCCGGTAATAGTCGCCGAGGAGGAGAGAGGCCGTTGCCTCTCCTTCGGCCGACAATTCTCTCAATGCCTTCAGCGCACTTTCGACATCACGAACCATTCCACGCCCTCGCGCCTGCATTTCAGCAAGCTGCACGCGGGCAACGGCGCTGCCCTGCTTGACGGCGCGACGGTAGTGGCCGATTGCCTTCGCATAGTCTGCCGTCACCGCCAGACCGGAGGAATAGAAATCGCCCAGTCGCAATTCCGCATCCCGCGATCCGGAGAGGGCGGCTTTTTCCAGGGCCGCGAGGGCGATCTCCGGCTGTATCGGCACCCGGCCGCTGAGGCAGAGTTCGGCAAGGGCATCGAGCGTACGCAGGTCGCTGGTCGCCACCAAAGCCCGCAAGGCGGACAGCCCGGCTGCAAGGTTGCGTTCGGTTCCCTCGCCGCGGATCGTCATTTCGGCGGCACGCAACTGGCCCTCGGGATCACCGTTGCGGGCCGCGGCCTGATAAGCGGCAAAGGCCTTTCCCTCGTCCCGCTCCAGTATCTGCCCACGCCTGTAGAGATTGCCGAGCCCGACAAGGGCACCAAGCTCTCCATAGGCGGCGGCTCGTTCATAGAGCCGGCGCGCAAGATCGCCATCTGGTTTCTCGCCTGTCGCGACCGGCTCGGGGCGAGGTTCCGAAACGGCGAGGATCGCGTCCGGGCCCGCGCTGTCCAGCATGCGGTCGTAGTCGCCCAAAAGCTTCTCGACACTAGCCGTATCGACCTGACGCGCGACGTAGAGATCCGCAAGCTGCAGGAGCGTGCGTCCAAGTGCCGGCTGAAAAGCCGGTTCGGCCGTTTCCGCCGCGAAGGCAAATCTCGCCACGGCCCAGAAAAAGAGGGCGGCGGCAAGTCCCAAACGCAGCCCCTTTCCCATCACGGCCTCCCCGAACGCTCATGCAGCCCATCCGGCAGGAGCGCACGGCCCCAGGCCCGTATGCGCCGGGCCGCCCGCCAGCCGGTCGCGACAAGCCTGTCGGAAGGCGGCGAGACGGGAAGCTCACCGCCCTCGATCAGATCGATCAGCCGTTCCGGTGTCAGATCGCTCGTTACGATGATGCGGGAGAGCGCAAAGAGATTCTCCGCGCTGCTGCTCAGCGCATGACGTACGCGGCAAGCGGCGAGATAGCCGATTTCCTCCGCAAGCCGCCGCGTCACCGGCGCGGCGTAACCGTGCGGATAGGCAAAGCTCGTCACTGTGCGGCCCAGCCCGTCCTCTAGGGCGCGCTTGCTGTCCGCCATCTCGCGGCGCGCGCGGGCACGGCTCAACGTATCCAGTTCCGGGTGGCTGACCGTATGTGCGCCGATCTCGATGCCCGCCTCCTGAAGATCGCGCAACGCCGGCCAGTCCAGCATGGGTCGGGCGCCCTCGCCCAGCGGCGCAAGCCAGCGAGCGGTCGCTCCGACGAGACCGGAGACGACGAAGAGGGTCGCGGGAAAGCCGCGCGCCGCCAGAACAGGCATGGCGCCTTCGGCGAAATCCACGAGGCCGTCATCGAAGGTGATGACACAACTCCGCTGCGGCAGAGAAAGACCGGCCCGGCGCCTCATCGCGAGTTCCCGCACCGTCATCGGACGATAGCCCTTCGCAAAGAGAGCCCGAAGCTGGCCGTCAAATTCACGCGGGGTCACCAACCAGCGTCGGTAGGCCGGTGCGCAGTCCGCCGCGACGCTATGGTAGACCAGGATGGGAACCGGTCGCAGCATGTCACGCCTTCCTCTCCACCGCCCGGCCGCTTGCGAGCGCCCGCAGGTAGCCCGGTACGCCGGCAAGGATGCCGAGCCGCTCCATCCAGACGAGCCGGCGCGGATAGTCGGGTGGCAGGCGGTTCGTCTTTTCCGAGCCTGGCCCGGCCATATGGCGCAGCCCGGCGGGGAAGGCAGCCATCAATCGCAGCGCCCGGCGCGGTTCGTCCAGGACAATTTTCGTGAGATAGGCGCCAAGCCCCATGCCGTAGCAATAGGCCTGCCGGCGCATACCTTCCTCGCCGCGGCGATGATAATGCCAGACGATGCCCTGCGGCTGGTAGACAAGGCGAAAACCGGCACTGACGACAGAGAAGAAGGCGGCAAGATCGTCGCCACCGCGCGCCAGCGTGCCGGCCCCGAGCGCATCGTCGAAGCCGCCGATGGCCCGCAGCGCATCCGCCCGGAATGCCATATTCGCGCCCGAACCGAACTGGCCGGCGGTGAAAGGAAAGAGCACGCCGTCGGGCCGGTTCGCATCGAGATCGTAGACACGCCGCTGCAATCCCTTGCCGAAGCCGCCGTGGCGCTCGGTCCAGAACTGCGCACGGGTTTCCAGTTCGGCCGGCAGAATGAGGCCCGTAACGCAGCCGACCGCGGCATCCTCCTCCATCGGAGCCGCCATGGCGGCCAACCAGTGCCGGTCGAGAACCACGTCATCGTCCGTGAAGAGCACGATATCCGCCGTGACATGCTGCATGCCGGCATTGTGGGCACGGCCAAGCCCCGCCACGGGCTCGAGCACATAGCGGACCCGGTCGCTCCAGCGTGCCGCGAGCATTCGGGCGGTGGCGGCGGAAACCGGCGCATTGTCGACGACGATCACCTCGTCCGGCGCCCGCGTCTGGTCGAAAAGCGACACGAGGCACCGTTCGAGGCTCTCCGCGCGCTCGCGGGTCGCGATCACGACCGAGACCCGCTCCCTCGGGGCTTGCGAGGGCTCCCCGGCGCTCGGCAAGGGATGCACGGAACCCATCGCCTCCAGCAGATCCGACGCTTCGATCACCGGCCCGGGATGTTCCATTTCGAGAATGGCGAGCGGCCGCACGCCACAGCGCAAGAGGCAGAATATCCCGCCATAGGGGACGTCTCCCGGGCGCCTGAGGTCGATTGCCGGAAGCGGGCGCTCGACATCGACGCTGACGATCTTTACCGGATGGAACATGTCGGCTTTCATATCCGTCCTCCCACCGGGAAAAGACCGGGCAAGGAAAACCGCGCCGAAAGGTAGCCGGCTGCCGTGAAACCCAGCCCTGCCACGATGCCGGCTGCCCGCAAGAGGCCGGACGGATCGCGCCGGACCACCGTATCGGCAAGGCCGCGCGCAAAGCCGCCCGGCAGGGTACGGGTCACATAGACGCCTTCCGCCGCAAGGCCGTCCCGCGCACCGACACTTGCAGCCACCGCCCTCTTCGAGCGGCCCTCGGCAAGGCACCGCCGGCGAAAGTAGCCCCAGCGGGCCCGAAAGCCGGCCACCTGGTGGCGCACGATTGCCGCCGGATCGTAGAGGATAACGCCCTCGGGGAATTTCTGCCGTGCCCGGATGCTGAACTCCGTCTCCTCGCAGCCGGCCGCATCCTGCCCGGTGCGGCCGATGCCCTCGCGAAATCCACCAATAGCGTCGAAAACCATCCGGCGGAAGGACATGTTGCAGCCGATCGGATTGCGGACCGGATGCAGTCCCTCGGGGAGCCCCCGGTAGCTGCATCCCACGACCCATTGGAACTCTTCCGGGAACCAGCGCGGGCGCCCTTCTTCCCAGAGCGGAACGACCTTGCCGCCGACTCCGAGCACGGCCGGATCGTCGTAATGACGCTCCATGCAGTCGAGCCAATCTGGCTCCGCCAGAGCGTCATCGTCGAGGAAGGCGACGAATTCCGCGCCTGCCGCGGCACGGATGCCGGTGTTGCGGGCGCCCGAAAGCCCCCGCGCCGCGGCGTTGGCAATGACCTCGGCCGCCGGGAAGGCGGCCCGGGTTTCTTCCAGCAGCCTTTCGTTATGGTCGATGACCACGATCATCCGGTCCGGCCGTCGCGTCTGGGTGAGGACGGAGCGGATGGCGCCGGCGAGCTGCACACGGCGCTCATCGGCATAGGCGCAAATGACAACAGCGATCGAGCCCATGGCCGGTCATCCCGTCAGAGAGGACCGGTTCCTGAGGGGGACGGCCACCGGCACAGGACGGGCCAATCCCAGGCGGGCAATGGTCTTGAGCACCCGCCAGCCATCGGGGAAGGTGCGCAGATTGCTGACACCGTGAACGCGCGGATATTCGCGGCTGGGCAGTTCGGCAACGGCCAGCCCCGCCTGAAGCGCGCGAATGTTCATGTGCGTCTCGATCTCGAAACCGGTGGCGCCTTCCACGCGCAGATGGGGCAGCACATCACGCCAGAACGCGTTGTAGCCGTAGCAAAGATCGCTGAACCGGCCGCCGAAGCGAAGGCGCACCAGTTGCAGGAGGCCCCAGTTGCCGATCCGGCGATACCACTCCATGTCGCGGGTGTCGCCGCCTTGAAGGAAGCGCGATCCCTTGACGAAATCCGCCCCTGCAAGAAGCGCACCCACGAACCCGGCCATTTCGGCCGGATCGGCCGATCCGTCGGCGTCGAGCGTGATGAGGATGTCTCCCCGTGCCGCCGCGAAGCCGGCGGCCAGAGCCGCGCCCTTGCCCAAGCGAGGCTGCTCGATCACGACGATGCCCGGCATCAGGTCGAGCGCCACGTCGATGGTGCCGTCGGCGGAATTGCCGTCGACAAGAATGACTTCATCGACCCAGCCCGGGATGCGAGGAAGGACATGGGGAAGGTTTTTGGCCTCGTTGACGGTCGGCACGATAACGCTGACGCGAGGCACGGAGATGGCACCGAGCGGCTTTGCAGGGCGCACTGATCTTCTCAAAGCGGAATGGACCGGATCACTCATGGGACTCCAAGCTCCTATCCGAACCGGACACGGCAAAGGGCGCACCTTTCCATCGCCTGGCTCGACACTGGAAGTGAATGGTTTCAAATTTTCCGCTGTATGACGCTTTTATTACAGAATTCACATATTGTAAACTATTCCTTTCTTGCGCATGAAAGAGGCGTATCTTCCGATGGGAAAGGGGGCCAGTATGGGCCTCTTTCCGGATATCCGCGAGGTTCGCTTGCAGCCGAGACACCGCACCGCGAAGGGCCCGTCCGCCGATGATCAGGTGAAGACGTGGATGGGCCTGATGGCTGAATGGGACGCGCTTTCCAGGGAACTGGAAACTGCGCGGAAGATGAAGATCGGCCCCGCAGAAGCGGACGTCCTCGCCCGCATGCAGGCGGTGAAGGAGCGGATCGATACCTTTCTCGGGAACGCCGCCCGGGAACGCCGTCCCATAAAGGGACCGATCGTCATGGGAACGTTCACCCCCTCCTCAGGAGAGGAAAGCGACTAGCCGCGGAACGACGGTGACCGCGAACGTCAGAACGCAGGCCGTTGCCGCCCAGATCATCGGCCGCAGGCGTCTGCGGGAGACACCCGCCTGCCCGGCCAGTTGCGTTACCGCCAATGCGACAAGTGCGGCAAGACCGCTGACCAGCGCAGGCCATCCGGCATCCGCCAGCACCGAGAGATCGGGAGGCGCCTCGTGCACGCGGATATCCATGCCGAGACCGCCATTGCCATCGTCCTTGAGATCGATCGAAAAATCCGACACGGTCTTCAGCGCCGAAAGGTTGAGGCGCAGCTTTTCGAAGAGGGCCCGCTCGTAGCGATCGCCGGGACGGAACGGCACGGCACGCCGAATATCCGCCTCGTTCAGCCTGCGCAGCCCCCTGAAAACCACCTCGCCGAAATGAAGTCGCGGTCCAGTATCCAGGTCGAGGGTTGCGGCGGCCACTCCATCCGCTCCCCGTTTCCAGGTCAGTTCCCGCTGGCGAACCAAAGGAAAGTCCTGTCGGCCAATCCGCTCGACGATGCGCCGGACGAGGCTTTCCGAGGCTTCCGCTGTCGCCGCGCGTCCAACGAAATCCCGCACCGTTTCCGCCAGATCGCTGACGACGTCGGGGCCGAAATCCGATCGGCGCACGCCCTTCAGCTCGATGGAACCGACCGAATAGAGCCTTCCCGGCAGGGGCTTGAGAACGACCTGTCCGTCCTCATGAGCAACGCTGATATCCGCATCGAGATAGCCGAGATCCACCATGAGCCTGCGCAGCCTCACCGTTTCGAGTTGCACGGCCTCGTCTTCCTCGGCAGGCGAGACGACGCCCTCCAGCAGGGTCGGCAACTGGAAAGCAAGATGGAGCGCCGTGGCGACGCCGGGTGCCTTGAGCCCCTCGGTTTCCAGCCGCGCGGATGCGCCTGCCGCCGGCAGGCTAGACACTGCCCAGAAAGTAACGGCCACCATCAAAGCTTTGGATTTGACGAAAGGATCGGACATTACCGGCCTCCGGGACCACCTCGCACCCAGTAAAACATAAATTCAGAGAAATGCACCCCGGGAACGGGTTAGCCCATTTCCTTTATTCTTGCTTCGTCTTATGATCGCGCCGCTCATCGTGCCTGACCCAACCAGATTGTTGGAGAAGTTGCATGATCCTCATCACAACAGTGCCGTGCCCCGGCTTCGCCGTCGAACCCGCCCCCATCTCGGACTCCTGCGAACCGATCTGGCGGGATCTCTTCTGCCGTGACGGGACGGCTCTGCCGAGTCAATCGCCGGAATGGGCAAGAGCCGTCTCTGCTGCCGGCGGCTTCCGCGCCCTTCCGCAATTCTTCAAGTTCGATGACGGCAGCCGGGCGGTGCTTCCGCTTTTCGTCAAGGGAATAGGCCGGTTGCGCTACGCCTGGTCGCCGCCGCCCGCCTGGGGCTTCGGCGGCATCCTGAGTGACGGGGAAATGACGCCTGCGAAGCTCTCCATCGTGCTGGAACAGCTGGAAAGGCTGCCCTCACTCGGCTTCAAGATCAGGCCCAATCCCTTGACAGCGGCACTTTGGGCCGAGGCGGCACGGCCCGGCTGGAGCGCGATAGACCGTTGCGCCCATGTGATCGACCTCGCGGGCGGCTTTCCGGCCGTGCGGGCCCGTTTTCGTCCGAACGCGGGCACCTATATCCGTCGCGCCCAGAAAAGCGGCGTGGAAATCGAGGTGGGCAACCACGAGGGCCTTATCGACGAGTTCCATCGCCTGCTTCAGCTTTCCCTTGTGCGTTGGGCGCACAAGCAGCACGAGCCCGCCGTGCTAGCCCGCCTGCGCGGGCTACACCGTGACCCAAGGGCAAAATTCGTCACCATGGCTTCGCAACTGGGTGATCGTTTCCGCCTTTATATCGCGCGGCTCGACGGGCGGGCCGTTGCCGCCATCCTGGTTCTCTTGGGACGGCAGGCCCATTATACGCGCGGGGCGGTTGACGAAACGCTGGCCGGCGAAAGCAGGGCCGCCTATCTGCTTCAGGCAACCGCGATCGAAGATGCCTGCCGGTTCGGCTGTACCCATTATCACATGGGCGAAACCGGCAATTCCACATCGCTGGCCCAGTTCAAATCCCGGTTCGGCGCCGTTGCCGTTCCCTATTGTGAATATCGCTACGAGACACTTCCACTGGCCCGACTGGACGGCCTTGCCCGCCGGACCGTCAAGCGCATTCTGGGGTTCCGCGATGCATCCTGACCGAGTAGCTGCGTTTCTGGGATTTGCCATACTGCTTTTCTTTTTCTCATCCCCCGCCCTCTCCGCCGATCCAGCTCCGCTTTCCGCCGACGGACAGTGGCGCCTTATCTTTCAGGACGAGTTCGAGGCGGAGAGGCTCGACGGCGGAAAATGGACGACCTGCTATTGGTGGAACAAGGACGGCTGCACCAATCTCGGCAACAGGGAGCTGCAATGGTACAGACCTGAAAACGTTTCGCTTTCCGATGGAGTGCTCCATCTCACGGCGCGACGTCAGAAGGTAACGGGTATCGAGGGCCGCAAGTTCAGATATACGTCCGGCATGGTGACGACAGGGCGGGACTATGCGGAATTGCCCCGTCCATCCCGCGTGCGCTTTCGCTACGGGCACGTCGAGGTCCGGGCCAAGGCGCCGGCGGGAAAGGGCTTCTGGTCCGCGATCTGGCTGCTTCCGGAAACGCGTGAATCCCGGCCGGAGATCGACATCATGGAAGTGCTCGGCGATTCCGGCACGTCGCTGCGGATGCACTATCACTACACCGACGGCAACGGGAAGGAACAGGACCCGGGCAAAACCGCGACCGTGGCGGACCTGACGCGGGACTGGCACGTCTACGGCCTGACCTGGGACAAGGATAAGCTCGTCTGGTATCTCGACGGCAAGGAGGTATGGCGCTGGACCGACGCGGCTTCGATCGCCGGCGAGGACATGTATCTGCTGCTGAACCTCGCCGTGGGCGGCGAATGGCCCGGCCCGCCGAGCAAGCGGACGAAATTCCCCTCCAGCTACCTCATCGACTACGTCCGCATCTGGCAACGGAGCGAGAAATGATGACCGTTGCCGCATTCCGCCGCCTCGCGAGCTACCCGCCACTGCTTCAGGCGCTCGTAGCCTCCCCGCTTCTGCGCAATGGCTATGCACTCGTTGCCAGTGCCGGGCTGACCTCGCTGCTGGGCCTCGTCTTCTGGGGGCTCGCCGCCAGGCTCTATACGCCGGAGCAGGTCGGCATCGGGGCGGCCATGATTTCCACCATGCTGACGCTCGGCAATATTTCCCAGCTCAACCTCGGTAATCTCCTGAACCGCTATCTGCCCTCCGCCGGGATGGGAGCGCGCAGGCTGGTGCAGGCGTCCTACGGGCTGGCCGGGGTGGCGGCCGGTCTGCTTTCAGCGCTGGCCGTCGCAATCGTCCCGAACTTCGTTCCGGAACTTGCCTTCCTCCATGACCAGCCGCTGGCCGGAGCCGGTTTCGTGATCGCCACCGTCGTCTGGACGCTCTTCGCGCTTCAGGACAGCGTGCTGGCCGGGCTGCGCCGGGCTACCGTAGCCCCGATTGAAAATGCCCTGTTCTCGCTTGCGAAGCTTCTTCTTCTGGTGGTTTTCGCCGGTGTGGCGCTTCCCGGCTCCGGGCTCTATGCCGCCTGGGTCCTGCCGTTGCCGCTGCTGCTGCTGCTCGTCAACTGGCTGATCTTCTTCCGCTTCCTGCCTCGCCATCGCATAACGGGCGCCGAACGTCCCGACAGGCGCTCCCTCGCCCGTTATTTCGGCTGGGATTACGCCGGAACGCTCGCCTCCATGACCGCGATGGGCGTGGCGCCGCTGATCGTGCTGCACCATGGCGGCTCGAAAGAGCTCGCTGTCTACTACATCTCGTGGGAAATCGCTTACGGCATCTATCTGATCAGCCGCTCCATGGGAATCTCGCTCCTTGCCGAAATCGCCTTCGACCGCACGAAATTCCACCTTCTCGCCATCAACGCGCTGTTTTACACGCTCATGCCGCTGGCCGCCGCCGTCGCCGTCATCTTCATCGGCGCACCGCTCCTGCTGCACCTTCTCGGCACGCAATATGCCGGCGAGAGTTCGCTTATGCTGCGGCTTCTCGTTCTCTCCTGTTTGCCCTGGAGTGTCGTGACGCTGATGCTTGCCCTGGCGCGCGCCAACGGGCGCACGCAGGCGGTCGCCGCAGCGCAGATCGTCACGCTGGCCGTCGTTCTGGGTGCCGGCGCGCCTCTTGCGGCGACCTACGGTGCGGCAGGCATGGCAGCGGCGTGGCTTGCGGCCCATTGCCTTACACTGGCGGGCCTGCTGATAGATCTCTTCCGACGCCTCGGCCCCTCCGGCCGCGTGGAACTCGTGCTGCGCCTGTTGTCCGCGCTGGCCGGGCTGCGCGGCCATCTTCTGCCTGCGGCGCGGTCCGGCGCATCTCTCCTTCCCGTCATCAGCCAGTTCTGCGCCGAAAAGGGTATTGCCGCTCCCGATCCCGACAGCATCCGGGAATTTCACCGCGAAAGCGATGTGAGGACCGCCGTCTTCCAAACATCCGCGGCCGAACGCTTCATCTTCAAGCAGGCGACATCGCTGGAAGGAGCGGCGGCCCTTTGCCGCCATATCGTGCAAAGCGAGGCGCTGGCCCAAAACGCCGGCATCGGGCTTTCGACGAGCCGCATCGTCGCCAGCCACTCGTCCTCGTCCTGCAGCAGCCTCGTCGAACGGGCGTATCCCGGCGAGGATGGACGGGTGACGCTGGCAACCCCGGTCCGGCATTTCCCGGCCCTTGCCCTTGCCTTCCAGGCCATTGGCAAGATCCACCGAAGCACGGCGCGAATCCAGCGGCTCGACGATGGCTGGATGAACCGCTGGGTCGACGATGACATCGCACGGGTCCCGCCTTCCCGTTCTCCCCTCGTGGACCGAGCCAGGGCGCTATCCTTCTTCCGGGATGCACAGCACAGGTTCTGGGTGGGGCGGCATCTGCCGCTCGGGCTTGGCCACGGGGACTTCGCACCCGGAAACCTGCTTTTCCTCACCGGGCCGGGGGAGAGCGAGGTGAAGCTCAGCGCCATCATAGACTGGGAGGCGGCCTGCCCCGACGCCCCCCCGGGGCTGGACGAGATATTCCTGCTTCTGACGGCGCGGGCGCAGCGGAGCGGTGAGGAACTGGGGTTTGCCGTGCAGGGCCTGCTGACGGAGCCTCTCCTGTCGTCCGAAGAGCAGAAGGCGGTGGAAAGCTCCCGTGGCACCCTGGACGATGCCTATGGCACCTTCACCGATCCGAAGGTCATCCATGCCCTGTGCGGCCTCGCATGGTGGCGCCATGTTGCGGCCAATCTCCGAAAATCCCCGCGCTTTGCTGAAAATCCCCTCTGGATGGCGATCAATATCGACCTTGTCCTTTCCACGTTCATTCGATCGCAGGGGGTGGAAAGATGAGCACGGCAGCAGGGATGGACGCCCCCACATTCGCCGGAACGGTCGCGCCAGCCCGGTCCGGAACGATCGTCCTTACCATCATGCTCGCCGGAGCGCTCCTCCTGTGGACGCGCTCGCTGGGCATGAGCGACCCGGACGGGATGACCGATCTCGGGCTCGTTTCGATCGTTCCATCTATCTTTCACCTCTCCCTCGCTCTCCTCGCGGCGGGTTTTTCCTGGCTGATGATCCGGGGACGCACGGGCGGCCCCCTGCCGCTTCTTTACCTCGCCGCCCTTATCCTCGTACTCGCGGCAACACCGCCGATCGTTTACGGCACGCTGCGCTATTCGTGGGCATGGAAGCATCTCGGCATCGTGGACTACATCCAGCGTCACGGCAGCGTGGATCGGACGGCGCCGTTTCTTGCGGCCTATCACAACTGGCCCGGCCTCTTCGCGGCCACGGCCTGGATCGCCGACCGGTTCGGGGTGAAAGCCGCCGACCTGGCGCCCATTCTGCGCTTTACGCCCCCCGCTCTCGACCTTGCCGTCTGTGCAGCCTACCTGCAACTGATCCGCCGGTTGACGGATGACCCTCGCCTTCCGCTGACGGCCGCATGGCTCTTCGTCACCGCCAACTGGATCGGCCAGGATTATTTTTCGCCGCAGGGCTTTTCCTTCCTCTTCTATATCATTCTTCTCGGCCTGTTCCTCGGCCCCTTGCGCCGGACGACCGCCCCCTCGCCATCCGGCGGATTTTCCGGGGTGCTTGCCAGCGCCGCGGCGATGGTGCTCATCGTCGCCATCGTCGTGACGCATCAGCTGACGCCTCTGCTGGTCATTCTTTCCATCGGCGTGCTGACGCTCGGCCGACGGCTCTCGCCGGCTTATCTTTTCTTCGTGCTGATCGCCCAGCTGCTCTGGCTGCTCTGGGGCGCGGCCCCCTTCGTTCTCGAGCAGATCCATGACGAGCTTGCCGCGATAGGCACGCTGTCGGAAGCGACCAGCAAAATGGCCAATGTCGGCACCGTCAGCGCCGAACGGGGCCAGGCCATCGTGGTCGGCCGGGCGCTGACCGCCACTATAGGGCTTGTCGCCATTGCCGGCGGCTTCCGCCGCCTTTGGAACGGCTTCCGGGATTATACCGCCGTCGCGGTGCTTCTGGCGCCGGCCCCCCTCCTGCTGGTCGCGTATGGTGGAGAGGCAGTGTTCCGCGCCTATATGTTCGCATCCCCGTTTCTTGCTTTCTTCGCGGCCGCCCTCTTCTTCCCGTCGCCCGCCGCCGGCAGGACGATCCTCAGCTTTCCACCGCTCTTCCTGCTTTGCCTGTTCTCGGCGATCGGCTTTCTTTTCGCCAACAATGGCAAGGACCGCGAATATCGCTTCACCCGGGACGAAGTCGCCACGGCCAGATGGCTCTACTCGATAGCCCCTCCGGGAACGCTGCTCGTCGAAGGCGCGCGAAGCTACCCGTCACAGTTCATGAATTACGAGAATTTCGCCTATCTGCCGATTTCTGAGGAAGATCACGCGGCAAGACAGGAGATCGTCACCGACCCGGCCGGTGTGTTTTATCGCTGGATGGCCGACCCGCGCTGGAATGACACGTTCCTGATCCTCACCCGAAGCCAGAAGGCCTATCTGCAGGCATCAGGCATGCAGCCGGGTGATTTCAATCGCATGGAGAACATCCTGCTGAGTTCGCCGCGCTTTCATCTCGTGCGCGCCTCCCCCAATGCAAGGATTTTCAGGCTGCAGGCCGCGCGGCCGCGCGCGGGCGGCTATCTGCCCTCGCGGCGATAGGACATGACCGCCGCCGTACGGTTGGTGACATGCAGTTTCCTGTAGATGCTGCGAATATGGGCCTTTACGGTATTTTCGGAAAGATGAAGCCGATGGGCTATAAGCTTGTTCTGCGTTCCCTTGCACAGCAACTGGAGAATGTCGGTCTCCCGGGCTGTCAGATGGGAGTAATCCATCACGATTTCTCCACCCCTTGTCTGCTCCTCATGCTCGCCCCTGCGGCGGTGCAGCAGTGCTGAGGGAAAATACTCGCCTCCCTTCAGCAGGAGGTCCAGACTGGCCAGCAAGATATCGAGATGCATGCTCAGCGGTAGAATGCCGTCGATATGGCGCTCCCGCGCCATTCCCTCCAGAACCGGATCGATTCCGAAGGAGTCATCCACGATGACCGCAACGGGAACCCGGAAGGCCGCGCGCTTCGCACATTCGGTCCGGGCGATTTCCGCCGGGTCGCGACGATAGTACAGGATGAGATCGGCGCCCCTACCCTCCGCATCCCGGCTATCGCCTATAATCACTTCGCCATCATGAAACCGCCGGCGGAGCGCTTCCGCCAGACATTCCACGAGGCAGTCCGGCCGTGCGACGATGGCGATCCGCGCCGGCTCGTCGACACGATCGGTCGCACATGCGTGATCCAATTGCGCGGCTTCGGGTACGAACATGGCCACCTCCGCAGAGCAAGACGTTTCAGGCGGCATATTATTCGAACTCGCTAAATTTTTTTCACCGCATGTGTGCAAGTCCGTGCAGAGCCATGTGGCGATATGTTATTCTGGCGACGTCGTGAATGCATGCGAGGTCGCCCCATGCTGGAGTCCGACAAGGCTTTCACCGGCTCGGTCCCGGAGAACTATGACCGCTACATGGTGCCGCTGATTTTCGCACCCTACGCGGCGGACATGGCGCGGCGCGCGGCGGCCTTCTTCCCGGCCAGCGTCCTGGAGATCGCGGCGGGGACGGGCGCGGTCACACGCGCATTGGCGCCCAGCCTCGCGCCTGACGCACGCTATGTCGCGACCGATCTCAACCAGCCCATGCTCGACTACGCCGCGTCGCAGCAACCTGCCGACGGACACCTCGAGTGGCGACAGGCCGATGCGACGGCGTTGCCATTTTCCGATGGCAGCTTCGACCTCGTCTGCTGTCAGTTCGGCGCAATGTTCTTTCCCGACCGCCCGGCGGCCTATCGCGAGGCAAGGCGGGTTCTCAAGCCTGAAGGACGGTTTCTGCTGAGCGTCTGGGATCGGATCGAGGAGAACGTCTTTGCCGACGACGTGACGAATGCGCTGGCAGAGATGTTTCCGGACGATCCACCGCGCTTCCTGGCAAGCACGCCGCACGGCTATCATGACCGGGACCGGATTCGCCACGATCTCGAGGAAGCCGGCTTTACCGAGGTCGGGATCGACACGCGTGCGGAGCAAAGCCGCGCGCCCTCGCCCCGTCTTCCCGCCGTCGCCTATTGCCAGGGAACCGTGCTTCGCAGCGAAATAGAGGCCCGGGCGCCTGGAAGGCTGGATGCAGCAACCGACCACGCCGCGTCGGCGATCGCCGGCAGGCACGGCAATGGCGAAGTCGTTGCGAAAATACAGGCCCATGTCATCGTGGCGAGGGCCTAGCTCCTGCGACATGGTACAACCTGACCCGGATTTCCGGCTAGGCTATCCCGCGACCGAGGCGACGATCTCTCGGAGACGCCCCTGTTGCCCTTCTTCGCCAGCTTCATGGGCAAGCTTGATGAAGGCGCCTATACGGCGCTCGACCTTTTGCGGATGGTTCTGGGCGATATCGGCGAGGCGATGGTCGAGATAGGGATTGGCGAAGCGTTCGAGCGTGACGGCCATGTATCGCTCGGCGGCCTCGCGCTGGGCGAGAGAGGCGAAGACGGGCAGCACCTCCTCCCGGTAGATCGCGGTCAATTCCTCAAGCACCTCGGGACGCGTGATGAATTCGCGCACGATCGGATTGCCCTTTCCGCCCTGCCGGTGCCAGATGGCGACAAGGACGGTGTGGCCGAGATTGAGGATATGCAGCTTCAGTCGCTCGATATCCTTGAGATCGCCCACCAGCTCGATGGCCGGATGCATGGACGGGGCCACGACCCCGGCGTCCTTCTGGATCGCCCAGAGCGCGTAGGGCTCGGCGACGGCGCCGGCGGGTTCTATCGGCTCGGAGACGATGCGGTCGACGAGGCTGCAGGCCCAGACTACATCCTTTTCGATGTATGAGAGGAGGTCCGGGCTGCTTTCCTGAGCGGTCGCGACCGCGAGGACCGCCTCTTTCAGCACCTTGCCGTTGTCGACGACGAGCTCCATCGGCATCACGACAGGCGGCCGCGCGCCCGCGGCGTGGCGGGCGGCGAGGAGGTGGTAGAGCTTCGCCGGGTAGCTCATCGCCGGATGATAGGCCCGCTCCCCGTCTTCCAGGCGCGGCTGGTAGCCGGCATCGCCCGTGTTGGAGAGAACGAATTCCGCCTCCTCGACGAAGACCCGCACCACCTCAGGCCAATCGGCCGCGGCCGAAAGGCAGCGCTTTACCGAGGTGACGATGCGCATCTCGTCCACGGCCCGCCCATTGGCAAGCCCGCGGATGCGGACCGGATAGCCTTCCGGCGCGGCGAGCGCGGCGAGCCTTCGGCTCCGCGCCGCATCGCCCGAGGTCTGGACGACGGTGATCGCCCGCGCCGGATCCCCTTCGGAAAGAAACAGGTCCGCATGGGCCTGCAGGAACCGGCTGGTGCCGAACTGGATGACGGGCGTCTTCACCATGTCCTCATGTCAGAGTGCGAGTTCGCGCCGGAGGGTCTCGAGCCGTTCCATGGCGACGACGCCGTCGCGGATCGTCGGCGCGGGCGTTTCCTTTCCGGCAAGCGCAGGAATAACGTCGGCGAGCAACGAATGATAGCCCTTCGGGTCCTCGTTGGCGGCGGCGGTGAAGTTCGGCTTCCACGTCAGCGTGTCGACAGCGTCCGAAAGGGTCGCCGCCGGGTCGTCGACCTTGAAGGGCGGATTGCGGTTCCAGCGCACCTCGATGACATTGTCGACCTCGATGCGCTGGTGATCGCCCATGATCTCGATACGCTCGACGGGCGTGCCGCGCGACTGCGCCGTGCCCATGGCGATGGTGCCGATGGCGCCGCATTCGAAATCGAAATTCACATGGAAGAGCACCTTGCCGGGGGCCTTCTCCACCTTGCGGGCCGTCAGCCTGGTGACCGGCGAGACGAGGAAGGAGACGAGGTCCATGTAGTGCACGCAATGGTGCAGGAAGAAGCCGGTATAATCGACATTGCCGGCGAAATAGCCGGGCGCCGTCATGTAATAGCCGGTGATGCCGTAGATATCGCCGAAGCGGCCGGAGCGCAGGATGTTCGCCGCGATCTTGTTGCCGGCGGAATAGCGCTTCATGAAGCCGACGAGGAGGGGCTTGCCCGACTTCTCCGAGGCCGCGAGCAATTCGCGCGCGCCGGCGGCGCTGCCCGATGGCGGCTTTTCCATGAAGACGGGAAGCCCGCGCTCCAATGCCATCTTGCCGAAGTGCAGATGCTGGTCCGGCCCGACGGCCATGCCGACCGCGTCGATATCGGCGCGACGGATAAGCTCCTCCGCATCGCTCGTCAGGTTCGTCACGCCGAACTGCCGGCCGGCAGCGGCCAGCCGGTTGCCGTCGATGTCGCAGAGCGCGACGATCTGCACGTCATGGCGAACGAGCTGCGGAAGCAGCATCTGGGTGGCGTGGACGCCGCAGCCGATCCAACCGATCTTGAGTGTCATCGACGATATTCCGTGAGCAGGATGTGGGACTTGATGAATTTTGCGCTTTCGGCGAGGCGTTCGCTTTCGTCCTCGTGCGGCGCGCGCCACTGGGCGAAGGGAACGCCGAAGCGGTCGTCATTGCGGCGGAACGGCTCCAGCGAGACGGGACCTTCATAGCCGATCTCGTGCAGCGCGCGGAACACCTCGACCCAATCGGTCGCGCCCGTGCCGGGGAAACCGCGATGGTTCTCGTTCGCCTGGAAATGCACGACGCGCTTGCCGCCGAGCCGGATGGCCTCCGCGATGGAGGCTTCCTCCATATGCATGTGGAACGTGTCGAGCATGAGCTGCACGGCGGGGTGATCGACCGCGTCCAGCAGCTCGATCGCTTGCTGGGTGGTGCAGAGGACATCGCTCTCGAAGCGGTTGAGCGGCTCGACCGCGAGGACGACGCCGAGGCCGGCGGCATGGTCGCCGGCTTCCTTGAGGCCCGCCACGCAGCGGGCCTTGCGGGCAAGGCGCTCCTCCTCGCTTACCGGCTGCGGCGGCCGGCCGGCGAAAACCAGCGGATTACCGGTGAGCGGACCGCCGACGATGGTCGCGCCGAGCGCGGCAGCGCAATCGGCCGCGTATTTCAGGTAGTCGATTCCGGCGCGGTGGGCGGCCGGATCGTCGGAGGAAAGGTTGCGCTGCAGGTTGACGCGGGCGGCGAGCACGACGCCGAGGCCGGCAGCCTCCAGCGCGCGGCGCGTCTCGGCAAGGTCGAGCTCGCCGGGTTCCGGCACCAGAAGTTCGACGAAGTCGTAGCCGAGCCTTCGCATTTCGGCGAAGAGCGGGAAGTGCCCGGCCGTGAAGGGCCGCGCATATTGCATGGAGATCAACCCGACGGGGTTCATTGTCTGTCCTCTTTCATTCGCATTCAGCCCTTCACCGCACCCTGGGTCAGCCCGCCGATCAGGCGGCGCTGCACGAGAAGGAAAAGGATGGTGGCGGGCATGGCGCCCACGACGGCGCCCGCGGCAAGCAGGCCCCATTCGATCTGGTATTCGCCGATCAGCGTCTGGATCGCGACCGTGACGGGCCGCACGTTCTTGCCGCCGAGCGTCAGCGCGTAGAGATATTCGTTCCAGGCGGTGATGAAGATATAGATGCCGGTGGAGATGATGCCTGGCATGGTCAGCGGCAGCACGACCCGGCGCAGCGCCGTCAGCCGCGAGCAGCCGTCGATCATTGCCGCCTCGTCGAGGCTCTTCGGGATCGCGCCGACATAGCTCGTCAGCATCCACACCGCGAAGGGAATGGCGACGGTCGCATTGGCGAGGATGAGGCCGAAATGCGTATCGAGGATGCCCGCTTTGCGCATCAGCACGAAGAGCGGCAGGATGAGCAGCACGATTGGGAACATGTTGATGAGCAGGAATTGCAGCATCAGCACCTTGCGGCCGGCAAAGCGGAAGCGCGAGAAGGCGTAGGCCGCCGTCACCGCGACGGCAAGGCCGAGTACCACCGTGCCGCAGGCGATGATGAGGCTGTCGAGCATGTTGCCGAGGAACGAGGTCTGGCGCAGCAGCCGCACATAGTTGTCGAGGCTCCAGCCGGCGGGCGAGACGGAGACGCCCGTGGCGTTCAGCGTCGCGGTCGGCGTCAGCGAGGTCAGCACCATCCAGGCGAACGGCCCCATGGCGAAGAGCACGATCACCAGCACCGGCAGGTCGGTGGTGAGGATGCGGCGGAGGGTGGAGGGCTTGTTCATCGTTCGACCTCCCGCATGGTCCGGGCGAGATAGACGGCGACGATCGCGCCGAGAAGGATGGTAAAGGTCACGGCGATGGTCGTGCCATAGCCGAAATCGAGGTTCTGGCGGGCGCGTACGAAGGCATAGAGCGGCAGCGTATGGGTCGCATAGCCCGGCCCGCCGCCGGTCATCACGAAAATGACGTCCATGGAATTGGCGACCCAGATGACGCGCAGCAGCCCAGCCGTCGCCAGCACCGGCGCAATGCCAGGCAGCGTAATGTGCACGAACTGCCGCCAGGCCGAGGCGCCGTCGATGGAGGCGGCCTCATAGTGGCTGCGCGGAATGCCCTGGAGGCCGGCGAGGATCATCACCGCGAAGAACGGGAAGCCCTGCCAGGTCAGCGTCGCGATGATCGCATAGAGCGCGAGCTTCGGATCGGCGAGCCACGGCACGGCGGACTGCACGACGGAGAGATAGAGCAGGATGTCGTTGAGTACGCCGGTGTTCGGATCGTAGATCCAGCGCCACATCAGCGCGATCACCACGCTCGGCAGGGCCCAGGGAATGATGATGAGGGCGCGCGCAAGGCCGCGCCAGGGAAATTCCCGGTTGAGCAGCAGCGCCGTCACAAGGCCGAGGCCCATCTGCAGCGGCACGGTCAGGCCGATCCAGATCGCGGTGTTGCCGAGCGCCGTCCAGAAGACGGGGTCGGCGAAGAGCTTGACGTAATTGCCGAAGCCGACGAAGCGGCTGGCATTCGGCTTCCACAGGATGAGGTCGTAGAAACTGGTAATCAGCGCCTGCACCATCGGGAAGAAGACGATGAACAGGGTGACGAGCACCGCCGGCGCCAGCAGCATGTAGGGCATCAGCCGGACGCTCCAGGGCGTCGGGATGGTCACGGCAGTCGTTGGTGAGGCGGTGGTCGCGGTCATGCGGTCGTTCCCGGCCGGTTGGCATTCGAAAGATCCCATCCGCCCTGATGTTCGGGCGGCGCGGATGGGAGGGGTGGAGCGGATGAAGGATCACCCGCTCCGGGGAGGTCACTGCTGCGCAAAAAGCGCCTCGAGCTGCTGCATCATCTGCTCGGAAGTGATCTGGCCCGTCAGCGCCTGCTGCATCGCGGTCTGCCAGGCCGTGTTGACGAATTCCGAGGTCGCCGTGTTCTGCGGCAGCACATGGGCGAAGGGCAGCGACTGCACGGTGGCGTCGACGAAGCGGCGCTCATGCAGCGTCCAGTTTGCCGAGCCGCTCTTGGTGACGGTCATCTGGCCGGTCGCCTTGTTGAACTCGACATTGTTCTCACCCTCGGCGAGGAAGGAGATCCACTTCCACGCCGCGTCCTTCACCTCCGAACTGGAGAAAATCGCAAGGGATTCGTCGCCGTAGGACGTCCAGCGACCGCCGCCGCATTCGGGCACCGGCACGGCCGAGACCTTGTCGCCGAGCGCCTTGACCATGTCGTTCGACGAGCCGATGTGGTGGATCGTCATCGCCGTGGTGCCGTTCTTGAAGGCGGCGGTGATTTCCTGGAAGCCGTCGTTCGGTGCGGAGGCCGGAATGACCTTGTCCTTCTGGAACAGATCGATGAGCCACTGGTTGGCGGCGATCGCCTGCGGCGTCGTCAATCCGCCCGGCTCCAGCTTGGCGCCCTGCGAGAGCACGAAGGCGCCCCACTGGTCCCAGCCGCCCTTGCCGCCGCGAAGGCCGAAGCCGTAGGTCGCCGGCGCCTTGGTAAGCTTGATCGCCGCGTCGCGGAATTCCTCGCAGGTCGTCGGCGGCTTCAGGCCGGCTTCGGCGAAGAGGTCGGCGCGATAGTAGAGATAGAGCACGACATACTGGATCGGCAGGTAGTATTGCTGGCCGTCCGGCCCCTTGTTGAGCTCCAGCAGGTTGTCGAGCAGGTCCGCCTTGCCGGGCCAGGCGTCGATGCGCTCGGCAAGCGGCTCCAGAGCGCCCATTTCCACGAGGCGCGGCTGGGCGAAGAGCTTCACCATCGCCGCATCCGGCGCATTGCCGCCGACCAGTGCGGTATAGAGGTTATCGTAGTAGCTGTTCCACGGAACGTTCTCCGCTTCCACCTTGATGCCCGGATTGGCCGCCTCGAACTTGGCGACGAGATCGCCCATCGGGTTTTCCGGATTGTCGAAGTGATACCAGAAGCGAACGGTTTCCGCCGATGCGGTGCCGGCAAGCAGCGCCGTCGCAAGCGCGGCTCCGACCGCAAGTTTCCTCCAGATCTTCATTGTCTCCTCCTTTGAAAATCGAATTCAGTCTGCGCCGGCCATCCGCCTGGCATCGGCGCCGGCCGCGGCGAGCGCATCCCGCGCCGCTGCAAGGTCCAGCGTGTTCTGCAAGAAGCCGTGCGTGACGCCCGGCACGATCGTCAGGGCCTCGTCGCGGCCGAGGCCCTTCAGGCGCTCGCGCAAGAGGACGCTGTCGGACAGCAGCGGATCGACGCCCGCCGCCATCAGATGCAGCGGCGGCAAGGCGATCAGTGCCTCGTCCGATGCGAGCAGCGGACAGGCCAGCGGATCGGACGAGACATCGCGATCGCCGACATACCAGTGCCAGTAGCGCTGCATCTTGGCAGTCGTCAGGCCCGGCCCGTTCTCGAAATCGCGATAGGAATCGGTGCGGAAATCGCCCGCATAGGTTCCGTAGAAGAGCAGCGCGCCGGCGACGGGCGAGTGCCCTTCGGCCTGCTCGTGCAGCATGGCGGCGAGCGCGAGGTTGGCCCCGGCGGAATCGCCGGAAAGGATGAGCGGACCGGCGGTCACGCCGAGCGACGCGGACGCAGCAAAGGCGAAGCGGATCGTCGCGACGACATCCATGAGGCCCGCGGGATAGGGATGTTCCGGCGAAAGACGGTAATCGGGAAGCAGCACCGGCAGGCCGCTTTCCAGCGCAAGGACGCGCGCACAGCGCTCATGCGTTTCCGGGCTGCAGAAGGCAAAGCCCCCGCCATGCACGAAGACGATCGAGCCGGCGCCATGCCCCGGCGGCACGAGGACCTTGAGGCGCACCCGCGCCGAGCCGAGGCCCGCATCCGCGTCGATCCACGCCTCGCCGACGACCGCCATCTCGGGCATGTCGACATTCCAGCGCCGGTTGCTTTCCTCCGAGAGCGCCCTGCCCTCGGCCGGCGGCAGCGTCGTCGGGTCGGGCTGCGGCCCGGTCTCGGCGGCCACGCGGGCAAGCAGCGCGGCCATTTCCGGCGAAAGCCGGGTCATGTCGGGCGCGATGCTCATTGCGTCGCCTCGGGAAATACGTCGGGACCGAGGTCCACGATGGTTGCGATGTGATGGCGAAGCGCCGCGCTCGCCTGCGCGACATCCCTGTTCTCTATCGCCTCGATGATCGCACCGTGGCGCTGGGCGGTCGCCACCAGATCGCGCGGCGTGGTGCTGCGCGAAATCTTGAAGCGGTGATTGTGCACGAGGCAGCGGTGCAGGATCGGATCGAGCGCGGGAAGCTGCGCATCCTGGAAGATACGGCGATGGAAATCCCGGTCGAGGGATGCAAGCTCGAGTTCGTCGCCGGCGGCGGCCGTATCGAGCATGTCGGCGAAGAGCGCCTTGAGGTCCGAAACGAGCGTGCGACTCGGCATCTGCAGCGCACGCAGGATGCCGCTGCACTCGATCTGCTGGCGCACGCGGAACATCTCCACGGCCTCGGCCTCGGTGCATTCGGAAACCTGCGTGCCGCGGTGCCCCTGCCGGCGCACCAGCCCCTCTTCCTGCAACTGGAGCAGCGCCTCGCGCACCGTGCCCTGGCTGCAGGAGAAATGCGCGGCGAGGTCCAGCTCCGTCAGCGCCGCGCCGGCCGGAAGGACTCCGAGCATGATGTCCCGCTTGAGCGCATTGAAGGCGGCCGCCGACTTTGCCGGCCTTGCCGCGCCTCGCGCATTCGACGGTGCAGAAAAATAGGTCATCGGCCGGCTCGCATGGTTGCCAATCGCGTCTTGTATCATTATTGATATTGATATCGATAATGAAGGTCAAGGGCAGAGTTGACCTTTCGGAGGAGAAAGCCGTGACAGCAATCGCCTTGAGGCAGATCCGCAAGACCTATGGGTCCCTGGAGGTCATCCACGACGTCGACATCGATATCGCCAGCGGCGAATTCCTGGTCCTCGTCGGCCCGTCCGGATGCGGCAAATCCACCCTCCTGCGCATGATCGCCGGGCTGGAGGAGATTTCCGGCGGCACCCTCGATATCGGCGGAAAGATCGTCAACGCGCTGCCGCCCTCCGACCGCGACATCGCCATGGTCTTCCAGGACTACGCGCTCTATCCGCATATGAGCGTGCGCGAGAACATGGCCTTCGGCCTGAAGATGCGCGGCGCGGAGACCGCGACCATCGACGGCCGCGTGTCGCAGGCCGCCGACATCCTGAAGATCGAGCCCTTCCTCGAACGCCGGCCGGCGCAGCTTTCGGGCGGCCAGCGCCAGCGCGTCGCCATGGGCCGGGCCATCGTGCGGGAACCCTCGGCCTTCCTGTTTGACGAGCCACTTTCCAACCTCGACGCCGCCCTGCGCGTCGAGATGCGGCTGGAGATCGCCAAGCTGCACAACCGCATGAAGGCGACGACCGTCTATGTCACGCATGACCAGGTCGAGGCCATGACGCTCGCCGACCGCATCGTCGTGCTCAATGCCGGCAAGATCGAGCAGATCGGCCCGCCGCTCGACCTCTACCACCGCCCCGCAAGCCTCTTCGTCGCGCGCTTCATCGGTAGCCCGACCATGAACACCATGCCGGCGGCGATCGTCGCCACGGATACCGGCAGCGCGATCCGCCTGAGCGACCGCACCCTGCCGCTTGCCGGACTCGACACTCCTCCCCCGCCCGGCGCCGCCACCTTCGGCATCCGTCCCGAGGACCTGATCGCCTGTCCGCAGGAGGAAGCCTGGTTCAGCGGCGAGCTCGCCGTCGCCGAACGGCTCGGCAGCCAGACCTACGGCTATGTGGAGATTGGCCAGCCGCGCATGCTGACCGTCGAATTCCCGCGCGACACGCCGATCCGCGTCGGCGACCGGATCCACGTTCGCCCGAACATGCAAGCGATCCACCTTTTCGACGCGGCCTCGGGCCTCCGCATCAACTGAGCGGGGGCGCGAGCAGGCCGGCGCCCGGCGCGGAGGCCAGGTCCTGCTGCCTGCCGATGGTCAGCAGCCATTTGTGGAACCGCTGGCCGACGGGCCTTTCGAGGGCCGCCCGGTCCCAGGCGAGGTAGTAGCTTTCCGGCAGCTTCATGCGGATATCGAAGGGAACCACCAGGCTGCCGGCGGCGACCTCGTCCCGCACCATGGAGATCTGCGCAAGAACGAAGCCCCTGCCATTGGCGGCGGCATCGATGGCGCTGCTCGACAGGGTGAAGGAAAGGCCGGAGAACGTCTGGCTGCCATCGGCGTCGATCAGCCGTGCCCAGTCCCGCCATTGCGGCGACGCCTTGTAGTCGGATTCCCACTCGACATTGAGGAGCGGGAATTTGAGGATATCCTGCGGACAGTCGAGAACCCGGTTGGCGAGGAGCGCGGGCGAGCACGCCGGCACCACCCAGTCGGTGAAGAGGTTGGCGACATGCTCGTGCACATTCGCCCGCCGGCCGTAGGTGATGCGGAAATCCACATGCTCGATGCCGATGCGCGGCTCCTGCTCCTCGCCGAGAATGCGCACGCTCGATTCCGGACAGAGGGACTGCCAGTCGAATATCTTGCGGCTGACCCACTTGTTGGCGACGGATGTCAGCGCGCTCAGCACGATCCCCGTCTCGTTGCGGGCGCGCGTCAGCACGCTGGCAGCGTGGGAAAGTTGCTGGAAACCCTTCGCCACCTCCCGGTAATACACCCGCCCCCATGACGACAGCTCGACCCGCCGGCCCCGCCGCTCCAGCAGCGTCAGCCCCAGACATTGCTCCAGATTGCGAACCAGCTGGCTCACCGCGCCGGGCGAAACGCCGAGGTCCTCCGCCGCCGCGCTGACCGAGCCGCAACGTCCGATCGCCTCGAAGGCTTGCAGGCCGCGCAGGGACGGGTTCGGCATGGTAAGATTCCTCCGGCGATACAGTTTAGAATTTCTAAAAAAGAACGCAGCCGCTGGCAACTTGTTGACACGAAAAAATCGACGAACATTCGATTGGCAAAACGCAAGGAGAGCGAGATGTTTCTCAAGAACGCCTGGTATGTTGCGGCCTGGGACAACGAGGTCGGCCGCGAACTGAAACCCGTGACCATCCTGGGCGAGAACATCGTCCTCTACCGCCTACAGGACGGCACGCCAGCCGCGCTCGAAGATGCCTGTCCCCATCGCAAGCTGCCGCTCTCCATGGGCCGCATCAAGGGCGACGACGTGGAATGTGGCTACCACGGCCTGACCTTCGACTGTTCGGGCACCTGCACCCGCGTTCCCGGCGCCGAGCGCATCCCGCATGTCGCCAAGGTGCGGTCCTATCCGGTTCACGAGCGCTACGGCCTGTTGTGGATCTGGATGGGGGATGCGGCCAAGGCGGACCCGAAGGACATTTTCGAGGTCGAGCATTTCGACGATCCCGCCTGGGGCATCAACCGCGGCGAATCCATGATGCTCAACTGCAACTACCTCTACATGACGGACAACCTGCTCGATCCGTCCCATGTCGCCTGGGTGCACCAGTCGTCCTTCGCTAGCTCGGCCTGCGAGGAGACGCCGCTGGAGACGACCGTCAAGGAGGACGGCGTGACCGTCTGGCGCTGGATGATCGATTCCGAGCCCGCGCCCTTCTATGCGCCCTTCCTGCAGTTCGAGGGAAATACCGACCGCAAGCAGCACTACGAAGTGCGCTATCCGAGCAACGCCATCATCAAGGCGATCTTCGCGCCGGCCCATACGGGCGGAGAAGGCCGCGCGCTGCCGGACAACACCTTCCTCATGGACAGCTACAACTTCATGACGCCGGTCGATGAGAACCGCACCAAATATTACTGGTTCCAGATGCGCAATTTCGCGCCCGACGACGCCAAGGTGTCCGCGAGCTTCGCAAAGTCCGTGCGCGGCGCCTTCGAGGAGGACCGCGTGGTGCTGGAGGCGGTTCATCACGGCATGGCCAACATGCAGACGCCCAATCTCGACCTGAAGATCGATGTCGGGCCGATGCGCTTCCGCCGCAAGCTCGCCCAGATGATCGCCGCCGAGACGCAGGCCGCTGCCGTCGCGAACGCCGCAGAGTAAGGATAGATCCCGGATGCCCGATGCCGCGGCTTCGCGCTTCCGCCCCTTCGAGGTGGTTTCGAAGGTGCGCGAAAGCGCCACCATCACGTCTTTCCGCCTTGCCCCTCTCGAACGGCAGCACTGGCGGCCGTTCGAGGCGGGACAGTTCCTCACCATGCGCGTGCCCGACGGCAAGGGCGGGCATGTCCTGCGCAACTACACCGTCTCCTCCTCGCCGCGCGAGGAAGACAGCTATCGCATCACGGTGAAGCGCGAGGCAGCGCCGTCGCAAGATGTGCCGAAGGGGCTGAGCTCCTGCTGGCTGCATGATGAGATCGAGCCGGGCGCGGTACTGGAGATCGATCCGCCGCGCGGCGCTTTCCGGCTCGATGCCGCGAGCCGCCGGCCCGTCCTGCTCCTGTCCGGTGGGGTCGGGCTCACGCCGACGGTCTCGATGCTGAACGTGCTGGCAAGGGAAAGCGATCGCCCGGTCTGGTTCATCCATGCCTGCGACAATGCGGCCGTCCACGCGCTGCGCGACGAGGTGGAGCGCCTTGCGGCGCTGCGGCCGGGCATCTCGGTGCATTTCTGCTACCGCTTCGCCGAAGACGGCGACCTCGACGCGGGCCGGTGTCACTCCACCGGCTTCGTCTCCAAGGCCACGCTCCAGAGCCTTCTGCCCCTCGACGACTACGAGGTCTATATGTGCGGGCCGCCGCCCTTCATGCAGGCCCTCTACGGCATCCTCACCGGGCTCGGCATCGGCAAGGAACGCATCGCCTACGAATTCTTCGGCCCGGCAAGCCTCCTTTCCGAGAGCGGCGCGGCGCCGGCGCAGCCGGCCAGCGCGCCGGTCGCAGATGCGGATGGCGACGGGCTGCGCATCGTCCTGCAGAAATCGGGGCGCAGCCTCCCATGGGACGGCAAGAGCGAATCCATCCTCGCCTTCCTGGAGGCGAAGGGGATCGAGCCCGCCTTCTCCTGCCGGGCGGGCGTCTGCGGAACCTGCGAGCAGGGCCTCGTCTCGGGAGAGGTGGATTATTTCGAGGAACCGCTCGACGAAATGCCGGCAGACCGGGTACTCCTGTGCTGCACCCGCCCGAAATCCTCCGTCGTGCTCGATCTCTGACGCCGAGGCTTGCGGCAAGGAACCATTGCCCGAAAGGGAAGGCGCAAGCCGCCTTCCCTGAAAACCAGACCAAGACAGGCCGGCCAACGGCCTCATAGGGGAATGAGAATGAACGCCAAAGCAGTTCTGCACACAGACAACCGGGAGCACTGTCGCATGTCCCCTTCCGCCCTCTTTTCCGGCGATTTTTCGGACCTGCGCAGCCGGTTCCTCGCTGCCGCAGGCAAGGCGGGCGCCAGCCTCGTCGCTTATCCCCACCCCCTGCACGGACCGGACGGCGAGCAGCTTTCGACCGACGTCGCCTATCTCGGGCGCCCCGATGCCGCGAAGCTGCTGGTGCTGATCTCCGGCACACATGGCGTCGAAGGCCCCTTCGGTTCGGCCTGCCAGACGGCCTGGCTCTCGCAGAACACACCCTGGCAGCTGCCCGACGACACCGCCGTCCTCGCCATCCACCTGATCAATCCCTGGGGCACCGCCTGGAGCCGCAGGGTGAACGAGGACAATGTCGACCTGAACCGCAACTTCATCGACTGGCAGAAGGGGCCGCCGCGCAACGAGCGCTACGCCACGCTGCATGATGCCGTCGTCTGGCGCGCCTGGGAAGGCCCGGAGCGCGAGCGGGCGGCCGAGGCCTATGAGGCGGCCAAACGGCGCTTCGGCGGCTATGCCGGCCTGGCCCCCATGATCGAGGCTGGCCAGTACGCTTTTTCGGACGGCCTCTACTATGGCGGCGACGGCCCTGTCTGGTCCAACCGCACGCTCATCGAGATCCTCTCGACATTCGCCCGCCAGGCGTCCGAGGTCGTGGTCTTCGACCTGCATACGGGCGCCGGCCCCTACGGCTATCCGGCCCTCCTTTCGGTGGCCGAGGGCGAGCACGCCGGGCTCGACTGGGGACGGCACATCTTCGGCCCCACCCTTTCCGTCGTCCTCACCGGCACGGACGCGACGACCGACACGGGCATCGCCGCGACCGCCACCGGCTATGTCTCGGCCGCCGTGCGCAAGGCGCTGCCGAAGGCGCGCGTCCTGCCCCTCGTGGTGGAATGCGGCACGCTCAGCGGCGAAACGGTCATCGAGGCCGTCCAGGCGGACAACTGGCTGCATCTCTTCGGCAAGGTGGACACGCCGCTCGGCGAGCGCATCAAGAAGACGCTGCGCGCCGCCTTCATTCCCGAGGACGAGGACTGGCGCAGCACTTGCCTTGCCACGGCGCTGCGCCATTTCGACCGCGCCTTTTCCGATCTCAAGGCCGTCGGCGGCGCAGGTGCCGAAAAGCCCGTCCCCGCCGCCGCACCGGTTGCCGTCGTCGCCCATGCGGAGACGGTGCATCCGGGCGCCGGCCAACGCCCGGCGCTGGAAGTGCACGACCTTCACAAGCGCTTCGGGCAGCTTTCGGTGCTGAACGGTGTCAGCCTTACGGCCCAGCCCGGCGAAGTGGTCTCGATGATCGGCTCCTCGGGCTCCGGCAAGAGCACGTTCCTGCGCTGCATCAACCTGCTGGAACAGCCGCATGACGGACGCGTCATCATCGACGGCGAGGAAATCCGCATGAAGAAGACACCGGACGGCAATGCCGTACCGGCCGACATGCGGCAGGTCGAGCGCATCCGCTCGCGCGTCGGCATGGTGTTCCAGAACTTCAATCTCTGGCCGCACATGACGGTGCTGGAGAACATCATCGAGGCACCGTTGCATGTGCTGAAGGAAGAGCGGCAGGCCGCCGTCGACCATGCGCACGCGCTCCTGAAGAAGGTCGGTCTTGCCGAAAAGCACGCCCAATATCCCGGCCAGCTCTCCGGCGGCCAGCAGCAGCGCGCGGCGATCGCCCGCACGCTCGCAATGCGCCCAAAACTCATCCTGCTCGACGAGCCGACCTCCGCGCTCGATCCCGAGCTTGTCGGCGAGGTGCTGCGCGTGATCCGGCAGTTGGCCGAAGAAGGAAATACGATGATCCTCGTGACGCACGAAATGCAGTTCGCGCGCGAGGTCTCGCACAAGATCCTCTTCCTCCACCAGGGAAAAGTGGAGGAAGAGGGTGCACCGGCGGACGTCTTCACCAATCCGCGTTCCGAACGCATGCGCCAGTTCCTGGCCCGTACGCTCTGACGCCCGCCGGCCGACAACAACGTTCAACATGGGGAACCAGAACATGAAGCTGATGAAAAGCCTGCTGCTCGCCGCGTGCTTCGCCGCCGGCATCACCGCCGCCCAGGCGGCCGAGGGCGAATTGTCGATCGGAACGGAAGGCGCCTATCCGCCATGGAGCATGGCGGACGCCGCCGGCAACGTCACCGGCTTCGACGCCGATGTCGGCAACCTGCTCTGCGCCAAGCTTCAGGTGAAGTGCCAGTTCGTCGTGCAGGCCTTCGACGGCCTCATCCCGGCGCTGAAGGCCAAGCGCTTCGACGTCATCATTTCGGGCATGTCGATCACCGAGGACCGCAAGAAGGAGATCGACTTCTCCATCGGCTATGCCGAGCTTGCCAACATGTTCGTGGTGCCGAAGTCCTCCGACCTCGCCGGCCTCAAGGACCTCGACAGCCTCGTCAAGGCGCTCGACGGCAAGAAGGTCGGTGTGCAGGCGGGAACGACCCACGCCCACTATCTCGAGAAGAACGTGCCCAACGCCGACCTGAAGACCTACGACACGCTCGACCAGATGCAGATCGACCTGGCCAGCGGCCGCGTCGACGCCGCGTTCTCGGACGTATCGGCTCTGGAGGACTTTCTCGCCAAGCCCGAAGGCAAGGACTTCCAGCTCGTCGACGTCAAGATCGCCAGCTCTTCCGATCCGACCCTCGGCGAAGGCATCGGCGTCGGCATCGCCAAGGACAATACCGAGCTGAAGGCCCGCATCGACAAGGCGCTCTGCGAGCTTGTCGCCGACGGCTCCATCGGCAAGGCCAGCCAGACCTGGTTCAAGTCGGACATCTCCCGGCCCTGTCAGCAGTAGCAACAGCGCGTTCCCCGGCAGCAGGCGCCGGGGAACGCCGCATCCGGAAGGCATGAAGGGTTCGGGGACGATGGAACTGGGAATCTGGCAGGTATGGGAGGGCGGCTGGATCGCCGCAATCCTGCGCGGGGCGGCGGTCACGGTCGCCCTCGGCATAGCGAGCATGGTCTTCGGCATCGTCATCGGTGTCGCCTGCGGGCTCATCAAATGGGGGCGGATATTCCCGCTGACACTGGTCGTCGATTTCTACACCTCGATCGTGCGCGGCGTGCCGGAGCTCCTGATCATCTATCTCCTCTTCTTCTCCTCGGTCGAGTTCGTCGCGCGTGTCGCCGCGGCCTTCGGCTATGCGGGGCTTGCCGGCAACGGCTATGCCTTCGTCATCGCCGTCGTCGCCATCGCCTCCATTTCTGGCGCCTATTCGACCGAGGTGGTGCGCGGTGCCCTCGCCGCCATTCCGGCCGGCCATATCGAGGCGGCACGGGCGCTCGGCATTCCGGGACGCCGCATCTTTCGACGCATCATCGCGCCGCAGATGCTGCGGATCGCCGTGCCGGGCATGAACAATGTCTGGCAGACGACGATCAAGGACACCGCGCTCGTCTCGGTGGTCGGCCTGCAGGAACTGATGCGCGCGGCCTTCGTCGGCGCGGGCTCCACCCGCCATCCCTTCATCTTCTATTTCATCGCCGCCGTCGTCTATCTCGCAATCACGCTGGTGAGCCAGGGCGGCTTCGACCGGATCGAGCGCCTGCTGCAGCCGAAGAACAGGAGCTAGGTCATGGATCTCGAACTCGTTCGCCTTGCCGTGCCGACGCTTGCCAAGGGCGTGTGGCTGACGGCCCTCCTGACCATCGCCTCCGTCGCCATCGGCTTCAATCTCGGGCTGGCGCTCGCGGTCATGCGGTTGTCGAAGAATCGGCTGATGAGCGGCTTCGCCAAGGGCTACAGCACGGTCTTCCGCGGCACGCCGCTGCTCGTGCAGCTCTTCCTCTTCTATTACGGGCTCGGCCAGCTTGCCTTCGTGCGCGACAATCCGGTGCTCTGGTGGATCGTCGGCGACGGCGTGCGCTGCGCCGTGCTGGCGCTGGCGCTCAACACGGCGGCCTATACGTCGGAAATCCTGCGCGGCGGCCTCATGTCCATTCCGGGCGGACTGATGGAGGCGGCGCAGGCTTGCGGCATGTCGCGGTTCCTGTGCTTCCGCCGCATCGCCTTCCCCCTCGCCATCCGCCAGGCGCTGCCGGCCTATGGCAACGAACTGGTGCTGGTGGTGAAGGGAACGAGCCTTGCCTCGACGATCACCGTGCTGGAGATCACCGGCCATGCCAAGCGGCTGATGAGCCAGACCTATGCGATCCTGGAGATCTTCGCCATCGCCGGCATGCTCTATCTCCTGATCAACCTGATCCTCATCACGCTCGTCCGCCTTCTGGAGGCCAGCCTCACCCGCTACCTGCCACGCTGAACCGGCGCAATGGCCGCGCGGCCGCCACGCTTAGCGGCGGCCTAATCAACGCTGAATTAAACGCTCATGTCGGCGTTTTTCACCTTCCATTACACATCGGACACAGGCCAGCCGCCGGGCTGGCGCTCCGAAACGGAAGGAAGCGGCATGGCAGTGGAAAAAGTGGACACGCTTGTCATCGGCGCCGGCCAGGCGGGCGTCGCGATGAGCGAGCATCTCGGCAGGCGTGGCATTTCCCATCTCGTGCTGGAGAAGGCCCGCATCGCCGAGAGCTGGCGCACCGCCCGCTGGGACAGTCTCGTCGCCAACGGCCCCGCCTGGCACGACCGTTTTCCCGGCATGACCTTCCCCGGCCTCGACGGCGAGGCCTTCGCCTCCAAGGAGCAGGTGGCGGATTATTTCGTGACCTATGCGGAAAAGATCAAGGCGCCGATCCGCTGCGGCGTGGAGGTCCGGTCGGTCGGCAAGGACGGCGAGACCTTCCGCGTCGAGACCTCCGACGGAGTGATCGAGGCGCGGAACGTCGTCTCGGCCACCGGCGCCTTCCAGCGCCCCGTCATGCCAGCGCTGGTGCCCGCGCAGGCAGGCCTGACACAGATCCATTCCAACGCCTACCGCAATCCCGGCCAACTGCCCGAGGGCGCGGTCCTGGTGATCGGCGCCGGGTCTTCCGGCACGCAGATCGCCGACGAACTCCTGCGCGCCGGCCGGCGCGTCTACCTTTCCATCGGCCCGCACGACCGGCCGCCGCGCCGCTATCGCGGCAAGGATTTCTGCTGGTGGCTCGGGGTGCTCGGCATCTGGGACCTCAAGGTGCCGGCGCCGAACACCGAGCATGTCACCATCGCCGTCAGCGGCGCCTATGGCGGGCAGACGGTCGACTTCCGCCGCCTCGGCAATCGCGGCATGACGCTGCTCGGCCGCGCCGAATCCTACAGGGACGGCGTGCTGCATGTCGCGCCCGACCTCGTCGACAACATCGCGCGGGGCGACGCCAACCATCTCTCCCTGCTCGACCGCGCCGACGCCTATGCGGAGGAACAGGGCCTCGACCTGCCGGAGGATCCCGAGGCGCGCCACAGGGAGCCGGACCCGGCCTGCGTGACCGATCCGATCCTGACGCTGGACCTCAAGGAGGCCGGCATCACCTCCATCGTCTGGGCGACGGGCTATGCGGTGGATTACGGCTGGCTGAAGCTCGACGCGCTCGACGAGAAGGGCCGCCCCGTCCACGAGCGCGGCGTCTCGAAGGTGCCCGGCCTCTTCTTCGTCGGCCTGCCGTGGCTGTCGCGCCGTGCCTCCTCCTTCATCTGGGGCTGCTGGCACGACGCGGATTATCTTGCCGGCTACATCGCCGAGCACCGCAGCGGAAAGGACACCGGCGTCGCCGCCGTGGCCTCCTGAAAGGCCAGGCACCGGCCGCCCGCGAGGAGGAAGCGAGCATGCCATGAACCGTCCCCCCGCCCCGAGGCGCGAGCGCGCCGTCCACAGCCTGACGGAACGCACCCTTTCCGCGCGGGCGAATCTGTTCCTTAATTGGCGCCTCAACAGGGGAACAGACATGGCCTTGCGCTTCACGCTCCGGCAACTGGAGTATCTCGTCGCGGTCGGGGAATTCGGCTCCGTCACGGAGGCTGCCGAACGGGTGAACGTTTCGGCGCCGTCCGTCTCGGCGGCGATCTCGCAGCTCGAGAAGGAATTCGGCATCAACCTCTTCGTGCGCCGCCACGCGCACGGCCTGTCGCTGACACAGGCCGGCCACGGCTTCGTCGCGCAGGCGCGGCAGATCCTCTCGGAAGCCGCCAAGCTCAACGCGCTTTCTAACGAGCTGACCGGCCAGGTGCGCGGGCCGCTGCATGTCGCCTGTCTCGTCACCTTCGCGCAGGCCGTCATCCCGCCGCTGCGCCGCGCCTTTTCCGATACCTATCCTGATGTCGACTTCTTCCAGTACGAGCGCGATCAGGCGCGCATCCTCGAAGGGCTGCGCATGGCGCGCTTCGACATTGCGCTCAGCTACGATCTCGACATTCCCGCCGACGTCACCTTCCACGAGCTCGCCGTGCTGCCGCCCTATGCGGTGCTCGACGAGGACCATCCGCTCGCCGGCCGCCGCGAGGTGACGGTGGAGGACCTTGCGCCGCATCCGATGATCCTGCTCGACCTGCCGCATTCCTCGGCCTATTTCCTCTCACTCTTCCGCGACGCCGGCCTGACGCCCCATGTGGCGGAGCGCACGCGCGACATGTCCGTCATGCGCGCCATGGTCGCCAACCGCTTCGGCTATTCCATCGCCAATATCCGCCCGGTCTCCACCTATGCGCCGGACGGCAGCCGCCTAGCCTTCGTGCCGCTCACCGGGAACCTGCGCCCCATGCGCATGGGCATTCTCTCGATGGCCGATGCCAATCCGGCGCTCACCGTGCGGCGCTTCATCGACTTCTGCGGCGAGACGATCCGCGGCATGGGCATGGACCTGCCGGTTTCCGCCGAGACCCCACCCGCAAAGAAAGGCAGTTCATGACGACGACGATCGACTGGCGCGCCCGCGCGGCGAGCCTGAAATTCCGCAACGGCCTCTATATCGACGGACGCTTCCGCGATGCCGCGAAGGGCGGCCGGTTCGAGACCGTCAACCCCGCCAATGCGCAGGTGCTGACCGCCGTCGCACGCGGCACCGCCGAGGATATCGACGCCGCCGTCGCCGCCGCCCGCCGCGCCTTCGAGGACGGCCGCTGGTCCGGCAAGTCGCCGGCCGAGCGCAAGGCTGTGCTGCTGCGCCTTGCCACTCTTATCCGCGAGAACGTGCCGGAACTCGCCCTCCTCGACACGCTCGACATGGGCAAGCCGATCGGCGACAGCTCGACCATCGACGCGCCCGGCTCTGCCCATTTCTTCGAATGGCATGCCGAGGCCATCGACAAGCTCTATGACGAGATCGCCCCCACCGGGCGCGGCGACCTCGCCATGATCCGCCGCGTGCCGCTCGGCGTCATCGGCGCCGTCGTGCCGTGGAACTTCCCGCTCGACATGGCGACGTGGAAGCTCGCGCCGGCGCTCGCCACCGGTAATTCCGTCGTGCTGAAGCCGGCCGAGCAATCGCCGCTCTCCGCCCTCATGCTGGCCGAGCTCGCCTCTGAGGCGGGCCTGCCGGATGGCGTGCTCAACGTCGTGCCCGGCTTCGGCGAGGACGCTGGCCGCGCGCTCGGCCTCCATCCCGATGTCGACGCCCTCGTCTTCACCGGCTCGACCAAGGTCGGCAAGCTCTTCATGACCTATGCGGGGACAAGCAACATGAAGCAGGTCTGGCTGGAGACGGGCGGCAAGTCGCCGAACCTCGTCTTCGCCGATGCCGACCTCGACAGGGCGGCCGAGATGGCGGCCTTCGGCATCCTCTTCAACTCCGGCGAGGTCTGCTCGGCCAATTCCCGCCTCCTCGTGCACCGCTCCGTGCAGGAAGAATTCACGCAGAAGCTGATCGCCGCGACGGCCGCGTGGCCGCTCGGCGACCCGCTCGACCTGGCCACCCGCATGGGCCCGCTGGTGGAGAAGAGCCATGCCGACCGCGTCGCCTCCTATATCGACATCGGCCGCAGGGAAGCGCGCCTTGCCCATGGCGGCACGCGCGAGACGCGCGACGGCTCGGACTGCTACATCCAGCCGACCATCTTCAACGAGGTCGCGCCGGATGCGCGCATCGCGCGGGAGGAGATCTTCGGCCCCGTCCTCGCCATCACGCCCTTCGACAGCGACGAGGAGGCGCTGCGCATCGCCAATGACAGCGAATACGGCCTCGCCGCCTCCGTCTGGACGAAGGACCTTTCGCGCGCGCTCTCGGTTTCCGACCGGCTGAATGCCGGCACGGTCTCCGTCAACACGGTCGATGCGCTCTCCGCCATGACGCCCTTCGGCGGGGTCAAGCAGTCCGGTTTCGGCCGCGACCTCTCCATCCACAGCTTCGACAAATATTGCGCGCTCAAAACCGTGTGGGTGAAATACTAGGCATCTGCCCGGGCCGGCGGCACGCGCCGGCCCGTATTTCGATCATCGGCGGCGCCGGCTCCAGCTTGCGCTTTTTCCCGCAAGCGAAAGCCGGCAGTGCCGTCTTCATAATTGACTGAAATCAAAAGATATTTTGCAAGGCGCCGCTTATTCGCGCGAAAATTGAAAAGGCGCGGCCTTCACACCGCGCATCTCGATTAGCCTGAACCTAATCCATGCTTCCGGAACGCATCATTTACCGGAGGCACTTCGCCCAATCCAATAGCCTCACAAAACCCGGGGACCGCCATGCGTGACGCCAAATACGATATCCTGTTCGAACCCCTCGCGATCGGCCCGCATGTCGCGAAGAACCGGTTCTACCAGGTGCCGCATTGCAACGGTGGCGGCTATCGCGACCCGTCCGCGGCCGCGGCGATGCGCGGCATCAAGTCGGAAGGCGGCTGGGGCGTCATCTTCACCGAGCAGACCGAGATGCACCACACCTCGGAGATCACGCCCTTCATCGAACTGCGCCTGTGGGAAGACAAGGACATTCCCGGCCTTCGCCGCATGTCCGACGCCATGAAGGTGCATGGCGCGCTCGCCGGCATCCAGCTCGCCTATTCCGGCATCAACGGCCCGAACTTCTACACCAAGGAAGTGCCGCTCGCCCCCTCGGCGCTGCCGATCCGTACCTTCACCAACGACCCGGTGCAGGCCCGCGCGCTCGACCTCACGGATATCAAGAATCTCCGCCGCTGGTTCGTCAATGCGGCGAAGCGCTCGAAGGTGGCCGGCTTCGACCTCATCTGTCTTTACGGCGCGCACGGCTTCGGCATCTTCCAGCACTTCCTGTCGCGCGCCACCAACCAGCGGACCGACGAATATGGCGGGAGCCTCGAGAACCGTTCGCGCTTCGCCCGCGAGGTCGTCGCCGATATCCGCGATGCCGTCGGCGACACGACGGCGATCACCATGCGCGTCAGCCTCGACGAGACGATCGGCGAGCTCGGCTTCTCCAATGCGGAAGTGCGCGAATTCGTCGAGATGAACGCCGACCTGCCCGATCTCTGGGACCTCGCGCACGGCGCCTGGGAAGACTGTTCCGGCCCCTCGCGTTTCAAGGAGGAAGGCGCGCAGGAGCTGCTGGTCAAGGGGATCCGGGAACTCTCCTCGAAGCCCGTCGTCGGCGTCGGCCGCTTCACCTCGCCTGATGTGATGGCGCGGATGATCCGCCAGGGCGTGCTCGATTTCATCGGCTGCGCCCGTCCCTCCATCGCCGATCCCTTCCTGCCGAGGAAGATCGAGGAGGGCCGCATCGAGGACATCCGCGAATGCATCGGCTGCAACATGTGCATCACCGGCGACATGACCATGTCGATCAGCCGCTGCACGCAGAACCCGACCTTCATGGAGGAATGGCGCAAGGGCTGGCACCCCGAGCGCATGAACGAAAAGGGCGAGAGCCAGACGGTGCTCGTCGTCGGCGCCGGCCCCGCCGGCCTCGAAGCCACCCGCGCCCTCTCGCTGCGCGGCTATGACGTGACGCTCGCCGAGGCGACCACGACGCTCGGCGGCCGCGTCGCCCGCGAGCGGCTGCTGCCCGGCCTTTCCGCCTGGGGCCGGGTGGTCGATTACCGCCAGTACCAGATTTCCCAGCGCACCAATGTCGAGACCTATTTCGACAGCCGCCTGACCGCCGAGGACGTGCTGGGTTTCGGCTTCGAGCATGTCGCCATCGCCACCGGCGCGCACTGGCGGCGCGACGGCGTCGCCCGCCAGCATGTCGTGCCCATGCCGGTCGATCCGGCCATGACCGTCTGGACGCCCGACGACGTCATGGCGAAGGTCCATCCGGAAAACCTTACCGGCAAGACCGTCGTCGTCTATGACGACGACCACTATTACATGGGCGGCGTGATGGCCGAGGTGATGGCGAAGGCCGGCGCAAACGTCATCCTCGTCACACCCTCGGCCTATGTCTCCGACTGGACGCGCAACACGCTGGAACAGGGCGCGATCCATGTGCGCCTCGACGATCTCGGCGTCGACATCCGCCTCAACCGCGGCGTCACCGCCATCCGCGCCGGCGAGGTCGAAACCAACTGCACCTATACCGGCCGCAAGGCCGCCATCGGCTGCGACGCGGTCGTCATGGTCGCCTCTCGCCTTGCCGAGGATGCGCTCTACAACGACCTTCTCGCCCGGCAGGCGGACTGGGCGGATGCCGGCATCAAGACGGTCAAGATCATCGGCGATGCCAGCGCCCCGGCCCCCATCGCGTGGGCGACCTATGCCGGCCATCGCTATGCGCGGGAACTGGACACGCCCGATATCGGCGATGCCCTGCCCTTCCGCCGCGAAGTCACCCAGCTCGAACCGGCGTGAGGAACGACGCATGACTGAGCCCAAGGCCATCGAAGTGAAGTCGGTTTCCAAAAACTTCGGGGCCTATCAGGCGCTGAAATCGGTCAGCTTCGACATCGGCAGCAATGAGTTCTTCACGATGCTCGGCCCTTCGGGCTGCGGCAAGACCACGCTTCTGCGCATGCTCGCCGGCTTCGAAAGCCCGGATGCAGGCTCGATCCTCTTGAACGGCAAGGAAGTGGTCGCCATTCCGCCTCACAAGCGGCGCGTCAACACGGTCTTCCAGAGCTACGCCCTCTTCCCGCACATGACGCTGGAGCAGAACGTCGCCTACGGCCTCGAAAACCTCGGCTGGGAGCAGGGCCGTATCAAGACCCGTGTCGGCGAGATGCTGGAGCGCGTGCATATGGGACCGATGGCCAGGCGCAAGCCCGCCCAGCTCTCGGGCGGCCAGCGCCAGCGCATCGCCCTGGCCCGGGCGCTCGCGCCCGAGCCGGAAGTGCTGCTGCTCGACGAGCCGCTCTCCGCCCTCGACCTGAAGCTGCGCCAGGCAATGCGCGACGAGCTGCGCACGCTCCAGCGCGACACGGGCATTACCTTCGTCTTCGTCACACACGATCAGGAAGAAGCGCTCGACATGTCCGACCGTATCGCCGTGCTCGGCGGCGGCGAGGTGCAGCAGATCGGCACGCCCGCGGAGATCTACGAGGAGCCGGTCAACCGCTTCGTCGCCGATTTCGTCGGCGAGACGAATTTCCTCGACGTGGAGGTACTGGAGGCCGCCGGCGGCGAGGCGACCATCCGCACGCCCTTCGGCCTTGCCATCACCGTGCCGGCGACCGGCCCAACGGTGAAGGGCCGCGCGACGCTCTCGGTACGCCCGGAAAAGATCAATCTCGGCAATCAGGCTGAAGGCGTCACCTTCGAAGGCCGCATCACCAACAAGAACTACATGGGCGGCTACACCCATTACACGCTCGACGTTGCGGGCACGGAGCTGCGCGCCTCGCGTCGCAACGCCTCACGCGAGGGCGACACGATCCCGGTCGGCGCGACGGTCCCCGTCGGCTTCGTCGCGGGCTCGGCGCGGGTGCTGGCGGCATGACCGACAGCGCCCTTCATATCCCCGCCGAGGCGGCGCGCGCGCCCCGCGCCCGTTTCTGGCACGACCTTTCCTTCTGGGGCCTCCTGCCCTCGCGCCTGCTGATGGGCTTCGCGCTGATCCTGCCGATCTTCATCATCGCCGCCGTGTCTGTCGCGACGCGCGGCGCCTATGGCGGCTTCGCCTGGGATTTCAACCTTTCCGGCTATAGCCAGATCCTCTTCAACGAGGGTTGGACAGGGGAACTGGAATTCACCCCGCAATATCTCCTCATCATCGGCCGCACCTTCCTGCTCGCCGGCGCGACGACGCTGATCTGCCTTCTCTTCGCCGTGCCCGTCGCCTATTTCGTCTCGCGCCAGCCGCCGGGCCGCAAGGCGGCGCTCGTCTATCTCGTGACGCTGCCCTTCTGGGTCTCGATGATCCTGCGCGTCTATGCCTGGATGATCATCCTCGGCAAGGACGGCACGCTGCCGAAGCTGCTGGAAACGCTCGGCTTTCCCGCCGGTATGAGCTTCATGTTCAACGATGGCGCGACGCTGACCGCCATGGTCTATACCGCCATGCCGCTAATGGTGCTGCCGGTCTTCGCCTCTATCGAGAAGCTGGATGGCACCCTGATCGAAGCCTCGCACGACCTCTACGGCGACCGCTGGGTGACGCTGCGCCGGGTAATCCTGCCGCTGACGGCGCCGGGTCTCACCGCCGGCGCCATCCTCGTCTTCGTCCCCTCGCTCGGCGCGGTGCTGGAGCCGACCCTGATGGGCGGCGGCAAGCAGATGATGATGGGCTCGCTCATCCAGCTCCAGTTCGGCGGCGGCCGCAACTGGCCCTTCGGCGCGGCCATCGCCATGGCGCTGATGGCCCTCGTCATGATCTTCCTGATCTTCACGGCGCTGCGCGCCGCCCGCCGGGAGGCGACGCCATGAGCATTCGCCACGACGTCAAGCGCTATCCGGGCTTAGCCCCGCTCACCGTCTTCTTCTTCCTCTATCTCTATGCGCCGCTCGCGGTCATCGTCGTCTACTCCTTCAACGCCAACCGCGTTGCCGGCGTGTGGACCGGCTTTTCGCTGAAATGGTATGGCTCGGCGCTCAACAATGCCGCGCTGATGAACGCGCTGAAGACCTCGCTGACGGTCGCGGCCATCGCCACCGTCGTCTCCACCCTCGTCGCGCTTTCCGCCGCGCTCGCCATCATCCGCGGCAAGAACCTGCGCTTCCGCAAACTCTCCGAGACCGTCGTCAACCTGCCGCTGCTGCTGCCGGAAATCGTGCTGGCCGTCGCGACGCTCCTGCTCTTCTCGCTGCTCGATATCCAGAACGGCATGCTGCGGCTCGTCATCGCCCATTCCGCCTTCTGCACGCCCTTCGCATTCCTGCCGATCCGTGCCCGCCTGCAGGGCATGTCGCTGGATTTCGAGGAGGCGAGCGCCGACCTCTATGCCGACCACTGGACGACCTTCCGCCGGGTGACGTTGCCGCTCATCTTCCCCGGCGTCTTTTCCGGCGCGATGCTCGCCTTCCTCATCTCGATGGATGACTTCATCACCTCGAACCTGCTCTCCACCGGCGGTTCGACGACGCTGCCCGTCTACATCTTCTCGCTGATCCGCGCCGGCACCTCGCCGGAGCTGAACGCCATCGCGACGCTGCTGATCCTGGCCTCGCTCGTCCTTGCCACCGTCGCGCTTCTCGTCGCCGCGCGCGGCGCCCGCGAAAATGCAGAACCATAATCACAGAACGATAATCAAAGAGAGGAACATAAATGAAGAAATACCTTGCGGCCACCGCCCTCGCCCTCTGCTTCGCCACGAGCGCGCAGGCCGCCGGCGAACTCAACATCTACGCCTGGGCCGAATCCATCTCGCCGGACCTCATCGCGAAATTCTCCAAGGAGAACGACGTGAAGGTGAATGTCGACAGCTTCACCTCCAACGAGGATCTTTTGACCAAGCTCCAGGCCGGCTCCTCCGGCTATGACATCGCCACCCCCTCGCAGCACTTCCTGCGCGTGATGATCGACCAGGGCATCATCGAGAATTTCGAGGCCAACAAACTCAAGGCCTATGAGAACATCGAGGAGAAGTGGCGTAACCAGTGGTGGGACGAGAAGCAGGAATATTCCATCCCGCTCGCCTACGGCACCGCCGGCTTCGTGGTGAACACCGACCAGTACAAGGGCCCGACAGACAGCTTCAAGTATTTCTTCGAGCCGGAGGGCGAGCTCAAGGGCAAGATCGCCCTCCTCTCCTATCCCGACGAGGTGATCGGCGCGGCCCAGCTCTATCTGGGCGTCCCCTTCTGCTCGGAAGACCAGGCGGAGATGAAGAAGGTGCTGGATCTGCTGATGGCGCAGAAGCCGTCCGTCGCCGTCTATTCCTCCGACAATATCGCAAGCCGCCTCGCCTCCGGCGAAGTGTCGGCGCATTTCTGGTGGGACGGCGACTCGCTGCGCGCCCGCAAGACCGGCTCGCCGGTCAAGCTCGCGATGACCAAGGAAGGCCTCGTCGGCTGGATGGACAGCTACGTCATCCCCAAGGATGCGCCGAACCGCGACAATGCCGTGAAGTTCATCGAGTTCATGTCGACGGCGGAGAACGCCACCGAGCAGATGAACTTCTACTCCCATTCCTCGCCGATGAAAGTCATCGCGGACAAGGTCGTCAACACGAAGGAGACAGCGCCGGAACTCTATCCGGACGTGCCGATCACCTTCTCGCGCACCTGCTCGGCCGCCGCGCAGGATCTGGTGACCCGCGTCTGGACGCAGCTTCTTCAGTAGCAAGACATCGGCGCCGCGGGCAGCCGCTGCGCCCCACCCGATATCAAGGAGACCTCCATGCCCGTGCACACCCGCATCCGCCCCTTCAACACGAAGGAAACCTATCCCGAGCAAAAGCTGAACAACGATCTCTGCCAGGCCGTGGTGGCGCGCGGGACGACGGTGTTCGTGCGCGGGCAGATCGCGCAGGACCTCGACACGCGCGAGAGCCTGCATATAGGCGATGCCGGCGCGCAGGCCCGCAAGGCGATGGAGAACATCAAGATGCTACTGGAGGAGGCGGGCTCCGACCTCAGCCATATCTGCCGCGTCGTCGTCTATCTCATCGATATCCGCTATCGCGAGGCGGTCTATACCGAGATGGGCAAGTATCTGCAGGGCGTCTTCCCGGTCTCGACCGGCCTCGTCGTCTCCGCCCTCGCCCGGCCGGAATGGCTGGTCGAGATCGAGGCGACCGCCGTCATTCCCGACGAAGCCTGAAGGAGGCCGGCATGACCTTTTCCGTCTCCGGCCGCTGCCCCGATACCGGCATGTTCGGCGTTGCCGTCTCCTCCTCCTCGCCGAGCGTCGCGGCGCGCTGCGCCCATGCGCGGGCCGGTATCGGCGCGGTCTCGACGCAGAACGTCACCGACCCGCGCCTCGGCCCGCAGGGGCTGGACTTGATGGCCGGCGGCCTTTCGGCGGAAGCGGCGCTGGAGCGGCTGGTCGCAGAGGCCCCGCATATCGAATACCGCCAGCTCGCCCTCGTCGATTCGGCAGGGCGAACGGCTGCCTATTCCGGCGCGAAAACCCTCGGCACCCATGCGGCGGCATGCGGAAAGAACGTCGTTGCCACCGGCAATATGCTGGCCAGTACCGAAATCCCGCAAAAGATGGTGGAAGCGTTCGAGACCGCAGCCGGCAGGCATCTCGGCGACCGGCTGATCGCCGCCATGCGCGCGGCGCTCGCGGCGGGCGGCGAGGAAGGGCCGGTCCATTCCATGGGCCTCGTCATGGTCGACAAGGTCTCCTGGAACGTCGCGGACCTGCGCGTCGACTGGACCGAGGGCGATCCCATCGAGGAATGCGCCGCGCTCTGGGAGCGCTGGCGCGGCGAGATGGATGCCTATGTCACCCGCGCGCTCAACCCCTCGGGCGCGCCGAGCTACGGTGTGCCGGGGGATTTGTGAGGGGTGATTTAATCTGTGTCGCGCCTGGGGCTTGCCCCTCGCCCTAGCCCTCTTCCCGCAAGCGGGGAGAGGGGACGTGCCTTGCGAAAGATCATTGTTTGAGGAAAACGACGCGGCATATCCCCTTCTCCCCGCAGCCAGGGAGAAGGTGCCGGCAGGCCGGATGAGGGGCAAGCGCCATCCCAAGACAAAGGTGATACCCTCCAATACGCCCGAAGCACCATCATCTCCAACCATACGACCGCATCCCCATGATCTCCTCCACGCCGGAAATCCTCGCCCGCCTCATCGCCGAGCCCACCGTCTCGCGCACGTCCAACCTCGCGCTGCTCGACTATGTGGAAAGCCTGCTGCGCCCCGCCGGCGCGCGCATCGAGCGATTTTCCCACCCGGACGGCAGCCGCGCCAATCTCTTCGCGACCGTCGGGCCGCAAGGGGCCGGCGGCGTGGTCCTGTCGGGCCATACGGATGTCGTGTCGGTCGAGGGGCAGGCCTGGAGCAGCGATCCCTTCACGTTGACCGAGCGTCGTGACCGTTTCTACGGGCGCGGCACGGCGGACATGAAGGGTTTCGTCGCGGCCAGCCTGCGCGCGGCGCTGCTCGCCGCCGGCCGGCCGCTGAAGCGGCCCCTGCATCTTGCCCTTTCCTATGACGAGGAGATCGGCTGCATCGGCGTGCGCGGCATGATCGAGGCGCTGGCGGCGCGGACGGAACGCCCGGCGCTGTGCATCGTCGGCGAGCCGACGGAGATGCGGATCGCCACCGGCCACAAGGGCAAGCGGGCGCTGCGGGCCTGCTGCCACGGCCAGGAGGGCCATTCCGCCCTCGCCCCGAACGCCCTCAACGCCCTGCATCTCGGCGCCGCCTTTATCCAGGCCCTTCAGGCGCGGCAGGCACATCTGGCAGATCATGGCGCCCGCGATCCGGACTACGACATCCCCTATTCCACCATCCATGCGGGCGTGATGCGGGCGGGAACGGCGCTCAACATCGTGCCCAACCGTTGCGAGATAGATTTCGAGATTCGCAACATCGCCGAGGACGATCCCGCCGACATCCTCGCCGGCATCGCCAAGGATGCGGCGGCCATCGCCGCGCCCTATCGTAACCGCTTTCCCATGGCCTGCATCGAGATCGAGGAAATCTCCAGCTACCCGGGCCTTGCCACGCGTACCGACGCTCCGGCCGTGCGCCTTCTGGCCCGCCTGCTCGACGACGAGGCCACGCTGAAGGTAGCTTTCGGCACCGAGGGCGGCCTGTTCGACCAGGCGCTCAGCCTCTCCACGGCGATCTGCGGCCCCGGCTCGATGGAGCAGGGCCACAAGCCGGACGAGTTCGTCAGCCGCGACCAGCTCGATCGTTGCGACGCGATGCTGGCCCGGCTGATCGAGGAGCTCGAAACCATCGGCTGACGGTTCTGCAAGACGAAGGCACGGGCCCACTTGGCGGATCCATGCCCTCAAAGCAACGGGCCGCCACTATCGTCCGGGCCCGATGCAAATCCTACTCGCTGATTTCCGGCTCGATGAGGCGGGCGAGATTGAACAGCGATTCCTGCCAGCCGAGATAACAGGCCTCCGCGGGAATGACATCCGGCACGCCCTCCTGCGTGATATTCACTTCCGTTCCCACGGATACCTTCTTCAAAAGGACCGTCACCCGCATCTCGCCCGGCAGGTTGGGGTCGTCGAACCTGTCGGCGTAGCGGATACGCTCGCCCGGAACGAGTTCGAGATATTCCCCTCCGAAGGAGTGGGCGTTGCCGGTGGTAAAGTTGCGGAAAGACATCTTGAACGTACCGCCGACGCTCGGCTCGAGGGAATGGACGGTACAGGTAAAGCCATTCGGCGGAAGCCACTTGGCGAGGGCATCCGCCTCGATGAACGCTCGATAGACCTTTTCCGGGCTGGTCGCGAAGACGCGGTGCAGGCTGATGGTGCTGGGCATGGTCACTCTCCTCTCAATTCCTTGGAACGACTGCCTCAAGGACGGACAGGTTTCGGGAGTTCCGACACGGCCGCTCCAGATTTTTCATTCAGGGCGGAAAAAACTCAAGCGGAACGAGAAAAGGCGCATCGCGGCCCTCGCCGGCTCCCCTGTCGCCGGCGAGCCACGACAGGAAAATCCGGCTTCTCCGGTGCCGGAGCGCCTCCCCCCTTGCGAAAGGCGGAGGCGCCGGCCGGATTGCTACGGGCTCTTGCGGGAACTCTTTTCGAAGCTGACACCTTCCAGTTTTCCAATCAGGGCGGCGCGATCCTCGACGGATTTCAGCCGCACCGTCAGAGCCGTGCTCTTGACCGGCACCTGGGGTGGCAGGGACAGGGCGACGCCCGGAATGTTCTCGGCCGCCCATTGCCTGAAGCGCGGCAGCTTGTTCGGGCCGCTGATGGGGAAAGTATGGCTATATCTGAAGCTCATTGCTGGCTCTTTCGCATAAGGCAACGAACCGGCGCACATGGATGGGCCGGCGTTGATCTGAAGGATTCGATCTGGGACAGGCAATTCCTGGCACCACTCTTGCTCCCGCAGGTAGTGGCGCCAGGCAATCAGCGGCCGGCGCTGGTCCTGTGAAGGGGAAGGGCGGGAAGACGCCGAGGGCGTTTCTCGATCTTGGGCACGCGCATGAGGGTGGCCTCAACGTTCCATCGACGGCGGCTTGTCGGGCGGCAGCCCTGGCGCGCCGGAGCGATCGGACGACTCCAGACAACCATCCGGGATGACAGGGAAGCCCCGCACGAATGCAGCAAGATCCGCATCGTCGAGCGTATCCGCTGCGGCCTCCGGGAAGAACCACCGGCGCTTCCTTTGCGCCATCTCCCGCCAATGGCTGAGCGTGCCGCGCACCTTCATGCCGAATACCTGGACACGGCAGGCAACCTCTTCGCCATCGCCGAGGATCTTCATATAGCGATATGCCGTCACCGGCGACGACGAGATATCCCCGACGATCCCCGCCTCCTCGAAGGCCTCCCGGGATGCAGCGACGAAGGGTGGATATCCTTCCATCGGCCAGCCCTTGGGGATGATCCAGCGCCGGCGGCGGCGCGAGGTGATGAGCAGGACCCGCGCCTTGCCGTCCTTGCCGATCCTCCAGGGAAGAACGCCGACCTGATCCAGCTCGTCCTTCGCGATAGCTGCCGTCTTCATGACAAGCGCCCCTTTCCGAAGGGCCGGGAAACGCACCGCCGTCCACCCGGCGCAGAGGTGAGGACCGGCGCTTCGCACCAGGGGCAGCGTCGAGCGGCAATCGGAAGCCGCCGGCAGCAGACGCCGCAGGCAGGATGAGATCGGAACGGGGACATGGATACACTCCGTCGATGCGCCCGAAGAAGGGCGCAGGGCGAACCGCACTTTTTGTGAGTGGAGTTCCCGGAGCGGCTGGGTGTGGCGGCGTTACAGGATCAGAACGGCCGGCTCCGGGAGACGAAGCGTGCTTGCTCGATGAGCCTCGGGATCGTGACAACCATGTTCCTGTTCATGCCTCCAATCTTGGCATGCAACGTGCCGATTGCAAGAGGACGATTTGCCGCGACAGGAGGAGGACGAGAAGCCGCGCCGCCGGCGCTGCCGGAACGGCGCGCGTCCAGTGGCAGCGACATGTTCGCCCTATCCGACGGCCAGCCCGGCCTCGCCCCGGCTTGCCCGTCCGATGACCGCCGCCTCGAAGCCGTGTCCACGGAACGCGTCGAGGACCACCTGAACGGAAGAGGACGCGCAGGCGACGAGCAGGCCGCCGCTGGTCTGCGGATCGCACAGGAGCGCCCGGTCGAGCGGCGTCATGCCGTCGGAAAGGGTCACCTCCCCGCCATAGCTTGCCCAGTTGCGCCCGGATGCGCCGGTGACGAAACCTGCGACGGCAAGGTCGCGGGCGCCTTCGAGGAGAGGCACGGCTTGCCAGTCGATCTCCAGCCGGAAGCCCGCGCCGCGCGCCATTTCGAGCGCATGGCCGGCAAGGCCGAAGCCGGTGACGTCGGTCATGGCGTGCACGCCTTCCAGCCGGGCGAGGTCCGGCCCCGGCCTGTTGAGGCGGGTCGTCGTCTCGATCATGCGGGCATAGCCGGCGGCGTCCAGCGCGCCCTTCTTCAGCGCGGCGGAGAAGATGCCGACGCCGAGCGGCTTGCCGAGAACGAGGACATCGCCCGGCCGGGCGCCGGCGTTGGTCTTGATATGCGCTGGGTCCACGAGACCGATGGCGACGAGGCCGTAGATCGGCTCGACGGAATCGATCGTGTGGCCGCCGGCGACGGGAATGCCGGCCGCGCGGCAGGCCGCAGCGCCGCCATCGAGGATGGCGCCGATGGTCGCAGTGGAGAGCGTGTTGACCGGCATGCCCACCAGCGCCAGCGCGAAGAGCGGCGTGCCGCCCATGGCATAGACGTCGCTGATCGCATTCGTCGCGGCGATCCGGCCGAAATCGTGCGGATCGTCGACGATTGGCATGAAGAAATCCGTCGTCGCCACGATGGCCTGCCGGTCGTTGAGCTTGTAGACGGCGGCATCGTCGGAGGTCTCTATGCCGACCAGAAGCTCCGGCGGCACCGGCAGGGCCGTCCGCCCGCGCAGGATCTCGGAGAGCACGCCGGGCGCGATCTTGCAGCCGCATCCGCCGCCATGGGCGAGCGAGGTGAGGCGCGGTTCGGGGGAAACGGCGGCATCGGACATGCACGGAACTCCTTGCTCGATGGGGCAGCGGCAGGCGATCATGGCCCATCATCCCCGCCAAGGCCATGACTTTCACGGAAATTCCGGCCTTGACAGGTCTGGCGGCAAAGACGACCATCTGAGCCTACCGATCCGCAAGGCAGGTAAGAGGACCGCGAATGAACATCGATCTTTCCCGCCGCAGCTTCCTGAAGCTCGCCGGCGCGGGAGCGGCGGCCACAACGCTCGGAGCCATGGGCTTCGGGGCGGCGGAGGCCGCGACAGCCGCTCACGTCCGCGCTTTCAAGCTGGCGACCACCACCGAAACCCGCAACGTGTGCACCTATTGCTCGGTCGCCTGCGGGATTCTGATGTATTCCAGGGGCGACCTTGCCGCCGGCGAGAAGGCCGAGCTCATCCATATCGAGGGCGACGCCGACCATCCAACCAACCGCGGGACGCTCTGTCCCAAGGGCGCGGCGCTCAAGGATTTCGTGAAGTCGGAGACCCGCGCCACGAAGCCCCGCCGCCGCGCACCCGGCGCCGACCGCTGGGAGGACATCTCCTGGGACGACGCCTTCGACAAGATCGCTCGCGCGATCAAGGACGACCGCGACGCGAACTTCATCGAGAAGAACGCGGCCGGCGTCACGGTCAACCGCTGGACGACCATGGGCTTCCTCGCCGCCTCGGGCGGCACCAACGAGACGGGATGGCTGACATACAAGACCGTCCGGTCGCTGGGAGTCGTCGGCTTCGACAACCAGGCACGCGTCTGACACGGCCCCACGGTAGCCAGTTTGGCTCCAACTTTTGGCCGCGGCGCAATGACGAACGCCTGGACCGACATCAAGAACACCGACCTCGTCATCGTCATGGGTGGCAATGCGGCGGAAGCGCATCCCTGCGGCTTCAAATGGGTGACGGAGGCCAAGCACCATCGCGGCGCGCGGCTGATCGTCGTCGATCCGCGCTTCAACCGCACGGCCTCGGTCGCCGACGTCTACGCGCCGATCCGTCCCGGTTCCGACATCGCCTTCCTGATGGGCGTGATCCGCTACTGCATCGAGAACGACAAGGTACAGTGGGACTATGTGAAGGCCTATACCAACGCCACCTATCTGGTGCGCGAGGACTTCGGCTGGGCCGACGGCCTCTTCACCGGCTATGACGAGGGCAAGCGCGACTACGACCGCACCGCCTGGGAATACCAGCTCAACGACGACGGGACGGTGAAGACCGACCCGACGCTTTCCGACCCGCGCTGCGTCTGGAACCTCCTCAAGGCGCATGTTGCGCCCTATACGCCGGAATTCGTCGAGAACCTCTGCGGCACGCCGAAGGAGCGCTATCTCAGGATCTGCGAGATGATCGGCGCCACCTCGGCGCGCGACAAGGTGATGACCTCGCTCTACGCGCTCGGCTGGACCCAGCATTCCAAGGGCGCGCAGAACATCCGCGGCATGGCGATGCTCCAGCTCATCCTCGGCAATGTCGGCCTGCCCGGCGGCGGGGTGAACGCGCTGCGCGGCCATTCCAACATCCAGGGCCTCACCGATATCGGCCTGCTCTCCAATACCCTGCCGGGCTACATGAACCTGGCGACGGAGAAGGAGACGGACTACGCGACCTACATGTCGACGCGCGGCAACAAGCCGCTCGTTCCCGGCCAGACGAGCTACTGGCAGAACACGCCGAAATTCATGGTCAGCTTCCTGAAGGCCATGTGGGGCAGCGCCGCGACGAAGGAGAACGATTGGGGCTTCGACTGGCTGCCGAAGCTCGACGTGCCCTATTACGACATCCTGCGCATGTTCGACATGATGAGCCGCGGCGAGGTCAATCTCTACTTCTGCCAGGGCTTCAACCCGCTCCTCTCCTTCCCCAACCGGGCGAAGCTGACGGAGGGGCTGTCGAAGCTGAAGCTGCTCGTCACCATCGACCCGCTGGAGACCGAAACGGCGCATTTCTGGGAGAACCACGGCATCTACAACGACGTGGAACCCTCGAAGATCATGACCGAGGTGCTGCAGCTCCCGGCCACCTGCTTTGCCGAGGACGAGGGCGCGACGGTCAATTCCGGCCGCTGGCTGCAATGGCACTGGCCGGGCGCGACGCCGCCGGGCGAGGCCAAGCACGACACCTGGATCATGGCGAACATTTTCCTGCGCGTGCGCGAGCTTTACCGCAAGGAAGGCGGCGTCTGCCCCGAGCCGATCCTCAACCTCGCCTGGGATTACAAGGATCCTTACGAGCCGGAGCCCGCCGAACTGGCGCAGGAGATGAACGGGCGCGCGCTCCAGACCCTCTACGATCCCGCCGATCCGACCAAGGTGCTGGTGGAGGCCGGCAAGCTCCTGCCGAACTTCGCCGTCATGCGCGACGACGGCTCCACCATGTCCGGCTGCTGGATCTATGCCGGCTCCTGGACCGAGGAAGGCAACATGATGGCCCGGCGCGACAACAGCGATCCGGGCGATGTCGGCACCTTCCTCAACTGGACATTCGCCTGGCCGGCCAACCGCCGCATCCTCTACAACCGCGCCTCCTGCGACCTTTCCGGCAAGCCCTGGGACGAGAGCCGCAAGCTGATCGCGTGGAACGGCGAGAAATGGGCCGGCTTCGACGTACCCGACATCGCGGTGACGGCAAGACCCGAGACGGTGATGCCCTTCATCATGACGCCGGAGGGCACCGCCCGGCTCTTCGCCCGCAAGCTGATGCGGGACGGCCCCTTCCCCACCCATATGGAGCCGTTCGAGAGCCCCGTCGAGAACCCGTTCAACGCGAAGCTGCGCGGCAACCCCGTCGCCCGCATCTTCCCGAACGACGTGGAACAACTCGGCACCAGCGCCGACTATCCCTTCGTCGCGACCTCCTACCGCCTCACCGAGCATTTCCACTACTGGACGAAGCACAACCGCGTGAACGCCGTGCTCCAGCCGGAATTCTTCGTGGAGATCAGCGAGGAACTGGCGGCCGAGCGCGGCATCGTCAAGGGCGGGCGCGTCCGGGTGTGGAGCAAGCGCGGCGAGGTCTGGGCGAAGGCCGTGGTGACGAAGCGCATCCGCCCGCTGATCTGCGCCGGCAAGCCGGTGCATGTCGTCGGCATTCCGCTGCACTGGGGCTTCATGGGCGCGGCGCGCAAGGGTTTCGGGCCGAACAGCCTCACCCCCTTCGTCGGCGACGCCAATATCGACACGCCGGAATTCAAGGCCTTCCTCGTCAATATCGAGCCGGCGGCAGAGGAGGCTTCGTCATGACGAATGAGCGCGCACCGGAACCCGTGACGGCGGCGGCCAATCCTCCGCTCCAGCCCCTGCCGTCGAACCTTCTGGCGAGCGACGTCGTCAGGGCCTCGGCGACCAGCGACCTGCCCGCCCCCGAGCGGCACCTGACGGAAGTCGCCAAGCTGATCGACGTGTCGAAATGCATCGGTTGCAAGGCCTGCCAGTCGGCCTGCATCGAGTGGAACGACACGCATCCGGATATCGAGGAGAATGTCGGGGTCTACGAGAACCCGCACGACCTGACGCCGGACATGTTCACGCTCATGCGGTTCACGGAATATGAGAACCCGAAGACCAACGAGCTGGAATGGCTGATCCGCAAGGACGGCTGCATGCACTGCGCCGATCCCGGCTGCCTCAAGGCCTGTCCGGCGCCCGGCGCCATCGTGCAATATTCCAACGGCATCGTCGATTTCATCTCCGACAACTGCATCGGCTGCGGCTATTGCGTGGCGGGCTGTCCCTTCAACATCCCGCGCATCTCCAAGACCGCGCATGTCTCGAAGAAATGCACGCTCTGCTCGGACCGCGTGGCCGTCGGCCAGGGTCCGGCCTGCGCCAAGGCCTGCCCGACCAAGGCCATCACCTTCGGCACCAAGGAGGACATGATCGAGCTGGCGGAGGAGCGCGTCGAGGACCTGAAATCGCGCGGCTACGACAATGCCGGCCTCTATGACCCGCAGGGCGTCGGCGGCACCCATGTCATGTATGTGCTGCACCATGCCGACCAGCCCTCGCTCTATGCCGGCCTGCCGGACGATCCGCACATATCCCCCGTCGTGCGCGGCTGGAAGGGCCCGGCCAAGACCGTCGGCCTCGCCGTGGCGGGCCTTGCCGCCGCCGGCGCGCTGCTGCACGGCCTCTTCGCCCGGCCGAACGAGGTCACACCCCACGATGAGGAGGGGGCGCAGGACCTCGTCGACCATGCCGATGGCACACCGGGCGGCAGGGAGGCATGATGGCCGAGAACCGCGTCTATTCCGCTCCCGGCGACGAGATCGAGACGAAGCACCCCGTCCTGGTGAGCCGCTATCGCGGCCTCACCCGGCTCAACCACTGGGTCACGGCCCTTTGCATGGTCGTGCTCCTCGTCTCCGGCTTCTCCTTCTTCCACCCCTCGCTGTTCTGGATGACCGGCCTTTTCGGCGGCGGGCAGGCGACGCGCTGGCTGCACCCCATCGTCGGCCTCGTGCTGGTGGCGAGCTTCCTGCTGCTCTTCGTGCAGATGTGGAAGCTCAACCTGCCGCGCCGCGAGGACGTGGAATGGAGCCTGAAGATCGGCGACATGCTGAAGGGCGACGAGGACAAGCTGCCCGAGCTCGGCAAGTACAATGCCGGCCAGAAGGTGGTGTTCTGGGGCATGTCCGCGCTGATCGCCGTCCTCGTCACGACGGGCGTCATGATCTGGGAAGAGTATTTTCCCCATCTCGTCTCGATCCCGGCGCGCCGCATCGCCGTCGCCGTGCATGCGCTGGCGGCGCTCGGCGCGATCCTGATCTTCATCGTCCATGTCTATGCCGCCATCTGGACGCGCGGCACGATCCGGGCGATGACGCGCGGCACCGTCACCGGCGGCTGGGCCTTCCGCCATCATCGCAAATGGCTGCGCGAACTGGCTGGACGCCGGCCCGCCGACCCGTCAAAATAGCCGCAGAAGACGGAGCATCGGCGGAGACTTCATGGCGGAAATACCGGAGCCGGACCCCTCGCTCATCGGCGGCGTGCCGAAGCCGCCGCTCGCCTTCCTTCCCGAGCCGGTCAAGCTGTTCCAGGCGCGCGCCCGCCGCTTCGCCTTCCTCGCCGAAAGCAACGCGCTCGCCCCCTACCTCGCCTTCCTCGCCGAACTCTCGCGCCTCCAGGCCCGCCTTGCCGCGACGCTGCCGCCGGTGGCCGCCATCGCCCCCGCACGTGCGGCCGAGGCGGCGCGCGGCGCCATGCCGCCCATCGACCGGCTCGCGCTTGCCGCCGATCCCGCCTTCGGCGCGACGCTAGACGCCTTCCTCGAAGGCGCCGCCGAACTCGCCATGCCGGAGCCCGCCCGCCTCGCGCTGGACGCCGTGCGCGCGGCAAATCCGGAAGATCGCACCTGGCTCCTTTCCAACATCCTGTCCGACCGCATTCCCGAGGACAGCGCCGCGCCGCATCTCTTCGCGGCGGCGGCCGTGCAGGTGCATATGGCGCGGCTCGCCGCCACGCTCGATGCGGAGGCGCTTGTCCCGGTCGGCACCGGCCTCTGTCCCGCCTGCGGCGGCCGCCCCGCCACCTCCTCTGTCATGGGCACGCAGGGCGTCGAGAACGTCCGCTACGCCGCCTGCGCCTGCTGCGCCACGCGCTGGAACGAGGTGCGGGTGAAGTGCCTCTGCTGCGGCTCGACCAAGGGCATCAGCTACCGCTCGGTGGAGACCACCGAGGCGACGGTGAAGGCCGAGACCTGCCGGGAATGCCATTCCTGGATCAAGATCTTCTACACGACGAAGAATCCCAGCCTCGATCCCGTGGCCGACGACGTCGGCAGCCTCGGCCTCGACATGCTGATGAAGGAAACGGAATTCCGGCGCGGCGGCTTCAACCCCTATCTCGCGGGCTATTGATGCAGGGTTTTCGCGCGCTTCCCTCCGTCGACCAGATGCTGACCGCGCCCGAGGGGCTGGCACTGGTCGCCGAGCACGGCCGGCTCGCCGTCGTCACCGCCATCCGCGGACGCCTCGAAATCGCGCGGGAGAAGATCCGCGGCGGCGCGGACGGCGCGGCGCTGGCGGCCCGCCTGCCGCATGAGGTCGCCGGGGAGCTGGCGATTGCCGCGCGCTCCGGCCTGCGCCCGGTGCTGAACCTCACGGGCACGGTGCTGCACACCAATCTCGGCCGCGCCATCCTCGCCGAGGAGGCGGTGCGCGCCGCGACGGCGGCCATGGCCCATCCGCTGGCGCTGGAATTCGACCTTGCCGGCGGCGGGCGCGGCCAGCGCGACGACCACCTGCGCGGCTTCCTCCGCGAACTGACCGGCGCCGAGGACGCCACCATCGTCAACAACAACGCCGCCGCCGTGCTGATCGCCCTCAACACGCTCGCCGAAGGCCGCGAGGCGGTCGTCTCGCGCGGCGAGCTGATCGAGATCGGCGGCGCGTTCCGCATGCCCGACATCATGGCCCGCGCCGGTGCGCGGCTCGTGGAGATCGGCACCACCAACCGCACCCATCCGCGCGACTATGAAGGCGCGATCGGGCCGGAGACGGGCGTCATCCTCAAGGTCCACACTTCCAATTACCGCATCGAGGGCTTCACCGCCGAGGTTGCCGCGCCGCAGCTCGCGGGCATCGCGCGCAAGGCCGGCGTGCCGCTGCTCAACGATCTCGGCTCCGGCTCGCTCGTCGACCTCTCCGTCTTCGGCCTCAGGCGCGAGCCGACCGTGGCGGAGGCCGTCGCCGAGGGCGCGGACCTCGTCACCTTCTCCGGCGACAAGCTGCTCGGCGGGCCACAGGCCGGCTTCATCGTCGGCCGGAAGGACCTCATCGCCGCCATCAACCGCAATCCGCTGAAACGCGCCGTGCGGCTCGACAAGATCCGTATTGCCGCGCTGGAAGCGACGCTGAGGCTCTATCGCGACCCCGACCGCCTGCGCGAGCGCCTGCCGACCCTGCGCCATATCGCCCGGCCCGAGGCCGAGATCGCCGCGCAGGCCGCCCGCCTTGCCCCCGCCGTCGATGCGCTGCTCGCCCCGCACGGCTTTTCCGCCGCCGCCTGCCCCTGCAAAAGCCAGGTCGGCTCCGGCGCCCTGCCCGTCGATACGATCCCGAGCGCCGGCCTCAAGCTGACGGGCGCGGGCGGCGATGCGCCGGACCGGCTTTCCGCCCGGCTGCGCGCCCTTCCCGTCCCCGTCATCGGCCATATCCGCGACGGCGCGCTGGTGCTCGACCTGCGCTGCCTCGACCGGGACGAAACGCTGCTTGCAGCGCTGGCCACCCTATGATCGTCGGGACCGCCGGCCATATCGACCACGGCAAGACCGCGCTCATCAAGGCGCTGACCGGCACGGATGCCGACCGGCTCGCCGAGGAGAAGGCGCGGGGCATCACCATCGACCTCGGCTTCGCCTATGCCGATCTCGGCGGCGGGACGATCACCGGCTTCGTCGACGTGCCCGGCCACGAACGGCTGATCCATACCATGCTCGCCGGTGCGGGCGGCATCGATTTCGCCCTGGTGGCCGTCGCCGCGGACGACGGGGTCATGCCGCAGACCCGCGAACATCTCGCGATCCTCGACCTCATCGGCATCACGTGCGGCATCGTCGCCCTCACCAAGGCCGACCTCGCCGGCCCGGAGCGACGCGCCGAGGCAACGGCCGAAATCCGGTCTGCGCTGTCCGGCACGGGTCTCGCCGATGCCCCGATCATCCCGGTCTCCGCGCTCACCGGCGAAGGTATCGACAGCCTGCGCGCCGCCCTCGCCGCCGCGGAGGCGGAAACGGCGGCCCGGAACCATGCCGGCCTGCTGCGCTTCACCGTCGATCGCAGTTTCACCCTGCAAGGGGCGGGAACGGTGGTGACGGGCATGATGCTCTCCGGCCGGGTCGCGCTCGACGATATCGTCACCGTCAGCCCCTCCGGCCTGACGGCCCGCGTGCGCGGCATCCATGCGCAGAACCGCAAGGCGGGCGAAGGATGCGCCGGCCAGCGCTGCGCGCTGAACCTTGCCGGCGAGCATGTAACGAAGGACGCCGTCCGGCGCGGCGACATCGTGCTTTCCCCGGCGCTCCACGCGCCGACGGACCGCATCGACGCCGTCCTCACCGTACTGGCTTCGGAAGCCAAACCCATCGGCACATGGTTCCCCGCCCGGCTGCACAGCCATGCGACCGAGGCCGGCGTGCGGATCGTGCCGCTCGACGGCCCGGCGGCGCCCGGTGGCGAGGCGCTCGTGCAACTGGTGCTCGACCGCGCGATTGCCGCGACGGCCGGCGACCGCTTCATCCTGCGCGACACCTCGGCCAGCCGCACCATCGGCGGCGGCCGCTTTCTCGACCTTCGCCCCCCGGCGCGCAAGCGCGGCACGGCGGAAAGGCTCGCCTCACTCGCCGCCGCGCGGGAGCCGGACCCCGCCCGCGCCCTTGCCGGGCTCATCGCCGTCGCTCCGGTCGATATCGCCGTCTTCCTGCGCGATCGCGGCCTCGCCGAAGGCGCCCTCCCCGCGCTTCTGGCGACTTCCGAAGCCGTCACGGTCGGGCCCGTCGCGCTTTCGAAGGCGACCTTCCGCCGCCTGCAGGCCGGCCTTGCCGAGCAGCTTGCGGCATTCCACGCCGAAAATCCTGACCTTGCCGGCATCGGCCGCGAGCGGCTGCGTCTTGCCCTGCAACCGCGCCTGCCCAAGGAGGCGTTCCTCGCGTTTCTAAAAGCGGAGGCGGCGGAGGGGCGGGTGGTGCTCGACGGCGCCTTCCTGCGCCTTCCCGACCATGAGGTGTGGCTTTCGCCGGCCGACGAGGCGCTTTGGCAGCGCATCCGGCCGCGCCTTGTCGACGACGGCCGCTTCCGTCCGCCGCGGGTGCGCGACTTCGCGCAAGCCTTCGGCACGGACGAGCGCGAGGTGCGGCGCATGCTGAAGCTCACCCAGCGCCTCGGCTGGACGGACCAGATCGCCCACGATCATTTCTTCGCCCGCAAGGTGGTGCGGCAAATGGCGGAAATCCTGGCCGATGTCGCCGCGCAGGCGCCGGACGGCTGGTTCACCGCAGCCGCCTTCCGCGACCGCCTTCAGAACGGGCGCAAGGTCGCCATCGAAATCCTCGAGTTCTTCGACCGCCTCGGCCTGACCTTGCGCAAAGGCGACTTGCGCCGCATAAATCCGCATCGTAGCGATCTTTTCGATCGTTAGGGAAGGGAATCGTCTCCGGTGGGACGGCCGGACTTCAAATCCGGTTGGGGCAGCGAGACTGTCTCGGGTGGGTTCGACTCCCACTCCCCTCCGCCAATCCACCCGACCTGACCCGCGACAACGCCATCCGCGCCATCACGCATCCATCACGTGGTGCCTTGAGAGGCCCTTGCAGGCCCTCAAGGCAAAGCGGAGCGGCTGGCTTCGAGCCCGACTTCGCGGGCCGACTTGAGCTTGGCTTCGATGAAGGTCTTTGCGTGGCGCGCTAGGTCCTCTCCGTCTTCCCAGAGGTTGCGCCAGATGCCGAGGATGCCGCAAAGCGGCTGCCCGACGACTACGGACGAGAAGGATTCGAAAACGATCGGCCCATCGTAGCCGATCCGCGCGAGGCCGTTGAAGATGCGGCCGAAATCGACGGAACCGGCGCCGAGATAGCCGCGGTTCGATTCCCCGATGTGGAAATAGCCGAGATGGGCGCCCGTATCGACGAGCGCCATCTCCATGTCCGCCTCCTCGATGTTCATGTGGTAGGAGTCGAGATGGACCTTCACATTGGGAAGGCCGACCCGCTTGCAGAATTCGACGCCCTGCCCTGCCGTGTTCAGCACGTTGGTCTCGTAGCGGTTGACGACTTCGAGGCCGAGCGTGATGCCGTGACGGCCCGCCTCCTCGCCGATCCGGCGCAGGACCTCGACCGCTCCAGCAATGCCGGCCGCGGTCGGCGGCTCGGGATATTTCTGGAAGGCCGAATAGAGGATGCCGCAGACATGGCTGGAGCCGAGTTCGGCAGCGGCGGCGATGACCTCGCGCAGCCGGACTTCGCCCGCCTTCACGCGAGCCGGATCGCCGCTCGATATGTCGCTTTCGGCATCGAGGCCGAGCGACAGGTTGGCGGAAATGCCGGCCTTGCGCAGCTCGGCCGCGGTGAAGGCGATGTCCAGCGCCTTCGGATCGGGCGCGGATATCTCGATGATGTCGAAGCCGAGTTCGGCGGTCTTGTTGACCGCGAGCACGCAGTCCTCGCGGCCCCAGTCGCGCACCCAGACATTGGCGTGCAGGCCAAGCTTGTTCTTCATCCCGTTTCTCCTCAAACCTTCGTCATGCTGCGGCGGCGCCACTGGTCGAAGATTACCACGACCACGATGACGACACCCTGTGCGATGCGCTGCCAGAACGGACTGACATCGAGCAGGTTGAGACCGTTGCCGAGCACACCGATGATGGCCGCGCCGATGATCGAGCCCCAGACACCGCCCTCGCCGCCGAAGAGATTGGTGCCGCCGATGACGACGGAGGCGATGGAGCGCAGCTCCTCGCCTTCCGCCATCAGGGCGTTGGCGGAGTTGAGGCGGCCGACCAGGATGATGCCGGCGATGGCGGCCAGCAGGCCGGAGATCGCATAGGTCATGATCTTGGTGCGGGAAATGCTGATGCCCGAGGAATGGGCCGCGGCGCGGTTGCCGCCGACAGCATAGATCGCACGGCCCAGCGCCGTGTAGCGCAGCACATACCAGCCGGCGACCGCGCAGAGCAGCGCGATGATCGCGCTGACCGGCAGACCGAGAAGCTGCCCGCCGCCGACCCAGAGCAGGCTGTCGGGAAGCTGCCGGCCGGCATTGAAGGAGGGAACCGGCAGGCCGTCGGTGACGAGCAGCGCCGCGCCGCGGAACGCCGTCATCGTGCCGAGCGTGGCGATGAAGTCCGGGATCTTGAACTTGGAGATGAGCCAGCCGTTGAGCGCACCGGCGACGATGCCGATGGCAAGGCCGATCAGGATCGCGACCGGAGGCGGCACGAAGCCGAGATCGACGCCGAACAGCACCAGCGGCTGGGTGAGCAGCACGGCCGTGATCGAGGCGGCAAGCGCCGCGATGGCCGCCACGGACAGGTCGATACCGCCCGTCAGGATGACGAAGGTCTGCCCCACCGCCAGGATGGCGACGAAAGCGGACTGGCGCGCCACGTTGGAGAGGTTGTCAAGCGTCAGGAAGTTCGACGTGGCGAAGGCGAGATAGGCCATCAGCAGGACGAGGGCGATCAGCGGCCCCGCCTGGAAGACGATGCCCTTGATCTTCGCCTTGCGCGCATCGGCCGCGCTGACGGCCGCGTCCGGGTTCTTTTCCGTGCTCATATGCTTCCCACTCCCTTGGGCCCTGCCGCCTCCTGCTCAGGACGGCGGAACTGCCCTGTCACTTGTCTTGACTAGCTCGCGTATCGCAGCAGGTTCTGCTGCGATATCTCCTCGCGCGGCAGCTCCGCGGAAAGGCGGCCGCCGCGCATGACGAGCACGCGATCCGCCATGCCGATGAGTTCGTTGAGTTCCGAGGAGATCATCAGGATCGACGCCCCCTCGCAGACCAGCCGGCTCATGACGGCGAAGACCTCGGCCTTGGCGCCGACGTCGATGCCGCGGGTCGGCTCGTCGAAGATCAGGATCTTCGCACCGCTCGACATCCAGCGCGCCAGGATGACCTTCTGCTGGTTGCCGCCGCTGAAGAAGAAGAGCTTGTGCGTGGTGGAGGCCGGACGGATGCGCAGGTCCGAAATGTAGCGCCTGCCCTCCTCCCGCTCGCGGGCAAGGTCGAGCCGCGACAGCAGCGACTTGCCGGAAAGCCAGGACAGGCTGAGGTTAGGCCCGACCGGCTGCATCGGCACGAGGCTCTGGCGGCGGTCACGCGAGATGAGGCCGAGCCCGGCCGCGATGGCATCGGACGAATGCCGGAAATCGGCGCGCTTGCCTTCGACGGCGATGGAACCGGCCTTGACAGGCTGAAGACCAAAAAGCGCGCTGGCGATTTCCGCCTGTCCCGCGCCCATCAGGCCGTAGATGCCGAGGATCTCGCCGCGACGCAGGGTGAAGGAAAGGTCCTTGAGCGTGCGGCCGGAGGCGAGGTTCTCCACCGCCAGCATCGGCGCGCCCAGCTCCACCGTCTCTTTGGGGAACTGTTCCTCCAGCCTGCGGCCGACCATCAGGCCGATGACGGTCTCCTCGTCCGCCTTCTCGGCCGGCAGCGTCTCGACGACCACGCCGTCGCGCAGCACCGTGACGCGGTCGGCGATCATCGGGATTTCCGAGAGATGATGCGAGATGTAGATGATACCGTGCGCGCGCTGCTTGAGGCGGCGGATGACGTCGAAGAGGCGGCTGCGCTCGCTGTCCGAGAGCGCCGAAGTGGGCTCGTCGAGGAGGAGGATGCGCGGGCCGCGCTCCAGGACGCGGGTGATTTCGATGAGCTGCTGCTCGGCGACCTCGAGCGTGCGCACCTCGGCGGTCGGGTCGATGGAGACGCCGAGCGCCTCCAGCGCATGGCGCGCCGCCTCATGGGCCCCGGCCCAGTCGATCTTGCCGAAGGCATTGCGCGGCATGCGGCCGAGGAAGATGTTCTCCGTCACGCTCAGCGCCGGCACGAGGCTCAGCTCCTGATGGACGAGGCCGATGCCGAGTTCCGTGGCGAGCGTCGGCGTCAGCGCGGAAACCTGGCGCCCGCCCACCACGATCTCGCCGCCGGTCGGCGCATGCTCGCCGGCAAGGATCTTCATCAGCGTGGACTTGCCCGCGCCGTTCTCGCCGAGAAGCACCTGCACCTCGCCGGCGCGCACGTCGAGCGAAATGGATTTCAGGGCGATGACGCCGGGAAAGCGTTTCTCGATATTCTCGAGCTTCAGGAGGATTTCGTGCTGGTCCATGCCCTACAACTACCGTTCCGCACGGGCGCGCAGGCGCCCCTTCGTTCTTCGCCCGCCCGCGCGCGGACAAGTCAAGACGCGGGGCGCGCCTTCGAAAAGACGACGCCCCGCGGCCCTGGGAGAAACTCAGTTGGCCTTCTTGCAGTTCGCCCGGATAGTCTTCCAGTCGATCGCTTCCAGCTTCGGTTCCGGATAGAAGTTGCGGGCATTCGTCTCGTAGACGGTGCGCGGGCGGATATCGAAGGTCTTCGGCACGTCGAGGCCGCAGGCAAGCTCCACCGCGAACTTGGTGCCGAACCAGCCCCAGTCGGCAAAGCCGTGGGTGGTCTCGGCGATCATCTTGCCTTCGGCGATGCGGTCGACCGATTCCGGCGTCACGTCGTTGGTGAAGATCGCGACCTTCTTGTCGCCGATATTGGCACCGTCCTTGGTGGTTTCGAGACGGCCCTGCGAACCGGCGACGAGCATCGCGCCGAGGCCCATTTCGTTGGACGCGGCCCAGATGAAGTCGAGGTTGTCGGGATTGGCCTGCAGGATGTCCTCGGCGCAGCGCGTGCCCTTCTCGCGGTTCCAGTCACCGGCGCAGGTGCCGCCGACGATCTCGATGCCCGGGAACTGCTTGAGCACTTCGCGGAAGCCGTTGAGGCGGGCCGTGGAGAAGAAGCCGCCGGCAACGCCCTCGATGATGGCGCCGCGCGCCTTGATCTTGGCCTTGTCCTCGTCGGAGAGCTTGGCGGCGAGATCCTGCCAGAACTTCAGATCGAGATAGGTGTCGGGCTGGACATCGACCTTGTCGCCGGAGCCGAGCACGCCCGGACCGCCGAAATAGTCGGCGACCGCATAGGCGGAGACTTCCGCGCCCTGCGTGTTGTCGAAGCCGATATAGGACGAGACGTTCACGCCGTCGATCGGCTCGAGCAGGTTGACGATGACGACCGGGATGCCGGCTTCCGTAGCGCGGATGAGCGCCGGCTTGACGGTGGCGACCTCGGCCGGCGAGACGGCGATCAGGTCGACCTTGCGCTGGATCATGTCCTCGATGATGCTGACCTGCTCGGCGAAGGCCGTCGGGCTGGTCGGCGACTTGGTCAGGACCTTGACGTTGAATCCGTTCTTGTTGGCGTCGGCGGCGGCCAGCTCGAAGAAGTTCGTGGCCGTCTTGAAGACGCCCGTAATGTCCGGCGGCACCCAGCCGATGGTGATGTCGATATTATCGCCGTCCTCAGCGGCAGCCGGCGCGGCAACCATGGCCGGCCAAAGCGCGACCGTGGCGGCGGCGGCAAACAACGATGCTTTCACGAGCTTCTTGAACATAGCTCCCCTCCCTTTCGAAAAACTCCTCCGATGCGCGCAGTGGCCACCCGACAGGCGCTCCCACACCTCACGCAAGAAGGATGCTAGACAAAGCATTTAAGTAATTCAACTACATTTTACGATTGAAGGGAGATTATTTTCTGAAACGTTTCAGCCGGATTTCGGGAAAAATGAAATGTATCAGCTAGACACTCGCCTCGATCTCACAAAACGAGGTGCGCCATAATGTAGTTAAGCTACAAATTCCCGCTCAGCGGGAAAGCTCCGCGCCGATCAATCCAGCCTTGAGGAAATGTGCAAAAAACGGCAACCGGTCACGTGGCACAGCACCGCTGCCGACACTTGCGACCCAAACTTATCATGTTGTACGTATAACATGTCAGGCGTATAATTCAAGCCTAAACGACACCGGAGAGGACAGTGGCGGGAAAGTTCTGCTCTCCAGCGAATGCCGCCCGCCCGGAAAGCCGAGGCGGACGGCACGGCGTTTCTACCAGCAGGTATAGCCGGCATCGGCCGAGACGATGGAGCCGGTCATCAGGCTGGAGGCATCCGAGGCGAGGAAGAGCACGATGGAGGCGATTTCAGCGGGTTGGCCGAGCCGGTGCATCGGCGTCATGTCCAGCCACTCCTCGTACATCGGCTTGTCCTCCTTCGCGAAGGTGAGCAGCGGCGTGTCGATATAGGTCGGCGCGACGGAATTGACCCGAACGCCGCGCGTCGCCCATTCGGCGGCGAGCGAGCGGGTCAGGTGGTGCACGCCGGCCTTCGCCGCGTTGTAGTGCACCTGCTGCTGCGGCCGGTTGACGATGCTGCCCGACATGGAGCCGATGGTGACGATCGAGCCGCCGCCCTTGGCGAGCATGTGCCTGCCGAAGGCGCGGCAGGAGCGGAAGGCGCCGCTGAGATTGATGCCGATCATGCGCTCCCAGTCGGCGTCCGACAGGTCCTCCGCCGGAACGCCCGCATGGGCGATGCCGGCATTGGCGACGAGGATGTCCGCCGTCCTGCCGCTCGCCGCCAGCCGGTCGGCCACGGCGTTGATCGAGGCGCTGTCGCCGATGTCGATCACGTCGGCCTCGGCCGTATAGCCCTTCGCCGCCAGCGCCGCGCGCCCGGCCTCCGCCCGCTCCATGCTGATATCGGTCAGGACGACCGCCGCGCCTGCCTCGCACAGCGCCTCGGCGCAGGCGAGCCCGATGCCCTGCCCCGCCCCGGTGACCACGGCCACGCGGCCGGCGAGGCCGAATTTCTCAAGATACATGCTGGTCCTCTTTCTGGCCGGACGTTTCCGCCGGTCCGTCGCTCGCCTCAGCCGTGCTGGATATAGACGGCCTGGGTCTCCATATATTCGTAGAAGCCGTGCTTGCCGTCGGCCCCGCCGATGCCGGATTTCTTGCGGCCGGCATGGAAGCCTTGATAGGCCTCGCCGTTCTCGCGGTTGATATAGGTCTCGCCGAATTGCAGCCGCCGCGTGACGCGCATCGCCTTGTTGAGGTCCTGCGTGTAGAGCGAGGACGTCAGGCCGTATTCGGTGTCGTTGGCGTGGTGCACCGCCTCATCGGCATCCTCGACGACGGCGATGGGCGCGACGGGGCCGAAGATCTCCTTGCGCATGATCTCCATATCCGGCGTGCAGCCGGTCAGCACGGTCGGTTCGTAGTGGTGGCCGCGATTGCGCTCCGCCCGCCGGCCGCCGAGCGCGACCGAGGCGCCCGCCGCCTTCGCCCGCTCGACCATGGCTTCCACCTTGCCGAGCTGGACCGCATTGACGAGCGGCCCCATGTCGACATCGCGCTCGGCGATGGGGTCGCCGTAGGTCACGGCCGCCATGCGCTTGACGAAGCGTTCCGTGAAATCGTCCGCCACCTGACGCTCGACGAAGATGCGCTCCGCGCAATTGCAGACCTGCCCCGTATTGACGATGCGCGAGGCGGTGATCGCCTCCACCGCCAGATCGAGGTCGGCGTCCTTCAGCACGATGGCCGGCGCCTTGCCGCCGAGCTCCAGATTGACCCGCGTCAGGTTCTTCGCCGCTGCCTCCATGATGGCGACGCCCGTCGGCACGCTGCCCGTGAAGCTGACGAGATCGATGCCGGCATGCCCGGAAAGCGCGGCGCCCGTGGTGCGCCCGCGCCCCGAGACCATGTTGAACACGCCCTTCGGCAGACCGACCTCGTCCGCGATCTCGGCGAAGAGGAAGGCGTTGAGCGGCGTTTCCTCGCTCGGCTTGACGACGATGGTGTTGCCGGCGACGAGCGCCGGGGCGAGCTTGCGACCGATCAGGTAGAAGGGGAAGTTCCACGGCAGGATGCCGGCGACGACGCCGATCGGCACGCGGTTGAGATAGATGGTCTCGCCCTTGCGGTCGCTGGCGATGATCTCGCCCTCGATGCGCCTTGCCCATTCGGCCATGTAGTCCATCAGCCCGGCCATGCCGAGCACCTCGCCCTTGGCGAGCGACAGGATCTTGCCCTGCTCGCGCGCGATGGTCTCGGCAAGAAGATCGGCCTTGCCGCGAATCTTCTCGGCAATCGCCTTGACATAGCCGGCCCGCTCGATGGGCGGCAGCTCGGCCCAGGCGGGCTGCGCCTTGCGCGCGGCATCGACCGCGGCGTCGACGACTGCACCCGAGGCGTCGGGGATCTCGGCGATCTGCTCTTCGGTCGCCGGATTGTAGACGGCGATGCGGTCGGAGGATGTGTCCTCGACAAAGCGGCCATCGAAATAATGCGTGTTCCTGGACATGTTGTTCCTCCCGTCTTGTCTTGTCTTCTCGTCAGGGGTCCGGCGCGATCCGGGCGACGATCTTGCCCGTCACCTCGCGGCGCTTCAGCCGCCGCAGCGCATCCGGAATGTCGCCGAGCGTCACGATCTCCTCAACCATCGGATCGAGCCTGCCGGCCGCAAGCCGGGCCATCAGATCGTCGCCCATGCGGGCGAAATCCCGCTGGGTCGGCAGGTGCCCGGCGAAATAGGCGCCGCCGAGGGCGACCTCGTGGATCGAGGCGGCATGGGTATAGGACGGCACGTCGGTCATCACCGGCAGCGGATCGACCGAGACGAGATGGCCGTTGTAATGCACGAAGGCGAGCGACTTGCGCGCATCACCCGGATTGACCACTTCCAGCATGACGTCGACGCCATAGCCGCCCTCCGTCTCGTCCCGCACCTTCCGCACGAGATTCGGATCGCGATAGTCGAGGATCACGTCCGCACCGAAGGCGCGCACGGCATCGAAATGCTCCGGCCGCGTCAGCGCGATGACCTTCGCCCCGGCCTGATGGGCAAGCTGGGTGGCAAAGCCGCCGACGCCGCCATTCGCACCCTGCACGAGAATGGTCTGGCCGGCCTCCAGCCGGGCCTTGCGGAACAGGGCCTGATAGGCGGTGTAGCCCGCACAGGGAACGGCCGCGGCATCGGTGAAGCGCACGCCGGCCGGCAGGCGCGAGGTGGCGTGGGCCGGCGCGAGGCAATATTCGGCAAAGACGCCGGGCTTCCAGAGATTGTTGTGCACCACCACCGGCTCGCCGACGGCCCAGCCTTCCACATCCGGCCCGACCGCATCGACAATGCCCGCGGCATCGAGCCCGAGCACATGCGGATAGGTCCATTCCGGCTTGTGATCGATCGCCAGCTTCCAGTCGACCGGATTGACGGAAACCGCGATGACCCTGAGGCGCAACTGGCCGGGGCCGGGCTCGGGCACCGGCAGGTCGGCCGACACCACATCGTCGAGCCGCGCGCCGGCTCCGGGAAGAACGATAGCCTTCATGTCATGCCTCCTGAAATGCGTTGGCCGCCGGCCGCCCCGTAGCCGGGGCGATGCCGGCAGGCGGACGGCGCGTGCCGCCGGTGATGAATTCCACCGCCTTGTCGGCGACGACCAGCACCGCGGCATTGGTGTTGCCGGAAATGATGGTGGGGATGGCGGAGGCGTCGATGACGCGCAGGCCCGCAATGCCGCGCACCCGCATGTCCGCCCCGAGCACGCCGCCGGCATCGCCCTCGCGGGCCATGCGGCAGGTGCCGACGGGGTGATAGACGGTCTTGACGAAGCGCTTCGCATGCTCGGCGAGGTCCGCGTCCGACACCTTGTCCGGGCCGGGGAAGATCTCGCGGGCGATCATCGAGCGCAACGGCTCCTGCTGGAGAATCTCGCGGGCGCGGCGCACGCCGCCGATGGAAAGGCGCAGGTCCTCGGGATCGGCGAGATAGTTCGGATCGACCAGCGGCTGGTCCTTCGGATCGGAGGAGGCAAGTTGCACGGAGCCGCGCGAACGGGGCTTTGCGACACAGGAATTCAGCGTCAGGCCGTGGCTCGCCTCTTGGTCCGTATGGTCCTTGTCGAGATAGACCGTCGGCACGCAGAACTGCTGGATCTTCGGATCGTTCGAGAGATCGTCGGGATCGAAGAAGGCCCCGGCCTCGACGCCGTTGGACGTCACCGGGCCGGTGCGGTTGAGCAGATATTCGAGGCCGTTGCGCATCTGCTTCCAGCCCCGGTCATGGCCGTAATAACCGTAGGGGCCGTTGCACAGGGCGACGACCGGCGTTTCCGTGTGGTCCTGGAGATTGGCCCCGACACCCGGCAGGTCAACGCGGACCGGGATGCCGTGCGCCGTCAGATGGTCCGCCGGGCCGATGCCGGAGAGCATCAGCAGCTTCGGCGTCGCGATGGCACCGGCCGCCAGCAGCACCTCGCCGTCGCAGCGCGCCTCCGTCACGGCGCGGCCATCGCCCTCAGAATACCGAACGCCGACCGCGCGGCCGTTCTCGATGATGATCGAATGGACGAGGCAGGAGGTCCTGACGTCGAGCCGGCCGGTCTTCATGGCGGGGCGCAGGAAGGCGTCCACCGCCGAGCAGCGCCGGCCGTTGCGGGTCGTCACCTGATAGGCCCCGACGCCGCGCTGGCTGCGGCCGTTGAAATCGCCGTTATGCGGCAGGCCGATGCCCTGCGCAGCCAGCACGAAGGCGCGCGACAATTCGCACATGTGCTCGAGGTCGGACACCTGCCACGGGCCGCCGACACCGTGATACTCGTCGTTCAGCCGCGCATTGTCCTCCATGGCGGTGAAATAGGGCAGCAGCGCATCGTAGGACCATTGCCCGTCGCCGATCTCCTCCGCCCAGCCGTCGTAATCGGCCGGCTGGCCGCGCATATAGACCATGGCGTTGACGGAGGAGCCGCCGCCGAGCACGCGGCCCTGCGGCACGATGGGCGTGCGCCCGCCGAGCCGCGCCTGCGCGACGGACTTGTAGAACCACATGTATTTCTCGACGCCGAGCAGTTTGACGAAGCCGGCCGGCATGCGGATCAGCGGGTTGCGGTCGTCCGGCCCCGCCTCCAGCACCAGCACGCGCGCGCCGTGCTCGCCGGCAAGCTTGCCGGCGGCAAGGCAGCCGGCCGTGCCGCCGCCGACGACGATATGGTCGTAGCTCATGCGACGATGCTCTCCACCTTGCCGGCCTGCGAGCGCGGGAAGAGGAGAAGGTGCTCCGGGTCGATGGAGACCGGCACCGCCTCGCCGCGCTTCGGCGTGACCGAGGGATGGGCGACGAGCGTGAAGCGCGTGTCGCCGACATCGACGAAGATCAGGTTCTGGTCCTGCAATTCCTCGGTGATGAAGACCTTGCCGTCGACACGCAGCGGGCTGTCGCCGCCGATGGAGAGGAAATGCGGGCGGATCGCCGCAAGGCCACCGTCACCGATGCCCTGCGCCGCCGCATGGAGACGCTCCGGCAGCGCCAGCTTGCGCCCCTCGAACTCGATCTGCCAGCCGCCATTGCCGGCCACCACGCGGCAATCGAAGAAATTGATCGGCGGCTCGCCGACGAAGCCGGCGACGAAGGCGTTCCTCGGGCGGGCATAGACCTCGTCCGGCACCGCCATCTGCTGGATCTCGCCGTCGCTCATCACCATGACCCGGTCGGCCAGCGCCAGCGCTTCCTCCTGGTCGTGGGTGACGTAGATCATCGTGTAGTTGAACTTCTGGTGCAGGCTCTTGATGAAGCGGCGCATGCGGTAGCGCTGGCGCGTGTCGAGATGCGAGATCGGCTCGTCGAGAAGGAACACCGCCGGATTGCGCACCAGTGCGCGGGCAAGGCCGACGCGCTGCGCCTGACCGGAGGAAAGCCCCTTCGGCTTGAGATCGAGGAGCGCCGTCAGCTCCATCTTCTCCGCAATGTCGCGCACCTGCCGGTCGATCTCCTTGTTATCGACATTGGCAGAGCGCAGCGGGAAGGCGATGTTCTCGTAGATCGAGATCGTCGGATAGAGCGCGTAGGATTCAAAGGACATCGCGACATTGCGGTCGCGGGCGCGCACGTCGTTGACGCGCTTGCCATCGAAATAGATCGAGCCTTCGGTGACCGTCTCCAGCCCGGCGATCATGCGCATCGTCGAGGACTTGCCGCAGCCCGAGGGGCCGAGGATGGCGACGAACTCGCCGTCGGCGATCTCGAAGTCGATGCCGTGCACGGCCTGGAAGGCGCCGTAGCGCTTGACGAGTCGTTCAGCTTTGATGGAGGCCATGGGTCAAACTCCTGCCGAGGGCGTGGCGTGCGTGACCGCCCGGGCATTCTGGAACAGGTGGACGGCGTCGCGCGGGAAGGCGATGGCGACCGTCTCGCCCACGCCGAGCGCGGTGCCGGCGGGAACGGAGACGGAGACCTGGTCGCCGCCGATGCCGACGAGGGCGATCTTCATGTAGCCGAGGTTCTCGATGACATCGACGCGGCCGCGAAGCGCGTTGGAATCCCCCTCGCCCGCGATCCGCACTTCGTTGGAACGGAAGCCGACCTGGATCCTGCCGGCCTCGTTGGTGAGTCCCTGCACGGCGTCAGCGGCGAGCGAGGCGACGGGCATGCCGTCCGCCGTCACGAAATCCACCCTGCCGTCGCCCCGCCGGGGCTCGACGGAGATGAAGCTCATCGGCGGATCGCCGACGAAAGAGGCGACGAAGGCGTTCGCCGGGCGGTGATAGAGATCGGCCGGCGTGCCGACCTGTTCCAGCTTGCCGGCATTGAGCACGGCGACGCGGTCGCCGAGCGCCAGCGCCTCGCGCGAGGAGGTCGTGGTGAAGACGACGGTGGCCGACAGGTCCTCCGCCAGCGCCTTCAGCTCGGCGCGGATCTTGTGGCGCAGCTTGGCGTCGAGATGGCCGACCGGTTCGTCCAGCAGGTAGATATCGGCCGGGCGGATGATGGCACGGCCGAGCGCGACGCGCTGGCGCTGGCCGCCGGAAAGGAAGCCGGGGCGCCGCTCCAGGAGGTGGCCGATGCCGAGGATGCCGGAGATGCGCTTGACGCGCTCCTCCACCTCGGCCCGGCCGAGACCGCGCGCCTTCAGGGGAAACGCAAGGTTCTCACCGACGGAAAGGTGCGAATAGAGCGCGTAGTTCTCGAAGGCCATGGCCGCGTCGCGCTTTTCCGGCGGCACGCCGAGGATCGAGACGCCATTGCGGAGCACCTCGCCGCTGGTCGGCTTGGTAATGCCGGCGAGGATGTTGAGCAAGGTACTCTTGCCGGCGCCGGCCGGGCCGTAGATGACGAGGAATTCCCGGTCGCGCACGGCAAGGTCGATCTTGCGCAGGGCGACCTTGGCAAGGCCATAGCGCTTGTGGACGGATTTCAGTTCGTACATCAGACGTCCTCCTGCATGAGGGCGGCGACCTCGGCTTCGGCCGCAAGGCGCTCGGCGATGAAACGGCCGCGGGCGCGGACCACGAAGGCCACCGACACCGCGAGCGCGACGATGTTCATGAGGATCACCGACATGGACTGGCTGGAGAAATGGGGCTCGATCAGCCCGAGCCAGACGAAGACGATGCCGACATAGATGAGGATGACGCGGAAGCCGGTATCCCAGCCTTGACTGAAGCTCATGATCCTATCCTCTCACGGCGCCGAAGGTGAGGCCGCGCACCATGTAGCGCTGCATGGCCAGAACGAAGATCAGCATGGGCAGGACGCTGATGGTGGCGGCAGCCGCGACAGGCCCCCAGAGGATGCCCTGCAGGGTGAAGAAGGACTCGACGCCGACCGTGACGGTGCTCGCAGCCTTGCGGGTCAGGATGTAGGCGAAGAGGAACTCGTTCCAGCTGAAGATGAGCGTGAAGACGCCGGTGACTGCAATGCCGGGCGCCGCCAGCGGGCAGACGACCTTGGCGAGCACCTTGAGGCGGGTGAGACCGTCGAGGCGGGCGGAATGCTCCAGCTCGCGCGGGATATCCTGGAAGAAGGACACCAGCAGCCAGATGGCGAAGGGCAGGTTGAACACCGTGTAGGAGATGATCAGCGCGCCCGGCTGGTCGAGGCCGATGCCGAGGAAGCTGCCGATACCGGTCTTGCCCACCTCGCGGAAGATCAGGAAGTAGGGCAGGATCACCGCGATCGCCGGGAACATCTTGGTCGACAGGATGAAGAACAGCAGATGCCCGTCGCCGACATTGTAGCGGGCGAAGCTGTAGGCCGCGAGCGAGCCGGTGATGACGACGATGATCGTCGAGGTGACGGAGATGAACAGCGTGTTCTTGATGTAGAACAGGAAGTTCTTGTCGTAGATCGCGTGGACGTAGTTATCCAGCGTCGGGGTGAACAGGAAGCGCGGCGGCGAGACCATGACGGCATCGGCCGGCTTGAACGACGTCAGGATCATCCAGGCGATGGGGAAGACGATGAAGCCGAGCACCAGCACGATCAGGCCGTAGCGCAGGACTTCCTTGGGGAAACTCGATTCACGTTGCAGCATGGTTGCCTCCTCAGCCTTCCGATGCGCGGGATGAGAATTGGGTGAGCAGCGGGCGGAGCGCGAAGAGGCTCGCGACCAGCATGGCGTAGAGGAAGAAGATCGCCATGGTGGAGGCGTAGTCCATCCGGAAGAGCTTGAGGCCCGTGCGGTAGAGATAAAAGGTCATTGTCTCCGTCACCGTACCCGGCCCGCCGCGCGTCAGCACGGCGACCGCGTCGTAGAGGCGCACGCTGTCGATGGTGCGCAGCACGAGGACGAGGAACAGCACCGGCTTCAGCATGGGGAAGGTCAGGGTGCGCAGCACGCGGAAGGTGCTGGCGCCGTCGAGTTCGGCCGCCTCGAAGGGTTCCTTCGGCAGGGCCTGCAGACCGGCGAGCGCGATCAGCGCGACGAAGGGCGTCCACTGCCAGACGTCGAACAGGATGACCGACCAGAGGGCGATGGTGTAGTCGCCGAGCCAGTTGGGCTCCGGCAGGCCGATGAGGCCGAGGAAGTAATTGATGAGGCCGAACTGGGTATCGTAGAGATAGCGCCAGAACAGGCCCGTCACCGCCGCCGAGGTCGCGAGCGGCAGGATCATCAGGCTGCGGATGATGCCCTTGCCGACCGTCGCGCCGTGGATCAGGAAGGCGATGGCGATGCCGAGCACCATTTCGAGGGTGACGGCGGTCAGCGTGAACTTGAGCGTGACCCAGACGGAACTCCAGAAGGCGCTGTCGTGCAGCACCGTGCGGTAGTTGTCGAGGCCGACGAAGTCCCCGATCCGGCCGCGTGTCAGGTCGGCGAAGCGGAAGGACACGTCCAGCGCATAGGCGAGCGGCAGAAGCGCGAAGACGAGGATGACCAGCATCGCAGGCACGACGAGAAGGAGCGAGAACCAGCGATCGGACATGGCCGACGGGCTGACCCCTCCTCTTTCCTGCGACGCCGGCACGGATAGCGACTGCGACATCAGTTTCCTCCAGAAGATTTCTTGCGCGGGTCAAAGGCCCGCGTCTTTCGTTCGATCCGCACGGCGGGCGGGAAACCCGCCGTGCAGGCCTTGAGGCGATGCGCCGGTCACTTGCCGATGGGGCACGCGCCGCCGCAGATCTTCTCGACTTCGGCGGCAAGCTGCTCGGCAGCCTGGCGCGCCGAAATCTGGCCTGCGGCGGCCGATTGCAGCGGGATCTGCATCGTGTTGTAGATCTTCGCGCCGAAGGGCGTGTCGAAGAGGTTCGAGCGGAAGCCCTTCATGGAATCGAAGATCTTCAGCAGCGTCGAGAAGTGGCCGGTCTTCGTGCGGCTTTCCGGCGCGGCGAACGACGGGTCGGACAGGACGCTCATCAGCGTCGAGGTGCCGCCGGCCTTGGCGAACTCCATCTGCGCATCGTGCCCGCCGACATAGGCGACGAAGTCCATCGCCTCCTTCGGATGGGCGGAGGATGCCGAGACCGCCAGCAGGAAGCCGCCGATATAGGCCTTCTTCTCCGGTGCCTCGGCAACGCCCATCTTGGCGCCCGGCACGGAGGTCTCGGTCGTCACGGCATTCGGCCACTGGTCGAGGAAGAAGGAATAGGTCTGGGCGATCTGCCCGTCCTTCATCTGGTTCATCACACCGTCATAGGTGACGGTGAGCGCGGCCGGCGGGGCATATTTCATGAGCGCGAGATAGTCGTTCATCGCCTTCTCGACGGCATCGACCGGCACCTTGCCCTCGTCCGTCAGCCAGTCGGCGCCCTGTGACCAGAGCACGCCGGACATCTCGTCCTGGATTTCCGGGAAGGGACCGGCCATCAGGCCGACGCCGTAGAAGTCCTTGGCGAGCTTTTCGCCCTTGAGGTTCTCGCCAGCCTTGCGGGTGAAGAACTCGGCGATGTCGCGGTGCTGTGCCCAGGTCTCCGGCACGGCGAGATCGTAGTTGAAGCGCTTCTTGAAGGCTTCCTTCTCCGTCGGGTCGTCGAAGAGGTCCTGGCGATAGATGTAGCCGGCCGTATAGGTGTAGTAAGGCAGGCCCCAGACGTCGCCCTTGTACTGGGTCGTGAGGGCAGCGAGCGTCGGCGCCACGTCGTCGAGCTGCGCCTTCTTGTCGGCGAAATATTCGGTCATCGGCAGAATGAAGCCGTTTTCCGCGAATTCCGCCTTTTCCGAGGTTTCGAGCGTCACGACGTCATAGGCGCCGGTCTGGCCGACCATCTCGATGACCTGCTTGTTGTAGAGCTGCGAATTGTCGATGTTGATGACATTGACCTTGACGCAATGACCCTTCTCGAAGCCGGCAACGAGGTTGGCCATCGCGTCGGTATAGAAGCCGGCGATGGTCGACCAGGTGATCGGCACACGGTCGGCATCGGCGCATTCCTGCGCCATGGCGGCGGGGGCCGCCGAGGCCATCAGTGCCGCGGTCACAAGACCCGTTTTCAGCATGGATTTCATGTCATTCCCTCCCAGTTGACGGCCGGCGGCTCCCTGCCCCGGCGCGTGTTGCGCTATGCGACTAAATTCTCCTCGGAGTTTCCGGCCGGTGCGGCCGGGTCCCGCGGCAGACCAAGGAAGGCCGCGGTATCGGGATCGATCGGGATGCCCGCCTTTTCGCGCTCGGCCTCGACGCGCCATTCGCGGTCGCCCGGCGCCAGCACCTCGGCGCCCTCCTGCGCCGGTGCGGCCCTGAGAGCGGCGAGATAGGCGGCCATGCCGGCGGCGAAGACGTCGCGGCCGCCGAAGCGGTCCGGATCGACAGCAAGAAGGAAGTGGCCCATCCGGCGCGGCGTCGAATAATCGTCGCCACCGACCATCGGGATGAAGGCGTGGTCGAGGGTCGTGCCTTGCAGGATCGCCGAAAACAGCGTCGCCACCCCGGCAAGCGCCGCGCCCTTGAAGGAGAAATCGACCCCGCCGAGCGGCAGGAGCGTGCGCCCCTCCGACGGCTCCGTCGTCGGCCGGCCCGCCTCGTCCACCGCCACCCCTTGCGGCAGCGATACGCCGAGCGACTTGAAGAGCAGCAGGCGGTTCAGCGGAATGGAGGATGTCGCCATGTCGAGCAGCCAGGGCCGAGCCCCGCCGCTCGGCGCGGCGAAGGCTAGCGGATTGGTGCCGTGAAAGGCCTCGCGCCCCTGGAACGGCGCGACGACCTTGTCGGAATTGGTGGTGGCGAAGCCGATCATGCCCGCCTCGGCGGCGACGCGTGCATAGGCCCCGGCCGCGCCGAAATGCGAGGAGCGGACGACGCCGACGGCCCCGATGCCGCTTTCGCGGGCAAGCTCGATTGCCGTGTCCATCGCCACATAGGCCGCGTGGTGGCCGAGCGCATCGTCGCCATCCACCACCGCCGTCGCCGCCGCCGTGCGGCGCACCGCGATGTCCGGCGTGCCGTTGACCCGGCCGCCGCGCAGCACCTTGTCATAGTGAACCACCAGCCGCGCCCCGTGGCTGTCCACCCCGATGCGCGAGGCATGCATCATCGCCCGCACTGCCGCGCCGGCGGAAGCTGCACAGGCACCTGCAGCGCGCAACGCGTTTTCGAGTAGCGCTTCGAGCAAATCAGGGGCAACAAGAGTGGGAGCAGACATACCGGGCCAACCTTAGGAGATTGCAGGCAACGGGAATTGGCGTATCATATCTAATATCTCAGTGTAAAGAACAGAGGCTTCGGCTTGCCTGCGCCGCAGCCGCATGGGAGAGAGATTTCATGAGCACACTCGACCGCGGCCCCTCGCTGACCGACCAGGCCGCGCAGGAAATCCGCAACCGCATCGTCCGCGGGCAGTTCCAGCTCGGCGAGCCGCTGTCCGAGATCGCGCTCGCCAACGAGCTCGGCGTCTCCAAGACGCCCGTGCGCGAAGCCCTCATGGTGCTCAAGCGCCAGGGGCTGATCGAGGTCCACCCGCAGCGCGGCTCCTTCGTCTTCGATATGGATGCCAGCCAGGTCCGCAAGCTTTCCGAGCTGCGCGAGGTGCTGGAGCTTGCCGCTGTCCGCATGGCGCTCGCCACCGACCGCAAGGCCCTCGCCCGGCAATGGGCGGATATCGTCAGGAAGATGCGCAAGGCCCTCGATGCCGACGATACGGAGCTTTACCGCACCCTCGACGGCGGCTTCCACCGGGCGCTCTTCGAGCTTGCCGACAATGCCTACCTGCTCGAGGCCTACGAGATGATCGCCTTCCGCGTCCAGGCGCTGCGCAACCGGCTCTCGCTCGCCCCCTCGCTCAACGTCACCTCGTTCGAGGAGCATGTGCGCCTTGCCGAGCTGGTGGCCGGCGGGGAGGACGCCGCCGCGATCGAACTGATGGGCCGGCATATCGCCGCCACGCGGGAACATTATCTTGCGGCCATCAAGGCGCGGGGAGAGGAAGCGCCGGCCACGGCGCTCAAGGGACGGCGCCGCACGATCCGTCGCTGACCTTCCGTTCATCGCGCAGTCCAGCCGAAACCGGCAGTGACGCAAAGCGCCCATGCGGCATCCCTCCCGTAGTTAAACTACACTTTGTCAGACTATTGCGCATATGTCAGCCTCAACTTCGCTGGATATGCGCCAGATTCCATCCCTGAGACGTAGATTTTCCGATTGACACTCGATTGTCAAGGTAGCTAAACTACATTTTTAGAAGCGCTGGGAAGGGCGCTGCCGGGAGGAACCATGTACGCTGAGCTTTTCAGACTGGATGGCCGCGCCGCTCTTGTGACCGGCGGCAGCCGTGGCATCGGGCTTGCCTGCGCCGAGGCCTTGGGAGAGGCCGGCGCGCGCGTGGCGATCTCCGCACGCTCCCGCGAAGAGGGTGCGAAAGCCGTCGACTATCTCAAGCAAAAGGGCATCGAGGCGATCTACCTGCCCGCCGACGTTTCCAGCGAAAGCGCGGCGCAGGATGCCGTGCGGCAGGGGGCGGAGGCGCTCGGCGGGCTCGACATCCTCGTCAACAATGCCGGCATCGCGCGCCATTGCGACAGCCTGAAGCTGACGCCGGAAACCTGGAACGAAGTGATCGACACCAACCTGACCGGCCTGTTCTGGTGCTGCCGCGCGGCCATCGAGATGATGGTCGCCAAAGGAAGTGGCTCGATCGTCAATATCGGCTCGATCTCCGGCTATATCAGCAACCTGCCGCAGAACCAGGTCGCCTACAATGCCAGCAAGGCGGGCGTGCACATGCTCACCAAGTCGCTCGCCGGCGAGTTCGCGGCGAGCAACATCCGCATCAACGCCGTCGCCCCCGGCTATATCGAGACGGCGATGACGCAGGGCGGGCTGGACGATCCCGAATGGTCGAAGATCTGGCTCGGCATGACGCCGATGGCCCGCGCCGGCAAGGCGAGCGAGGTCGCCGCCGCCGTGCTCTTCCTCGCCTCGGACGCCGCCAGCTACGTCACCGGCTCCGTGCTGACCATCGACGGCGGCTACACCATTCACTGACCTGAACATTCGACAGATACGGGAGCATCGCATGGCAAGGGCATTCGGCGGACCGAACAAATACATCCAGCGCGCGGGCGAGATCGACAGGCTGGCGGCCTATCTGGCGCCCCTCGGCAAGCGCGCCCTCGTGCTGATCGACCGCGTGCTGTTCGATGCGCTCAGCGAACGCATCGCGAAAAGCTGCGGCGAGACCCTCGACATCCGCTTCGAGCGGTTCGGCGGCGAGTGCTGCACCGCGGAAATCGAGCGCGTGCGCAAGATCGCCGTCGAACACCGCGCCGACATCCTCGTCGGCGTCGGCGGCGGCAAGACGGCCGATACCGCCAAGATCGTCGCCATCGACACGGGTGCACGCATCGTCATCGCCCCGACCATCGCCTCGACCGACGCGCCCTGCAGCGCCATCGCCGTGCGCTACACGGAGCATGGCGTCTACGAGGAATCGCTCCGCCTGCCGCGCAACCCGGATGCCGTGATCGTCGATTCCGCGCTGGTGGCGGCCGCCCCCGCGCGCTTCCTCGTCGCCGGCATCGGCGATGCGCTCTCGACCTGGTTCGAGGCGCGCTCCAACATCGAATCGCGCACCGACAACTATGTCGCCGGCGGCTTCCCCGCCACCGAGGCCGGCATGGCGATCGCCATGCACTGCCAGGACGTCTTGATGCGCGACGCCGTCAAGGCCAAGGTCGCCGTCGAGGCGGGCCTCCTCACCCAGGCGGTGGAGAACATCATCGAGGCGAACACGCTGCTGTCCGGCCTCGGCTTCGAGAATTGCGGCTGCTCGGCCGCCCACGGCATCCATGACGGCCTGACGGTGCTGGAGGAGGTACACGGCCTCTTCCACGGCGAGAAGGTGGCCTTCGGCACGCTCTGCCTCCTCATGCTGGAAAATCGTGAGAGCGAGGAAATCGAGGAGATGATCCGCTTCTGCCGCAGCGTCGGCCTGCCGACGAAGCTTGCCGACCTCGGCATCGTCGAGGACGTGCCGGCCAAGATCGGCCGCGTGGCGGAAGCCGCCTGCCGGCCCGGCAACATCATCTATGCGACGCCGGTCCCGATCACCGTTGCGGCCGTGCGCGATGCGATCCTGGCGCTCGACGCCTTCTCGCGCAGCATCGATTGATCGGAGACGGACGATGACCGAGAAGAAGCCGCTCGTCATGATCACCGGCGCCAGCGCCGGCATCGGACAGGAAACCGCCCGCGTCTTTTCCGCCGCGGGCTACCCGCTGCTGCTGATCGCCCGCCGCCCCGACCTCATCGAGGCGATGGGCCTGCCGGACACGCTGGCCGTCGCAACCGACGTGCGCGACTACAATGCGCTCGCCGACGCCATCCGGCAGGGCGAGGAGAGGTTCGGGCCCGTCGATTGCCTGATCAACAATGCCGGCATCTCGCGCCTCGCGCGGCTCGACGAGCAGGACCCGGCACAGTGGCGCGACCTCGTCGACATCAACTGCCTCGGCGTCCTCAACGGCATGCATGCCGTCGCGCCCGGCATGAAGGAGCGCCGGCACGGCACCATCATCAACGTCTCCTCCATCGCCGGCCGCAAGGTCTATCCGCACCACGACGTCTATGGCGGCACCAAGCATTTCGTGCATGCCGTCAGCGAGGGCATGCGGCAGACCATGTCGGCCTACCGGGTGCGCGTCATGGTCATCTCGCCGGGCGTCGCCAAGTCCGAGATCGACAAGACGATCACCCACCAGAACGCCTACGAATTCTGGGACGGCGGCCGCAAGGCGCTGGACGGCGGGCTCGACGCCAACGACATCGCGCGCACCATGCTCTTCGCCTACGAGCTGCCGCAGACCGTCAACCTCCAGGAAATGACGATCACCCATACAGGCCAGGAATTCTGACATGACGGATATCCCCTCCTTCGACGACCTGCTCGATTTTTCCGGCAAGACCGTCGTCGTCACGGGCGCGGCCACCGGCATCGGCCGCGCCATCGCCGAAGCCTTCGCGGCGAAGAAGGCACGCGTGGCACTGCTCGACCGGGACCCGGCCGTCTCCGGCGTCGCCGCCGCGCTCGGCGCGGGCCATATCGGCCATGTGGTCGATGTCACCGACGAGGCGGGCGTCGAACGCGCTGTCGCGGCCGTGACCGAGGCTTTCGGACCGATCGACATCCTCGTCAACAATGCCGGCATCGGGCCGCTCGCCCCGGCCGAGAGCTACCCGACGGCCGAATGGGACCGCACGCTCGCCATCAACCTAAAGGGCGCGTTCCTGATGGCCCGCGCCGTCGCGCCCGCCATGCTGGAGCGCAAGGCCGGCCGCATCGTCAACATGGCCTCGCAGGCCGCCATCATCGGCATCGAGGGCCATGTCGCCTATTGCGCCAGCAAGGCGGGCATCGTCGGCATGACCAATTGCATGGCGCTGGAATGGGGCCCGCGCGGCGTCACCGTCAACGCGCTTTCGCCGACCGTGGTGGAGACCGAGCTCGGCCTCACCGGCTGGGCCGGCGAGAAGGGCGAGCGCGCCCGTGCCGCCATCCCGACACGCCGCTTCGCCAAGCCGTGGGAGATCGCCGCCTCGGTGCTCTACCTCGCCAGCGGCGCGGCCGCGATGGTCAACGGCGCCAACCTGATGATCGACGGCGGTTACACCATCGCCTGATGCCCAAGAACCAGAAAGACGAGGAACTCCTTTGACACAGCTATTCGAGCCCGTCGGTTGCGCGGTCGACCTTGAAACGGGCGCCATGAGCAATGCGACCGGGGCCTACCAGAAACGCTTCCGCGACCTTGCCGGCCTCTATGCGGACGAGGCCGCCTTTGCCGCCATGCAGGGCGAATGGGACGACAGGATCGTCTACGAGGTCTCGGAATTCCGCCCCAACGAGCGGTCCGGCGACCTGATCTTCGGCGTCACGCGCATGCTGCCGGGCAAGGTGGGCACGGAATATTTCGTCACCCGCGGCCATATCCACAGGCAGTCCGACCGGCCGGAAATCTATTACGGCCAGAAGGGCCGCGGCCTGATGCTGATGGAATCGCCCGACGGCGAGGTCCGCATCGTCGAGATCGATGCGCAGACGGTCTGCTACGTGCCGCCCTACTGGATCCACCGCTCCGTCAATGTCGGCGACGACGAGCTGGTGATGCTCTTCTGCTACCCGGCCGATTCCGGCCAGGACTACGACTGCATCGCCAGGGCCGGCGGCATGCGCGCGCGCATCGTCGACGACGGCAAGGGCGGCTGGAAACAGATCGACAACCCGAACTGGCGCATGCGCGACGCCGCGACCATCGCCGCCCTCTACGGACAGGAAAAGAAGGAAGAAACCGCATGACCGCCCCGTTCGAACAGGCAGCAAGCCTCGGCGTCGTTCCCGTCATCGCCATCGAGCGCGCCTCCGACGCCGTAGCGCTGGCCGACGCGCTCCTCGAAGGCGGCCTGCCGCTCGCCGAAATCACCTTCCGCACCGAGGCCGCCGCCGAGGTCATCGCCATCATGGCCGACAAGCGGCCGGAGCTGCTGGTCGGCGCCGGCACGATCCTGACGCCGGAAGCGCTGGACGCGGCCATCGCCGCCGGCGCGCGCTTCGGCCTCGCCCCCGGCTTCGACGGCGAGATCGTCGCCGCCGCCAAGGCAAAGGACTTCCCCTTCGCGCCCGGCATCATGACCCCCTCCGACCTGACGGCCGTCGCCCGCAACGGCCTGACGCTCGCCAAGTTCTTCCCCGCCAGGGCGGCGGGCGGGCCGGCCATGCTGGAGGCGATCAGCGCGCCCTTCGCCCATCTCGGCACGCGCTTCGTGCCGACCGGCGGCGTCAGCCTCGACAACATGCACGAATGGCTGAAGCTCGGCGCGGTCGCCGCCGTCGGAGGCACATGGATCGCCACCAAGGCCGATATAAGCGAAGGCCGCTGGTCCGACATCGCGGCGAAGGCCCGCGCGGCGGTCGCCAAGGCAAGGGAAATCCGCGAGGCGGGCAAATGAGCCGCTACCAGCCCGCGACCCAGCCGACCTTCTACTTCATCGGCGTCACCACGGCGAAGAGCTCGATCATGCGGGTCTTCCCCGCCTGGGCGCGCCATCTCGGCCTGGAGGACGCGGTGCTGAAGGGCATCGACTTTCCGCTGCATGCCGAGCCTTCGGCCTACCGCGAGGCCGTCGCCTTCATCAAGAACGACCCGCTCTCGCTCGGCGCGCTGGTCACAACCCACAAGATCGACCTCTTCAACGCCGCGCGCGACATGTTCGACGTGATCGATCCGCACGCGCTGCTGATGCACGAGACGAGCTGCCTTTCCAAGCGCGACGGCAAGCTCATCTGCCATGCCAAGGACCCGATCTCCTCGGGCCTCGCCATCGACGGCTTCGTGCCGGAAGGCCATTTTGCGAAGACCGGCGCGGAGGTCCTCTCCATGGGCGCGGGCGGCTCGACCATCGCGATCACCTGGCACCTCATGCAGGAAAAGCGCGGGGCCGACGTGCCCTCGCGCATCGTCGTCACCAACCGCTCGCAGCCGCGCCTCGACGAGTTGAAACGCATCCACACGGCCATGGCCCCGCGCGTGAAGATCGACTACGTCCTCGCCGACCGGCCGGAGCTGAACGACGCGGCCATGGCCGCGCTGAAGCCCGGCTCGCTGGTGATCAACGCGACCGGCCTCGGCAAGGACGCGCCCGGCTCGCCGATCACCGATGCCGGCCTCTTCCCCGAGCGGGCCATCGCGTGGGACCTCAACTATCGCGGCGACCTCGTCTTCCTCGACCAGGCGCGGCGGCAGGAGGCGGCGCGCGGGCTTCAGGTGGAAGACGGCTGGACCTATTTCCTGCATGGCTGGACGCAGGTGATCGCCGAAGTGTTCGATATCGAAATCCCGACCTCGGGACCGTCCTTCGACGAGATCTCGCGCATCGCCATCGAAGCGGCGAAGGGGTGATGCCGTGAGCCGTATCCTCGTCACCCCCCGCTCGCTCTCACTCGATCCGCCGCCGGAACTCGAACCGCTGCGCCAAGCCGGCTTCGACCTCGTCTTCCCGACGCCCGGCCGCATGCCGGACGAAGCGGAACTGCTCGACCTCGTGCCGGGCTGCGTCGGCTGGCTGGCCGGCGTCGAGCCCGTCTCCGACAGGGTGATCGACGCCGCCGAGAGCCTGCGCGCCATCAGCCGCAACGGCACCGGCATCGACAACCTGCCGCTGCCGCTGCTCAAGGGCAAGGGCATCCGCGTGCTGAAAGCCGAGGGCGCCAACGCCGTCGGCGTCGCGGAACTGGCGATGGGCCTCATCCTCGCCTCGCTGCGCCATATCCCGACCGAGACGGCCGGCATCCGCGCCGGCGGCTGGCCGCGCTCGCGCGGCAAGGAGATCGCCGAGCGCACCGTCGGCGTCGTCGGCTGCGGCGCGATCGGCAAGCGGGTCGCCCGCGCCGTCTCGGCGATGCGCGCCAATGTTGTCGCCCACGATCCCTTCCGGCCCAATGTCGAGGTCTACGGCCCGTTCAAATGGGCGAGCCTCGACGAACTCTTCGCGGAAGCCGACATCGTCACGCTCCATTGCCCGGCGCCTGCCGACGGCAAGCCGATCGTCGACGCGGCCCGCCTCGCGAAGATGGCGCCGCACGCCATCCTGGTGAACACCGCCCGCGCCACGCTGGTCGACGAAGAGGCCGTGCGCGCCGCACTCGACGAGGGCCGGTTGCAGACCTACGCCACCGACGTCTTCGTGGACGAGCCGCCGGCACCGGGATCGCTGGCAAGCCACCCGCGCGTCATCGCCACCAGCCATATCGGCGGGCTAACCGACGAGAGCGTCAGCAAGGCGACGTCCATCGCGGTGGAGAACCTGCTCTCGGCCCTGACGGAGGAGGAGCACCCATGACCTCCTTCTCGCCCGTGCCCTTTTCGGGATCGCTCGCCACAAGGCTCGCCGCAGCGGCGGGCGAGGGCGTGCGGCTCTACTGGCTCGGGCAGGCCGGCTTCGTCGTTGAGGCCGGCGGACGCCGGATAGTCATCGACCCCTATCTCTCCGACAGCCTGGCCGAGAAATACCGCTGCAAGCGGTACGAGCACGAACGCATGATGCCGGCCCCGGCAACGCCGACCGAACTCGGCCCCGTCGATCTCGTTCTGGTGACACACCAGCACACGGATCACATGGACCCGCAGACGCTGAGGCCGCTGGCCGCCGCCAACCCGGACTGCCGCTTCGTGGTGCCCCGCGCCGCGCTGGCGGCGGCGGAAGAGCGTATCGGCGTTTCGCCGGACCGGCTGATCGCGGTCGATGCCGGCGAGACGGTGACGCCGCTTGCCGGCATTTCGATCACCGCCGTCCGCGCCGCCCACGAGACGCTGGAGCGCTCGCCGGAGGGCTGGCACCGCTTCCTCGGCTATGTGGTGGCGGCGGACGGCGTCTCGCTCTACCATTCCGGCGACACGATCCCCTTCGAGGGACTGGCGGAAGAGGTCGCGCTCCATCGGGTGGACCTCGCGCTCCTGCCCGTCAACGGCCGTCGCGCCGAACTGACGGAGGCCGGCATCGCCGGCAACCTGACCCTGGACGAAGCCTGCCTTCTGGCGGAACGGATCGGCGCGGCCGACCTCGTCGCCCACCATTACGGCCTCTTCGCCTTCAATACCGCGGACCCCGCCGTCATCGACGCCAAATCGGCGGCCGGCGATTGCGGGGTGCGGCTCCATCGGGCAAAGCTGTCGGTTGAATACCGACTGTCTCAATAAACCCGGGGGTCCCCATGTCAACCAGCGCAGCACAGTTCAAGCCGATCGGCGGCAACAACAACATCCTCGAAGTCATCCGCCTGAAGCGCGCGGACCTGCGCAAGTCCGACCGCAAGGTGGCCGAACTCGTGCTCGCCGACCCCAAGCGCGTCGTCAACGCGACCATAGCCGAGGCGGCCGAATGGGCCGAGGTGAGCCAGCCGACGGTGATCCGCTTCTGCGCCTCCATCGGCTGCCAGGGCTACCAGGATTTCAAGCTGCGCCTCGCCCAGAGCCTCGCGCTCGGCCTGTCGGCCACCCACTCGGTCATCGACGGCAACGACAGCCCGGCCCGGGTCTCGGAAAAGATCTTCGACTACACGATCACCAGCCTCGACTGGGTGCGCAACCATCTCGATCCGGTGGCCGTCGGCCGGGCGGTCGATGCGCTGGCCAGGGCGAACCGCATCGAATTCTTCGGCTTCGGCGCATCAGGTATCGTGGCGCGCGACGCGCAGCAGAAGTTCCCACTCTTCGGTGTGCCCTGCGGGGCCGAGACCGACGCCCACCAGCAGATCATGGTCGTCTCCAGCCTGAAGCCGGGCGACGTCGTCGTCGTCATCTCCAACACGGGCGCGACGCTGGCGATCATCGAGACGGCACGGCGGGCCCGCGAGAGCGGCTGCCAGGTCATCGGCATCGTCGGCTCGGACGGGCCACTCGTCGAGTTCTGCGACATCGTGCTGATGGTCGAGACGCTGGAGAACACCAATATCTACACGCCCACCATCTCCCGCATCGCCGCGCTCACCGTCGTCGACATCCTGTCGACCAGCGTGGCGCTGCGCCGCGGCGACGAGCATGTGGAAATCTTCACGCGCATGAAGCGCAACCTCCGCTACCTACGAATGAGCAACGAGACCTAGAGATGAACGACACCCGCCACCGCTCCCCGCCGGCCTTTCTCGCCCCCCGCGATCTCGCCGCCCTGATCGACATCAGCGCCGTCCAGGCCTTCCATACGGAAGCGGATGTGCGGGAGCTGGCGGGAATAGCGGTCGCGGAAGGCTTCATCGCCGCCCATGCCCTGCCGAACTTCGTGCCGCTGCTGCGCAGCCTCGTGCCGATGGGCGGCGTGACGCTGGTCGGCGGCCCGGTCGGCTTTCCCTCCGGCGGGCACACGACGCGCACCAAGGTGGCGGAAGCCACGGAGCTGGCGGAGAACGGCGCGCAGGAACTCGACATGATGATGAATGTCGGCCGCCTCAAATCCGGCGACCTCGACTATGTGCGCCGGGAGATCCGCGCCGTGGTGGAGGCCATTGCCCCCGTCCCCCTCAAGGTCATTCTCGAATTGGCCCATCTGACGGATGCGGAAATCCGCACCGCCTCCGCCCTCGTCGCCGAAAGCGGCGCGGCCTTCGTGAAAACCGGCACCGGCTGGACGCCGAGCGCCACCACGCTCGAGAAGCTGCAGATCATCGTCGAGACGGTGGAGGGCGCGGTCGAGGTGAAGGCCTCGGGCGGCATCCGCTCGCTGGACGCCATCGCCGACATGGTGCGGCTCGGCGTCACCCGCTTCGGCATCAACACGAAGGTCGCCGTCGACCTCGTGCACCAGTGCGCCGCCCTGCCCGGCGGCCGTCTCGAAATCACCGGCAAGGCGGACTGACATCATGACCGACACCGTTGCGGCTTTCGACCTCGGCACCGGGGGCGTCAAGGCGGCGATCTTCCGCCCCGACGGCGCCTGCCTTGCGGAAGAGGTCGTCTCCTACAGGACATTCTACCCCTCCTCGTCCTTCCACGAGCAGCGCCCGGCGGACTGGTGGGACGCGGTCTGCGCCAGCCTGAAGACGCTGGCGGCGAACCCGGCGGTCGATGCCGGCGCGATCCGCGCCATCGCCATTTCCGGCCACAGCCTCGGCTGCCTGCCGCTCGACGAGGATGGGAGCCTCCTGCAGGAATTCGTGCCGATCTGGTCCGACGGACGCGCCGTTGCGGAGGCGGACGACTTCTTCACCCGCGTCGATCCCGCGACCTGGTACAGGACGACTGGCAACGGCTTCCCGGCCCCGCTCTACACCGTCTTCAAGGCGATGTGGCTGCGCCGCAACGCGCCCGATATCTTCGCGCGGACGAAGACGATCATCGGCACGAAGGACTATATCAACCTCAGGCTCACCGGCCGCATCGCCACCGATCCCTCCTACGCTTCGGGCACCGGCGTCTACGACCTCAAGGCCGGCCGCTACGCGCCCGACCTCATCGCGGCGGCGGGCCTCGACCCAAGCCTCTTCGCCCCCATCGTCGCCTCCACCGAGGTCATCGGCGAGGTGCTGCCGGAAGTCGCCAACCGGCTCGGGCTTCCGCGAGGTGTGAAGGTCGTCGCCGGTGGCGTCGACAATAGCTGCATGGCGCTCGGCGGCCGCACCTTCCTCGACGGCGACGCCTATGCCTCCATGGGTTCGTCGAGCTGGATCACCGTCTCGTCCGCCGAGCCCCTGCTGGACGACCGGGTGCGCCCCTTCGTCTTCGCCCATGTCGCGACCGGCATGTTCATCTCCGCGACCTCGATCTTCTCCTCCGGCACCAGCGTCAACTGGGTCGCCGATACGCTGCTGCCGGACGTAAGACGCGAGGCGGAAGCCGCCGGCCGCAACGTGCATGACAACCTCTTCCAGCTCGCCGGGCAATCGCCCGCCGGCGCGCGCGGCCTGCTCTTCGTGCCAACCCTCGGCGGCGGCACCAGTTTCGAGGGCGGCCCGGCAGTGCGCGGCGGCTTTCTCGGCCTCGACCTCCAACACGGCCGCGCCGACATTTTTCGCGCGGCGCTGGAGGGTGTTGCGCTCGGCCTGCGGGTCGCGCTCGACGAATTGCGCCGCATGACAGCGCTCGGCCCGGAGATGATCATCGTCGGCGGCGGGGCGCGCAACGCGCTCTGGCGACAGATCTTCGCCGACATCTTCGACTGCGCCATCGTCAAGACGAAGATCGACCAGCAGGCCGCCGCCCTCGGCGCAGCGGCGCTCGCCTTCGTCGGCATGGGCCTGTGGCGGGATTTCGCCCCCATCCGCGACCTCCACGCCACCGAGAGCCGCAGCGAACCCTCGCCTGAGACCCGCAAGGTCTATGGCGCGGCGCTCGCCGCCTATCGCCGGGCGGCGGTGCAGCAGCAGGAATTGTCGGGCGCGCTCGCCGCCCTGCGGGAGGCCGCACCATGACCGAATTCTTCCTCGCCATCGATGTCGGCACCGGCAGCGTGCGCGCCGCGCTGATCGACACCAAGGGCCGGATCGTCGAGATCGCCGCGCGCGAGCACGACCAGATCGTGCCGCAGTTCGGCTGGGCGGAGCAGCGCCCGCTCGCCTGGTGGGACGGCGCCTGCGCCGCCGTGCGCAGCGTGCTCGACAAGGCGGAAGGCGCGCGCGAGCGCATCTCCATGGTCGCCATCTGCGGCCAGATGCACGGCCTCGTGCTGTTGGACGACGCCGGGAACCTCACCCGCGACACCGCCCCCCTCTGGAACGACAAGCGCACACTGAACCTCGTGCGCAAGTTCGAAGCGGAGAACGCGCCGGAAAGCTATCTCGCCGAGAGCGGCAACACGCCGACGCCCGCCTGGCCAGGCTTCAAGCTGCAATGGGTGCGCGACGCGGACCCTGAGGCCTACCGCCGCAGCGCCGTCGCCATCATGCCGAAGGATTACATCAATTTCCGGCTGACCGGCGAGATCGCCATGGACACCGGGGATGCCTCGTGCAGCTTCCTGATGAACCCGGCGACGCTTGCCTGGTCGCCCGTCATGATCGAGCGCATGGGCCTCGACGCGCGCCTGCTGCCGCCGATCCGCAACCCGCTCGACATCATCGGCCACGTCACCGAGGACGCCGCCCGCGCCACCGGGCTTTGCGCCGGCACGCCCGTCATGGTCGGCGGGGCGGATTATCCGATGGCGCTGCTCGGGTCCGGCGCCTGCCGGCCGGGCCTCGGCTCGGACAGCACCGGCACCGGCGCGATCGTCACCATGATCGCGGAAAAGCCGCTGCTCGACCCGGAAATCTCCAATGTCGCGACGATCGAGGGCAACTGGGCGCCCTTCGTGCTGCTGGAAACGGGCGGCGACGGCATGCGCTGGGCGCGCCGCGCCTTCCACGAGGGCAAGCTGAGCTATGGCGACATCGTCGAGCGCGCGGAAAAGGCCCCGCCCGGCTCCGACGCCCTCCTCTTCCTGCCGTTCCTCACCGGCGAGCGCCTCGGCCAGCACCGCAATTCGCGGGCGCAGTTCTTCGGCCTCGGCGCCGGCCATGGCGTGGCGCACCTGCACCGCGCCATCCTCGAAGGCATCGCCTTCGCCATGGCCCGGCATATCCGCATCATGGAGGCGAGCTCCGGCAAGCGTCTGGAACGCATGATCGCCGCCGGCGGCGGGGCGCGGACCAAACTGTGGCTGAAGATCAAGGCGAGCGTCTTCGACACGCCCGTGCTGGTGCCGCAGGAGCCGGAATGCGGCCTCGTCGGCTGCGCCGCCATGGCGGCGACCGCCACCGGCCGCTTCTCGCGCACGGAGGACGCGGCGGAAGCCTATGTCCGCTACGACGAGGAGATCGCGCCCGACCCAGCATGGGCCGAGATCTACAGCCATGTCCAGCCGGTCTTCGACCGGCTCTACCATCACAGCAAGGCGCTCTACGACGACATGGACGCGCTTGCCAGCCTGATCCGCGACCGGCAACCGGCCGCGCGCTAACCGTCAAAAACGAGGAGGATTTCATGAAAGAGATTATCGACACGTTCCGTTCCGACCTGTTCGCCGGCAAGGACATCCTTGTCACCGGCGGCTCGTCCGGCATCGGCCTTGCCATCGCGCAGGGCTTCGCCCGGCTCGCCGGCTCCGTCGTCGCGCTTGGCAGCTCCGAGGCCAAGCTGAAGGCCGCCGCCGCGAACCCGGAAAACAAGGGCATCCGCTTCGAGCGCGTCGACGTGCGCGACCCGGAGGCCATCAAGGCCTTCGCCGGGACTCTGAAGAAACTCGACGTGCTGATCAACGGCGCGGGCATCGCCCGGCCGGAGGCCGAATTCGAGGACGCCACTTACATAGAGGTGATGGACGTCAACCTGAACAGCCAGATGCGCTTTTCCATGGCCGTCCTGCCGCTGCTGAAGGCCTCGCGCGGCGTCATCATCAACACGGCCTCGATGCTGAGCTATGTCACCGACCCGCTCGTGCCGGCCTATGGCGCCAGCAAGACGGGCGTGCTCGGCCTCACCCGCCACCTCGCCCATGCCTTCGGCCCGGACGGCATCCGCGTCAACGCGATCTCCCCCGGCTACCACAAGACGGACATGACCAAGGGCCTGTGGACCGATCCGGTTCCGGCGGAGAAGATCGCCCAGCGCTCGGCGTTGAAGCGCTGGGGCACGGTGGACGACCTCGTCGGCACCGCCCTCTTCCTCGCCTCTCCCGCTGCCGTCTTCATCACCGGCGCGGACCTGCCGGTGGACGGCGGCTTCGTGAACGGCGGCTTCTGAGGCTTTCCAAAGAAGCACCCCCGGCCTTTCGGCCGGGGGCTACCTGTCGCTCCACCCACTACCGTCATCCTCGGCCTCGTGCCGAGGATCTGCCGGCGCGTCGAAAAATCGCAACGTTCGCAGATGCCCGGGACAGGCCCGAGCATGACGGAAGAGAGAGTTTTACACCTCGTCGGCAGTCGGGCCCCGGTCTTTCGACCGGGGTTTGTTTTCAGGATATCAGGCCGCGCGGCCGAGGGCGTCGGCGGCGAGGATCGCGGCCTCGATGTCCTCCGCGGTCACCGGCGCGCGGGTGGCGTGGGTGATGTTGCCCCTGACGGCGGCTTCCGCCACCTTGCGCACCTTGGCGGCGATATCGTCCTTGATGTTGAGCTCGGCAAGCGTCGTCGGCAGGCCGAGGGCGCGGCAGAAGCCCAGCGTCTCGTCGATCTCGGCCTGCGGGCGGTTTTCCAGCACGAGCAGGCAGAGCACGCCGAAGGCGACCTTCTCGCCGTGCAGCAGGCCGTGGATTTCCGGCAGCACGGTCAGCGCGTCGTGGATGCCGTGGGCGGCGGAGACGCCGCAATTCTCGAAGCCGAGGCCGGAAAGCAGCGTGTTGGCCTCGATGATATCCTCTACCGCCTGCGTGACGACGCCGGCCTCGGCCGCGAGCTTAGCCTTCACCGCCTGCTCCATGATCACCGCATGGCATTCGCGGGCGATGGCGACGGCGGCGCGGGTCGCGGGGAAGCCGCCGGAAATGTAGTTCATCGTGCCCGCCTCGATATTGGCGCGCGCCTCGTACCAGGTGGAGAGCGCATCGCCCATGCCGGCGACGAGGAAGCGCACCGGCGCGGCGACGATGACCTCGGGATCGACGAGGACGAGATCGGGATTGCGCGGCAGGTTGTGCGCCTGCTGCAACACGCCGGCATCGCTGTAGACGACCACGACGGCGCTGGTCGGCGCATCGGTGGAGGCGATGGTGGGCACGGCCAGCATGCGCGCATCGGTGCGGTGCGCCGCCATCTTGGCCGTATCCAGCGTCTTGCCGCCGCCGATGCCGACGACGACATCCGCACCGAATTCCGCTGCCGCTGCCGTCACCCGGTCGATCTCGCGGTCGGAGCATTCGCCGCCGAATTTCTCGAAGCGGCTTTCGGCCTTCACGCTCTCGCCGAGGCTGGCCGCATAGCGGTCATGCAGGAAGGCGTCGATGAGGAAGAGCGGCCTTTTGCCGAGCGAGGCCAGATGCTCGCCGAGGCGGGCGATCTCGCCGCGCCGCTGGATATAGCGGCCGGGGCTGCCGAAGGAACGGGACATGGTTTTCTTCTCCAGTATCAACGAATGGTGTTGCCGCAGACATAGCCGCCATCGACCGGCAGGTCAGCGCCGGTGACGAAGGAGGCGGCGGGGCTTGCGAGGAAGACGGCGGCGCCGACGAGATCGTCGACCGAGCCCCAGCGCTTCAGCGCCGAATGGTCGGCGATGAGGTCGTGGCTCTTCGGCTGGGTCCACAGGCCCTTGGTCATGTCGGTCTTGTGGTAGCCGGGCGAGATGGCGTTGACGCGCACGCCGTCCGGCCCATAGGCATGGGCGAGCGCGCGGGTGAGGCCGAGGATGCCGGTCTTGCTGGCGGTGTAGGCAGGCACCTCCGGCTCCACCAGATAGCTCAGCATCGAGGCGATGTTGACGATGGCGCCGCGCGTTTTCGCCAGCAGCGGGCGGAAGGCCGTGCTGAGGCGCATCACGCTGTTGAGGTTCACCTCGATGACGTCGAGGAACACCGCCTCCTGATGCTCCGCCTCACCCCGGCCGATGCCCTGCGCGTTGACGAGCACGTCGAGCCGGTCGAAGCCCTTGGCGAAGGCGCTGACGGCGGCGCTGTCGCGCACGTCGAGCACGGCGAAGCGCAGCCGTTCTCCGGCTTCGGCCTGACCGGCCTCGACCTTCGCCACATTGCTGCCCGTCGCCACCACGTCCGCGCCGAGCGCGGCGAAGCCTCTGGCGATGGCAAGGCCGATGCCGCTGGTGCCGCCCGAGACCAGCACGCGCTTGCCGGCGAAGAGGTCCGGCAGGTAGGTGGCGGCGATCCCGGATTTTTCCGTCTTGTCGTTCATGTCGGTTTCCTTGGGTTCAGCGGCGCGAGCGGGCAGTGACGAACTGGATCAGCATCGCCAGGATGATTATCAGCCCGAGATAGACGTTCTGGTGGTAGCCCGGCACGCCGGCAAGGTTCATGATATTGGTGATGATACCGAGGATCAGCGCGCCGAGCAGCGTGTTGAACATGCCGCCGCGCCCCCCCATCAGGCTCGCCCCGCCGATGACCACGGCGGCGATGACATCGAGTTCCGCCCCGACGCCGACCTGCGGCGTGCCGATGCCGGTGCGCCCGGCCGCGACGATGCCCGCGACGGCGGCGAGCGCCCCGCTGATGACATAGACCGACAGCACGTAGCGCTCGACCGGAACGCCCGAGAGCCGCACGGCCTCCTCGTTGGAGCCGATGGCGGTGACGAGACGGCCGAAGCTCGTATAGGTCAGCACCACGCCGCCGATGGCGTAGATGATCAGCATAAGGATCGCGGGCTGTGGAATGCCGAAGAGGAAGCCGCTGCCGAAATCGACCAGCGAGGCACCGGGCGGACCCATGGTGATCGGCCGGCCGGCGCTGATGATCAGCGAGAGGCCGCGGGCGATCGCCATCATGGCGAGCGAGATGACGAAGGACGGTAGGCGCATATAGGCGACGAAGAAGCCGGTGACGACGCCGCAGGCCGCGCCGGTGAGAATGACGAGCAGGATCGCCATCGGCACGCCGTATCCCTGCGCCGCGATGAGATGGGCGCAGAGCACGGAGCCAACGGCCGCGATGGAGCCGACCGACAGGTCGATGCCGCGCGTCAGCACGACGAAGAGCATGCCGACGGCCATGATGCCCGCGCCGGACGCGACCTGGCGCACGACGTTCATCAGGTTGCGCTCCGTCAGGAACGCATCGGACCAGAGCGCGGCGACGACGACCAGGACGATGAAGATACCGAGGGTGCCGTATTGGCGCACGGCCTCCAGCAGACGCGGGGTGAACGACGACGGCGCGGCGGCGCTTGCGGATTGCGTATTCATTGGCTTGCCTCATCCCTTGTCTCTGATCTGGCTCTGGCCGTCTGGGTCATCGCCAGCGTCAGCAATTGCTGCTCGGTGAACGCCGCCTCGGTGAGCTCCCCGACGATGGCGCCCTCCGCCATGACGAGAATGCGGTCGCAGATGCCGAACAGCTCCTGATGCTCGGACGAAATGACCAGAACCGCCTTCCCGGCCTTGGCCAGATCGTTGATCAAATTGTAGATTTCGCTCTTGGCCCCGACATCGACGCCGCGCGTCGGCTCGTCGAGGATGAGAAGGTCGCAATCCGCGTGGAACCACTTGGCGAGCGCCACCTTCTGCTGGTTGCCGCCCGAAAGGCTGGAGACCGGCGCGTCGACGCTGGAGGCCTTGAGGCGCATGTCCTTGCCGAGGGCCGCCGCGACCTTGCGCTCCTTGCCGACATCGAGGAAGCCGAAGCGGGTGACACTGCGGATCTTGGCGAGCGTGGTGTTGATGCGGATCGGCGCGTCGAGGATGACGCCCTGCTCCTTGCGGTCCTCGGGAACGAGGCCGATGCGGGCATGCACGGCCCGGCGCGGCGAGGAGAGATGCAGCGGCTTGCCCTTCAGCTCCACGGTGCCGGAATCCATGCGGTCCGCGCCGAAGACGAGGCGTGCGACCTCCGTGCGGCCCGAGCCGACCAGGCCGCCGAGCCCGACGACCTCGCCGGCGCGCACGGAAAAGCTGACATCGCGCACCTTGCGGCCGCGCGTGAGGTTGCGCGCATCGACCACCACCTCGCCCGGCGCGCGGCCGTCCTTCGGCGGGAAGAGCGCTGCCATCTGCCGCCCGACCATGCGGGCGATCACAGCATCCACGTCGGTCGCGGACGTCGCCAGCGTCTCGACGTGGGAGCCGTCCTTCATGACGGTGATGCGGTCGGAAAGGTCGAAGACCTCGTTCAGGCGATGCGAGATATAGACGACGCCCGTGCCGTTGGCGCGCAGTTCGCGGATGATGGCGAGCAGCCGCTCGGCGTCGCTGTTGGCGAGCACGGCGGTCGGCTCGTCGAAAACGATGATGCGCGCCTTGTTGGAAAGCGCCTTGGCGATCTCGACGACCTGCTGGTGGGCGACCGTCAGCCGCCCGGCCTGCACGGCGGGATCGATGGAGAAGCCGAGCCGGTCGAGGATTTCGCGCGCGGCCTTGCGCAGCGCGGCATGGTTGACGAAGCCCGGCAGGCGGCCGAGGAAGATGTTCTCGGCGACCGTCAGGTCCGGTGCGAGCGCCAGTTCCTGGTGGATCACCGAGATGCCGCGGCCGGTCGCATCGCGCGGGCCGGAAAGCTGCACGGGTTCGCCGTTGAGGCTGACGGTGCCCGAGGTCGGCGCGATCTCGCCGGCGAGCACCCGCATCAGCGTGGATTTGCCGGCGCCGTTCTCGCCGACCAGCGCATGCACCTCGCCGGCCCTGAGGTCGAAATCGACGCCCTTGAGGGCCTGCACCCCCGCGAAATTCTTCCGGATGCCGGATAGGCGGACAAGTTCGGTCATGGGATCCTCAAAGGATGCACCGGAGGCCCGGTGCATCCCTTTCTCTGTCGCTCAGAAAACGGACTCGGGGTTGTAGTACTTGTCCACATTGTCCTTGGAGATCACGTCGGCGGGCGTGAAATATTGCTTCGGGAAGTCCGCCGGCAGTTCGCCCTTGAACGCCTTGTAGGCGACGTCGAAGGCGGTGCGGCCGACGAGGTCCGGGTCGTTGAGGCCCGTCGCGCCGTAGCTGCCGTCCTTGATCATCGCCAGCGCCTCGCGCTGCCCGTCGGCGGCGGCGGCGAAGAGGATGTTGTCAAGGCCCGCGGCCTTGGCCGCCTGCACCGCGCCGAGCACCATGGAGTCGTTCTCGCCGACGACGAGGTTGGCATCCGGATGGGCCTGCAACAGGTCTTCCGCCGCCTTCAGGCCGCCGTCCGTCGCCCAGTCGCCCCAGCCCTGGCCGAGGATCTGGAGATTGACCGCACCCTCGTTGACGAGCTGCGCCTCGACGATGCCCTTGACGACGCCCATGCGGCGCTCGAGCCCGCCCGGATTGCCCTGGTTGCCGGAGATGAGGAGCATCTTGATCGGCGTGCCCTTCATCTTCTTGGCGATCCAGTCGCCGACGAGGCGGCCGTTCTCATCGCTGGAAGAGCGGACCAGCGAGATGAAATTGGCCTTTGCATTCAGGGTCGAGTCCATCGCCACGACCTTGACGCCGGCGGCCGTCGCCGCGTTGACGGCCGGAATGAGCGCTTCCTGGTCACGCGGGTTGATGATGAGGATGTTGATGCCCTTGGCCACCATATCCTCGACGTCGTTGATCTGCTTGGAGAAATCGCTCTGGCTGTCGGCCGTCGTGATTTCGCAGCCCGCGTCCTTGGCGGCCTTCTCGACCGCGGCGACCTGCGCGGCGAAATAGGGCGCGTTGAGCGAGGGCATGGTGAGGCCCACCTTGCAATCCTCGGCCATGGCGGCAGAGGTCAGGCAGAACAGGGCCGCCGACCCTGCCAGAAGCGTCTTGATGCTGGTCATGTTAACTCCTCCTAGTGATTGTTGCATGCTGACACGAGCGGCGTGGCATCCGGCACGGATGGCCTCACCAGAGCGTGTATCCTCCATCCACAAGCACGATCGATCCGGTCATCAGGCTCGCGGCCTGAGAGGACAGGAAGAGGATCACGCTTGCGACCTCGTGGTCCTTGCCCATGCGCGCCATCGGCGTGGAATCGATCCAGCGGTCGAGCATGGGCCGGTTGTTCTCGACGAGCGCGTTGAGCGGCGTTTCGATATAGGTGGGGGCCACCGCATTGACCCTGACGCCGCGCGTCGCCCATTCGGCGGCGAGCGACTTGGTCAGGTGGTGCACGGCGGCCTTCGAGGCGTTGTAATGCGCCTGCGGCTGCGGCCGGTTGACGATGAAGCCGGACATGGAGCCGACATTGACGATGGAGCCCCGGCCGGCCTTCAGCATGTGGCGGCCGAAGGCGCGAGCGCACCAGTAGGTGCCGTTGAGATTGACGTCGATGACCTTCAGCCAGCGCTCGTCTTCCATATCCTCGGCGGGGATGTCGCTGAGCGCGATACCGGCATTGTTGACGAGGATGGATGCGCCGCCCGTCGCCGCCAGCTCGTCGGCGATGGCGTGCATGCGCGCCGCATCGGTGACGTCGCCTTCATGCACCGAGACGTCGTAACCCTTGGCCTGCAGGATCGCGCGGGCCTCTTCCAGCAGCGCCGGATCGCGCTCGATGAGGGCAAGCCGCGCGCCGGCCTCGCCGAGCGCATCGGCGGTCGCAAGCCCGATGCCGCGCCCTCCGCCGGTGATGACCGCACGTTCCCCGTCGAGCCTGAAGCGTTCGAGATACACTGATATCCTCCATTCGTGTGTGGTGCCGGACCGCAAGGCGCACGGAAAAGACGGCGCGCACAGGCGCATCCCCGTTGCTGAACGATGGGTCCCGGATTTGCGGTGCGGGCGGCTACGCCGCCCGCCGTGCCCTACTCCCCGTAAGGCACCCAGATATTCTTGACCTGCGTGGCACGGCCCAGGAACTCCCGTCCCTCGCCCTGCCGCGCATCGTACCACTCGCGCTGCGCCGTCTCGGCCCAGACCTGCTTGAGATTGCCGGCCGAGGCCTTCTCGATGGCGCCGGCTGTCGCGGCATTACCGAAGTACCAGATGCCGTCCACCTCCTCGTGGCGCGCGAGTTCCAGCGCCAGCGCATGGCGGTCGCCCGTCACGATGTTGACGACGCCGCCCGGCACGTCCGAGGTCTCCAGCACCTGGTAGAAGTCCGTCGCGGCGAGCGCCTGGCTGGCCGAGGGGATGACGACGACCCGGTTGCCAAGCGCGATGGCCGGCGCGAAGGTGGAGACGAAGCCGAGGAGGCCCGGCTCCTCCGGGCAGACGATGCCCAGCGTGCCGACCGGCTCGTTCATTGCGAGCGCCACGCCGCGCATCGGCGGCTTGTGCACCGTGCCTTCGTATTTGTCGGCCCAGGCGCCATAGGCGAAGAGGCGCGAGACGCTGGCGGAGACCTCGCGGGCCGTGTCCTGCCGACGGCGGCCGGTCATGGCGGCAAGGCGTTCGGCGAATTCGCCGGCGCGGGCGTCGAGGTTTTCCGCGATGTAGTAGAGGATCTGCGCGCGGTTGTGCTCGCTCGCCGTGCCCCAGGACGCGGCCTTGCGCGCCGCTTCCACAGCGTTTCGGATGTCCTTGCGGTTGCCTTCGCCGACTTCCCCGACGAGCGCGCCGGAGGGCGAGACGACCGGGCGCGAATAGCCCCCGTCCGGCCGCGCCTGCTTGCCGCCCACATAGAATTTCGCCGTACGGTCGACGAAGGCGGTGGAGAGCACATCGCCGGTCGGCTGGGCGGCCGGCTTCTCGGCGATGGGCTTGGCTTTCGCCAGCCATTTCGGCCGGCTGTAGGCGGAAAGCCCCTCGCGGCCGCCCTCGCGGCCGAAGCCGGATTCCTTGTAGCCGCCGAAGCCGACGCCGGCATCGAACATGTTGGTGCCGTTGACCCAGACGACGCCGCATTTCAGCTTGGGCGCGATGTCGAGGGCGAGCGACAGGGTCTCGCTCCAGACGGAGGCGGCAAGGCCGTATTCGGTGTTGTTGGCCAGCTCCACCGCCTCGGCGGGCGTGCGGAACGTGGTGGCGACCACGACCGGGCCGAAGATCTCGACGCGCGAGACTGTGGCGGCCGGATGCACGCCCGTCAGCAGGGTCGGCGGGTAGAAGCAGCCCTTGCCCGGCACGCCGGCCTTCGGCTGATGCAGGCGCGCGCCTTCCTTGACGCCCGTTTCGACCAGCGAGCGGATGCGCTCCAGCTGCACCGGATGGACGATGGCACCGATGTCGACGACCTTGTCGAGCGGATCGCCGACGCGCAGCGTCTCCATGCGGGCCTTCAGCTTCGCGATGAAGCGGTCATGGACGCTTTCCTGCACGAGGAGCCGGGAACCGGCGCAGCAGACCTCGCCCTGGTTGAACCAGATGGCGTCGACCACGCCTTCCACGGCCGCGTCGAGATCGGCATCGTCGAAGACGATGAAGGGCGACTTGCCGCCGAGTTCCAGCGTCAGGCTCTTGCCGGTGCCGGCGGTCGCCTCGCGGATGCGGCGGCCGACTTCCGTCGAGCCGGTGAAGGCGATCTTGGCGATGCCGGGATGCTTGACGATCTCCTCGCCGGTCGCCCCGTCGCCGGTGACGATGTTGACGACGCCTTCCGGCAGGCCGGCCTTCTGGCACATCTCGGCAAAGAGCAGGGCCGTCAGCGAGGTATATTCGGCGGGCTTCAGCACGACCGTGTTGCCGAGCGCGATGGCCGGCGCGATCTTCCAGGCGAGCATCAGCAGCGGGAAGTTCCACGGGATGATCTGGCCGCAGACGCCGAGCGCCTCGCGGTCGGCAAGTTCGCCGTCCATGAGCTGCGCCCAGCCGGCATGGTGATAGAAATGGCGGGCGACGAGCGGGATGTCGATGTCGCGTGTCTCGCGGATCGGCTTGCCGTTGTCGAGCGTCTCCACCACCGAGAAGAGGCGGCTGTGGCGCTGGATGAGGCGGGCGAGCGCATAGAGGTAGCGGGCACGCTGGTGGCCGGCAAGCGCCGCCCATGCGGGCTGCGCCTTGGCGGCGGCCTTGACGGCGGCGTCGACATCGGCGGCGCCCGCCTGCGCGATGCGCGTCAGCACCTCGCCGGAGCCCGGCGCGATGGTCTCGAAGCTCTCGCCGGTCTTCGCCCTCTTCCAGGCGCCGCCGATGAAGAGCTTCGTCTCCCCGCCCAGTCCCTTGATCCAGGCGCGGGCTTCCTTGTCGCTTTCCGGGGCCGGGCCGTAGCTCATCGTCTCAAGAATCTCTGCAATGGACATCGTGTTCTCCCCTCGCCCGACATCAGGCCATGGCGTGGTGGCTGAAGGCCGCGTAGCGGCCGGTGACATAGTGCTCGAGCTGCCGCTCGATATCGGACAGCAGCGAGGAGGCGCCGAAGCGGAAGAGGTTCGGCTGCAGCCAGTCGTTGCCCAGCTCCTCCTTCATCAGCGCGAGATAGGCCATCGCGTCCTTGGCGGTGGAGATGCCGCCGGCCGGCTTGTAGCCGACGACATGGCCGGTCATCTCGCGGTAGTCGCGGATGGCGCGCAGCATGATCAGCGTCACCGGCAGCGTGGCGTTGACACCTTCCTTGCCCGTCGAGGTCTTGATGAAATCGGAACCCGCCATCATCGCGACCCAGGAGGCGCGCGAGACATTGCGCAGCGTCTGGAGGTCGCCGGTGGCGAGGATGGTCTTCATATGCGCCGGGCCGCAGGCCTCCTTGCAGGCCTTCACCTCGTCGTAGAGCGCCTGCCAGTTGCCGCGCAGCACATGCTCGCGCGTGATGACGATATCGATCTCCTCCGCCCCGTCGGCGACCGAGGCCTCGATCTCCCTGAGCCGCGTTTCCATCGGCGACAGGCCGGCCGGAAAGCCGGTGGAGACGGCCGCGACCGGAATGCCGCTGCCCTTCAGCGCGTCGACGGCGGTGGCGACGAAACGGTGATAGACGCAGACCGCGCCGGTGGTGACGCGGCGATCCGCAAGGCCGAGCGCGGCCTTAAGGTCCTCGCGCAGCGGCTGGCGGGCCTTGGCGCAGAGACGGCGCACGCGGCCTTCCGTGTCGTCACCGTTCAGCGTGGTGAGGTCGATGCATTCGATGGCGCGCACCAGCCAGGCCGCCTGCCATTCCTTCTTGACCGTGCGGCGCCCGCCGAGCGAGGCGGTGCGGCGCTCGGCGGCCGACAGGTTGACGCGCACCGCCTCGACGGGATCCATGGAGAAGGCGATGCCGGGATTGGAGGGATGCGGCCCGGAATTGCGGACCTTGGCGGCGGTGCGCACGGGCGGCACACTCGCGATGACGGCTTCACTCACACCCACCTCGAAACTCCCGGATTTGATATGAACAGCGGCTTGCGCTATATCATGATAGCATTTTGTAATGTTGTACGGACAACATAATCAAACTACATTCTGAGTGTCAATAGCCGGTGAATACAGTCTTTCGCGTTTGTGATGTCCGCTTGTCATGTCACGCTAACAACAGCAAAGTGTCTGCAACCACCCCGCGAGGAAGAGAGATTCGCATGAGCATCGAACGCAATTCCCCCATCCCTCTCTATTTCCAGCTCGCCGAAACACTGAGGGGCGCGATCGAATCCGGCGCCTATCCGCCCGGCAGCAAGCTGCCGACCGAGGGCGAGCTTTGCGAGACCTACGACGTCTCGCGCAGCGTGGTTCGGCAGGCGCTGCAATCGCTCGCTCGCGACAACCTGATCGAGACCGAGCGCGGCCGCGGCGCCTTCGTGCTGGAGCGCAAGGTGCCCATCGCCCTCGTCCAGCAACTCGATCCTCTGCTCGAAAGCATGGCCAAGGCCGGCTTCAAGCTGACGACCCGCGTACTGAGGCAGGAGCGCATCAGGCCGCCCGCCCATGTCGCAGAGCAGATCGGCGAGAACGACGCCGTCTTCCTGGAACGCATGCGCTATGCCGACGGCGTGGTCTTCCTCGTCGTGCGCAACTACCTGCCCTATTCCCGCTTTCCCGAGCTGCTGCACTCGCAGGAGCTGGAAAACGTCTCGCTCTACCAATATCTTGCAACGCGCTACAACGCGGTGGCGACCACCGGCAAGCGGCAGGTGGAGCTCGCCCGCATCGACGAGGAGGCCATCGCCAATCAGTTGCAGGTGGAGATAAACAGCTACGTCCTGTTCAACCGCGAAGTGACCTACGACCAGAACAAGCAGGTGCTCGAATATTACGAATCCTGGCACCATCCCGACCGCACCCGGCTGACCATCGACCTGCACCGGACCTATTGAGGCCCGTCAGGCCTGCTTCAGGCCGCGATAGGTCGCGCGGAAGAGCGCCAGAAGCTCGTCCAGCCCCGCGAAGGGACGCGGCTCGACGGTCTCGCCGAGCTGGTCGGGGAAGGGAATGTCCTCGATGCCCCGCCAGCGGCCGGCGGTGATGCCGCCGAGATAGGCGGCACCGATCGTCGCATTGCCGAGTTCGTGCGCGGGCACCAGCGGCATTTGCAGGATGTCCGCCAGCAATTGCCGCCAGCGCGGATCCGTGCTGCCGCCGCCGGTGAGAAGGATGCGGTCGGCGGAAACGCCGATGCCGCGCATGGCATCCCAGCTATCGCGCACGGCAAGCGCGACGCCCTCGAAGACCGAGCGGATGAGCTGGCCGCGCGTGCAGCCGAGGCGCATATAGGCCCAGGCCGCCGCCGCGTTGGGATCAAGCAGCGGCGCGCGCTCGCCCGCCGCATAAGGCAGGAAGACGATGCCGCCATTGCCCTCGTTCTCGTCGAAGCCGGCGCGGTACATTTCCGCCCAGGAAGCGCCGAGCACGCTGCGCGCCCATTCGAAGACCGTGCCGCCGTTCTGCAGCGCGGCCATGGAATAGAAGCTGCGGTCGATGCCGCGATAGCTGTTGTAGAAGGGCTGGACGCGCGGCTCGATACTCTCGACCACCGACATGATCTGAATGCCCGAGCCGACTTGAAGAATGGTGGAGCCGGGCCTGGTCTGCCCCATGCCGAAGAGGCAGGAGGCGGTATCGGAAAGACCGGCGGCGACCGGCGTGCCGGCGGGAAGACCGAGTTCCGCCGCCGCGGCAGCCGTCAGCCGGCCGGCGACCGACTGCGATTCCACGACGGGGGCGAGGACGGCCGGATCGAGCGACAGGGCGTTCAGGAAATCCGTCGCCCAGCGGTCGCCGTCGATCTCGTAGAGCAGCGTCATCGAGGCGTCGGAGGGTTCCGTCGCCACCTCGCCGGTCAACACCAGCCGCAGCCAGTCCTTCGGCGAGAGAATGCGGCGGATGGCGGCATAGGTGGCGGGCTCGTTGCGCCGAAGCCACAGCAGCGAAAGGCCGGCCATGCCGCTGACGACGGGATTGGCAAGCGGGCGGCGCACCGCCTCCGGCAAGGCGAGCACCGCATCCATCTCCGCCGTGGCGCGCTGGTCGGCCCACAGGATGGCGGGGCGCAGCGGCTTTTCCGCTGCGTCGAGCACGACAAGCCCATGCGCCTGGCCGGACAGGCCTATGCCGCGCACCGCCGCGCCGCGCCCGGCGCAGCAGGCACGCACGGCGGCAACCGTTCCGGCCCACCAGTCCGCCGGCGCGGTCTCGGCATGGCCCGGCACGGGCGTGGAGACGGCATAGGCCTGCGAGGCCTCCGCGACGGTCCTGCCGTCGTCATCGATCAGAAGTGCCTTGACCGAGCCGGTGCCGAGATCGATGCCGAGATACATGCCTACCTGTCCCCATATGCGTCATGAAAAGCAGCAGAGATGCTTTCCATCCCTGCCGCAACCGTTTTCTCAGGCCAGAAGCTGGGCGGCCTCGGAGACGACACGCTCGGCCGTCAGGTTCATGGCGCGGTAGATCTCCGGCCCCGGGGCCGATTCCCCGAAACGGTCGACCCCGACCACCGCGCCCGGCCCCTTGAGGAACTGATACCAGTAAAGCGGCGAGGCCGCCTCGACGAAGACCGCCGGCGTGCCGAAGGAAAGCACGCTGTCCTGATAGGCACGGTCCTGCCGGGCGAAAAGGTTGCCGTTCGGAATGGAGACGACGCGGACCGCGCGGCCCTCGCCTTCCAGAACCTTCGCGGCCTCCAGCACGAGGCCGAGTTCCGAACCGGTCGCGGCCAGCACGACATCCGGCGTGCCGGCGGTGTCCTTGAGGATATAGCCGCCCTTGCGGATGCCCTCCAGATCGCCCGGCTTGTGGGCGAACACCGCGCCGTCCTGACGCGCGGCGACGATGACGCTCGGCCCCTCGCGCTTCATGGCATGCTCCCAGGCGACGAGCGCTTCCAGCTCGCTGCCCGGCCGCCAGAGCGACATGGTGGGGATGGCGCGCAGCGCCACGAGCTGCTCGCAGGGCTGGTGCGTCGGCCCGTCCTCGCCGACCCCGATGGAATCGTGCGTATAGAGGAAGACCGCCTTGAGCCCCATAAGGGCGGAAAGGCGCACCGCGTTGCGGCTGTAATCGCTGAAGACGAGGTAGCAGGCGCCATAGGGAACGAGGCCGCCATGGGCCGCCATGCCGTTCATCATCGCCGACATGCCGAATTCCCGCACGCCGTAATGCACGAAATTGCCGGAGAAATCCTCGGGCGTGATCGAGCGGGCCTCGCCGGTCCAGGCGAGTGTCGAAAGGGAAACGTCGGCCGAACCGCCGATCACCTCCGGCAGGCCCTTCAGGAGATTGCCGAGAACGCGGTTGGAGGCCTTGCGCACCGGCTGCTTGACCGGTTCGCCGGCGAGAATGCGCGCGACTTCGGCAGAAACGGCGGCGTCGAACCCTTCCGGCAGGCGGCCGGCGGTGCGGCGCTCCAGCTCGGCGGCCAGGGCCGGGTGCTGTGCCTTGTAGGCGGCAAACAGCGCGTTCCACTCGGCTTCCGCCTTTTCCCCGCGCGGGCGGGCGTCCCAGGCCTGCATGATGGCATCGGGCACGACGAAGGCCTCGTGCGGCCAGCCGAGATGCTCGCGGGTCAGGGCGACCTCGTCCACGCCGAGCGGCGCGCCATGCACCTCTTCCTTGCCCTGCTTGTTCGGCGAGCCGTAGCCGATGATCGTCTTGCAGCAGATCATGGTCGGCTTGTCTTGCGAGCGGCGCGCGGCGGTGAAGGCGGCGGCGATGGCGTCGAAATCGTGGCCGTCGACATCCGTGATGACGTTCCAGCCGAGCGCGCGGAAGCGCGCGGGCGTATCGTCGGCGAACCAGCCGGGCGTTTCGCCGTCGATGGAGATCTTGTTGTCGTCATAGACGGCGATGAGCTTGTTCAGCTTCAGCGTGCCGGCGAGCGAAGCCGCCTCCTGAGCCACGCCTTCCATCAGGCATCCATCGCCGACGAAGACATAGGTGAAGTGATCGACGACGGGGAAGCCCTCGCGATTGAACTCCTGCGCAAGCTTCCGTTCGGCGAGCGCCATGCCGACGGCGGTCGCAAAGCCCTGCCCGAGCGGCCCGGTCGTCGTCTCGACGCCCGCGGTGATGCCGTATTCCGGGTGCCCCGGGGTCTTGGAATGCAGCTTGCGGTGATCCTTGAGGTCCTGCACCGTCAGCCCGTAGCCGGAAAGGTGCAGCAGCGAATAGGTCAGCATGGAGCCGTGGCCGTTCGACTGCACGAAGCGGTCGCGGTTGAGCCATTTCGGGTTCGCGGGGTTGTGCCGAAGGAAATCGTTCCACAGAACCTCCGCGATATCGGCCATGCCCATGGCCGTGCCGGGATGGCCGGAATTGGCTTTTTGCACGACATCGACGGTCAGGAAACGAATGGCGTTCGCCAGGTCGCGGCGGTCAGACATAGGGTGCCTCCAGATATGCTTTTCGCATCCTATAATGTTATACGTACAACATGACAAGACGCTTCGATTGAGGAAATGACCTCCGCCGCCCGAAAGCGCAAAGGCCGCAAGGGACCCGGCGCCCCGCCGAAGCCCGCACTTGAAAAGGGAAGCCGGCGCGGCCGGCCTCAGGCCTGAACGGGCTCGGGCTCCAGCCGTTTCGCCCCCGTCATGATGGCGACGGCGTCGGACATCGAGATCGACTTCGGATCGACGACGCAGGCCCGCGAGCCGAGGCGGTGGATATGGATCCGGTCCGCGATCTCGAAGACATGCGGCATGTTGTGGCTGATCAGCACGATCGAGATGCCCTTGCGCCGCACGTCGGCGATAAGGTCGAGCACCTTGCGCGATTCCTTCACGCCGAGGGCCGCGGTCGGCTCGTCCATGAAGATCACCCGGCTGCTGAAGGCCGCCGCCCGCGCGATGGCGATGCCCTGGCGCTGGCCGCCCGAAAGCGTCTCCACCCGCTGATTGATATCCTGGATCGTCGCCAGCCCCAGCTCCGACAGGGCCGCCCGCGCCTCGCGGCGCATGGTGCGCATGTCGAGATTGTGGAGGAACCGGCCGAACAGGCCCTTCGTGCGGCGCTCGCGCCCGAGGAACATGTTGTCGGCGATCGTCATGGACGGCGCCAGCGCCAACGACTGGAACACCGTCTCGATGCCGGCCCGCCGCGCATCGAGCGGCGAGCGGAAGGAGACCGGCTCGCCGCCAAGGGAAATCTCGCCGGCCTCCGGGGTGATCGCGCCGCACAGCGCCTTGATCAGCGTCGACTTGCCGGCCCCGTTGTCGCCGATGACGGCAAGCACTTCCCCCGGCATCAGATCGAAATCGGCATGGTCGAGGGCGACGATGCGCCCGTAGCGCTTGACCAGCCCGCGCGCCTTGAGAATGGGTTCCACACTCATGCCGACACCTTTCTCAGCCAGTTGTCGAGCGCCACGGCCGAGAGGATGAGCAGGCCGATGGACGCCTCCTGCCAGACCGCGTCCGCCCCGGCGAGCGCGATGCCGTTGCGGAAGGTGCAGACGATGAGCGCGCCGAACAGGGTGCCGATGATCGAGCCGCGCCCGCCGAAGAGGCTGGTGCCGCCGATCACCACCGCGGTGATGGAATCGAGGTTGACGGTCGCGCCGGACAGCGAGCTGACGGAGCCCGTGCGGCCGATCAGCACCCAGCCCGCAAGCGCGCAGATGATGCCGGCCAGCACATAGACCGCCGTCAGCGTACGGCGGATGCTGATGCCGGCAAGCTGCGCGGCCTCCGCGTCGTCGCCGATGGCATAGACGTGCTTGCCGAAGGGCGTGCGGTTCAGCACGTACCAGGCCGCCGCCACGAGCAGCAGCAGGAGGATCGAGCCATAGGTGAGCGTCGCCCCGAAGAAGGAGAAGGATTGCCCCGTCCACTGGAGGAAGGGCGCGGCATCGGCGATCTCCTGCGAGCGGATGGTCTCGCTGCGCGAATAGCCGATATTGATCGCTCCGAAGACGCTCCAGGTGCCGAGCGTGGTGATGAAGGGCGGCAGCTTGAAGCGGCAGATCAGGACGCCGTTGGCAAAGCCGCAGGCCGCGCCCGCCGCAAGGCCGGCGAGGAAGGCAAACTCGACGGGCACGCCCGACAGAACCGCGAGCCGCCCCATGATGAGCGAGGCCATGATCATGATCGCGCCGACGGAAAGGTCGATGCCGGCCGTCAGGATGATCAGCGTCTGCGCCGTGCCGACGATACCGATGATCGTCGCCTGCTGCAGGATCAGGGAGAAATTGAACGGGTGCAGGAATCGCGATCCGACGATGAGGCTGAAGAGAAGGCAGCTCAGGATGAGGATCGCGGCCGGGACGACCGTGAAGTTGTTGTGCAGGAAGCGGTGCAGCGTGCGGCCCACCGAGGACCGCTGGTCCTCGAATGCGGCCTCGGCCGTCGAGAGTGCCTGATTGTCCGACGACATGGAGCAAGCCCTTTTTCGTTGAGGAAGGGCGACGCGGCCTTCGCCGCGCCGCGCCGGACCGTCAGCCCCAGCAGAGCTTGAGGGCTTCTTCCGAGGTGATGGAATCGATGCCGGGAACCGGCTTGTCCGTCACGAGCTTGACGCCGGTATTGTAGAAGTCGAGACCTTCGCTGTTGGTGGGCTTGGCGCCGGTCTTGACGTAGTTGACGATCGCCTCGACGCCCATCGTGGCCATCAGCAGCGGATATTGCTGCGAGGTGGCGCCGATGACGCCGGCCGCGACGTTCTTCACACCCGGGCAACCGCCGTCGACGGAGACGATCAGCACGTCCTTCTCGCGTTTGACCGCCTTCAGCGCCTCATAGGCGCCGGCCGCCGTCGGCTCGTTGATCGTGTAGACGAGGTTGATTTCCGGATCGCGCTGGAGAAGCTGCTCCATGCCGGTGCGCCCGCCATCCTCGGCGCCCGCGCCCCACTGGTGGCCGACGATGCGCGGATCGTCTTCCTCGCCGTAGCGGTTCGGATCCTTGATGTCGATGCCGAAGCCCTTCATGAAGCCCTGATCGCGCTGCCAGTCGACGGTCGGCTGGTTCTCGACCGCGTCGATGAAGGCGATCCTTGCGTCCTTCGCCTTGTCGCCCATCGTGGCGGCGGCCCATTTCCCAATCAGTTCGCCGGCCAGCTTGTTGTCCGTCTCGAAGGTCGCGTCGGCCGCCGTGATCGGGTCGGTCTCGGTGTCGAGCGCGACGACGAAGATGCCGGCCTTGCGCGCCTTCTCGAGCGTCGAGACGATGCCCTTCGGATCGCTCGGGGTGATCATGATGCCCTTGGCGCCCGCCGAGATCAGCGTTTCGATGGCCGCGACCTGGGAATCGCTGTCGCCGTCGATCTTGCCGGCGAAGCTTTGCAGCTCGACGCCGAGCTCCTTCGCCTTCGCCTCGGCGCCTTCCTTCATCTTCGCGTAAAAGGGATTGCCGTTGGTCTTGGTGATGAGGCCGATGAGAATCTTGTCTTCGGCGCCAGCGGACGCCGAGAGAGCAAATGTCAGGGCAGCAGCCCCGAACAGGACCTTCTTGAAGTTCAGCACGATTTTCCTCCGTTTTCGTGACACGCCAATGCCGAAGGCGGGCAAACTGCCGAACCCGATGCCACCCCTATCCTCCACAGAAGCGGGTGGCCTCACTCAACATTGTAATGTTGTACGTACAACACTTCATTATAATACGTCAATGATCTTCTGAAGCGTTGAGGGAGGATTCCGTGCCGGCGAGGTCAAGGGCCCGGAGAAGCCTGCCGGAAAAACCGGTTCGCTCTTTCGGCGGTGGCAACCGTTCCGGGATGCGGACTGCGGCGGCATCTGCCACCGCTTTCGCTTGAAACGCCATTCAGCGTGGCAGCGTCGAAACCCTGTTACGTAGCTCACCGAGCCCCGCGATTGCGATTTCCACCCTGTCGCCCGGCATGAGACGTCCCACGCCGGCTGGCGTTCCCGTATAGATGAGATCGCCGGCCCGCAGCTCGACCAGACGGGAGAGCACGGCAATGATCTCCGGTAGCGTCCAGATCATCTGCGAAAGGTCGCCGGACTGGCGCAGCGTTCCGTTGACGAGCAGACGGATGTGACCGCTCGCCGGATGGCCGATGCGCGCGGCAGGATGGATGGGGCCGCAAACGGCAGAACCGCGAGCTCTGGGAGATCGTGTTCAAGCTGATCCGGGAGGATGGCCTCTCCGTCGTCGTCGCCACCTCCTATCTCGACGAGGCGGAGCGCTGCGAGCATGCCGTGCTGATGCATGCGGGGAAGATCCTCGACAAAGGCCCGCCGGCCGAAATCACGGCGAAGGCGGAGGGCTGCTGCTTTCTCGTCCGGGGGCCGGACGGCGTGCCGGCCCGCTCGTTGCAGGCGCGCCTCTTCGCGCTTCCCGGCGTCGTCGATGCCGTGCCGGAAGCGGGCCGCGTCCGCGTGGTGCGCCGGCGCGAGCAGATGGAGGAACCGCTGGCGCTCGAAGGGCTGTCCCTCGAAACGGAGCCGACCGAAGCCCGCTTCGAGGATGCCTTCATGATGCTGTTCGACCGCGTCGCGGGGGAGCGGGAGCATGTGGACCAGGCGGCGCTCGCGGCGGGCTCCGGGCAGCCGGCGAGCGAAAAGGTCGTCGAGGTGCGCGATCTCGTGCGGATGTTCGGTGATTTCACCGCCGTCGATCATGTCAGCTTCAGCGTGCGGCGCGGCGAGGTCTACGGCCTTCTCGGGCCGAACGGCGCGGGCAAGAGCACGACCTTCCGCATGCTCTGCGGCCTCCTGCCCGCCACCTCCGGGGCGTTGCAGGTCGCGGGCGCCGATCTCCTGAAGGCCGGCGCGAAGGCGCGCGAACGCCTCGGTTATGTCGCCCAGAAATTCTCGCTCTACGGCCAGCTGACGGTGGACGAGAACCTCGAATTTTTTGCCAGCGCCTACGGGCTGCGGGGCGGCCGCAAGAAGGAGAGGATCGCCACGCTGAAGGCGGCCTTCGATCTCGACCGCTTCCGCGACCTGCCGAGCGGGCAGCTCCCCGGCGGCTTCAAGCAGCGTCTTGCGCTCGCCGCCGCGCTTCTGCACGAGCCCGACATCCTGTTTCTCGACGAGGCGACGAGCGGGGCCGATCCGCTCGCCCGCCGCCAGTTCTGGGGCCGGATCACCGCGCTTTCCGAACAGGGCGTGACCGTCATCGTCACCACGCATTTCATGGAGGAGGCGGAATATTGCGACCGGGTGATCATCCTCGATGCCGGCCGCAACCTTGCGGAGGGAACGCCGGTCGACATTCGTGAGCAGGCCGGCACCACAACTGGCGCCGCGCCCGGCATGGAGGATGCCTTCATCGCCATCGTCGAGCGGGAACGCCGCAAGCGCACGGAGAAGGCCGCATGAGCGCGCCCCGCTCCATGGCCGGCGGCCTTGCGAGCCTGCTGCGGCGGACGCGGGCCCTGATCCGCAAGGAAACGCGCCAGCTCCTGCGCGATTTCAGCAGCATCGCGATCGGCATCGTCATGCCCGTCACGCTGCTTGTCCTCTTCGGCTACGGCATCAACCTCGATGTCCGCAACGTGCCCGTCGCGCTCCTCATGGAGGAAAGCTCCGCGCCGGCGCGGGGCGTTGCCGCCGCCTTCGAGCTTTCGCCCTATTTCTCCACCCGCAGCGTGCGCACGATGAACGAGGCCGAGAGGATGCTGATGAGCGCCGAGGTGCGGGCCATCGTGCGCATCCCCGCCGATTTCGCCCGCAGCATCGATCTCGGCACCGCTGAGGTGCAGGTCATCATCAACGGCGCGGATGCCAACACGGCCCGCATCTCGCTCGGCTACGCGCAGGGCGCGGTCGCCGTCTGGGCGGCCAAGGAGGCCGGGCGCAAAGGCACTGCGGCGGGCGGCGTCACGGTCGAGCCGCGCCTCTGGTTCAACGAGGCCAACGACAGCAGCTACTTCCTCGTGCCCGGGCTGATCGTACTGGTGATGACGCTGATCGGCGCCCTCCTCACCGCGCTGGTGATGGCCCGCGAATGGGAGCGCGGCACCTTCGAGGCGCTGTTCGTGACGCCGGTGCGCCCGGCCGAGATCCTGCTCGGCAAGACCGTGCCCTATTTCGCCCTCGGGGTGATCGGCCTTGCGCTTTGCGTCGTCGGCAGCAAGCTGCTGTTCGGCGTGCCGCTGCGCGGCTCGCTCGGCATCCTCACAATCGTGTCGATGCTCTACCTGCTCGTCGCGCTGGGGCTCGGCCTCGTCATCTCCTCCGCGACCAGGAGCCAGTTCGTCGCCAGTCAGGTGACGGTGCTGCTCACCTTCCTGCCGGCCATGATGCTCTCCGGCTTCATGTACGATCCGCGCAGCATGCCCTGGATCGTACAGATGATCACCTACATCTTTCCGGCGCGCTACTTCGTGACCCTGCTGCAGACCCTTTTCCTTTCCGGCAACAACTGGAGCGTCATCCTGCCCAACGCCGCCGTGCTCGCCGGCATGGCGACGGCGCTGCTGACGCTTTCGGTGCGCCTCACCCGCAAGAGGATCGCCTGATGCCGATGTCCCTTCTGCGCATCCTGACGCTCATCCGCAAGGAACTGCTCGTCATCCTGAAGGACCCGAAAAGCCGGGCGAGCCTCTTCCTGCCGCCGATCCTGCAATGCCTGATCTTCGGCTATGCCGCAACCTACGACCTCAACAGCGTGCCCTATGTCCTCGTCGACCAGGACCGCAGCGCCGCCTCGGTGACGCTCGTCGCGAAGCTGGAGGGCTCCGGCATCTTCCAGCGCCAGGGCACGTTCGCGCAGATCGATCAGGCCGTCCCCCTTCTCGACGCGCGGCGCGCGCTGGTCGTCGTCGTCATCGGCAACGGCTTCGAGCGGGACCTCGCGGCCGGCGCGCCGGCCCCCGTACAGGTGATCGCAGATGGCCGCAACTCCAACACCAGCGGCATCGCCGAGGGCTATGCCAATGCTATCATCGGCGATTTCGCGGCCACCTGGCTTTCGGAGAAGGGCATCGCGCCCGCCGGGGTGAAGGTCTCGACGCGCGCCTGGTTCAATCCGCAACTGGAAACCCGCTGGAGCATGATCCCCTCGCTGATCGGCACGATCACCATGATGATGACGATGATGCTGACCGCCATGTCGGTCGCCCGCGAGCGCGAGGAAGGCACCTTCGACCAGCTTCTGGTGGCGCCCTTCACGCCGACCGAAATCATGATCGGCAAGGCCGTGCCCTCCATGCTCGTCGGCATCACGCAGGCCTCGGCGATCCTGCTCGTCGCCCTCTTCTGGTTCCGCATTCCCTTCGCGGGCTCCTTCCTCACGCTCTATGCGGGCCTTGCGCTGTTCCTTGCCGCCGCCATCGGCTTCGGCCTCTTCCTCTCCTCGCTTGCCGGCAACATGCAGCAGGCGATGATCCTCGCCTTCGTCTTCCTGATGCCCTTCATGCTGCTCTCGGGCCTGATGTCGCCGACCGAGAACATGCCCGCGGTCCTGCAATACGTGACCGTCATCAACCCGCTGACCTACGCGATCCGCATCACCCGCGCCGTCTATCTCGAAGGCGGCCGCTTCGCCGACCTCCTGCCCGACATGCTCGCCCTCGTCGCCATCGCCGCCGTCACCATGCCGATCGCCGCATGGATGTTCCGCCACAGGCTGAACTAGTTCGGATTTCGCGCGCGGCCTGTCGGAATCCCGCCCCGCCATCCGTCTTCCATGCACAAGCCAGGGAGAACACCGATGACGATCACCATCACAGCCTTCGAACGATCCCCCGACCGCGGCAGGGGGCTCGCCCGCGACATGCGCGTCCGCTGGGCGTTGGAGGAGGTCGGCCAGCCTTACGATGTCCGCCTTGTTTCCTTCGAGGCGATGAAGCAGCCCGGCCATCTCGCCCTTCACCCCTTCGGGCAGATCCCGACCTACGAGGAGAACGGGCTTTCGCTCTTCGAAACCGGTTCTATCGTCTTCCATATCGCCGAGCGCCATGCCAGCCTGCTGCCCCGCGAGGCGAAGGCCCGGGCGCGCGCCATCACCTGGATATTCGCCGCGCTGAACACGATGGAGCCGCCGATCGTCGAACTGGAGACCGCCGTGCGCGAGGAGCGCGGCAAGACGTGGCATGCCGAGCATCGCGCCATTCTCGAAGGACGCGTGCGCACCCGGCTCGGCCAGCTTTCCGCACATCTCGGCGCGGCCGAATGGCTCGAAGATGTCTTCAGCGCGGGAGATCTCCTGATGGTCTCCGTGCTGATGCGGCTCGCCTGGTCGGACATACTGGACGACTACCCGAATCTTGCCGCCTATCTCGCCCGGGGCCAGGCGCGCCCGGCCTACCGGCGCGCCTTCGAGGCCCAGCGCGCCGTTTTCACCGCCGCCCCGGCGGAAGACTGAAACGACGGATCAGCCGGCAAGATGCGCGAAGAGCCGGGCGACGGCTTCCGCGCCGGGATCGACATGGCCTTCGAGCTGCCGCGCGTTGACATAGGTCGCGCGGCCGGCTTTCGCCCGCGTCAGCGTCGCGGTGAAGTCCGCCCCCTTGCGCGCCGCGGCCGCAGCGGCGGGCAGGCCGGCGTCCAGCGCGTCCAGCGCCGGGGAAAGCGCATCCACCATCGTGCGGTCGCCGCTCCGCGCGCCGCCCACTTCCTGCATGCGCGAAAGCCCGGCGCGAAGTGCACCATGCAGCGAGGCGCCGCCCGAAGCCGCATCGCCGGCCGCGGCGAAGAAGATCGCCAGCAGCACGCCGGAGGATCCGCCCATCGTCTGGCCGAGTTCCTGCCCGATGGCGCTCAGAAGCCTGCTCGCATCGGCAAGCGGCAGGCGATCCACGGCCGCTATCAGCGCGCGGGCCGCGCCCGCCAGCGTCGAGCCTGTATCGCCGTCGCCGGACTTGGCGTCGAGCGCATTGAGGTCCTGCTCGGCGGCGATCAGCGCGTTGCAGCAGCCGACGAGGAAGGCGCGCGTGGTGGCATCCTCGGACGGCGCCGGGGCAACCGGTGCAAGGCCCGCCGGCAGGGGCGACACGGCGACAGGGTGCACCTCGCAAAGGCCCGGCCAGGCCGGCATCGCGACCGGTGCCTTCAGAAGCTCCAGCTCGGCCGCATCCGCCGGGAAGACGGAGAGGGAGAAGCCCTGCATGTCGAGCGAGGTCATAAGCGGCGCGGGACCGACCACATGCGCGATGCGCGCGCCGAGCGGGGAAACGAGAAGGTCATGCGCCAGCACCGACATTTCGAGGACGGAGGTGCCGCCGAGATTGTTGATCAGCGCCACATGCGGCCCCTCGCCCATCGCGGCGGCAAGGCGCTCCGCCATGACCGCGACGGCGCCCCGCGCGCCGGCAAAATCGATCTGCTCCACGCCCGGCTCCCCATGAATGCCGAGGCCGAGCTCCGCCTTGGCCTCGGGAATGCGCTCCTCGCGCGGCGAGCCCGGCACCCGGCAGGTGCCGAGCGACAGGCCGATGGTGCGCGTGGCCGCCACGACCCGCCTTGCGGCCGCCGCAACGCTTTCGAGATCGGCCCCGCTTTCGGCCAGTGCCCCGGCGATCTTGTGGACGAAGAGCGTGCCGGCGACGCCGCGCGCCTGCGGCAGGTCCGGCAGGGCGATGTCGTCGTCGACGATGACCATGGCGACGTCGAGCCCCTGTGCCCGCGCCCGCTCGGCGGCAAGGCCGAAGTTCAGGCGGTCTCCGGTATAGTTCTTGACGATCAGCAGGCAGCCGGCCGGTCCCGTCACGGCAAGGATGCCGGCGAGCACCGCATCGACGCTCGGCGAGGCGAAGACGTCGCCGCAGACAGCGGCCGTCAGCATGCCGCGCCCGACGAAGCCCGCATGGGCCGGCTCGTGGCCCGAGCCGCCGCCGGAGACGACCGCTACCTTCGACCTGTCCCAATCGCTGCGCAGCACCACGCGGATGTGCGGATAGCCGTCGAGGCGGGCAAGCGTGCCGCCGGAAAGCGCGAGTGCCCCGTCGATGGCCTCGGTGACGACGTCCTCGCGCCGGTTGATGAACTGCGACATGGCGAACTCCCGAAATGAAACGCGGGCCGCAAGGCCCGATGCGGCCATGGATTTAACGGCCGAACCCATTTAATCCTCTCCGCAGGCGCACCGTCGCGGTTCGCCTGGAACGAGGACAAATGGTTTGAACGCCCGTGTCAAGCGCGGGCTCCGGAGTTGCGCCCATGCTCGTCGGAGTTACGATCCTGCTTGTTTTTCAGCTGATTGGCGAAATATCCGCCTATTTCCTCGGCGGCTTCGTGCCCGGGCCCGTCATCGGCATGGCGATGGTCGCCGTGGTGCTGACGCTGACCGGCGGCATGACGTTCCTGGAACCTGCCCACCGGCAGACCGTCGACACGTCCAGGGCGATCCTCGCCAATCTCGGCATCCTCTTCGTGCCGGCCGGCGTCGGCATCATCCAGCATCTCGACCTCATCCGCGACCGCGGCTTCGCCCTGCTCGCCATCGTGCTGCTGTCGACCGTGATCACGCTGGCGGTGACGGTCTGGGTCTTCATCCTCGTCAAGCGGCTTTCCGGGGGATACGGCCATGACTGAGGGGCTCTGGGTCTATCTCGCAACATCGCCGCTGCTCTGGCTCGCCGGCACGCTCGTCGTCTGGCTGGCCGCGAACGGCATCGCCGGCCTCAGCCCGGGCAACCCGCTGCTGAACCCGATCATGCTCTCCATCGCCGTCATCGCGATCGTGCTGCTGGTCGCCGGGATCGACTACCGCACCTATTTCGAAGGCGCCCAGTTCATCCACTTCCTCATGGGGCCGGCGACGGTCGCGCTCGGCATTCCGCTCTACGAGAAGCTTTCGCTGGTCAGGAGCAATCTCGTGCCGCTGCTCGCCGCCCTCTTCATGGGCAGCCTGACGGCGGTGGGTTCGACCGTGTTCCTCAGCCATCTTTTCGGCTTCACGCCGGCCGTCGTCGCCTCGCTCGCACCGAAATCCACCACCGCGGCCGTCGCCATGGCGATCTCCTCCGGCCTCAAGGGCGATCCGGCGCTGACGGCCGCCGTCGTCGTGCTCACCGGCATCTGCGGCGCGATCATCGTGACGCCGATGATGAACGCCATGCGCATCAGGGACTATAGCGCGCGCGGTTTTGCCGTGGGGCTCACCTCGCATGGCATCGGCACCGCGCGGGCCTATTCGGTGGACCCGGTGGCGGGGCTCTTCTCGGGGATCGCCATGGGCCTCAACGCCGTGCTGACCTCCCTGATCGTCCACCTGTTCCTCTGAAAACGCGTCACGACGGTGTTTCGAGGGAGGCGGGCACGGGCCGGGGCGTGGGCTTTGCCCGCAGGAGCGGCCGCTCGACCAGATGGTAGGCGCAGAGCCCGGCGGCGACGCCGGCGCAGGCCGACAGGAGGAGCACGAGCGATGGCGGCAGGGCGGCCTTCGCCCCGATCTTCGCGACGACCGAGATCGCGAAGGTGTGCCAGAGATAGATCGAATAGGACGCATCGCCGAGCATGGCGGGGATGGTGAACGGCGCTATGCCGCCATGCCTGTCGAGCGCCGCCGTGCCGCAGACCAGCATGCAGGCGAGCGGGCCGCAGGTCCATTCGTCGAAGGGCAGCCGGAAGAGGCCGATGACCGCGAAGCCCGCAAGGCCGAGGCCGATCAGCCCGAGCGCCGCCGAGCGACCCGGCACGCGCCCGGCAAGCCACAGCCGGCCGATCAGCATGCCGGCCACGAATTCCAGGATGATGGGCCGCGTATAGGTGACGAAGAGCGGTGCGTCGCTGTCGACCGCGAGGCCGAGCGCCACCAGCATGCAGAAGCCCGCCGCCATGACGGAAAGCCGCAGCCGCGCCGGCAGGAGGAGGCAGGCGGCGAACGCGGCGTAGAAGAACATCTCGTAATTGAGCGTCCAGCCCTGCACGAGCACCGGCCAGAGCTCGCCGCTGCTCGGCGAGCGGGCCGGCACGAAGAACAGCGAGGCGGCGACATGCCCGGCCGTCAGCACCAGGTTGGGAAAGAGCCCGGCCAGTGCGCCGGCCACCATGACGCCCGTCGCCAGCCAGTAGACCGGCACGATCCGCCGGATGCGCTCGGCGAGGAAGCGGCCCGGCGTCACCGGCCGCCGGGCGACGATCACCCACATGATGAAGCCGCTGATGACGAAGAAGACATCCACCCCCGCCGCGCCGATGGCGAAGGCATGGCCGCTGCGCTCGGCGGCATGGAAGAAGACGACGGCGAGCGCCGCGAGGGCGCGAAGATACTGGATGCCGTAGAGCGTTCCCCGGCTCTTGGCCGGCCCGGCGCTCATGCGGGCACCGCATGGTGGCGGGACGCCAGCGGCCGCACCGCCCTTCTCCACCGGCCGTCGGCCAGCTTGCCGGCCGAGAAATAGAGGAGGAAGGAGCCGACGTGATAGGGGTTGAGGATGTCGATCTCCACGAAGGTGCGCACCGCGAGCAGCGCGGCGACGGTGAAGAGCATCAGCGCCTCGCCGTCCCGCGCCGCCGAGAGGAGCCGGCCGAGATGGCCGGCAAGCGTAACGACGAGCACCATGGTCAGGAGGCAGCAGCCGATCAGGCCCGTTTCCACCGTGGCGGCGATGAAGGTGTTGTGGAAATGGAAGCCGCTGCGGGTGGAGATGAAGAAATCCGCCCAGAGCCGCTCCGCCTCGGCAAAGCCCTGCACCCAGAACGCCTGGTAGCCGATACCGGCGAAGGGCGCGCCGCCCGCCGCCATGATGCCCTGCTGCCAGAGATAGGTTCGCCCCGTCAGCGTCGCATCCTTGCCGAAGGCGCCGAGGACCATCGCGTAGCCGCCGCCATAGGCGGCGGCTACGCCGGTGAGCACGATGAGGACGGCGAGCGCCGTGAACAGCATCTTGCGGTGGAAGGGCGCCAGCATTTCGAGCGCCCTGAGCGAGAGGCAGAGGCTCGCCACTGCGGCGGTCGTCAGCACGGAGGTCGCCGATTGCGAGGCCTTCAGGCAATAGAGCGCGACCAGCACGGCGCCGACAGCGACGAGCTTCCAGACGCCGCGCTCCACCCCGAGGAAGAGCGCGGCAAAGGCGAAGAGCACGGCAAGCGAGGCATAGAAGCCGAGCTGGTTCTTGGAGGCGAAGGCGCCGACGAAGCTGTAGGTGCCGTCGAGCGGGTCGAGATGGTAGACGCCGAAGAGAAGCGAGAAGACGAGCACCAGCCCGGTGCCGACCAGCCCGCCCCGCACCAGGATGCGCGTATCGACGACGCGCATGGCGATCAGCGCGCAGATCACATGGGAAAGGTACTGCACCGCCGCGCGGGCCGTGACGCCCGGCGCCTGCGACCAGAAGACCGAGAGGCAGGCGAAGAGCGCGAAGGCGAAGATCCAGAGATAATGCCGGTAGTTGCCGAGCACGCGCCTGTAGTCCACCGCGACGAGCGGCAACCACAGGGCGTAATAGGCAAGGATCGAGGCCTGGCCGAAGCGGAAGGAATAGGCAAAGACGAAGAAGGAGAGCGCCACGGCGACGACGCCATAGGCCTCGTTGCCGGCAGGTCCGATCAGCCGCGCCTTGGCGATCCGCATCGAAGCCTCCCCCTTTTACTGGGTCACGGGGAGGTTGACGTCCACCTTGACGACGTCGCCCGGCAGGACCGGCGTCGTCTCGGTGGCGCGGATCTCTTCGGCCTTGCCCTTGACCGTGCGCAGGATCGAATAGCCGATGTTGGCGGCCGAAAGCCCGCCCTTCAGGGAAGCCGCATCGGAGGACTGCATCAGCGCCTCGGACATGAGGTCCCGGCTGGTGCCGAGCTTCAGCGCCAGCGTGTCAAGTTCCTGCTCGGTGTTCTGCAGCTCCTGCGCCAGCTGGGCGTCCCAGTCGTTCTGGAGGTTCGTCTCGTCCTGCCCGGCCTTGTTGATATCCTGCCGCGCCTTCAGCGTGGCCGTGTCGATGTCGAGCAGGGCCGCCTGGAGATCGGCCGTGCGCTGTTCGAGCGCAAGGCGGCGGGAGCTGATGGCAAGGCCCTTTTCGGCCAGCGCGTCCATCTTGGAAAGGTCGCCGTGGACGAGCTCGAGCTGGCGGGTCTGGGTCTCGGATTTCTTGCCGAGCGAGCCGATCTCATTGTCGAGCAGCGATTTGAGGTCGGCGAGCGCGGTGAGCTGCAGGCGCAGCCGCTTTTCCCGCGAGGCCATCAGCGCCTTCTCGCTCTCCATGATCGGGCGCGCCTCCTCGGATTTCTCGAGCTCCTTCGGCATCTCGATGTCCTTGGCTCCGCTCATCTCGGCGACGATGCGCGCCCGGCGGATGAGCAGGCGGTTGCGCTCGGCGACGTAGACGGCGGCCTCGCCCCCCGACCGCAGGAAATCGCGAGCGAAGCGCTGGCCGGGATCGGCCCGGCGCAGCCCGCCGCCGAAGCTGACAGCCTTCAGCACGGTCAGCCCCGGCGCATAGGGATAGGCTCCAGGCGTCTGCACCTCGCCGGAGAGATAGACCGGCCGGTATTCGGCGATCTCCACCGAGGCAGAGGGCAGATCCTTGAGGCCGAAGAGCACCTGCATCTTCTTGCCGATCTCGACGGAAAGCTCGGCGGCGGTGCGCCCGTCCGCCTGCAACTGACCGATGAAGGGCAGGGACAGCGCGCCATCCGCGCCGATGCTGTAGTCGCCGCTGACGGCGCTCCAGTCGCGGATCGCGCCCTCGGCGGTCTGCCATTCGGCGACGCGGATGCGCAGCTTGTCCATCACGCCGAGCCTGTATTCCTCCGCCGAGGCGGCGGAGGCGAGCAGCAATGCAAGGGTGAAGGCGGCCGATACCGTCTTGGTGATCGTCTTCATGAAGACCCTCTCTTCAATAGCTGCCGCGCGACAGGCACACGGCCGGAATGGTGCGCGCGACGATGACGAGGTCGGAGGTGAGCGACCAGTTGCGGACATAGTGCGTGTCGAAGGCGATGCGGGCGGCATAGGAAACGTCGTTGCGGCCGCTGACCTGCCAGAGGCCTGTGAGGCCGGGCCGGCTGCGCAGATAGTAGACGGCGGACGCCTCGTAGAGCTCCAATTCGTCCTCCACGACCGGGCGCGGGCCGACGATGCTCATCTCGCCCTTGAGGATGTTGATGAGTTGCGGCAGCTCGTCGAGACTGAGCTTGCGCAGCACCGAGCCGACGACGGTGACGCGCGGATCGTCCTGCAGCTTGCGCGTCTTTTCCCATTCCTCCCGCGCCTGCGGGTTCTCCTCCAGATAGCGCTGGAGAAGGGCATCGCCGTTCTCCGCCATGGTGCGGAATTTCAGGCAACGGAAGGTCGATCCGTTATAGCCGATGCGGCGATGGCCGTAGAAGACGCAGCCGCCGTCGGAGTATTTTACAAGCGCCATGATCAGCACGAAGATCGGGCTGAGCACGACAAGGGCGGCCAGCGCCACCAGAATGTCAAAGCTGCGTTTCGATACCCCCCCTAGCGGCGGCGCGCCGGCTGCGATCGAACTGAAAAACGGCGAACTGGCCGATCTGCTCGCGGACTTCATAGAGATGGCTCCATTGGATTTGCGATATGGTCGGGTCCCTCGGACGCGTTCCGACATCCAATGCCGAGTGTATGGTCACAGTTTGTTTTTCGAAGCGTGATCGGCCGAATTGTTTGCCCATCTCTGGCATTTAAGAAATTCTTAATATCCGAAAATCTCTCGGATGAAAGTATCCGCCAAGTAATGGATCGCGCCTTGCGAAAAGAAATCCCCTGAACCGCCGGCGGTTTTGTGTTTGGCCGCTCGCCGATCACTTCTTTTGAACGGCAAGCCATGGCCCGATTTACGTATCTATACGGGACCCCACCGCCAACGCGTGGCCGGGATAGGCATGGATACCTGAAAACAGGGCATTATTTTGCAGTGCAATATTATCTTGCGCTGCACATTTTTTCCATGCAGGATCGCTCATATTGTAACAAAGTGTGATCGGACCATTCCGGAGCCGCAACCCATCGGCTGCGGCCGCGAAGGGCGCACTCGCCCATACGGCGCATTTTCAGGCATCGGTGACGAAATCGCGGCAAGAAGGAGGCCGACGCGATTCTCCCGGCGGCCACAACCGGCTTAACGGAAGCGCAACACAAATGGACAAGGATCGGAACAGCCCTGCGGCGCACTGGTTAATCCTGATGATTGCACGGCCCCGTGCCGCACCCTATAGTCCTGAACGAGCCGGGAGGAGAAGGCGACCCACAGATGAAACCTGCGCCCGAAACGAAATGGCGGGAGAGCCCGGCCTACGCGCCGCGCTTCTTCCTGAGCATGGCGATCGCGCTCGTCGTCTTCGCCGTGATCAGCTATGCCAGCACGGGCTCCATCGCCACCACCGCGCTGCGCACCGTGGTCTGCGGCGTTCTCATCCAGGTCGGCTATTTCCTCGCCACGCTCTTTCTCGTGCGCCGCGCCGCGCGGGCCCGCCAGGCGGATCTCGAAAAGACCAAGCCCAAGGTCTCCGTCTCGATGAACGAGCCCGGCCACTCCAAGCCCTGACCGCCGTATCCGGCAGGCCGTTTTTGTGCCCCCTTTGCCTCTCATGCTGCATTGCAGCGCAAACGCATGAAAGAGGTATGCCGTGATCCAGGATGAGAAGGTCTGCGTCATCATCGCCGCCAAGAATGCGGAAAAGACGATCGGCCGGGCCGTGCGCTCGGCACTCGCCGAGCCCGAGGTCGATGAGGTCGTGGTGGTTGACGACGGTTCGGACGACCGCACCATGGCGGCGGCGGCCGCCGCGGACGACACGACCCGGCGGCTCGACATCATCCGCTTTCGCACCAACCGCGGACCGTCCGCCGCGCGCAACCACGCCATCGCCGTTTCCCGCGCGCCGCTGATCGCTATCCTCGACGCGGACGACTTCTTCTTCCCTGGCCGCTTCCGGCGCATGCTCGCCTGTCCGGGCTGGGACTTCATCGCCGACAACATCGCCTTCATGCAGGAGGCCGACACGGCCCCGCAGCCGGAGGACTTTCCGCCGCATCCGCGCCGGCTCGATCTCAAGGACTTCATCCTCGGCAACATCTCGCGCCGCGGCGCCCCGCGCGGCGAGCTCGGCTTCCTCAAGCCGGTCATGCGCCGCGCCTTCCTCGATGCCCACGGCCTGCGCTACCGCGAGGACATGCGGCTCGGCGAGGATTACGAGCTCTATGTGAGGGCGCTCCTTGCCGGGGCGCGCTATACCGTCATCGAAAGCTGCGGCTACGGCGCGGTGGTGCGCGCCGATTCGCTGAGCGGGCAGCATCGGACGAAGGACCTCGCCGCGCTGCACGAGGCCGAGCGCACGATCCTCGCCGCCGGCAACGTGCCCTTGGGAGCAGCCGAAGCCATGCGCCGCCACTGCCGCCAAGTCGGCCAGCGCCACGCGCTGCGCCATTTCCTAGACCGCAAGCGCGAAGGCGGCGCAGGCGCGGCGCTGGCCTATGCCGCCGCGAACCCCACCGCCCTGCCCGCTATCGCCGGCGGCATCCTGCGCGACAAGCTCGACGCAGCGCGGGGGCGGATGCGCACGGAGCCGGCACCACAGGAGGGATTGCGCTATCTGCTGCCTGCCGGGCGATAATCCGCCCTGCTCTATGAAGGAAACCCGCGCCGTTCTGCTCCCTTCTCCCCGCTTGCGGCGAGAAGGTCGCGGCAGCGGGATGAGGGGCGGAACGGCAACCGGAACCTCGGCCATAGCGGGTAGGTAAGCGTAGCAAACGCCCCTCATCCGCCTGTCGGCACCTTCTCCCCGCAAGCGGGAAGAAGGGAGATGAGGCGAGGTCCAGTCCAAAGGCCCGCCTTACTTTTCAGAGATAATCCCGCCGCACATCCTCCAGCACCGCATAAAGCCGCGCCTTCCGTTCGGAAAGGCGCGCATCCGGGCTGAGCTGCGGCTCCGCCCGGCTCGCCTGCCACAGGGCCAGCGTCGAAGGCGCGGCGAGGACCTGCTTGGCGGCGCTGCGCAGGCCGGAGCGAGGCGCGGCCTGCGCGACGGCGACCGTGCCGCGGCCGGTGGCCTGCTCCGCACCCTCGTAATCGACGCCCCAGAAGCGGGCACCCTTGATGATGGCCTCGGCGCGGGTGGAGATCGGGATGCGCCGGGCGGTCGGGTCGACGCCGACCGTCGCGGCCCAGTCGCGCCACTTGAAGCCGTTGATATTGGCCGAGGTACTGACCGCCACCCAGGGCACGCGGAAGGCATCGGCGAGGATCGCACCGTGCATGGATTCGGCGATGATCAGCTCGCAGGCGGCGATCTCGCCGATCACGTCCTTCGCCTCGCCGCGCGGGTCGATATAGTGAATGCCCGCCGTCGCGCAGACGACCGGCCACAGCCCGGCCACCGCCGATTCCCAATGGGGCACGAAGGCGCATTTATGCCGCTTCGGCTGGTTCGCGAATTCCGGTATGTCGGCGACCAGCACCGCCGGATCGACAATGCCGAGTTCCTCCGGCACGCCGACCTTCCCGGCGGTCAGCGGACCGCGCACGCAGCGCACGTCCCAGAGGTCCCGGTCGCGCATGTCCGGCAGGGTGCCGTAGCCGAAGCCGCTGCCGAGCACGAGCTTGCGGCCCTCCTTCGGCAGGAGCGCGCTGTTCAGCACCGTGCCGACGCCGACGAGCAGCACGTCCTGATGCGCCTCGCGGAACCCCGGCAGCAGGAAATCCCAGAGCCAGAGATTGAGGTCGTCACCGAAATTGCCGTGCTGCGATTCCCAGTAATAGGGCTTCATCCAAAACTCCTGTCAGTTCAGCGGGAGAACTTGCCGACGGCAAGCCCGACGGCGCTGGCAAGGATGCGCGGATCGCGCATCGCCCAGCGGGCCAGCATGTCGAATTGCGGCAGCTTGCGGTGCCTGACGCGCCGTGCCTGGCTCCAGAGCGCCTGCTGGCGCGCCGTCTGCTTGTAGGAGCGTAGCGAGGCGACTTCGGCGGGGCGCTCGGCGAAACGGCTCTCCAGCCGGTCGAGCGCCACCCAGGTGTTGAACTGCTGGCGCAGGAACTGCGGCGAATCGTTGTCGACGCCGTGGAAGATGTTGATCCCCTCCCCGCGCACCGCGCCCGCCGACCCGCTCAGCACCACCCGCCGCGCGGCGAGCACGCAGTCGCAGAAGAACAGCACGTCCTCGGCAGCAAGCCTCAGCGCCGCGTCGAAGCGCACCCGCTCGAAGACCGGCCGGGCGATGACCATGGCGGACAGGTGCAGGAAGCTCCAGTTCTTCAGCATGACCTGCGTGAGATCGGGGATCTCGATCAGCAGCGGATCGTCGTTGAGACGTACCGTCGCCTCCGTCTTTTCGAGATCCTCGACGCCGAAATGATAGTAGAAGGCATCGCCCCCGGTGATCGAGGCGAAGTAGCAATCGGCGGAAAAATGCGTCATCGCGGCATGGGCGATCGCGAGGTGATCGGGCGCCCAGGTATCGTCCGAATCGAGGAAGGCGACGAAGTCGCTCGCCGCCGGAACATGGTCGAGCCCGGTGTTGCGCGCGCCGCCCGGCCCGGCATTCTCCTGGCGTATGACGCGCACGCGCGCCTGCTCCGCCTCGCAAAAGTCGATCAGGTCGCCATCGGGCGGATAAGGGGATTCATCATCGACGACAATGACGTCGAAGTCGTTGAACCCTTGAGCAAAAACGGACGTGAGCGCACGCCTCAGGATGCCCGGCTCCTTCTGGTAGAAGGGGATGATAACTGTCAGCTTCGCCATCTTTTCGTCCCTGTGGTTTCTCTAGAAAGAGGTTCGTCTGGTCTCCTCCCACCGGGGCGCGGCCGTTTCCGGCGCAGGCTTTTCGTCTCGTCCAGGCTCCTTTTGTGAAGCGGAATCCACCCATGTCCCAGTCCGTCAACGCGAAGTCGGTAACGCGAAACGTCGGCTGGAGCGTCCTATCCAAGACAAGCACATTCGGGCTTAAATTTGTCACCGTGCCCATTCTCGCCCGGCTCCTGACGCCCGAAGAGTTCGGCGCGGTGGCCGTCGCGCTCGCCGTCGTACAGTTCCTCGCCATGATCGGCGGGGCGGGTCTCGCCTCCGCCCTCATCCTCGAACCGAAGGAGGAGCGGGAGACGATCCACTCGGTCTTCTGGGCCAATCTCGGCTTCGCCTGCCTGATGGCGGCGGGGCTCTATGTCTTCGCCGAACCGCTCGCCGGCTGGTTCGGCGCGGCGGATGCGGCCTGGCTGCTCCGGATCATGTGCCTGCTCATTCCGTTGCAGCTTGCCGGCGACGTCGCCTATGCGCTGGTCGCCCGGCGCATGCAGTTCAGCCGCGACGCGCTGTGGAGCATGATCTCCGAATCGCTCGCCGCCATTGCGGCGGTCATCCTCGCCATCGCCGGCTTCGGCGTCTTCGCGCTGGTCGCCCAGCTCTTCGTCGCCGGGGTCATCCGGCTTGCCGGTCTCGTCTTCGTCTCGCGCTACCTGCCGCGCTTTCACTTCCATGTGGCGAGCGTCGTGCGGCTGACGCGCTTCAGCCTCGGCCTGATGGGCTCGGAGGTCGCCAATTTCGTCACCTTCCAGTCGCCCATGGTGGTGATCTCGCGCTTCCTCGGCCTCGCCGATGCCGGCGCCTATTCCGCCGCCAACCGCTTTTCCAGCATTCCCAACCAGGTGGTCCTGTCCGGCGTCATGGGCGTGCTCTTCCCCGCCTTCAGCGCGATGATGCACGACCACGAGCGGCGCTCGCAGGCGCTGATGCTCAGCACGCAAGTAACGACGCTTCTGCTCGCGCCGATGATGTTCGGCCTCTGGGCGCTCGCCGAGCCTTCCATGCTGCTGCTCTTCGGCCCGCAATGGGCGGCCGCCTGGCCGGTGCTCGGGCTGCTGGCGCTCTCCAAGGGGCTGCTGACGCCGTGCAGCACCTTCATCCCCTATCTCAAGGGCTCGGGCCATGGCGGCGCGCTCTTCTGGTGGGCGGTCGGCCGTGCCGTGGCGACCACCGCCGCCGTCGCCTACGGCGCCTATGGCGGCACGCTCATCGAGGCGATGGTCGCCCTCTGCCTCGTCAATGCCATCGTGCTCGTCGGCTATTCGCAGGTGGTGTTCCGGGCGGACGGGACACCGTTCCTCTCCGGCTTCTACCGCTCGATCCGCCCCATGCTCACCGCCGCGCTGATGGCGCTCGCCGTGCGCTATGCGCTCGACCACTATCTCGCGCCGCATTTCCATCCCGTCCTGCAGGTCGCCATCGGCATCGCGCTCGGCGGGCTGATCTATGCGGTGCTTACCCTTCTCACCGAGCGGCCGCTGCTGCGAAAGCTCCTCGACATGGTGCGCCGTCCCCGCGCCTCCGCGGTCGCCAGCCTGCCTTGAGCCTGCCCCATTTCGGGGCCCGCCGGCCGGAATTGCCGCAGTCTCGGGGAGAATCGGCATGGCAAAGGCAAAAAAATTCGACGCCACCTTCACCCATAAATTGCGTTTACATCAGTAATTTCGAATAGACTTCAAAGTATTGAAGCAGAGGCGCTCACATTTCCATCACGCATATGTGAGCGTGTATTTCTGCCGGCATGCAATTCCGCACGATATGCTGCAATGCAACCGGCTGCGCTGACGAATTTGCTGCGTTGCCATATTTTCCGCCGCCCCGTCACCCAAACTCCTCTTTACGGGGCTCACGCCTCATTCGCTTGAAAGCCGCCCGCCGGCGGCCCACCAGAGGGGTGACGGAACCGTGCAGATCGACGCGACCGTTTCGGCACGCATCAATATGATGCGCATCGTGCTGATCACCGGGATCATCTTCGTGCATGTTCCCTATGATCCAGCGGCGAGCCCCTATGAGGGCACGTATGGCGGGCTCGACTGGCTGCGGGTGTTCTTGGCGGACAGCCTTTTCCGGATCGGCGTGCCCTGCCTCAGCGCCATCTCCGGTTACCTGCTCTTCCATCGCGGCATCGAGGCCTTCGATTATCGCCGGACGCTGCGCACCAAGGCATCGACCATCCTCCTGCCCTTCCTTCTCTGGAACACGGCCTTCCTCGCCCTCGTCTATATCGCGCAGTCGCGCGGCATCGGCTTCGGCTACCTGCCCGATGTCGTCAACGCCACGCCGCGCGTGCTGATGAATCTCGGCCTTGCCGTCGAGAGCTGGCCGATCGACATACCGCTCTACTTCCTGCGCGACCTGCTGCTCTGCCTCGTCCTGTCGCCGCTGATCGCGCTCGCGGTCCTGCGCTATCCGCGCATCGCGCTCGCCCTGATGCTGGCCTATGCGGTGCTGCCGCTGCCGAACGGCATCTTCCTGAAGAAATCTATCCTCTTCGGTTTCAGCTTCGGCGTCGCAATGGCCCTCCACCGCATCGATATCCGCCGCATGGACCGCTTCGCCCTGCCGGTGACGCTCGCCGTGCTGGCGATGGCGCTGGGGCTGTCGACCGCGCTCTATGCCTACGGCCCGGATTTCCCGGCCTGGCTCGACATGCTGCGCGGCCTTGCGGCCATCGCCGGGATCTTCGGCGCATGGGCCTTCTCGGCACTCCTCATCCGCACGAACGCCGGGAAGGCGCTGTCGCGGCTCGGCGGACTCAGCTTCTGGGTCTTCTGCGGCCACTATCCGCTGCTCGTCCTGTTCTGGATGGTCTGGAACCGGCTCGGCATCGCCCACTACCCGCTGTTCTACGCGGCAAGCCCGGTCCTTGCGCTTGCCATCCTCGTTTCCACTCACGCGGCCACGCGGCGCTTTGCGCCGGCGCTGCACGCCATCCTCACCGGCCGCCGTACGGGCCAGCGCAAGCAGCCCGCGGCCGGGCGACACCCGCACCCGGAGATGGAGCCCGCCGGCTCCATCGCCCAAAGGAGGTGACCATGACCGTTTCCCAGAAGATCACCCTCACGGCATCCGCCCTTCTCGCGACGCTTGCCGCCGCCGGCCCTCTTTCCGCCCAGGACGGCGTGAACGGCACGTCCTTCGTTGAGGAATTCGACCAGCTCGACACGTCCCGCTGGTACGTCTCCGACGGCTGGAACAACGGCGCGCACCAGAACTGCACGTGGTCGAAGGATTCCGTGAAGGTGGAGGGCGGCAAGCTCGCACTCTCCTTCGACGCCAGACCCGCCGGCGAGCGCCAATATGCCTGCGGCGAGATCCAGACCCTGAAGCGCTACGGCTACGGCACCTATGAGGTGCGCATGAAGTCGGCGACGGGTTCCGGCCTCAACTCGGCCTTCTTCAGCTATATCGGCCCCACCGACAAGAAACCGCACGACGAGATCGACTTCGAGGTCCTCGGCAAGGATACGTCCCGCGTGCAGGTCAACCAGTATATCGCCGGCAAGGGCGGCAACGAGAAGCTGGTCCCCGTTCCGGGCGGGGCCGACAGCGGCTTCAACGACTATGCCTTCGTCTGGCGGAAGGAGCGCCTCGCCTACTACGTGAACGGCGCGCTGGTGCAGGAGGTGACGGACGCCGCGAAGCTGCCCACCCATGCGCAGAAGATCTTCCTGTCGCTCTGGGGCACCGACACGCTGTCCGGCTGGATGGGCCGCTTCGCCTTTGCAGGGCCGACCAAGATGGAGGTGGAGCGCATCGCCTTCACCGCCGAGGGCGAGCCCTGCCAGTTCGATGGCTCCGTCGCCTGCCTCGTGAATTGAGTGGACGGCGCCGATGCTGCAGATCCTCTATCTCGTCCACGATCTTTCCGATCCCGCCGTGCGCCGGCGGGTGCTGATGCTGCAGGCGGGCGGCGCTTCGGTGACGCTCGCCGGCTTCCGCCGCGGCGAGAACCGGCTTGCCGAGGTCGAGGGTGTCACGCCCGTGCAGTTGGGCGCGACGAAGGATGCCCGCTTCGCCCAGCGCCTCCTGGCGGTCGCCGGCGCGGCGGCGACGCTTTCCCGCAAGCTCGCCGGCATCCCGCGGCCGGACATCATCCTCGCCCGCAACCTCGAAATGCTGGCGCTGGCGGGCCGTGCCGCATCCCGCTTCGGCACTGTCCCCATCGCCTATGAATGCCTCGACATCCACCGCCTGCTTTTGCGCGACGGCATGGTCGGCCGTGCTTTCCGCGGGGCTGAGCGCCATTTCGGCCGCAAGGCGGGCCTCGTCGTCACCAGTTCGCCGGCCTTTATCGAGCATTATTTCAAGCCGCTTTCCGGCATCCGCACCCCCTTCCACCTGCTGGAGAACAAGGTGCTGGAGCTCGACGGCGAGGCGGACCTTCCCGTCCGCACGCGCCCTGCGGGAGAACCCTGGCGCATCGGCTGGTTCGGCGCGATCCGCTGCCGCAAGTCGCTCGATCTCCTCTCCGCCTTCACCCGGCGGATGGAGGGACGCTTCGAGGTGGTGCTGCGCGGGCGGCCCGCCTATTCCGAATTCGACGATTTCGACAGCCGCATCGCCCGCGAGGCCTTCATCCGCTTCGAGGGCCCCTATCGCAACCCGGAAGACCTGCCCGCCATCTATGGCGCGGTCGATTTCACCTGGGCCATCGACTTTTTCGAAGAAGGCCGGAACTCGCTCTGGCTGCTGCCGAACCGACTCTATGAAGGCTGCCGGCACGGGGCCCTGCCCATCGTCCTCGACGGGACCGAGACGGCGCGGCTCGCCCGCGAGCGCGGCATCGGCGTCACGCTTTCCGACGACCGTCCCGAAACCCTCGCCGACCGCTTCGCCGGCTTCGACGCCGCCACTTACGAGGCGCTGCACGCCGATCTCGCCAGGCTCGGCGCGCGCCCCTGGGTGCTCGACCGCGCCGACTGCGCCGCCTTCGTCCAGCGCCTCGCCGCCCTTCGCCAGCCGGCCGGGCAGGCGGCGGCGTTCACGCCCGTTCCCTCCCTCGCGACAAACAAGGTGGATTGCCATGACCGCTGACGCCGCCGCAGCCGTGCGTTGCCTGATCGTGATTCCCTGCCTCAACGAGGCGCTTTACCTGGAGCCGCTGGTCCGCCATCTCGAGCCCACGCTGTACGACCTCAACGCGACGCTCGTCGTCGTCGACGGCGGCAGCACGGACGGCACGCGCGACATCGCCCGCCGCCTCGCCGCAAGCGTGCCGAACATGCATGTGCTCGACAATCCGAAGCGCATCCAGAGCGCGGCGATCAACCTCGCCGTCGCCACCTTCGGCGTCGAGCACGACTATCTCATCCGCATCGACGCGCATGGCACCTATCCTGACGACTATTGCCGCGTGCTGGTGGAGGACGCGCTGGAGACCGGGGCGGATTCCGTCGTCGTCGCCATGCGGACCGTCGGCTTCGGCGCCTTCCAGAAGGCGACCGCCTTCGCGCAGAATTCCGTGCTCGGCAATGGCGGGGCCAAGCATAGGGCAGGCGCGGAAAGCCACTGGGCGGACCACGGCCACCACGCGCTGATGCGCATATCCGCCTTCCGTGCCGTCGGCGGCTATGACGAGACCTTCACCGCCAACGAGGACGCCGAATACGACTACCGGCTCCACCAGGCCGGCTACCGCGTCTGGATGACCGCGCGCACCAGCATGGTCTACTATCCGCGCTCAAGCGCCCTGCCGCTCTTCCGGCAATATTTCGGCTATGGCCGCGGCCGGGCGCGCAATCTCCTCAAGCACCGCGCGCCCCCCGGCCTGCGCCAGCTCCTGCCGCTGATGGTCGCCCCGGTCGCCGCCGGTGCCTTCCTTGCGGCGATCACCTGGGTCGCCGCCGTGCCCTTCGTGCTCTGGGCCGCCGCCTGCATGGGCTACGGCGCGTGGATGGCGCTCGGCGAGCGCAATCCCTACGGCCCGCTTGCCGCCGTCTCCGCCATGATCATGCATTTCGCCTGGTCGGCCGGCTTCTGGCGCGAGTTGCTCGACATCCGCCAGCGGAGGGCCTTCGCATGACGGCGCCGCTTCGTATCGACATCGCGGTCTGCACCTTCCGCCGCCCGGCGCTGAGCGAGACGCTGGCCTCGCTCTCCAAGCTGATCGTTCCGGCCGGCGTGCGCCTCGGCGTCATCGTCGCCGACAACGACATGGAGCCGAGCGCCCGCCCCCGCGTCGAGGCCGCCGTGCCGCTGCTGCCGACGGATATCGTCTATGTGCATTGCCCGGCCGGCAACATTTCCATCGCCCGCAATGCCTGCCTCGACCATACGGACGCCGATTTCATCGCCTTCGTCGACGACGACGAGACGGTCGATCCGCTCTGGCTCGACCGGCTGCTCGCGGCGGCGGAAAGAAATCGCGCCGACGTGGTGCTCGGCCCGGTGCGTGCCCTCTACGGGCCGGACGCGCCCGGCTGGATGCGCAGCGGCGACTTCCACGCCACGCGTCCCGTCTGGGTGAACGGCGAAATTTGCACCGGCTATACCTGCAACGTGCTGATGCGCCTTGCCGCTTCCTCCATCGCCGGCCGGCGCTTCGACCTTGCGCTCGGACGAAGCGGCGGCGAGGACACCGAATTCTTCACCGCCGTCCATGCGGCCGGCGGCCGCATCGCCTTCGCCGAGGATGCCTGGGTGGAGGAGCCGGTTCCGGCCTCCCGCGCCCGCTTCTCCTGGCTGGCGCAGCGCCGGCTGCGCATGGGGCAGACCCACGGCCGGCTGCTCGCCGCGCGGCATGAGGGCGCCGCCCGGCTGAGCGCTGCCGGCCTTGCCGCCGCGAAATGCACGGCCTGCCTTGCCGGCGCCACGGCCTTCGCCCTCTCGCCGGTGCGCCGCAACCGTTTCCTGCTGCGCGGTCTTCTCCATGCCGGCGCGGTCGGCGGGCTCTTCGGCACCCGTGCCATCGAACCCTATGGCAAGCTGGAGGCGGCGCCATGACGGAACCCGACGTCAGCATCGTCATCGCCGCCTACAACGCGGCCGACACCATCCAGCGCGCCATCCGAAGCGCGCTGGCGCAGGAGGGCATGACGGTGGAGGTGATCGTCGCCGATGACTGCTCGACCGATCCGACACCCGAGCTCGTCGCCGCGCTCGGCGCGCCGGCCGTGCGCCTCGTTGCGCTCGACAGCAACAAGGGCCCCGGCGGCGCGCGCAATGCCGGCTTTGTCGCCGCCCGCGGCCGCTGGATCGCCGTGCTCGATTCCGACGACACGATGCGGCCGGACCGCCTTCGCCGCATGATCGACGCGGCCGAAAGGCAAGGCGCCGTCGTCGCGGTCGACAATATCGACGTGCTGCATGGCGACGGCCGGAGTACGCGGATGTTCCCGCGAGATCTTCTCGCCGCATTGCCGCTCCTGACGCTCCCGGCCTTCATCGATTCCAACCGGATTTTCCGCGACACGCATAATTTCGGCTACATGAAGCCGGTCTTCCATCGCGCCTTCCTCGAAGGCAACCATCTCGCCTATGACGAGGCGCTGAGGATCGGCGAGGACTACCTGCTGCTCGCCGCGCTGCTCGCTGCCGGCGGGCGCTGCGCCGTCGTGCCCGAGGCCGGCTATCTCTACCATATCCGCGAGACCTCGATCTCTCGCGTGCTACATCTCCCCCATGTGGAGGCCATGCTTGCCGGTGACCGGCGGTTCCTCGCCCGCTTCCCGCTGCAAGGCGAGGCCATGGCGGCGCAACGCCGCCGCACGCGCAGCCTCGAGGAGGCCCGCGCCTTCCTCTCCCTCGTCCGCCATCTCAAGAACCGCTCGCTCGGGCCCGCCCTCAAGGTGGCGCTCGGCGATCCCGTCGCGCTCCGGCATCTTTCCATGCCGATCGCCGCCCGGTGGCGCCGCATGACGGCGTCCCCGGCTTCCCATGCGGCGGCCGCGTCCGGCCAACCGCTCAAGAACAAAGGATAATTCCATGGTGCGAACCAAGACCGTCCGCAAGGCCGTCATCCCCGTCGCCGGCAACGGAACCCGCTTCCTGCCCGCCACCAAGGCCATGCCCAAGGAAATGCTGACCATCGTCGACCGGCCCGTCGTGCAATATGCCCTCGACGAGGCGCGCGAGGCCGGCATCGAGCATGTCGTCTTCGTCACCAGCCGCAACAAGCAGGTCATCGAGGACCATTTCGACGACACGCCGGAACTCGTCGCCTCGCTGGAGAAATCCGGCAAGGACGACAAGGTGAGCGAACTGAGCGAGTTGCTCCCGGCCGCCGGCTCGGTAAGCTTCACGCGCCAGCAGGCGCCGCTCGGCCTCGGCCATGCCGTCTGGTGCGCCCGCGACCTCATCGGCGACGAGCCCTTCGCGCTGCTCCTGCCCGACATGATCTCCTTCGGCCCGCGCGGCTGCATGGCCGGCCTGATGGAGCTTTACGGGGAGGTCGGCGGCAATGTCGTCGGCGTCGAGCAATGCGCGCCGGAAGAGGCCTCGCAATACGGCATCGTCGGCAAGGGCGCGGCCGTGCGCCACGGCTTTGCCGTCACCCATATGGTGGAAAAGCCGAAAGCGGGCGAAGCACCGTCCAACCTCTTCCTCAACGGTCGCTACATCCTCCAGCCGGAGGTCTTCGGCCATCTCGCCCGCCAGAAGCGCGGCGCGGGCAACGAGATCCAGCTCACCGACAGCATGCTGAAGCTCTCCGAGACGCAGCCCTTCCATGCCCATCCCTATGAGGGGCGGACCTACGATTGCGGCTCGAAGCACGGCTTCATCGAAGCCAATGTCGCCTTCGCGCTCGCCCGCCCGGATATCGGCGCGGCCGTCTACGAATCCCTGCGCGACATGGTCTTGTCGCACGAGGGCCGGATTCGCGCGGCATAATCCCGTGGCTCCGGGCCGGTTCCGGTCCGGGGCCGCATCCGGGGAGGAAAGCTTTTCATCGCGCCGAAAGGCAGAACGGAGCCCCATGCATCAACGCACCGTACCGCACAGCAGCATCCTGCGACGGGAACCGGATCCTTCCGATTCCTTCATCGACCTCAACCGCCTGCTGGCGATCCTCGTCCGCCGGGCCCGGCTGATCGGGCTCTCGGTGGCGCTCGCCGTGGCGCTCGGCGTCGCGTATCTCCTGTTCGCGACGCCCGTCTACACCTCGCAGACGCAGATCCTGCTCGACGAGGACCTGTCGCGCTATGCCGAGGAGAGCGAGCCCTCGCCGCAGAGCAGCCAGCAGATCGACATGCGCATATCGAGCGCCGCCGAGATCCTGAAATCCGGTCGGCTGGCGCTGCGCGTCGTCGACGACCTGAAGCTTGCCGACAACGAGACGATCCTCAACCCGCCGCAATCGCCGATCGCCATGGTCAAGGGCTGGGCGAAGGCGCTGACGTCCTCCGACCCCGACGTCCCGGAAGAGGCGTTGGCGAACGGGCGGCGCGAGAAGGCCGCCGCCACATTGCAGCAATCCCTGACCGTGGAGCGCGCCGGCCGCAGCGCCGTGCTCGCCGTCTCCTTCCGTTCGACCGACCCGCAGCTCGCCGCCGCGATCACCAAACGCTATGCCGAAGCCTTCTTCGAAGACCAGCTCAGCGCCAATTTCACCGCAACGGAACAGGCCTCGACCTGGCTTCAGGAGCGCCTTACCGACATCCAGGCCCGCGCGCAGGACGCCGCGCTGGAAGTCGAGCGCTACCGCGACGAGAACGGCCTCACCACGGCGCGCGGCGAACTGATGTCCGAGCAGCAGCTCGCCGACCTCAACAGCCAGCTCATCCTGGCGCAGGCGGACGCCGCAAGCGCCTCGGCGCGCTATGCCCAGTTCAAGGCCATCGTCGAGCAGGGGCCGGACAAGGCCGTCGACAATGCCTCGATCCCGACGCAGCAGGCGGGCGGCTCGGTGCTGCAACAGCTGCGCGAGCGCTACAATTCCGTCGTCAAGCGGGGGCAGGACATCGCGCAGAATTTCGGCGCGGACCATCCGCAGGCGGCGGCGCTCAGGGCCGAGAAGGAAGACCTTGCCGGGCAGATCTACCGCGAGCTCCAGCAGCTCACCGCCAGCTACCGCAACGAATACGAGGTCGCGCGCTCGCGGGAAACGTCGCTGCGCGAGAACATCGACAAGGTCGCCGGCAGCAATGCCGTGGCGAACCGCTCTTCCGTGCGCCTGCGCGAACTGGAGCAGAAGGCGACGGCCCTCAAGGCGCTTTCCGAATCCTATCTCAGCCGCTTCGAGCAGGCCTCGCAGAAACAGTCCTTCCCCATCGCCAAGGCGCGGGTGATCTCCGATGCCGGCGTGCCGACCGCACCGTCGAGCCCGAAAAAGACGCTGGTGCTCGGCCTTTCGCTGGTGCTCGGCCTCATGGCGGGCGGGGCGCTGACCTTCGTGCAGGAGCTGCGCGAGCGCGCCTTCCGGCTGGAGAACGACGTGCGCACGATACTCGGCCTGAAGCCGCTCGGCTACCTGCCGCTCGTCGGCGGGCAGAAGAAGCGCAAACCCGCCATGATCGGAGCGAAGGCGGTGAAAGCCGAACCGGCCCCCGGCGAGGCGGAAGAGGACATACCGCTGGAACGCATGACGCGCATCGTGCTCGACGCGCCGCGCTCGGCCTTCGCCGAAACCCTGCGCAACGCCAAGCTGACCAGCGAGACCATGCTGACCGGCCGCGAAAGCCGGGTGATCGGCGTCACCTCGGCGCTGCCCGGCGAGGGCAAGTCGACGGTCGCCACCAATTTCGCCGCGCTTCTCGCCATCAGCGGCAAGCGCACGCTGCTGATCGATGCCGACGTGCGCCGGCCGGGCCTCAGCGCCATGATGAAGCCTGCCCCGCAGATCGGCCTCATCGAGGCGGTGAGCGGCGAAATCCCCTGGACGCAGGCGGTCAAGACCGACCGGCGCTCGCAGCTCACCATCCTGCCCATCGCGCTGGGCAAGGACGCGGCCCGCCGCCATGACGGCAATGAGCTGATCAGCTCGCCCGCCATGAAGCAATTGCTGGACGAGGCGCGGCAGGCGTTCGACTACGTGATCGTCGACCTCGCGCCCGTCGGCCCGGTCGTCGACGCCAAGGCCTTCGAGCCGCTGGCGGACGGCTTCCTCTTCGTCGTGGAATGGGGCAAGACGCCGTCGAACCTCGTGCGCGACCTGCTTGCCGCCGAGCACCGCATCGAGGCGAAGACGCTCGGCATCGTGCTCAACAAGACCGACATGGCTGCCCTTGCCCGCTACAGCGACGCGGGCGCGGCGGAAAAGTACCGCGACCTCTACGACCAGTACTATACCGACAACATGGAGGCCGCCGCCCGCAGATAGGGCGGCGGTTTCACCTGCGCCGCGCCAGCATGGAGCGGGACAGCACCACGGCAAGGCCGATGAGGATCGTCGCGGCGATGAAGAGGAAGGCCGCCGCGGCGATAGCCGGACTGATATTCTCGCGGATGCTGGAGAACATCTGCCGGGCGAGCGTGCGCTGGTTGGGGCCGGCGACGAAGAGCGTCAGCACCACCTCGTCGAGCGAGGTGGCGAAGGCGAGCACCGCCCCCGACAGCACGCCCGGCATGGCGAGCGGCAGCGTCACGCGGCGGAAGACCGTGACCGGCGATGCGCCGAGGCTTTCCGCCGCAAGCTCCACCCGCCCGTCGATGCCGGCAAGCGCCCCGGTGACGCTGACCACCACGAAGGGCACGGCGACAACGGTGTGCGCGATGATGACCCCGGCATAGCTGTTGGTGAGGCCGAAGCGGGCGAGCAGCACCTGCATGCCGACGCCGAGCACCACGGCGGGCACGACCATCGGCAGGAGGAACAGCGTGCGGAAGGTGCCGCGCATGAAGAGCGTCCGGTTGCGCAGGCCGAGCGAGGCCGCCGTGCCGAGCGTCGTGGCGAGCAGCGTCGTGCCCGTGCCGACGATTAGGCTGTTGACGATCGCCCGCTGCCAGGCATCGGCGGTGAACAGCTCCGTGAACCAGCGCATCGACCAGGCGGGCACCGGATAGGTGAGGATAACGCTCGAGGTGAAGGCGAGCGGCAGGATGGCGACGAGCGGGGCCACCAGGAAGAGGATGGCGAGCGTCGCGAAGGTGAGGCGGGCAAGGCGCATCGGCATGGTCAGCGCCTCCCCGGCTCGTCGGCCGAAAGCCGGGCATAGACGGTATAAAGCGCGAGCGTCGCTACGAGCAGCACGACGCCGAGCGCACCCGCCATGCCCCAGTTGGCCGAACCCGTTGCGTAGAAAGCTATGATCGAGGAGATCATCTGGTCGCCCGGCCCGCCGATCAGCGCCGGCGTGATATAGTAGCCGATGGCCGAGATGAAGACGAGGAGGCCGCCGGAGGCGACGCCGCGCAGGCTGAGCGGCAGGAGGACGCGCAGGAAGGCGCGCAGCGGCGGCGCGCCGAGCGAAGCGGCCGCCGGCATCAGGTTCTTCGGAATGGTGATCAGCACCGAATAGATCGGCAGCACCATGAAGGGCAGCAGCACATGGGTCATGGCGATGATGACGCCGGTGCGGTTGAAGATCAGCGGCAGCGGCGCGCTCGTGAGCCCGAGCCATTGCAGGAGGTCGTTGATGAGGCCCTTTTCCTGCAGGAGGATGAACCAGGCGGCGGTGCGCACCAGAAGCGAGGTCCACAGCGGCAGCAGCACGGCGGCGAGCATCAGGTCGCGCTTCCAGCCCGTCAGCGAGGCGGCGATGATGGCATAGGGATAGCCGATGCACATGCAGGCGAAGGTGACGAGCGCTGATATCCAGAAGGTGCGAACCAGGATCACCCGGTTGACCGACTGGTCCGGCGGAAGCTGCTCGATATGGCCGTCGGCATTGCGGCCGAAATCGACGGCGGCCAGGAGGTTGCGGTCGGTGAGCGGCGAGAGCGCATCGGCGATGGCGAGCCAGAATTCGGGCTTGCCCCAGCGCTTGTCGACTGAGACCAGATCGACCGGCGGGCCGGCGGGATCGGCGAGCGCCGCCGTCGTCTTCGACATCAGCGTGCGGAAGCCCGAACGGGCGCTGTTGAGGCGGCGCACCATGTCGCCGAGCGCCTGCTGGTCGTCCACCGCTCTGAGGTCGGCGATCAGCGCCGCCTGCATCTCCGGCGTCGGCGGCGACTTGCGGTCCCAGCCGGCCAGCACCTCGGCGCTGTGCGGCAGGAGGCGCAGCACCGCCGTGTCGGAAACCGACTGCGACATCATGCTGAACAGCGGCCAGACGAAGAAGGCGACGAGAAAGGCGACGAGCGGTGCGATCAGCAGGAACGAACGCCCCGCGCGGGCACGCCCGGCACTCATGACGCCTGTCCCGGCGGCAGGATGACGCGGCAATCGCCGGCCGAGAAGGCCGCGAAGACCCTGGTGCCGGGCGTGAATTCGCGCGAGCGGCGGCCGAGCTTGGCGATCAGCGGATGGCTGCCGGCGGCAAGCTGCACGCGCAGATGATCGCCCTGGTAGACGGAATCGGCGACCTCGGTCTCCAGGCAATTGTTCGCCCCGTTCGCCGTTTCGGCAAGGTCGATCCGCTCGGGACGGACGGAGAGGAAGACGGGCTGGCCGGCGGAAACCTCCTCTGGAGCGGCGGCGAGTATCTCTGCGCCAGAACCGAGCCGGACGGCGGCCTCGCCCCCGGCGACGCGGGCAACGACGCCTTCAAGCAGGTTGGTTTCGCCGATGAACTCGGCAACGAAGCGGGTGGCCGGCTCGTCATAGACCTGCCGCGGCGTGCCGATCTGCTCGATCCTGCCCTTGTTGAAGACGGCGACGCGGTCCGACATGGTCAGCGCCTCGGACTGGTCATGGGTGACGAAGACGATGGTGAGCCCGAGGCGACGGTGCAGGTCGCGGATGTCGAGCTGCATCTGCTCGCGCAACTGCTTGTCGAGCGCGCCGAGCGGCTCGTCCATCAGCACCACGCGCGGCTCGAAGACGAGGGCGCGGGCAAGCGCCACGCGCTGCTGCTGGCCACCGGAAAGCTGGCTCGGCCGGCGCTCGCGCATGGTGGAAAGCTGCACCATGTCGAGGGCGCGTGTCACGCGCTCGGTAATCTCCGCCTTGCCCAGCCCGCGCATCTGCAGCGGGAAGGCGATGTTCTCGCCGACGGTCATGTGCGGGAAAAGCGCATAGCTCTGGAAGACGACGCCCATGTCGCGCCGATGGGTCGGCACGTCGTTGACGGCCTGGCCGTCGACGAGGATCGTGCCGGATGTGGGCTGTTCGAAGCCGGCGAGCATCATCAGCAGCGTCGTCTTGCCCGAGCCGGAAGGGCCGAGCAGGCTGACGAACTCGCCCTTGGCGATGGAAAGGTCGAGATTCTCGACGACGCAGAGCGCGCCGTAGAATTTCGTTATGCGGTCGAAGCGGATGAATTCGGCCAACGGGTGCTCCCTCGCGCGTGCGGCGTCCGGGGGCACGGAAAGCCGCGCCCCCGGATTGCAGCAGACTTACTGGGCGAGCCAGGCGTTGAACCGCTGGGTCAGCGCCTCGGAATTGTCGATCCAGAAATCGATGTCGAGCGAGAGCGCGTCGGTCATGTTCGCCGGCTCGGTCGGCAGGTCCTTGGCAAGCTCCGGCGGCACCTTGGCGGCGGCTTCTTTCACGGGAAGGCCATAGGCGACATATTGCGGAAGCTTCGCCTGGTTTTCCGGATCGCTGGCGAAGGCGATGAAGTCCTGCGCGGCGTCCTTGTTCTCCGCGTCCTTCAGCACGACCCAGCTGTCGACGGCATAGATGCTGCCCGGCCAGACGACCTTGAAGTGCTTGCCCTCGGTACGGTTGATGCCGGTGATGCGGCCGTTATAGGCCGAGGTCATGGCAACCTCGCCGGAGGCGAGGAACTGGAGCGGCTGCGCACCGGATTCCCACCAGACGATGTTCGGCTTCAATTCGTCGAGCTTCTTGAAGGCGCGGTCGACACCCTCGTCGGTCCCCAGCACCTCGTAGACCTTGTCCTTCGGCACGCCATCGGCGAGAAGAGCGAATTCGAGCGTGTATTTCGGCCCCTTGCGCAGCGAGCGCTTGCCGGGAAACTTCTCGACGTTCCAGAAATCCGCCCAGGATGTCGGACCTTCCTTCAACTTGTCGCCGTCATAGGCGATCGCCGTGGACCAGACGATGGCGCCGACGCCGCAATCGTTGACGGCCGAATCGAGGAACTTGTCCTTGCCTCCCATCTTGTCCCAGTCGATCTTCTCATAGAGGCCGTCGGCACAGCCGAGTGCCAGCTCCTCCGCCTCGACCTGCACGGCATCCCAGTTTGGCGCGCCGGCCTTCACCTTGGATTGCAGCACGCCGATGCCGCCGTCCCAGGCCTCGTCCAGCACCGGTTTGCCGGTCTTTTCCGCGAAGGGCTTGAAGTAGATCTCGCGCTGGCCGTCCTGGTAGTTGCCGCCCCAGGAGACGACGGTGAGATCGCGCGCGAATGCCGGCGCGGCAAGCCCCGCCGAAAGCGCCAGCACGGCCGCCGTCAGAATGCCCTTCCTCATGCTCTTGGTCTTCATGCTCATCGTACTCCCCTTTTTTCGTTTTTCGGACTGGCCCGATCGCCGGTCCCGAACGGTCCGTCAAAGACGGCGGCCTCTCCCGGGCCGGAGGCCTTCGCGCGATGTTCGCACCGCGGCAGGCGCCTCGTTCCCTTCGATTTTCGATCGACCAATTCAGGCATTCCCGCCCGTCCCGGTCAATGGCTTTCTTGCGCCGTCAGACGTGCTGACCTCCGTTGATATGGATCTCGGCGCCGTTGATGTAGGACGACTGGCCGGTGCACAGGAAATAGATGGTCTCGGCGACCTCGCGCGGCTCGCCGAGCCGGCCCATCGGCACTTCGGCGGCGACCAGCTCGTCCGTGCCAGGCGAAAGGATCGAGGTCTCGATTTCGCCGGGCGCGATGGCGTTGGCGCGCACGCCGAGCTTGCCGAATTCATGGGCCATCTCCCGCGTCAGGGCGGCGAGCCCCGCCTTGGAGGCGGCATAGGCGACGCCGGCAAAAGGGTGGACGCGCGAACCGGCAATCGAAGTGACGTTGACGATAGACCCCTTGGCGGCCTCCAGCTCCGGCAGCAGCGCGCGGGCGATCAGCGCGGTCGAGACGAGGTTGACGTTGAGCACATGGGTCCAGACATCCGCCGTCGTGTCCGCGACGCCGAGCCTGCTCCTGTCCGGTCCCTTCGGCGAGATGCCGGCATTGTTGACCAGCGCATGCAGCCTGCCCGAAGGCAGACGCTCGCGCACCGTCGCTGCAAGGCGGTCGATCTGGGAAAGGTCGGCAAGGTCGGCCTGGATATGGCTCTCGCGGGCGGACGGCCAGGCGCATTCCTCGGAGAAAGCTTGGCGCGAGACGGTGAGGATGCGCCAGCCCTTCGACTGGAAGAGCTTGACCGTCGCATGCCCGATCCCGCGGCTTGCCCCCGTCAGCAGCATGGTGGGGCGTTCTTCGGTCATGCGGGACTTCTCCGTTGATGCTTGATACATCGTAATGCGCGGCGGGCGAAATGCAAGCCTCGACGAAAGATGGACGCGATCAGGCCTTCCGTGCGCCCTTCTCGATTCGCTCCAGCAGCGGCTTCCCGCCGAGGAGGATGTCATCGACGATGGCCATGGAGGCGGCGGCCGGGTCGTGACGCTTCAGCGCCTCGACGACGGGATAATGATGGTCGATCATCGCCCGCCCGCCCGGCAGATAGGCATCCGAGATCAGTGGCCCCATCTGGAGCCAGAGCCGGCGCAGGATGCCGTTGAGCACCGGAAGGCCGGCGATCTTCGGCAGCATGAAGTGGAACATCTGGTTGAGCTCGGCCCCCTTCAATCCGTCGCCGCAGGCAAGGGCGGCCTCGTTCTCGCGCAGGATCGCCTCCAGCGCGGCGATATCGGCGGAGGTGGCGACCTGCGCGGCCGTCTCGGCCGCCAGCCCCTCCAGCCGCACGCGGATCGATCGGATCTCGCGGTAGCGCGCCTCGCTCATGGCGGGGATGCGGATGTCGCGCGGCGAGCGGAAAGTGATTGCCTCGTCATTGGCCAGCTTCAGGATCGCGTCGCGGATGGGCGTGACGCTGGTGCCGAACTGCTCGGCAAGATCGCGGATCTTCAGGCGGTCGCCGGGCTGGAAACGGCCCTGGATCAACGCATCGCACAGCGCGCCGTAGATCGTGCTGTTCAGGTTGGAATGATCGAGCGTTTCGAATTCGGGCATCGCCGGCTCTGACAAAAATCAATGATACGATACTTGATGCATCTTTTTCCGCTTGTTTCAACCTTCGCGACGGGTCAAACATGGGCAAGGCCGGTAAAGTGCCCTGCGGCGGCATCCGGATCGACATTTAAACCAGAAGACGGAGTGTTTCGCAGTGGGAAAGCAGGCGTGTTCCGGGGAGCCAAGATGACACAGGAAACGCCCTTCCCGGCCGCGCCGAACGGCGCCGATGCGCACGCCGGAGGCGATGCGATGTCCGCCGCTTTCAGCAAGACGGAGCTTTCGGAAGCCGCCGTGCTCACCGGCGATATCTACGGCATCGCCGGCACGGCGGGGCGGCTTTCCAGCGAGCGTGACGAGACCTTCCTCTTCACCGCGGCGGACGGCACGCGCTACACGCTGAAGATCGCCAATCCCGCCGAGGACCCGGCCGCGCTCGCCTTCCAGGACGGCGCGCTGCTGCATCTCGCCCGTCACGCCCCCGCCGTTCCCGTGCCGCGGCTGGTGCCGACCCGCTCGGGCGCAACGAGCCACCGGATCACCACACACGAGGGGCCGCGCATCGTACGCCTGCTGACCTTCCTGCCCGGCGAATTGCAGTACCGCACGCCGCCCTCGACGAACCAGAGCCGCCAAATCGGCCGCGCGCTCGGCGCGCTCGGCCTCGGCCTTTCCGGCTATGCCGGCCGTCCGCCGGCGGGCAAGCTGATGTGGGACATCTCCCACACGCTCGATCTTGCCGCGGTGGTGGATTCCGTCGCGCCGGAGCGGCAGGCGCGCGTCGAGGCGGTACTGGAGGAATTCCTGCACATGCTGCCGGCCTTTTCCGCGCTGGAGCGCCGCCAGATCATCCACAACGATTTCAATCCGCACAATATCCTGGTCGATCCCGCCGCGCCGGAGCACGTCGCGGGCATCATCGATTTCGGCGACATGGTCGAGGCGCCGCTCGTCAACGACCTCGCGGTGGCGATCTCCTACCATCTTTTCACGCCCGACTGGGCCGAGCGCGCGGGCGCCTTCCTCGAAGGCTACCTCTCCGCCCGGCCGCTCCAGCCGGCGGAAGCCGCGCTCCTGCCGACGCTGATCCGCGCCCGGCTCGCCATGTCGATCATCATCGCGGAATGGCGCTCGGCGCGCTTTCCCGAAAACCGAAGCTATATCATGCGCAATCACGCCGCAGCCTGGGCGGGGCTGCACAACATATCGGACCTGACGCCGGCCGGGCTCAAGCGGCTGGCGCCCCATCTTGCGGAGGCTTGAAATCATGTCGATGGTGAACGCGTTCTCGCGTGAGGATTTCGAACGGCTGGGCGAGGCGGACAAGGCGTTGATCGCGCGGCGCGAAAAGGTGCTCGGCCCGGCCTATCGCCTGTTCTACGAGGAGCCGCTGCATCTGGTGCGCGGCGAAGGCGTCTTCCTTTACGACGCAACCGGCGAGAAATATCTCGACGCCTATAACAATGTTGCCTCGGTCGGCCATTGCCATCCCCGCGTGGTGGAGGCGATCACCGCGCAGACCGCCGCGCTCAACACCCATACCCGCTACCTGCACGAAGGCATCGTCGATTATGCCGAGACGCTGACGGCGACGTTTCCGGATGCGCTCAGCCAGGCGATGTTCACCTGCACCGGCAGCGAGGCGAACGACCTTGCCGTGCGCATTGCCCGCTTCGTCACGGGCGGCACCGGCATCATCGCGACGGAGCTTGCCTATCACGGCCTGACGGGCGCGGTAGCGGAATTCTCGCCTTCGCTCGGCGAATCCGTGACACTCGGACCGCATGTGCGCACCGTGCCCGCGCCGGACAGCTATCGCCACTCCCCTGAAGAGATGATGGAGAAGTTCGGCCGCGACGTCGAGGCCGCCATCGCCGACCTCAAGCGCCACGGCATCAGGCCGGCCATACTGATCACCGACACGATCTTCTCCAGCGACGGCATCTTCGCCGGGCCGAAGGGTTTTCTGAAACCGGCGGTCGACGCCATCCATGCCGCCGGCGGCCTTTTCGTCGCCGACGAGGTGCAGCCCGGCTTTGGCCGCACGGGCGAAGCCATGTGGGGCTTCGAGCGGCACGGCGTTGCGCCCGACATGGTGACGATCGGCAAGCCGATGGGCAACGGCTATCCGATGGCCGGCATCGTGCTGCGCCCGGAGGTGATCGCCGAGTTCGGCCCGCGCGCCCGCTACTTCAACACCTTCGGCGGCAATCCCGTCGCCGCGGCCGCCGGCAAGGCGGTGCTCGACACGATCCGCATCGAGGGCCTGCAGCAGAACGCGCTGGAGGTCGGCACCTACCTGATGGAGGGCCTCAGGACCCTCGCCCGCAGCCACCCCGCCATCGGCGACGTGCGCGGCTCCGGCCTCTTCGTCGGCGTCGAGATCGTCTCGGACCCGGCGGCGAAGCAGGCCGACGCGGCGCTGACGACGCGTATCGTCAACGGCCTTCGCCGCCGCCGCGTGCTGATCAGCGCCTCCGGCCCGCGCGCCAACGTGCTGAAGATCCGCCCGCCGCTCGTCTTCTCGCGCGAGAATGCCGACATGCTGCTGGAGGCGCTGGAGGACGTGCTGAAGACCGCCTGAGCAAAGAGCCGTCACGCATAGCGCCTGCGCCGGCCCGTGAAGTGGATCAACCCCTTCTGCAACAGGATGAAGGCGAAGAGCAGCAGGCCGATAAGGATCTTCGTCCACCAGCTCGACAGCGAGCCGTCGAAGGTGATGTAGGTCTGGATCAGGCCCTGGATGAGGATGCCGACCAGCGTTCCCGCGACGAAGCCGGAGCCGCCCGTCAGCAGCGTGCCGCCGATGACCACCGCCGCGATGGCGTCCAGTTCCACGCCCACCGTTGCCAGCGAGTAGCCGGCCGAGGTGTAGAGCGAGAAGACGATGCCCGAAAGGCCGGCGAGGAAGCCGGAGAGCGCATAGATGCCGATCGTCGTGGCCGCGATCGGCACGCCCATCAGCCGCGCCGTCGCCGTGCCGCCGCCGAGCGCATAGACGTTGGCGCCGAAGCGGGTGCGGTGCGCGATGAGAATGCCCGCTGCAAAGACCACCAGCATCAGCCCGCCGATCAGCGTGATGCGCCCGCCACCGGGCAGCTTGTAATAGAGACCCTTCAGGGTCCCGTAGAACGGGTGCTTGACCGGGATGGAATCGATGGACAGCACGAAGGCCATGCCGCGCGCCAGGAACATCCCGGCCAGCGTGACGATGAAGGGCGGCATTTCGAGGTGATGGATGATCGCCCCCATCAGCGCGCCGAAGGCCGTGGTTATGATCAGCGCCAGTGCGAAGGCGACGAGCGGGTGGATGGACGTCGCCTGCAGCAGCACGGCGAGGAAGACGCCGGTGAAGGCGATGACCGCCCCGATGGACAGATCGATGCCGCCCGACAGGATGACGAAGGTCATGCCGACGGCGGCGATGCCGAGGAAGGCGTTGTCGGTCAGGAGATTGCCGATCACCCGCGTCGACAGCATGTTGGGATACTGCGCGATGCAGACGGCATAGGCGATGAGGAAGATCGCGACCGTGGCGGTGAGCGGAAGATAGCGCGGGTTCATTTCGCCTCCTGTTCCGTCTTCTTCTCTCCGGCCCGGGGTCGGGAGAGGAAGGCGAAGGCCGTCTGGGCGCGCGGCGACTGGATGACCAGGATCAGCACGATGATCGCCGCCTTGATGATGAGGTTGAATTCGGGCGGGAAGCCGGAAAGCAGGATGCCCGTGTTGATCGACTGGATGATCAGCGCACCGAGCAGCGAGGCGGCGATGGAAAAGCGCCCGCCGAGCAGCGACGTGCCGCCGACGACGACCGCCAGGATCGCGTCCAGCTCCAGCCAGAGGCCGGCATTGTTGGCATCCGCCCCGCGGATATCGGCCGCCGCGATGATGCCGGCAATGGCAGCGCACAGGCCCGACAGCACATAGGCGGCGATCAAGAGCACGCCGGTCGAAACGCCCGAGAGCATGGAGGCGCGGCGGTTGACGCCGAGCGCCTCGATCAACATGCCGAGCGCCGTGCGGCGGACCAGCAGCGCGACGATAATGCCGAAGGCGAGCCAGATGACGACGGGCATCGGCAGGCCGAGAAACGAACCGCCGCCGATGAAGATCAGCCCCGGATCGTTGAAGGTGAGGATCGCCCCCTCGGTGATGAGCTGGGCGATGCCGCGCCCGGCGACCATCAGCACGAGCGTGGCGATGATCGGCTGGATATCGAGCACCGCGACGAGGATGCCGTTCCACAGGCCGCAGAGAATGCCGGTGCCGAGCGTGATCAGCAGCGTCGCGGCCAGTCCGTGGCCCGACGTGATAGAGGCGGCGGCGACCGCCCCGCAGATCGCCATGACGGCGCCGACCGAAAGGTCGATGCCCTTGGTGGCGATGACCACCGTCATGCCGATCGCGAGCAGCGCGACGGGCGCGCCGCGGTTGAGGATATCGATCAGGCTGCCGTAAAGCCGGCCGTTCTGCATTTCGAGGCGGAAGAAGCCGGGAAAGGCGATGGAGACCATCAGGAGGATCACGGCGAGCGCGGCGACCTGCGGAAAGAGGCGCAGGGCATAGGCTTTCAGCGTCGAGGTCATGCGTCCGCCCTCCCGCCGGCTGCGATGGCTTCGACGATGCCCTCCGTCGTGACCTTCGCGCCGGTCAGTTCGGCAACATGCGCCCGGTCGCGCAGCACGATGACGCGGCTCGAATAGGCGACGAGCTCTTCGAGTTCGGAGGAGATCACGATCAGCGACATGCCTTTCTCGCAGAGGGATTCGATGAGACGGATGATCTCCGCATGGGCACCGACGTCGATGCCGCGCGTCGGCTCGTCGAGGATCAGGAAATCCGGGTTGGTGGCGAGCCAGCGGGCGAGGATCGCCTTCTGCTGGTTGCCGCCGGACAAGAGCTTGATCGGCTTTTCCCGGTCGCTGGTGCGGATGTCGAGCGCCTTGATGTAGTCGTCGGCCAGCCGGTCCTGTTCGCTGCGGCTGATCGGCCGTGCCCAGCCGCGCCGCGCCTGGAGCGCCAGGACGATGTTCTCGCGCACCGAGAGGTCGCCGATGATACCGTCGACCTTGCGGTCTTCCGGACAGAAGCCGAACTTTTCGCGGATGGCGGCGCGCGGCGAGGAAAGGTCGAGCGCGCGCCCGTCCGCCTCCGCCGTGCCGCTGTCGGCGCGCTCGGCGCCGAAGAGGATTTCCGCCGTCTCGGTGCGGCCCGAACCGAGCAGACCGGCGATGCCGACGACCTCACCGGCACGCACATCGAGGTCGAAGGGTCGGATATGGCCCTTGCGGCCGAAACCGCGGAAGCGGAAGCGCACCTGACCGGCCTCGCTCTTTGCGCCATGCTCGGCGGCGACTTCCTGCACCAGCTCGCGGCCGAGCATCATGGCGATCAGTTCGCGGCGCGAAAGCTCCGCCGTCTCGCGGGTGCCGACGAGCTGGCCGTTGCGCAGCACGGTGATGCGGTCCGAGATCTCGTAGACCTGTTCGAGGAAGTGGGTGATGAAGATGATGCCGAGGCCGCGCTCCTTGAGGCGGCGCACGATGCGGAACAGCATCGCGACCTCGTGGGCGTCGAGGCTGGCGGTCGGCTCGTCGAGGATGAGCACCTTGCCGGAAAGATCGACGGCCCGGGCGATGGCGACCACCTGCTGCACCGCCACCGAATAGGCGGCAAGCTCGGCGGTGACGTCGATGTCGAGCTCGTATTCGGCCAACAGCGCCCTGGCGCGGCGGTTCATCTCGCGGGCGTTGACGAGGCCGAAGCGCTTAGGCTGGCGGCCGAGGAAGAGGTTTTCGGCCACAGTGAGGTTCGGCAGGAGGTTCACCTCCTGGTAGACCGTGCCGATGCCGAGGTTCTGCGCTTCCAGCGTGCTTTGCGGATCGGCATCCACGCCGTCGATGAGGATGCGTCCGCCGTCGCGGCGATAGGCGCCGGTCAGGCATTTGACGAGCGTCGACTTGCCCGCGCCGTTCTCGCCGAGCAGCGCATGCACCTCGCCGCGCCGCAGGGAGAAATCGACGCGGTTCAACGCCCTGGCGCCCGGGAAGATCTTGTCGATCCCCGTCGCCGAGAGAACATGGGAATTGTCAGGCTGCATGATCCCCGGTCCGCATGAAAGGACCGCCTGCCATCCCGGAGGAGACGACAGGCGGGCTAAGTCGATATCCCGCGATGCGGGATATCGGGAGAGCTCAGTAGCCGAGGCCCTTCTTCTCTTCATATACCTTGGCCGGATCGTCGGCCTGTGTATAGAGCTTGGATTCCGTCTGGATCCACTTCGGCGGGGTCGTGCCGTCCTTGCGGAAGGCGTCGAGCGCGTCGAAGGCGGGACCGGCCATGTTGGGCGTCAGCTCCACGGTGGCGTTCGCCTCGCCGGCCGCCATGGCCTGGAAGATATCCGGAACGGCGTCGATGGAGACGACGAGGATGTCCTTGCCCGGCTTCAGGCCGGCTTCCTTGATCGCCTGGATGGCGCCGACGGCCATGTCGTCGTTATGGGCATAGAGCGCGCAGATGTTCTTGCCGCCGTCCTCCGCCTTCAGGAAGCTTTCCATGACTTCCTTGCCCTTGGTGCGGGTGAAGTCACCGGTCTGGCTGCGGACGATCTTCAGGTTGTCATGACCGGCGATGGCTTCCTCGAAGCCCTTCTTGCGGTCGATGGCCGGCGAGGAGCCGGTCGTGCCCTGGAGCTCGACGACGTTGCAGGGCTTGCCGGCAACCGTATCCACCAGCCACTTGCCGGCGACCTTGCCCTCATGGACGGTGTCGGAAGTCACGGCGGTCATGTAGAGGTCTTCCGACGCATCGACCTTGCGGTCGAGCAGGATGACCGGGATTTCCGCGTCCTTGGCTTCCTGCAGCACTTCGTCCCAGCCCGTCGCGACGACCGGCGCGATGAGGATGGCGTCGACGCCCTGCGCGATGAAGGAGCGCAGCGCCTTGATCTGGTTTTCCTGCTTCTGCTGCGCATCGGCGAATTTCAGGTCGATGCCGCGCTTTTCGGCCTGCTGCTTGGTAAGCGTCGTCTCTGCCGCGCGCCAGCCAGACTCCGAGCCGATCTGCGAAAAGCCCACGGTCATGTCGGCGGCGGATGCGGCACCGAACATGGAGGCGGCAAGGATCGTTGCACTCGCGAGTACGGTTGTGAATTTCATGATGTCCTCCCAAAGAATACTGCTCCTCAGCAGCGTGATTTAAAACATCATATTGTATTACTATTGTAAACCCAAAAATCACGCTTCCCCGCATTTCACCATGCGAGCAGGCGCTCGCGGCGAGCGCGGCTGCGCCGTCCGATTCGGACAGTGGAAGAAGAACCGTTCTATGGAGGGCGTCAGCCGGCGGCGGCAAGCCGGACGCGGTGCCGCGGGGCGATCTCGACCAGCTCGGAAGTCAGCGGCGCGGAGAAGACATCCGGCGCGGTGCTGCCGTCTGTGACAAAGCCGCGGCCCTCGATCAGCGGCTGATCGGGAACGTTGCGCGGCCCCGAATCGAGGTTCAGGGCGGTATCCGGATCTGGAATGGCGGCGATCAGGCGGCGGGTATAGGGATGCGTCGGGTTCTCGAAGATCTCCCGCCAGCCGCCCTCCTCCACGATCTGCCCGAAATACATCACCAGCACGCGGTCGCTCATATGCTCGACCACGCTGAGGTCATGGCTGATCATGAGATAGGAGAGGCCGAGCTTTTCCTGCAGGTCGAGCAGGAGGTTGATGATCTGCGCGCGGATCGACACGTCCAGCGCCGAGACCGGCTCGTCCAGCACGACGATCTCCGGTTCGAGGATGAGCGCGCGGGCGATGCCGATGCGCTGGCGCTGCCCGCCGGAGAATTCATGCGGATAGCGGCGCGCCTGCTCGGGCGTCAGGCCGACATTCTTCATCATGGCCTCGATACGGCCCTCGATTTCCGAGGATGCCGTGATGCCGTGCAGCTTCAGCGGCGCGGCGAGCGAGGTGCGCACGGACTGGCGCGGATTGAGCGAGGCATAGGGGTCCTGGAACACCATCTGCACCGCCTTCGCACGCTGCATGCGGCCCGGCGCGCCGGCACCGGCGAGCGGCTGGCCGCGATAGCGGATCGCCCCTTCCGTCGGCTCCTGCAGGCCGAGAATGGAAAGCGCGGTCGTCGACTTGCCGCAGCCGGATTCGCCGACGATGGACAGGCACTCGCCCTTGGCCAGCTCGAAGCTGATGCCGTTGACGGCGTGCAGCATGCGCTTGCCGGCGCCGAAAAGCCCCCCGCCGGAAATCGGGAAGCGCACATGCAGGTCGTCCACCTGAAGGAGCGGGTCGGTCATGGCTGGCTCCCTTGCGCGCCGCGCGGCGCTATGAAGCGGGTCTCCGTCAGCTTCGAGCGGTCGGCGATGATGCTGTCGATATCGACCAGCCGCTGGCGGCCGTGCTGGCTGCGGCTGCCGAGGCGCGGCAGGGCGCCGAGGAGGCCGCGGGTATATTCGTGCCGGGGGTTTTCGAAGAGCGCCCGCGTCTCGTTCTCCTCGACAAGACATCCCGAATACATGACGCCGACGCGCTGGCAGATGCTGGCGATGACGCCGAGGTCGTGGCTGATGAAGAGCACGGCCGTGCCGCGCTCGGCGCAGAGTTCCTTGATGAGACGCAGCACCTCGGCCTGGACGGTCACGTCGAGCGCGGTGGTCGGCTCGTCGGCGATCAGGAGGTCCGGGTTGCAGGCGAGCGCCATGGCGATCATCACGCGCTGGCGAAGGCCTCCCGACATCTGATGCGGATAGTTTTTCGCCCGTCGGTCGGGATTGGGCACGCGGACGCTGGCGAGCGCCTCGACCGCCAGTTTCTGCGCCTCGTCCCAGCTCTTGCCCTGGTGCAGCACGAACATTTCCGCGATCTGCCGGCCGACGGTGGACAGCGGGTTCAGCGCCGTCATCGGCTCCTGGAAGATCATGGCGATGCGGTTGCCGCGCAGGCGGCGCATCTCGCGTTTCGAGAGGGCAAGAAGGTTCTCCCCCTTGAACAGGATCTCGCCGCCGGAAACGGCGAGCGGCTTCTTCAGGAGCCCCATGACGGCGAGCGACGTCACCGACTTGCCGGAGCCGGATTCGCCGACGAGCCCGTAGGCCTCGCCCGGCATGATCTGGAAGGAGACGCCCTTGAGGAGCGGATGGGAAACCGAGCGGCCAAGCGCGACGCCGAGCTGCAGGTCCCTGATGTCGAGCAGCGGCTGGGTCATGGCCTGCGCGTCCTCATATGCGGGTCGAGGCTGTCGCGCAGGCCATCGCCGAGAAGGTTGAAGCCGAGCACGGAGAGGAAGATGGCAAGGCCGGGGAAGAGCGCCACCCAGGGCGCGAGCTGGATGAGCTGGCGCGCATCCGTCAGCATCGAGCCCCAGCTCGGGAACGGCGGCTGGATACCGAGGCCGAGGAAGGAGAGCGCCGCTTCCGACAGCACCGCCGACCCCATGCCGAGCGTCGCCATGACGAGGATCGGCCCCATCATGTTGGGCAGGATCTGCGTGAACATGATGCGCAGGTCCCCGTAACCGAGCGTCTGCGCTGCCTGCACATAGCCCTGCGATTTCAGCGAGAGCGTCGAGGAGCGGGCGATGCGGCAGGTCCAGCTCCAGTTGGTGAGTCCGAGCGCGACGAGGAGCGACGGCAGGCCCGGGCCGAGCACCGCCATCACGGCGAGCGCGAAGATCAGCGAGGGAATGGCGAGCATGACATTGGTGAGGCCGTTGACGAGGTCGTCCCACCAGCCGCCCCAATAGCCGGCGGTCATGCCGAGCGTGACGCCGATGATGGAATTGATCACCTGCGAGACGATGCCAACCGTCAGCGAGATCTGCGCGCCGTAGAGAATGCGGGTATAGACGTCCCGCCCCTGTCCGTCCGTGCCGAACCAGAAGGTGGCGTCCGGCGGCAGTTCGGAATTCATCAGGTCCGCGTCGAGCACCGGGTCGAAGGGCGCGATCCATGGGGCGAGGACGCCGGCGAGGATCACCAGCACCGTCAGCCCCGCGCCGAGCCAGAAGTTGAAGCCGAGACGCATTCTCGTCACTCCTGCTTGATGCGCGGATCGATCGCGGCATAGATCAGATCGACGGCGGTGTTGATGACGAGGAACCACAGCACGATGACGAGGATCGTGCCCTGCACCACGGGAATGTCGCGGATCGCCACGCTGTCGACCAGCAGCGAGCCGATGCCGGGCCAGGCGAAGAGCTTCTCGATGACGACCGCCTGGCCTATCAGCGAGCCGAATTGCAGGCCGACGGTGGTGACGATCAAAACCAGCGCATTGCGTGCCACATGCCAGCGCACCACCTTAACCTCGCTCATGCCCTTGGAATGGGCGGTGCGGATGAAGTCGGCATTCAGCACGTCGAGCACGCCCGCCCGCGTGGTGCGCGCGAGAAGCGCGAGCGGCGTCACCCCAAGCGTGACGGCGGGCAGGACGAGGTTGCGGAACGATCCGTCGCCATAGCCGAAACTCGGCAGCCAGTTCAGTTGCAGGGCGAAGAGGTACATCAGCAGCAGGCCTAGCCAGAACTGCGGCATGGAAAGCCCCGAGACCGCCCCGACCATCGTCACCGTATCGAGCACCGAGCCCGGCCGGAGCGCCGCCAGGAAGCCGAGCGGCACGCCGACGACGAGGGCGAAGACCATGGCGGCGATCGCCAGTTGCAGCGAAGCCCACATGCGGTCGTTGATGAGATCGATCACCGGCTGGCGGGTACGGAAGGAGGTCCCGAGGTCGAAACGCGCAAGGTCGGTGACATAGGTCACGAAGCGCTCGAGGAGCGGCTTGTTCAGCCCGAACTCCTCGTTGAGGCGGGCGATCATCTGCGGGTCGGCGGCGCGCTTGCCATCGGCGAAGAGGCTCGCCGCGAAGGTGCCGGGCACCACGGAGAAGATGACGAAGATGAGCAGCGCCACCACGATGACCGTGGGTATGACCTGCAGGATGCGGCGCAGGGTGAAGCGTAGCATGAGCGGTTCCGTGTTGGGCGCCCTTGCGGGCGCGACAATCGATGCAGGGGCGGCGTGCAGACACCGCCCCCGAACCCCTCAAGGCTTATTTGCGCGAGTCCGGCGCAGTCTCGTCGATCCAGATCTCGTCATAAGGCTGGACCGCCAGTTCGTTCGCATTCGGAACGAGGCCGTGGATCCACGGCTGGTAGGCCATGACGGCCTTGTTGTAGTTGAAGAACCAGACCGGCGCGTCGTCCTGCACGATGTTGTTGGCCTGGCGCAGGAGATCGTTCTGCTTGGCCGGGTCGCGCTCCTGCACGGCCGCATCGTAGAGCTTGTCGAATTCGGGGCTCGCATAGCTCGTATAGTTGCAGGCCGACTGCGGCGTCCTGGAATGGTAGCAGCGCAGTGCGTTCAGCGGGTCGGGGCCGGACAGGTTCGACCAGATGAAGGCCTGGAAATTGTTCGTCGTCACCGCCTCGCCGAGGGCAGAGCTTTCCACCGGCTTCGGCTTCACGGTGATGCCGACCTTCTTCAGCATCGGCAGGATGGCCTCGACGATGGGCACGCCCCAGCTTTCGTTCGGGCTTGCCGTGACTTCGAACTCGAAGCCGTCGGCATAGCCGGCTTCCGCCAGCAGGGCCTTGGCCTTTTCCGGATCGAAGGCATAGGGCGCCTTGTCCTTGTCGAAGGCCGGCGAGGAGATCGGCAGCCAGCCGGCGGCCGGATAGGCCTTGTTCTTGACAAGGCGCTCGATGATCAGCGGCGAGTTGATCGCATAGTTGATCGCCTGGCGGACGCGCTTGTCCTTGAAGGGCTCGAAGGCCGGGTTGAAGCCGATATTGCGGGTATAGACCTCGGCGACTTCCAGCAGGTGGTCCTTCAGAGCCTCCTCGCCCTGATAGGCCTGGTACTGCGTCGGGCCGAGGATCGAGACGTCGATTTCCTTGTTGCGGAAGGCGACGTCGCGCGCGGCGTCCTCGGCCATCAGCACGATGTTGATGCGGTCGAGATAGGGCTTGCCCTCCTCGTAGTACTTGTCGAACTTCTCGACGACGACCTGCGAGCCCGGCACATGCTCCTTGAAGACGAAGGCGCCGAGGCCGACGGGATTCTTGCCGAAGGAGGATTCGTCCTCGACATTCGACGGATAGATGACCGTCGTGTTCTGCATCAGCGGGAAGCCCGGATTGATCGGGCCGGTATAGGTGATCTCCAGCGTGTTGTCGTCGATCTTCCTGAGGCCGGAAATCTCCTCCGCCTTGCCGGCGATATAGTCGTCCGCGCCCTTGATATTGGCGATGAAACTTGCGCCCGGGAAGGCGTTCTTCGGATTGGCGATGCGCTTGTAACTGTAGACGATGTCGTCGGCCGTCAGCGGCTTGCCGTTGTGGAAGACGGCGTTCTTGCGCAGGTGGTAGGTATGGGTCGTTCCGTCCTCGGAGACCTCTTCGGAATCGGCGAGTTCCAGCACCGGCTTGTTCTGGATGGAGTCCCAGCTATAGAGCGCGCGGTGGATGGCCTGGGTGATGAATTCTTCCTGCGTGTTCGGGCTTGCCTGCACGTCGAGCGTCGCGAAGCTCGAGCCGTAGGGTGCGGTGAAGACGAGCGTTCCGCCGGAACGTTCACCCGCGGCCAGCGCCCCGGTAGCCACCCCGAGGCCGAGCATTGCGGCCAGTGTCAATCTTTTCAGCATGTCGTTCTCCCTCTCGTGCCGTTTTCGGCATCGTTTCGTTTCAGTCCGGCAGGCCGTCAGCGCGCATCGTGCACGACGCGGCCTGCAAGCAGGGTCAGCAGGCAGCGCGTGCCTGAGAGAATGGTGTCGGTCGGGGCCTCCAGAAGATCGTTGTCGAAGACGGCGATGTCCGCCCATTGGCCGGGCACGAGCCGGCCCTTCACGCCTTCCGCCTTCTGCGAATAGGCGCCGTATTCGGTATAGGCCTGCAGTGCTTCCTCGCGGCTCAGCGTCTCGGATGCCTCCATCACCGTGCCCTTGCCGGTCTGGCGCGTCACCATGGCGTGGAGGTTCGGGAAGGGATCGGGCGAGCAGACCGGCGAATCCGAGCCGGTCGATGGCTTGAGGCCGAGGCGCGTCCAGGTGCCGATCGGGTAGGACGGCCGGCCGCGCTCCTCGCCGAGCACCGCGATATAGCTGTCGCCGAAATCGTGGATGAAGGCCATCTGCGGCGCCGGCAGGATGCCCGCCGCCTTCATGCGCGCATGCTGCTCAGGCGTGGAAAAGCCGCAATGCTCGATGCGGTGGCGGCGATCCGGGTCGGGATTGCCGACCAGCGCCTTCTCGTAGGCGGTGATGAGCTGCTCGATCGCCCCGTCGCCGATGGCGTGGCAGACCATCTGGTAGCCGCGGTCGTGATAGTCCTTGACGGCGGCATAAACCACGTCGTCGGGCAGCATCTGCACGCCGATATTGTCCGGCTCGCCTTTATAGGGCTTCGTCATCCAGGCGGTGCGCCCGCCGGCCGAGCCGTCGAGGAAGACCTTGACGCCGCCGACGCGCAGCATGTCGTCGCCCTTGCCCGAAAGCAGCCCGGCGCGCCAGCAATCCTCGACGATGGACACACCGGGATCGCCGAGCAGCGTCAGCCAGACACGCACCGGCAGGCGGCCGGCGAGCTTGGCCATCTCATAGGCCTGGATCTCGGCGAAACCGGCGACATGGCCGACGGCCGCGTCCATGCAGCTCGTGATGCCGAAGGAAAGAAGATGCCGGCCACCGCGCTCGATGCCGTCGATCAGTTCCTCGGTCGTCGCCTCGGGCATTACGGCCTTGACGAGATTCTGCGCGTTCTCCGCAAGCAGGCCGTTCAGCCTGCCGTCGGTAAGGCCGATCACGCCGCCCTCCGGCACCGGCGTCGCCTCGGTGATGCCGGCCAGTTCAAGCGCGCGGGAATTGGCGATGGAGACATGGCCGCAGGCCCGCGTCAGCAGGACCGGATGATCCGGCGCGGCGCGGTCGAGATCCTCTCGGGTCGGGTGGCGGCCGGTATCGAGCTTGACCTGGTCGTAGCCGCGGCCGCGCACCCAGGCACCCTTCGGCGTCGCCGCCGCACGCTCGGAAATCCGCGCCATAAGGGCGGCGAGCGTCGGCGCGGCGGCGGGCGTCGCATCCACATGGCCCATGGCGATGCCGGTGGCGATGAGATGCAGGTGATTGTCGATGAGGCCGGGGCTCGCAAAGCGGCCTTCGAGATCGATGACCTCGGTCGACGGGCCCTTGAGGCCCAGGATGTCGGCATTGCTGCCGGTTGCGAGAACCTTTCCCTGCCAGACGGCAAGGGCTTCGCTGATGCCCTCCGCGCGGCCGCGCCAGATGCGGCCGTTCACCAGGATAAGATCAGCTTCAATTCCGAATGCCATTCACAGTCCCCCTGTCGGCACCGGCGGAGCGCGGAAACGCAATCGCACACGCAACAGCGCTGAACGCTCCTGCGGCAAGACGGCTCCAGCCAGCACCTATTTCCTCCATAGGCAAGGTGAGAGGTTAAGCCGGCCTTGGCCAATTCGCTTTTGGCACCACCCTATGCGAAATCGGCATAGTGATTTATATTGAATGGCTTATGATCGCATTTTCAAGGCGCAGAAGGCGAATGGAGCCGGCGATGGAGATCAAGTGGCTTGAGGATTTCGTGACGCTTGCCGACACGTCGAGCTTTTCGCGCGCGGCGGAGTTGCGCAATGTCACGCAGCCGGCCTTCAGCCGGCGCATCAAGCAGCTCGAAGGCTGGCTCGGCGCCACGCTGATCAGCCGCGCCACCATGCCCGCGGAACTGACGCCGGCCGGGCGCAACTTCCTGCCCGTCGCGCAGGAGGCGATCCGCACCTTCTATGCGGCGCGCGAGGCGCTTCGCCCGTCGAACGAGCCGGGCCTCATCCGCTTCGCCGCGCTGCATACGCTGACCGTCACCTTCTTTCCGCGCTGGCTGCAGGCGCTGGAGAAGGCAGGCGGCGCCTTCAGCACCTCGCTCATTCCCGACCGCGGCGGCATCGAGGCCAATCTCGACGCGCTCATCGGCGACGAGGCGGATTTCTTCCTGACCTATGCCCATCCCGAAGTGCCGTTCCACCTCGATCGCGGGCAGTTCGCCTCGCTGACCGTGGCGCAGGACCGGCTGGTCCCGCTGGTGGCGACGGAGATCGTGCTGTCCGGCACGCCGCAGCCGGGGCGCAACATCCTCGACCGGGCCGTCGCCCAGCCGCGACTTGCCGTTCCCTATCTCAGCTACGGCTTCAATTCATTCTTCGGCGTCGCGCTCTCGCGCCTCATGCTCCGCCGCCCGCCGTTCCGCCGCCGCACGACGCACGAGAATACGATCAGCGCCGGCCTGATGAACATGGCCGTGACGGGGGCCGGCGTATGCTGGCTGCCGGAAAGCCTTGCGCGCGAGGAGAGGGAGGCCGGCCGCCTCGTGCCCGCCTCGGCGGACGAGGGCTGGAACCTCGACCTCGACATCCGCCTCTATCGCCACGCCGCGCCGCGTAACCGCAAGGTCGAGGACCTGTGGCGCACGGCGCAGCAGGCGCTTGAACGCGCCTGATCAGACTTTAAGGAAGAGCAGCGCGCGCAGGATCTCGGAAAAGTCCCTGTGCTCGAAGGCGACGGCGCGGGGGCCGTGCGCCTTGGCGCCCGGATACCAGCCGGCGCGATAGGCCTCCGTCGGCGTTCCGAACTCGATCACCACCTCATAATGATCGGCCCTTGCCGGAAGCGCCTGCGCGAAATCGCCCGAGAGCGCCGCCGCCACGCCTTCGCGGATCAGGCGGCGCGACCAGGCGGGCGAGATCGACGTGGAGGCCTTGCCTCTTCCGTCCAGCGTCTCGACCGCGGCAAGGCCGGGCACCATGGCCCGCGCCTCCGCGCACATGCCGACATCGCCCGAAAGGAAGACGGAAGGCACGCCGTAGCCGGCGGCACAGAGCGCATTGAAGGTGAATTCCGAGGCGACCTCGCCGTTGAGCAGCAGCCGCGAGATGCGCAGGTTCGAGGTATGGGCGAGCGGATTGACCTCCGTCCCCGCCTTGGAATGATAGCCGGTATAGAGCGCCGCCGCGAAGGTCTCGTCGATGCCGAACATCATCTCGTCGGGATGGCCGGACCAGCCGCGCACGATGCGGGCATAGTCCGGCAGGCGGTCGAGGATGAGATTGCGGCCGCTGTCATGGGCGTCCTTGATCACTACTTCTGTCGCGCCCGCGGCCCGCGCGCCCTCGCAGGCGGCGACCACCTCCGCGGTCATCAAGGCGCGGAACTCGACCCAGTCGGGATGCGTGCGGTCGGCCTCGTTCCAGTGGGCGATGCCGGCGGTGCCTTCGATATCTGCGGAGATGAAGACTTTCATGGCAGCGGGTTCTCCTTGAGCCAGTCGGCGAGCGAGGGATAGAGGCGCCCGTTGCGGGCGGGCGTGGCGGGCGCCATGCAGAGCGCGTTCAGCACGGCCTCCTGCGTGGTCTCGGCGGCGGCACGGAAGGCGATGTCGATATGGTCGTCGGCAAGCCGCTCCTGCGTGGAAAAGGCCTTGGCCGGATCGTGCTCTACCGGATCGGCGGTGGTGAAGCAGAGGACGACATCGCCGCTGCCGTGCCCCCAGAACGCTCCCAGCCGGGCGAGCCCCGCCCCGCCGCGCCGCGCGACGCGCTGCAACTGGCGATCGCCGAGCGGAAGGTCGGTCGCCATGACGACGATCACCGAGCCGCGCTCGGGATTGGGCGGCACGCGCGGATCGGGCCGGCGGCCGTCCGGCAGGACGAGATCGCCCGCCGCACCGAAATTGGCGAGCATCAGCGTGCCGAGGGTGAAATTGCGCTTGCCGATGCGCATCAGCCGCGAGGCCGTGCCGATGCCGGCCTTGAAGCCGAAAGCGGTCATGCCGGAGCCGGCGCCAACGGCGCCCTGCTCCACCGGACCGGGTTTCGCCGCGTCCAGAGCCGCCTCGGCATCTGCGGGCGTTACCGCCAGAGACTGGATATCGTTTATGCTGCCGTCGTTGCACTCGCAGACCAGCGCATTGACCGTCGAGGTCTTGCGGCCGATAGCGGGATTGGCGGCGATGGCGCGGCGGATGAGCGCCTCGGTGCAGGCCGCCACGCCGAAGGTGTTGGTGAGCAGGATCGGCGTCTCAATGGTGCCGAGCTCGGCCACCTGCATCAGGCCGGCCGACTTGCCGAAACCGTTGATGACCTCGACCGCCGCCCGCGGCTTCAGGCGGAACGGATCGCCGGCGTGGGGAACGATGGCCGTGACACCGGTAAAGCGCCCGTCGCCGCGCAGCGAGCGATGGCCGACGGCAACGCCCACGACGTCCGTGATGGCATTGCCCGGTCCCGGCTCCAGCCTGCCTTCGGGCATCAAGCCCCATTCCCGTGCCGTCTTCATGCCGCCCCTCCCAATTCCTGTCGTTCCTAGACCGGAACGCCCGCCGCTTCCAGATAGAGCGCCTGGAGTTTTCGCGTCATCGGGCCGGGCCTGCCGTCGCCGACCATGCGCTCGCCGATGCGCACGACGGGCATGACGAGACTGGAGGCGGAGGTCTGGAAGGCTTCCGCAGCGCCCTGCGCCTCTTCGAGGGAGAAGGCACGCTCCTCGATGGTGAGCCCCTCGGCGGCACAAAGCCGGGCAAGGGCGCGCTGCGTACAGCCGGGCAGCGTCGCCTGCGAGGCGGCGCGGGTGAGGATGCGCCCGTCGGCGGTGATGACATGGGCCGTCGCAGAGGCGCCCTCCGTCACCAGTCCGTCCTCCATGAGCCAGACGTCATCGAAGCCGCGGGCACGCGCGGCCTGCTTGGCCATGACCTGGCCGAGCAGCATGGCGGTCTTGATATCCCGCCGCTGCCAGCGCGGGTCCTCCGCCAGATCGACGGAAATGCCCTCCCGCTGGCCTTTGGTGCCGGTCAGAACCTTTGCCTGCGTGAAGCCGACGAGCCGTGGCGTGAGCGCGTCCGAATAGAGGAAGTCGCGATCCGCCTCGCCGCGCGAGACATGCAGATAGATCGTGCCGTCCCGCAGGCCGTTGCGGATCATCAGCTCCGTCTGCACAGCGGCGATCTCCTCCAGCGGCAGAGGCAGCGGAATGGCGAGTTCCCCCACCGAGCGCTCGAGACGGGCAAGATGAAGGTCGTTGTCGATCATCCGGCCGTTGATGATGGCCGTCACCTCGTAGATGGCGTCGCCGAACAGGAAGCCACGGTCGAAAAGCCCGATGCGGGCCTCCTCCTCCGGCACGAATTGACCGTGGATATAGACGATCCTGCCCATCTCTTCCTCTTGGCTCCGGCTGCGTGGGACTGCCCCGCTTTCGCGCGGACCATAGGAACGACCGGCATCGGCTGACCAATTCAATTTGGGCAGGACCTTATGCAAAATCTGCCTAGGCTATTATATTTCAGAAGCTTAGCCGCGTTTTTCATAGCCGATGCCGCGCGCCAGCCAGCAGCCAAGCGTCAGGCCGGCAATGCGTCCGGCTTCGTCGCGATGGGCCTGCATGGTCCAGTCGCCGGGCGCCGGCGCGTCCATCGAGCGCCGCGTCGCGACGATCCAGAGGTCCGGCCCCGCCGGCAGGACGATCTCCGGACGGCCCGTCCCGAGAAAGCCCTCGGCCCAGAGATAGGTGCCGCCGTCCCGGCATTCGATGACGATCCCGGCATCCAGCTCCGCGGAATGGTAGCGCCCGGCGATCTCCGTCGAGCCGGCCGGCGGCGCGGCGGGTACCGACACCAGACGCTCCGCATGATTTTCCGAGGGGCGCCGCATCAGGATATCCTCGCCCTCCAGGCTGATCGTGACGGAGGAGGAGGCAAGGCCACCCTCCGGCACTTCCCACAGCGTTTCCGGCGAGGTGGCGAAACGCAGGGTCGCCGCGTCGTATCCCGATTGCAGCCGCGCCAGCAGCCCGGTCTCGCGGCTGATCCACTGGCCCGACCAGCGCTCCTTGAGGGGCTGGGCGGCGGGATGCGGCAGGCCGAGCGCCGTGCGCAGGATCCGGTGGGCCGCCCCATAGGCATCGCCGTGATGGTTGAACATGACGACGACCGAAAGCCGAGCCTCCATCGAGGCGATGCGGTAGGCGCGGAAGCCACGCAGGGCGCCGCTGTGGCCGGTGAAGGCGAGATCGCCGACGCGCACATGCTGCAGGCCGAAACCATAGGCCGCCGGAGCACCGTCGCGGAAAGTCTGCGGCACGGCGATGCGCCGGTAGAGGCTTTCCGGGTCCTCGCGTGTCTCATCGATCCAGCATTCATAGGCGAGCATATCGTCGAGCGAGGCGGAAATGCCGGCATCGCCCCGCCAGTAGACGCCGTTTTCCGCCGGCATGTAGCCGGTCGCGTCGTTGCCCTCGTAGCCGACGACGCCGTCTTCCGGCCGGCGCGTATCGGCCGTCAGCACCGCGCCCGCCATGCCGGCCGGTTGCCAGATGTGGCGCGCATAGAGCGCTTCCAGCGTCTCGCCGGAAGCGTCCTCGACGAGCTCGGCGACGAGCCGGAAATTGCCGTTGCTGTAGGAATAGCGCGTGCCCGGCGCGAAATGCCCGGTGCGCGTGCGGGCGAAGACCTTCGCCGCATCCTCGCGCGAGAATTCCTGCTCGGCCTTCGCGCCATGCAGCACGGTCAGCGCCCAGTAGTCGCGCAGGCCGGACTGGTTGTTGCAGAGGTCGCGCACCGTCGGCAGGGGACCCTCGAAATTCGGCAGGCGCGCGGCGAGCCGTTCGTCGAGCGCCTCAGGCGCGCCGCAGGCGGCGAGCATCGCAGCGCAGGTGAACTGCTTTGAGACCGAGCAGATCGGCAGCCGCGTTGCGGCGGTCATCGCCCGGTGCGTGTCGAGGTCGGCAAAGCCGAAGGCCCGTCGGGCGATCACGCGCCCCTCGCTCACCACCCCGACAACGCCGCCCGGGCCGGAAAAGCGCGCGGCAAGCCCGTCCAGCTCCGCCTCGATCCGCCCGCTGTCGATCATGCCCATGCGTGTCTCCTTCGATTCTTCCGGCCGGATATTGGTCAGCGCCGGCGGGCGAGGCAACTCCTCAAATTCGGCAGGTACGGGAACGCAGCGCCGTTGCCGGTTCGGCAATTTATCGCAATCAAACTTCCGAAGCGGGATATTTTTGGCAACATTTCCCGGTGGCGGCTGAAATATTCTTGACATAATTCCGTTTCGGAAATTTACTCTCCCCATTCAGGCCGATATGGAACCGGAAATGAGCCAGCGCTACATCGTCGACGATCTGGATCGGGAGATCATCCGCTATCTCTCCGAGGACGGCCGTCTTTCGGCGGCGGAAATCGCCGGCCGGATCGGTAGCGTCTCCGAGCGCACGATCCGCAACCGCATCGCCACCCTGCTGCAGGCGAAGATGATCGTCATCGGCGCCATTCCCGATCCTGTCGCCCTTGGGCGCGATGTTCAGGTGGAATTGCTCATCGAGGTCGAGGCGGGTCGGCAGGAAGAGGTCGCCATCCAGCTCGCCGAATATGACGAGATCGGCTACCTCGCGGCGACCAGCGGCACGGCCAATCTCAGCGCCTCGCTCTTCGTCGCCGACCATGCGGCGCTTCTCGAATTCATCGACCAGGAGCTGGGCAAGCTGCCCGGCGTCAAGCGCGTGACGAGCTCGGTCGTCCTGCGGCTCTACAAGGTATTCGGCACGAGGACGACCGCGATCAGCCGCGGCTCGGACCTCGGCGGCAAGAAGAAAGGATAACCCATGCTGCGCATTGGGGTGGATGTGGGCGGAACCAACACGGACGCGGCGCTGCTGCGCGGCACCGAGGTTCTGGCGACGGTGAAGTCCTCGACCACGGCGGACGTGACCTCGGGCGTGAGCGCGGCCATCCGCACGGTGCTCGCCGAGGCCGGCGTCGCCGCCGGCTCGGTCAATGCCGTCATGATCGGCACCACGCACTTCCTCAACGCCGTCGTCGAAGGCCGGCATCTGGAAAAGGTCGGCGTGCTGCGCCTTTGCGGCGCCTCCACCCGTTCCCTGCCGCCGATGATCGACTGGCCGGACACGCTTCGTCCCGTCGTCGACGGCGGGGCGGCGCTGGTCGGCGGCGGCGTCAACTATGACGGCTCGGAGATCGCCCCGCTCGACGGCCCGGCGATCCGTGAGGCCTGCCGCGACTGGCGTGCCCGCGGCATCGGCGCCGTCGCGATCTGCTCCGTCTTCGCGCTGGTCGATCCGCGCATGGAGAACGAGGCGGCCGAGATCGTCGCCGAAGAGATGCCGGAGGCGGCGATCAGCCTTTCGCATCGCGTCGGTCGCACGGGCCTCCTGCCGCGCGAGAACGCCACAATCCTCAATGCCAGCCTTCACACGCTCGGCCGCGAGACGGTCGGCGCCTTCCGCTCGGCCTTCGCCGCGCTCGGCCTCGACTGCCCGCTCTACCTCACCCAGAACGACGGCACGTTGATGGCGGCGGACTTCGCCGAGCGCTATCCGGTCTTCACCATCGCCTCGGGCCCGACCAATTCCATGCGGGGCGCGGCCTTCCTCACCGGCCTTTCCGACGCCGCGGTGATCGATATCGGCGGCACCACCACCGATATCGGTATGCTGATCGCCGGCTTCCCGCGCACCCGCAGCGAGGGCGCGATGATCGGCGGCGTGCCGACCAATTTCCGCGTGCCGGACGTCTATTCCTTCGGCCTCGGCGGCGGCAGCATCGTTCGCCCTGGCGACGCGCCGACTGTCGGCCCGGATTCGGTCGGCTTCCGCCTGCCGGAAAAGGCGCTCTGCTTCGGCGGCGATACGCTGACGGCGACCGACATCGCGGTGGCCGCCGGCCTCGTCGATCTCGGCGACCGCGACCGCCTGTCCCAAATCACGCCCGATTTCGCCCGCCGCATGCTGGCGCAGATGAAAGCCAGCATCGAGACGGTGCTCGACCGCATGAAGCCGAGTGCGGAGCCCATCCCGGCCATCCTCGTCGGCGGCGGCTCGGTGCTGGTGGACGGGCTGCTGGAGGGCACCTCCGTTTCGCTGAAGCCCGATCATTTCGGCTCGGCCAATGCCATCGGCGCGGCCATCGCGCAGGTCTCCGGCGAGGTCGACAGCGTGGTCTCGCTGGAAGGCACGACGCGCGAGAAGGCGCTCGAAAGCGTGGTGGCGGAGGCGCGCGCCCGCGCGGTCGAGGCGGGCGCTGCGGCCGAGACGGTGACGCTGGCCGAAATCGAGGAGACGCCGCTGGCCTACCTGCCCGGCAATGCCGTGCGCATCGCGGCGAAAGTCATTGGAGAACTCAGGGCATGAAGTACTGGACGCTCACCGAGGCGGATATCGACCGGATCGCGGTCGGCTGCGGCATTCTCGGCACCGGCGGCGGCGGCAGCACCTATCACGGCTCGCTGCGCGCCAAGGCGCTGCTGCGCGAAGGCAAGCGCATCCGCATGGTGCGCCCGGCCGACATGGCGCCGGATGCGCAGATTATCGGTATCGGCGGCATCGGCGCCCCGACCGTCGGCATCGAGAAGATCGCCGAGGGCGGCGAGGGCGTGCGCCTGATGCGCGCGCTCGAACGGCACATGGGCCGCAAGGTCGATGCGCTGCTCGGCGACGAGGTGGGCGGCGGCAACGGCATCGCGCCGATGCTGACCGCGGCCATGGCCGACCTGCCGGTGGTGGACGCCGACGGCATGGGCCGCGCCTTCCCCGAAGTGCAGATGACGACCTTCTTCATCCACGGCCAGCCGGTGCAGCCGGCGGCACTCGCCGATGCCGACGGCAACGTGCTGATCGTCACCGAGGCGACCACGCCGAAGATGCTGGAAAAGCTTCTGCGCGCCAGCACCATCGCCATGGGCTGCACGGCGCTGATGACGACCGCGCCGATGTCCGGCGACTTCGTGCGCCGCTTCGGCGTGCCGCACACGACGAGCCAGGCCTGGAGCCTCGGCAACGCGGTGCTGAACGCCCGCGCCGCCAAGGAAGACCCGGTCGAAGCGATCCTCAGGCAATCCGGCGGCATACGCCTGATGCGCGGCAAGGTCACGGACATCGCCCGCCGCGTCAGCGCCGGCTTCAACCGCGGCACGCTGACCGTCGCGGGGCTCGACGAGGATGCCGGCCGCTCGATCGCCATCGAGATCCAGAACGAATACCTCATCGCCCGCGAGGGCGAGGCGATCATCACCATGGTGCCGGACCTGATCTGCATCGTGGATTCGGAGACCGGCCGCGCCATCGGCACGGAAGAGTTGCGCTACGGCCTGCGCATCGACGTGCTCTCCATGCCCGCGCCGGTGCTGCTGCGCAGCGAGATCGCACTGGAATCCGTCGGCCCGCGGGCCTTCGGCTATGATTTCGACTTCGTGCCCGTCGGCATATCCGCCGATGCGCCCGCCGTTCCGCAATACGAAGAAGACGCCTGACCGTCCGCCCCACCAACCTCCATGGGAGACCGACATGAATCGCCGTAATTTCCTGAAGACGACCGCTCTCGCCGCCCTTGCCGCAGCGGGCACCCGCTGGAATTTCGCCATGGCGCAGGGCGCCGGCAGCATCTTCACCCTCGCCTGCCCCACCAGTTTCCCGGACCTCGACCCCGCCACCTCCTTCTCCAATGACGGCGCGGTGCTCGCCAACGTCTACGAGGGCCTTGCCCGCTACATTCCGGCGACCGAGGGAACCGAAGCCAAGATCGAGCCGCTGCTCGCCACCGGCTGGGAGGTCAGCGAGGACGGCAAGACCTGGACCTTCACCCTGCGCGACGGCGTGAAGTTCCACGACGGCAGCCCCCTCACCTCCGAGGCCGTCAAGGGCTCCATCGAGCGCACCAAGAAGATCGGCGGCGGCGCGTCCTTCATCTGGGGACCGGTGACCGCCATCGAAACGCCGGAGCCGCTGAAGGTCGTCTTCAAGCTCTCCGAGCCGCAGCCGCTCGACCTCATCGCCTCGGCCGGTTTCGCTGCCTGGATTTACGCGCCCTCTTCCTTCGACAAGGACAATGCCTGGTTCAACGCCGGCAACGACGCCGGCACCGGCCCGTTCAAGATCTCGCGCTACGAGCCCGGCCAGCGCGCAGTGCTCGACCGCGTGGAAGGCTATTGGGGCGAGGTACCCGAAGGCGCCTTCCAGACGGTCGCCTTCGAGATCGTCGAGGATGCGACGCTCGCCCAGAACATGATCGAGAGCGGCCAGGCCGACTGGACATACAGCCTGCCCTACGAGAACCTCGAGGCGCTGAAGTCCAACCCGGACCTCAACGTCGTCGTCAACCCGTCCTTCGAAACGCTGTTCGGCCTCTACAACGTCAAGCGCGCGCCGCTCGACAAGGTGAAGGTGCGCCAGGCCCTGTCGCTCGCATTCCCGTATGACGACGTCATCGCCGCCGGCACCAGCGGCTTCGGAACGCGCGCCAAGGGCGTCGTTCCGGCCGGCATCTGGGGCCACGACGCGGAGGCGCCGGTTCCGAAGACCGACCTCGAGGCCGCCAGGGCGCTGCTGGCCGAGGAAGGCATCCAGCCGGGCCTCGAGCTCACCATGACATACTCCACCTCGCAGGCGCTCGAAGCCGTCGCCGGCGAACTCTGGAAGGCCAATCTCGAAACGCTCGGCATCACGCTGACACTGCAGCCGATGGCCTGGGAAGCCCAGTGGCAGCTCGGCAAGTCGAACCCGGAAGCCGCGCAGGACATCTTCGTCATGTTCTGGTGGCCGACCTTCGTCACGCCCTACGACTTCCTCTTCAACCTGTTCCACAGCGAGGAGAAGCCGAACTTCAATCTTGGCTACTATTCAAACGCCGAGGTGGATGCCAAGATCGACGAGGCGGCAAAGCTCTCCGGCACCGACCGCGCCCGCGCGGAAGCCCTGTTCATCGAGGCCCAGCGCAAGATCATCGAGGACGCCGCGGCCGTGTTCATGCTGGACCAGCCCAACGTTCACGTCATCCGCGCGGACGTGAAGGGCTATGTCGACAATCCGGCCTACGGGCATGTAAACTTCGTCAACAGGCTGAGCCGGTAAGGCTTGACGGCGGTCCGATGGAACTTCTCCGCTACATCCTGCGCCGCATGCTGCTCTCCGCCTTCGTGGTGGTGGGCGTGACCTTTCTGGTCTTCGTGGTGGCGCAGGTGGTTCCCTCGGACCCGGCCGCGCTCTATGCCGGCCCGCGCCCGACGGCCGAGCAGATCGAGAAGGCGCGTCAGGAGCTCAATCTCGACGCGCCTCTCCCCTCCCGCTTCGCGACCTTCGCCGCGGCCATGGCCTCGGGCGATTTCGGCGTTTCCTACAAGTCGCGCCGGCTGATCGCCGAGGACCTTCGGGCCTATCTTCCCGCCACGCTGGAGCTTGCGGTCTTCTCGACCGGACTTGCCCTGCTGATCGGCATTCCCCTCGGCGTCGCCGCCGCTGCGCGGCAGGGCCGGTGGCCCGACCGGCTTGGCAGCCTCGGCTCCATCGCGGCCGTCGCCATGCCGACCTTTTTCCTCGCGATGCTGCTGCAGCTCGTCTTCGCACAATGGCTCGGCATCCTGCCGCTCTCGGGACGCCTGTCACGCGAGATCGCCATTTCCGCACCGCTGCCGATGGTGACCGGCTTCAACCTCATCGACGCGATCCTCGCCGGGCGCGCCGACGTCTTCGGCAATGCGCTGGCCCATCTCATCCTACCGGCCCTGACGCTCGCCTCCTATCCCGCCGGCGTCGCCATGCGGCTTACACGCTCGGCGATGATCGAGATCCTCGAGCGCCGCCACGTCGTCGCCGCCCGCGCGCTCGGCCTTTCCGAGCCGCGCATCCTATTCGGCCACGCGCTGCCGAACGCCATGGGGCCGGCGCTGACGGTGATCGGCCTTTCCTTCGCCTATGCGCTGACCGGGGCGGTGCTCGTCGAGATCATCTTCGCCTGGCCGGGCCTCGGCCGCTATGTCTCCGAGGCGATCCTCGCCAAGGACTTCCCCGTCATCGCCGCCGTCACCATGGTGGTGACGATCTGCTATGTCGTGATGAACCTTCTCATCGACATCGCCCAGGCCCTGGTCGATCCGCGGGTGGCGCTCTCATGACACGTCTCGTTCAACGCCTCGGCTGGCCGGGCACCATCGCCCTTGCAATCGTCGTCCTCTTCGTCGCCGTCGCCATCCTCGCGCCGTGGATCGCGCCCTATCCGGCCCAAGGCGCCGGCGCGCCGAACGTCATCGCCAAGCTCCGGCCGCCGTCGGCCGAATACTGGCTCGGCACGGACCATCTCGGCCGCGACATCTTGAGCCGCATCATCTACGGCACCCGCGTCTCGCTGACCAACGGCGTGCTGATCGTCGCCTTTTCGCTCCTCATCGGCCTGCCGGTCGGCCTTGCCGCCGGCTATTTCGGCGGCTGGATCGACGAGGCGCTGATGCGCGGGACGGATGTTTTCCTCGCCTTTCCTGCCCTGCTTCTCGCCGTCCTGATGGCCGCGGCGCTCGGGCCGGGCTTCCTCAACAGCATCATCGCGGTCGCCGTGACCTGGTGGCCCTGGTATGCCCGCCTTGCGCGCGCGGAAGTGCTGGTGCTGCGCGGCCAGCCCTATGTCGAGGCCGCGCGCCTTGCCGGCGTCTCGCATCCGCGCATCATCATAAGGCACATCCTGCCCGCGACGGGCCGGCCGCTGACCGTCCAGGCCGCGCTCGACGTCGGCCCGGCGCTCTTGACGGCCGCCGCCCTCTCCTTCCTCGGCCTCGGCGTCCTGCCGCCGACCGCCGACTGGGGCCAGATGGTCGATGCCGGCCGCAAGTTCTTCCCGGCGCGCTGGTGGTATTCGGCCATGCCCGGCATGACGATCTTCATCGTGGCGCTCGCCTTCAGCGTGCTCGGCGATGCCCTGCGCGAGCGCAAGGGAGGTGCCGCCCGTGCCTCTGCTTGATGTCCGCGACCTTTCCGTCAGCATCCCGACGCCGGACGGCGACGTCCATGCCGTGCGCTCCGTCAGCCTTGAGATCGAGCGCGGCGAAATCCATGGCGTGATCGGTGAATCCGGCTGCGGCAAGACCATGACGGGCATGGCCGCGCTCGGCCTCGTGCAGAAGGGCGCGCGCATTACCGCCGAGCGCTTCCATTTCGACGGCCAGGACCTCCGCGAAGCCGCGGCGCGCCTGCGCGGCCGGCGCATCGGCCTCATCTCGCAGGACCCTGCCGCAGCACTCAATCCGGTGCTCTCCATCGCCCGCCAGCTCGACGACGTGATCCGCGCCCATCGCGACATGCCGCGGCAGGCTCGACGCGCGGAAGCCCTATCGCTTCTCGCCGCGACCGGCCTTCCCGACCCGGAAAGGGTGCTGAAGAGCTATCCGCACCAGCTCTCCGGCGGCATGCAGCAGCGCGTCGTCATCGCGCAGGCGCTCGCCACCGGCGCGGACTTCCTGATCGCCGACGAGCCGACGACGGCGCTCGACGTCTCGGTCGGCGCGCAGGTGCTGGCGCTCCTGCGCAAGCTCGTCGCCGAGCGGGGCCTGACCGTGCTAATGATCACCCACGACATGGACGTGATCGCGGAAGCCTGCGACCGGGCGACCGTGCTCTATGCCGGCCGCTCCGTCGAGACCGGGCCCGTCGACGCGGTGCTGCAAAGCCCCGGCCATCCCTATACCCGCGCGCTTCTTGCCGCCCTTCCCGATGCCGCCCCGCATGGCGCGCGCCTTGCCGCCATCGAGGGCTCCATCCCGCCGCCGCGCTCGGCCATCACCGGCTGCGCTTTCGCGCCGCGCTGTCCGCAGGCCATGCCCGTCTGCAGCGCCGAGCCGCCGCCCGAGCGCCGCCGCGACGCCCATCGCTGGCTGTGCCACCTGCCGGAGGACCCGACATGAGCCCGGCCCCGATGCTCGACGTCGACACGCTCGTCATCCGCTACCGCGCCGGTCTCTTCGCCGCGCGGCCGAAGCCCGCCGTCAACGGCGCGAGCTTTGGCCTCGAAAGGGGCGAGACGCTTGGCATCGTCGGGGAAAGCGGCTCGGGCAAGACGAGCCTGCTGCGCGCCATCCTCCGGCTGCTGCCGGTCGAAAGCGGCGCGATCCGACTCGACGGACAGGACTGGCTGGCGCTGAAGGGCGACGCGCTTCGAAAGGCGCGCCAGAAGATCGGCGTCGTCTCGCAGAACCCCTTCCTGTCGCTGAGCCCGCGGCTCACCATCGAGGAAATCCTCGCCGAACCCATGCTGGCCGCCGGCCAGCGGCAGGGCGCGGCCATGCGCGAGAAGATCGCAAGCCTCCTCTCCGACTGCGGCCTTCCGGCCGACTTCCTCGCAAGGCGTGCCCGCGAGCTTTCCGGCGGCCAGGCGCAGCGCGTCGCCATCGCCCGCGCGCTGGCGCTGGAGCCCGGCCTCCTCATCCTCGACGAGCCGACCTCGGCGCTCGACGTCTCCGTGCAGGCGCAGATCCTCAACCTGCTCTCGGACCTCAAGGAAAGCCGCGGCCTTTCCATGCTCTTCGTCACGCACAACCTGAAGGTCGTCGCGCATATCTCCGATACGCTCCTCGTCATGCGGCGCGGCGACGTCGTCGAGTTCGGCCGGACCGAGGACGTGATCCGCGCGCCCGCCGAGGCCTATACACGCGAGCTGCTGTCCTTCGGCCGCAACCCGGCCACCGGCTGATCAATCCCACAAACGACGACGCCGACCCCGGGGACTTCCCGGGATCGGCGCAACATGTCGGGCTAAATGCCCCTTAGTGCTTGAGCACGCGGGCGAGGAAGGAGCGGGCGCGCTCGTTCTGCGGGTTGTCGAAGAACTCGTCCGGCTTGCCGATCTCCAGGATCGAGCCCTGGTCGATATAGACGATACGGTCGGCGACTTCGCGGGCGAAGCCCATTTCGTGCGTCACAATCATCATCGTCATGCCGTCGGCGGCAAGCTCGCGCATGACGTCGAGCACTTCGCCGATCATTTCCGGGTCCAGCGCCGAGGTCGGCTCGTCGAACAGCATAAGGTGCGGCTCCATCGCCAGCGAGCGGGCGATGGCCACGCGCTGCTGCTGGCCGCCGGAGAGCTGGCCGGGATATTTGTGCGCATGGGCCTTGAGACCGACGCGATCCAGCAGCTTGAGGGCGGTCGCCTCGGCCTCGGCCTTAGACTTCTTATGCACGCGCATCGGCGCGATGGTGATGTTCTCCACCACTGTCTTGTGCGGGAAGAGGTTGAACTGCTGGAACACCATGCCGACGCCCTTGCGGATGGCCGCAAGCTCGCGCTCGCCGCCCAGCAGGCGGTCTTCCTCGACCGGCACATGGTAGCCGTCGACCACGAGGCTGCCGTTCTGGTACATTTCCAGGCCATTGACACAGCGGATCAGCGTGGACTTGCCCGAGCCGCTGGCGCCGATCACCACCACCACCTCGCCGCGCGTGACGGCAAGGTCGATGCCCTTGAGGACGTGGTGGCTACCGTAGAACTTGTTGAGGTTCTTCATTTCGACGATGGTGCTCATGGAGCGGCCTCCGGCATTGTTCGTTTCGCTCATCGGGTGCCTCGCGCAAGATGCTTTTCGAGCTTCCGGGCGACGAAGGTGATCAGGGATCCGACGAGGAAATAGGTCAGGAACAGGAACGAATAGACTTCATAGGTGCGGTCGCCATATTGCGGATTGGCGAGGATCATCTGCCCGGCGCGCAGGAAATCGGTAAGGCCGATGATGAAGACCAGCGGGGCGGTGTTGAAGATGTCGAGCACGTTGCCGACGAGGGGCGGCACCACTACGCGAAGGGCCTGCGGCAGCACGATCGAGCGGTTGATGTCGAACTCGCTCATGCCGAGCGAACGGGCGGCTTCCGTCTGCCCGCGCGGCACGGCCTGCAGGCCGCTACGCACATATTCGGCGACATAGGCGGAATAGAACAGCGTGAAGCCGATCATGCCGCGCACCACGTCGGCCAAGTTGAGCTGCGGCGTCAGCACGGGCATCAGGATCCAGATCCAGTAGACGACCATGATGAGCGGCACGGAGCGCATGACCTCGATATAGGCGGTCGAGATCCAGCGGACGCTGGAAAAGCGGCTGCGGCGGCCGAAGGCGAGCAGGATGCCGAGCGGCAGCGTGACGATCGAGGTGACGAGCGTCAGCAGGATGCTGAGCAGCAGGCCACCCCAGAGGCCGGCGCCGGGCGGCGCCATGACGGCGAAGATCGCGATCAGGCCGACGAAGCTTGCCGGCACCAAGACCCTGCGGACGGCCGGAAGCCGGGAACTCGCCGCCCAGCCGAGGGCAAAGAGCGCGACCGTCGCTGCGACCAGCGCAACATTGGCGGGGTTCCCCGTCCCGGTGAGAACGAGGGATGCCGCGACGACGGCGAGAAGGCCGCCGGCATGGCGCATGCGGAAGGCGAAGACGCAGCCGAGCGCCGCACCCAGAAGGACGGCGATGATCATCACCGCGACCCAGGTGCGCCAGACCTGATCGGCCGGGAAGATGCCGATCATCAGGACGCGCAGGCTCTGCGGGATGATGTCCCACTGCGCCACCGTCAGCGCCCAGCTGGCGATCTGCCAGAGGAGCCAGAGGACGCCGGGAATGACCGTGAGGGAGAGGAGAACGTCGAACGGCTTGCCGAACAGGTTGTGCCGCGACCACTTGAGGGATTTTGCGATCATCGCGAGGCTCCGCGTTTGGTCATGCGGCGGTCGGCCCAGCCGACGGCGGCGCTGATGGCCCAGCTCAGGATCAGGTAGGACACCATGACGATCACGATGCCTTCGAGGCTGTGGCCGGTCTGGTTGGCGATGGTGCCATAAATGTTGAAGAGTTCGGGATAGCCGATGGCGATGCCGAGCGCCGTGTTCTTGGTCAGGCTGATATACTGGTTGCCGAAGGAGGGCAGCACGACGCGGAAGACCTGCGGCAGGATGATGTCATTGACCGTATCGCGGCGGGTGAGGCTGAGCGAGGCGGCGGCCTCCCACTGGCCCTTCGGCAGCGCGTCGATGGCGCCGCGCACGATCTCCGCGATGTAGGACGCGCTGTTGAAGACGATGGCGAGCAGCAGAGCGGCCATTTCCGGGCTCATGGCAGTGCCGCCGCGCGCCTGGAATTTGCTGGTGACCGGAACGTCGAGGCCCAGCACGCCGGTCGCGAACATCGCGCCGGCAAGAACGACGGCCGCGCCGGCGCACATCCAGCGCGCCTTCTTCTGCCGGATGAAGATCAGGCCGAGCACGGCCGCCCAGAAGAGAACGGCGGCGCCGATGGCGAGCGGTGAGGAGCCGCCCTGCCATGCCGGCACGGGGAAATAGAGGCCCTGCTGGCTGATGACGACACCGTAGAACTTGGCGGCGGCGGCAATCGGCGGGAAATGCAGGACGACGGCGAAATACCAGAAGACGAGCTGGATCAGCAGTGGCGTGTTGCGCACGAACTCCACACACCAGAAGGAGAGGTTGCGCACCACCCAGTTCGTCGACAGACGGCCGACGCCGAGCAGCGTGCCGAGCACGGTGCTGAGGATGATGGCGAGGATCGCCACCTTGATCGTGTTGAAGATGCCGGCGACGAAGGCCTGGGCGATCAGGCGATCCGAGGTGAAATCCGTGAAGCCTGGCCAGAAGCTGCCATCGAAGACGAAGGTCTTGCCCTCGCTGATGTCGAAGCCGGCGGCGTCCCACAGGAACGAGAAGCTGAACTTGATGCCGTGGCGGGCAAGGCCCTCCTTCACGGCATAGCCGAAGAGAACCACCAGGACGACAGCAGCCGCGATGACGGCGAACTGGATGGCGTCATACCGGATCCGGTTGCGCCGGCGGCGAGCCAGAAGATCGTCGTCGGCCGGAGCTCCGGCCGCGTTCGCTTGGTGCACAGTCATATCGAGATACCAGAGCCGAAGGAGGGACCGGGGCGGAATGCCGCCCCGGCCCGGTCATGAAAGGATCAGTTCCAGAGGGGCGAGTAGATCGAGCCGCCCTGCGACCACTGGGCGTTCGGCGTGCCCTTGCGGTCGAGGAACATCTTGGTGTTCGGGCCGAGGTTGCGGTCGTAGATCTCGCCATAGTTGCCGACGGCCTTGATCGCCTGCATGACGAAGTCGTCGGACAGGCCGAAGTCCTTGCCGTAACCGCCGCCGACGCCGAGGAATTTCTGGACGAAGGGATCTTCGCTCTTCAGCTTCTCTTCGAGGTTGGCCTGGGTGATCTCGGACTCCTCAGCCTGGAACAGGCCGTAGGTGACCCAGCGCAGCGCGTTGCGCCACTTGGAATCGTTCGCCGCGACGAAACCGCCGAAGGGCGACTTGTCGAGCGTGTCGGGCAGGATCAGGTAATCGGCCGGCTTCGGCGAGTTACCGGCCCAGGCGGCGAGTGCGGACTTGTCCGTGCTCATCGCGTTGCAGCGGCCGGAATTGAGGGCGGCGAACAGCTTTTCGAGGTTTTCGTAGGTGAGAACCTTGGAGCCTTCCCAGCCACGCGCCTTGAAGGCGCTGGTGAGGACCGTCTCGGTCACGGAGCCCTGCGTCGTGCAGAAGGTGGCGCCGTCGAGATCGGCGAATTCCTTAACGCCGGAATCCGTCTTCACCATGATGCCCGTGCCGTCGTAGAAGTTGATCGGCAGGAAGTCGATGGCGATCGAGGATTCGCGCGCCGGCTTGATGGTGGTGTGGGCGAAGACGACGTCGACCTGGTTGGTCAGCACCGCGTCGAAGCGGCTCTTGTCCGTGACGGTGACGAACTTGACCTTCGAGGCATCGCCGAGAACGGCGGCCGCGACGGCGCGGCAGAAGTCCACGTCGAGGCCTTCCATTTGGCCGGTCGTGGTGTTCAGGTAGCCGAAACCGGGAGCCGTGTTGTCGGTGCCGCAGTTCAGCGTGCCGCGCTGCTTGACGGTATCGAGGACGGAGGCCGACGCCTGACCTGCGGTAAAGGCAAGACCGGCAAACACGCCGGCCGTGAGGAGCTTCATCAGTTTCATTGCATTCCCCTGTGAATATCGCGACGGCTCGCACCGCGGTGCGCAGCCCTGTTCTCTTGCCGAGATCTGATTTGGGCGATAGGCAACAGCGGCTCTTGCCGTTCTGCAGCGATTGTTCCCGCCATTGGCCTAAGTCCGCCGTCTGGTATCCAGATTACGAACCCATATCAATCGACAAATGAACGATATGAACAGGGTTTATTCAGGTCTACTTAATTCTGCTTTACGTACTCTTTAGCAAAATTGATCGAATTCAGCCGCCGGCGGCCTCCACGGGCGTTGCGCCAAGGCCGATCTTCGGCTCGCCCTTGCCGGTCGGCAGGCGGCGGCGGGAATCGATCCGGGCATTCACCTCGGCGATGAAGGCCTGCACGGCGGGGCTGCGCTTTTCCCCCTTGCGGAAGGCGAGCGAGATCTTGCGGCGGATCTCCGGCTCAACCTTGCACACCCAGACATCCTCGAGGTCGTAGCTCGCGCGAAGGCCCGGCAGGATCGAGATGCCGTAGCCCTCCCTAATCAGCGCGATCGTCACCTCGAAGCCCTTGCAGCGGGCGACGATATTGGGCGTGAAGCCGGCATCCTGGCAGGCGTCGGTGATCATACGGTTATAGGCGGAGGAGGCCGTATCGAGCGCCCAGCGCTCGTCGCGAAGCTGATGCAGCATCACAGTCGGCTGCTCGGCCAGCGGGTGGGTCTGCGATACCATGACGTTGAAGACGTCCTCCATCAGCGGGATCGTCTCGATATTGGGATCGAGCGCGCCGGCGGGGACATTGAGGTCGTCGATGATGGCGATATCCGTTTGCCAGCTTCGAAGCGCCGCAAGGCTTTCGGCCGGCTCCATCTCGTCGAACTGCACCGTCAGATGCGGATGGAGGCGGTGCAGCTCATGGATGGCGCCCGCCACCACCGCCGCGGCGACGGAGGGAAAGGCCGCCACCCGCAGCTCGCCGGCAATCACCTTCTTCAGTTCCGCGATGTCGGCGCGGGCCGATTCGAGCTCGATGAGGATGCGCTCCGCCCGCTCGACGAGCTGCTTGCCGGCCGGCGTCAGTTCGACGCCGCGGCCGCGCCGCTCGATGAGGTCGATCCCCACCTCCTGTTCCAGAAGCGCGATCTGCTGCGAGACGGCGGAGGGCGAGACGTAGAGCGCCTCGGCCACGGCCGCCATGGTCCTGCGGATCGACAGTTCGCGCAGCGCGCGCAAGCGGGCAAGGTCCATTCTCTTCCTCCTCCAATCGCTGCGGGAATGATTAGCAGATCAGAACGCATGTGCAAATATTATTAACTTTTTCTGGATCGAAGCCATCGCTAGCCTTTCTCCAAGCCCTCATACCCTTCCGCGGAGACAGGTCATGACCGAACAGACGAAAGCCTATTTCAACACGCCCGTCCACGAGCGCGACCCGCTCGTCGCGCAGGCGCTCGACAACGAACGCAAGCGCCAGCAGGACCAGATCGAGCTCATCGCGTCCGAGAACATCGTCAGCCGCGCCGTGCTCGACGCCCTCGGCCACGAGATGACCAACAAGACGCTGGAAGGCTATCCGGGCAACCGCTTCCACGGCGGCGGCCAGTTCGTCGACGTCGTCGAGCAGGCGGCCATCGACCGCGCCAAGGAACTCTTCGGCTGCGCCTATGCCAACGTGCAGCCCCATTCGGGCACGCAGGCGAACCTCGCCGTCTTCTTCCTGCTACTGAAGCCGGGCGACAAGGTTCTCTCGCTCGACCTCGCCGCCGGCGGCCACCTTTCGCACGGCATGAAGGGCAACCTTTCGGGCCGCTGGTTCGAATCGCACAATTACAATGTGAATCCGGAAACCGAAGTCATCGACTATGACGAGCTGGAGCGCATCGCCGAGGAAGTCCGCCCGACGCTGCTGATCACCGGCGGCTCGGCCTATCCGCGCGAGCTCGATTTCGAGCGCATGGGCAAGATCGCCACGAAGGTCGGCGCCTGGTTCCTCGTCGACATGGCGCATATCGCCGGCCTCGTGGCGGGCGGGCAGCATCCCTCGCCCTTCCCGCATGCCGACATCGTCACCTGCACGACCACCAAGACGCTGCGCGGCCCGCGCGGCGGCCTGATCCTCACCAACAACGAGGCCTGGTTCAAGAAGCTGCAGGCCGCCGTCTTCCCGGGCGTCCAGGGCTCGCTGCACAGCAACGTGCTCGCCGCCAAGGCCGTCTGCCTCGGTGAAGCGCTGCGTGACGACTTCAAGGTCTATGCGGCGCAGGTCAAGGCAAACGCCCGGGCACTCGCCGAAACCCTCATTACCCGCGGCGTGCGCATCGTCTCCGGCGGCACGGACACCCACATCGTGCTGGTCGACCTGTCGAGCAAGGGCCTGATCGGCAAGCAGGCGGAAGACCTTCTCGCCCGCGCCAACATCACCGCCAACAAGAACCCGATCCCGAACGACAGCCCGCGTCCGCCGGAATGGGTCGGCATGCGCCTCGGCGTTTCGGCGGCCACCACCCGCGGCATGAAGGAAGACGAGTTCCGCACGCTCGGCAACATCATTGCCGACCTCATCGAGGCGGAAGCCGCCGGCAAGGCCGACGACGTCGTTCCGGGTGCCAAGGCCAAGGTCGCGGAACTCACCGCCGCCTTCCCGGTCTACGCTCACTAGGCGCAGCTTCTCACAACCGCAACGGAGTGCCGCGCTGCAAGCGCGGCGCTCTTGCCGGCCCATGACCGGGCCTTGGAAGATGCGAAAGGGAACGTCATGGGAATGGATAGAATTGCCGCCGGTGCGATCATCGACGGCAAGGCCTTCGCGGCCGGCCTCTTGGAAGACGTGGCGGCGAAGGTCGCCAAGCTGAAGGAAACGACCGGTGCCGTTCCCGGCCTTGCCGTGGTCCTCGTCGGCAGCGATCCCGCCAGCGCCGTCTATGTCGGCTCGAAGCACCGCCAGACGGTCGCCGCCGGCATGAATTCCTTCAAGCACGAGCTTGCGGCCGATACGACGCAAGACGAGCTGATGGCGCTGATCGGCCGGCTGAACGTCGATCCCGCCGTGCACGGCATCCTCGTGCAGCTTCCGCTGCCCGCCCATCTCGATGCGAACGCCGTCATCCAGGGCATCAATCCCGACAAGGATGTCGACGGCTTCCACATTTCCAATGCCGGCCGGCTTTCCACCGGCCAGCCGGCGCTGGTGCCCTGCACGCCGCTCGGCTGCCTCATGCTGCTGAAGGACCGTCTCGGCGGCAACCTCTCCGGCCTCCATGCCGTGGTGATCGGCAAGTCCAACATCGTCGGCAAGCCGATGGCGCAGCTCCTGCTTTCTGAAAACTGCACGGTGACCATCGCCCATTCGCGCACGAGGAACACGCCGGAACTCTGCCGCGCCGCTGATATCCTCGTCGTCGCCGTCGGCCGTCCGGGCCTCGTCCGCGGCGACTGGATCAAGCCGGGGGCCGTGGTCATCGACGTCGGCATCAACCGCGTGGAGATCGACGGCAAGTCGCGCATCGTCGGCGATGTCGCCTTCGAGGAGGCCCGCCATGCCGGCGCGATCACGCCGGTTCCGGGCGGCGTCGGCCCGATGACCATCGCGTGCCTCCTCTCCAATACGCTCACGGCCTTCCGCCGCCAGCATTCCGTCACCATCGACTGATCGACCCGAAAGGATCGCCAATGTCCGCTCTTTCCAACCGCTATGCCCTGCGCGTCGCCTGCCCCTCCATCCGGGGCGTGACCGCCGCCATCGCGACCTATCTCTCCGCCAATGGCTGCAACATCTCCGACAGCGCGCAGTTCGACGACAAGAGCACGGGCCGCTACTTCATGCGCGTCAGCTTCCAGTCCGAGGAAGGCCGCGCGCTGGAGGAACTGCGCGAAGGCTTTGCCGAGATCGCCGCAACCTATGAGGCGGATGCCGAATTCTTCGACGAGACGACCAAGCGCAAGGTCATCCTCATGGTGTCGCGCTTCGGCCATTGCCTCAACGACCTGCTCTACCGCTGGCGCATCGGGGCGCTCCCCATCGACATCGTCGGTGTCATCTCCAACCATTTCGACTACCAGAAGGTCGTGGTGAACCACGACATCCCCTTCCACCACATCAAGGTGACGAAGGAGAACAAGCCGGAGGCCGAGGCCGAGCAGATGCGCATCGTCGAGGAGACGGGCGCCGAGCTGATCGTGCTCGCCCGCTACATGCAGGTGCTCTCCGACGAGATGTGCCGAAAGATGTCGGGCCGGATCATCAACATCCACCACTCGTTCCTGCCCTCTTTCAAGGGTGCCAACCCCTACAAGCAGGCCTTCGAGCGCGGCGTGAAGCTGATCGGCGCGACGTCGCACTATGTCACCGCCGACCTCGACGAAGGCCCGATCATCGAGCAGGACACCGTGCGCGTGACGCATGCCCAGAGCGCCGACGACTATGTCAGCCTCGGCCGCGACGTGGAAAGCCAGGTGCTCGCCCGCGCCATCCACGCCCATATCCACGGCCGCGTCTTCATGAACGGCAACAGGACCATCGTCTTCCCGCCCTCGCCCGGCTCCTACGCCTCCGAGCGCATGGGCTGAGGCCCCGCTCCCGACATTGGAGAACATGCCATGATCCAGGAAATCCATACCACCGACGCCCCGGGCGCCGTCGGCCCCTTCTCGCAGGCGATCAAGGTCGGCGACCTGCTCTTCGTCTCCGGCCAGCTGCCGATCGACCCGGCGACGGGCGAGTTCAATTCGGACGATGCAGTTGCCCAGGCCGAGCAATGCCTGAAGAACCTCGCCGCCATCGCGGCCGCCGCCGGCACCAGCCTTGCCAATACCGTCAAGACCACCGTGCTCCTGACCGACCTCGGCAAGTTCGCCGACATCAACGCCGTCTATGCGGGCTTCTTCTCGAAACCCTATCCGGCGCGCGCCTGCTATGAAGTGAGCGCCCTTCCGAAAGGCGCGAAGGTCGAGATCGAGGCCGTCATCGCCCTTGCGTGACGGCGCAAGGTGCGGGAAACCGGAAAAGCCCTCTTTGTTGCCGAAGCGGCCGCTTCAGACAGGAAGCCGACATGACGATTGAACTGCCGAACGATCCCGCCCGCGCGGATGTGCTTGCCGCCCGCCCGACGCTCTGGACCAATCCGCGCTACCGCGACGACGCGATCGCCGACGCGTCGCTGCCGCTCGACCCCGGTGACGTGGATGCGGCGGAAGCGAACTGGAAGCGGCTCGCGCCGCTGCTCGAGACCTGCTTTCCCGAACTTGCGGCGGCCTCCGGCGCCATCCGCTCCGAGCTGATCGAGCTGAAGGCGCTGCGGGACGGCCTCGGCTATGGCGGCCCGGAGTTCGGTCGGGTCTTCGTGAAGGCCGACAATGCCCTGCCGGTCGCCGGATCCATCAAGGCCCGCGGCGGTGTCTACGAGGTCTTCGTCTATGCCGAGGAACTGGCGAAGCGCGAAGGGCTGCTGAAGGACGGTGAGGACATCCGCACGCTTGCCGGCCCGGATGCGAAAGCCTTCTTCTCGCGCTACACCATCGCCGTCGGCAGCACGGGCAATCTCGGCCTCAGCGTCGGCATCGCCGCCCGCGCGCTCGGCTTCAAGGCGACGGTCCACATGTCTTCCGACGCGAAAGCCTGGAAGGTAGAGCGCCTGAGGAAACTCGGCGTCGAGGTCGTCCAGCACGAGGCGGACTATACCACGGCGGTTGAAAAGGCCCGCGATGTCGCCGAGAGCGACCCGACCATCTATTTCGTCGACGACGAGCAGTCGCGCCGCCTCTTCCTCGGCTACAGCGCCGCCGCCTCGGAGCTGGCCGCGCAGCTTGCCGATGCGGGCGTGACGGTCGATGCGGAACATCCGCTCTTCCTCTACCTGCCCTGCGGCATCGGCGGCGCGCCGGGGGGTGTCGCCTATGGCGCCAAGCGCATCTTCGGCGACAACGTGCATTGCTTCTTCGTCGAGCCGGTACAGTCGCCCTGCGCGCTCGTCCACATGATGAGCGGCGCGAAGGACCTCGTCTCCGTCTACGACGTCGGCCTCACCAATGTCACGGAAGCCGACGGCATGGCGGTCGCCCGCATGTCCGCCTTCGTGGCGACGGTGATGCGCGACATGCTCGCCGGCGTCTTCACGGTCGACGACGCCTCGCTCTTCCGCTGGCTCCTGCTGGCCCACGAAACGCAGGATATCCGCCTCGAGCCCTCCGCGACGGCAGGCTTCGCCGGGCCGGACTTCATCGTGAAGCATCCGCAGGGCCGGGCATTCTGCAAGGCGCAGCGGATCGAGGGCCACCTTGACCAGGCGACCCATGTCGTCTGGACCACCGGCGGCTCCTTCGTGCCGCAGAAGCAGTTCGAAGCCTTCCTGAAGACGGCGGCCGAGAACCGGTAACGCCACGCAAGCTCCGGCGCGTAGGCGCGGGGTGCGGACCTGCCATCGGCGGGTCCCGCCCCGCGCCGTCATCCGTCTGGAGCATTTCCAGCAAAAGTGCGAAGCGGTTTTGCATTCGAAAATGCTCTAAAAGCGCGGCGTGCGCGCGCCCGCCATCCGGTGCGCGACCTTCTGCGCAACGAGGAGGGCGTGCTCCGTCACCTGCGGCAATCCCATCAGCTCGCCGAAGGTCCCGCGCGCCAGCGGGCCGGCGATGAAAAGCGTTTCGGCGGCCTCTCCATTCGTGCCGATGGCGCGGCTGTCGTCGTCGACCGCAAGGCCGAGGCCGACCGTATCGAGCTGCAGTGCCCCCGCTGCCGCCAGCGCTTCGAGAAACGGCTGGCTCGACAGAATCGCGCGATGGCCCGGCCCCGTCGTGACCACCACGGTATCGTAATGCTCCGCGAACGGCCGTCCGCCCCGGCGCGGCCGGAACGTCACCGCGATCGTGCCGTCCGCCCGAAGCGCGGCATTGGCGAGGGAAGCCGCATGGATATGCAGCGAGCCGGCCGCAAGGCGCCGGTCGATAACGGCCTCCACCTGCGGCGCGATGCGGAAGCGATGCACATCCCAATAGGGCCGGAGGAAGCGGACGAGGCGGCGGCGCTCGGTGACGGGCAGCGCACGCCAGATCGCGCCGCCCTCACCGCGCAGCCTGTCGAAGACCGCATGCCAGGTGATGCCGTCCCGCGCCGCCTGCTCGAGCGTGCGGCGGACGCGGCGGAGAAGCTCGCGCGCCGAACGGGCGGGAGAGGTCGTGAAGTCGCCGAACGGCTCCTGCGGAAGTAGGGTGTGCCCGCGCGAGCGCAGGCCCCGGCGCGAGACCGCGGTGATCGGTCCTTCATGCCCCGCCGCATCGAGCACGGCGATCACGTCGGCGGCGGTCAGCCCCGTGCCGACGATGAGCACGCGATCCTTGCGGGAAATGCCGGCAAGCGCGCCCGGCACCGTGGCATCGGGAATATAGGCCGGGTGGCCGGCAAGCGCCCGATCGAGGACAGCGGGCGCCTGCGGGCTCGGATGGGTTGCCGCCACCACAACGCAGTCCGCCTTCAGGACGGAACCGTCCGCCGCCGCGATCCGCCATCCGCCGGTCGTGGCCGTCACGGTGCGAACGCGGCTGCGGCGGTGCTCGATCCGCCCCGCGGTGAAGAGCGGCCGGAGCGTGGCATCGACATAATGCCCGAAGGCCGAGCGGCGCGCGAAGATGCGGCCGTCCTTCGTCACCGCCTCGCCGTCATCGGCAAGGGCGCCCGTTTCGAGCAGCCAGCGTTCGAAATGCGTATCGTCGCCGGGAAGAAGCGTCATGCGCGCGGCCGGCACGTTGATGCGGTGGACGGGTTCGTCCGTGTCATAGGCAAGACCGCCGCCGAGCATGGCGCGCGGCTCGTAGACGACGATCCGCGCCGTGCCTTCGGGCAGCAGCCGGGCCAGATGATAGGCGACGGCCGCGCCGGTGAAGCCGCCGCCGACGATCGCGACGACCGGGACGGTGATCGCGCCGACGATCATCTCAGGCGCCGACGGATTTGAGCGCCGGAACCGCCTCCGCCTCGCGGCGCTTCACCGCCTCGATGTCGCGGTAGCCGTCGGCGGGGTGGGTCTTCGGCAGGTACGGCCCCTCGCCGAAGAGCTTTTCGCGAAGCGTCCCCGGCCTGTAGGCCGTCGGATAGGCGCCGCGCTTCTGCAATTCCGGCACGATATGGGCGACGATGTCCTCGAAGCTGTCGGGCGTCACCGCATAGGCGAGGTTGAAGCCGTCGACATCCGTATCCTCGACCCACTCCTGCAGGATGTCGGCGATGCGCTCCGGCGAGCCGACGAAGACCGGCCCCATGCCGCCGATGCCGCCGAACTGCGCCAGTTCCTCGATGGTCCACGACTTGTCGCCGCCGGCAATGTGCTCGACGAAGGAATGGATGGCGTTGGTCTCGATCTTCTCTACCACGTCCGCCGGTGCATATTGCCCGAAGTCGATGCCGCTCCAGCCGGACATGAAGGTGAGCGAGCCGTCATAGGAGACGTAGCTCCTGTATTCCTCGAATTTCTTGTGCGCCTTCTCCTCCGTCTCGTCGGTGATGACGGTGACGAGCGTGTAGATATAGACCTTCTTCGGATCGCGGCCGGCGGCGGCGATGCGCTGGCGGATGTCGGAGACATAGGCCTTCAGCACCGATTTCGTCGGCGCGGCGACGAAGATGCATTCCGCATGGGCGGCGGCGAAGGCCTTGCCGGGGCCGGACGCGCCGGCCTGGTAGAGAACGGGCGTGCGCTGCGGCGAGGGCTCCGTCAGGCCATAGCCCGGCACTTCGAAATACCTGCCCTTGTGGCCGATCTCGTGAACCTTTTCCGGATGGGTGAAGATGCGCTTCTCGCCGTCGCGGACCACCGCTCCCTCCTCCCAGGAACCTTCCAGAAGCTTATACAGCACTTCGACATATTCCGCAGCCACGTCGTAGCGATCGTCGTGCCGGCGCAGGCCGCCCTGCCCGACATTCCTCGCCCCGCTCTCAAGATAGGAGGTGACGATGTTCCAGCCGACGCGGCCCTTGGAATGATGGTCGGCCGTCGCGAGGCGGCGGGCGAAGGTATAGGGGTGCTCGAAGGAAGTGGACGCCGTGATACCGATGCCGAGATGCTCGGTGGCGAGCGCGATGGGGGCGGCGAGCTGCAGCGGATCGTTCACCGGGAGCTGCGCGGCCTGATGGATGGCGTGATAGTTCGAGCCCTTGTAGACATCGTAATAGCCGATGACGTCGGCGATGAAGATGCCGTCGAAGACGCCGCGTTCCAGCGTGCGGGCGAGATCCTGCCAATAGTCGAGGTCCTTGTATTTCCACGACTTGTCGCGCGGGTGCGCCCAGAGACCGGGCGACTGGTGGCCGACGCAGTTCATGTCGAAGGCATTGAAGCGGATATGGCGGGCCATGGGTTTCTCCAGGATAGCGAGGACGCCGGATGGTATCGTTCGCAGGTGAGAATAGCGCCGTCGCCATCTAAATACAGAAATTCTATCTTTTATATAGAATAATTTCGGAAATGCCTTTTCTCGCGACCGTTCCCCGCCTCTGGGAAGATGGGCCGGCGCGGCGCAAAACCGTCGTGCCCGGAAGGAACCCGACAACAGGAGAACCCGCCATGACCGCCCTACACCTCGTCAAGGAGCCCGATCCGCAAGCCGACCGGGCCCGCCTCTTCGCGAAAGCCGAGGAGATTTCCGCCGATCTCGCCCGCCGCGGCGCGCAACTCGATGTCGAAGGCAAGCCGCCGCTGGACGAGATCGACCGGTTGAAGCGGGAGGGCCTGCTGACGGCGCTGCACCCGGCCGGGATCGGCGGCGGCGGGCTCGACTGGGTGGACGGGCTGCGGCTGGTGCGCATCCTGGCGCGCGGCGAAAGCTCGATCGGCCAGTTGCTCGGCTATCACTTCGTCAACAGCCAGTATGTCTACTGGGCCGCCGACGATCCGGACAGGGCCCGGGCCCTCGGCGCCGAGACCGTCGAAAAACGGCTCTACTGGGGCGCCGCCGTCAATCCGCGCGATCCGGGCCTGACGCTGACCCGCAGCGGCGATCACTACCTCCTCAACGGCCGCAAGACCTTCTCCACCGGCGCGCATGTTTCCGACCGCATCAATGCCAGCGCCGCCTTCGGCGAGGCGGTCGCCAGCCTCATCCTGCCGACCGACCGGCCCGGCTACATCGCCAATGACGACTGGGACAATATCGGCCAGCGGCTCTCCGATAGCGGCAGCGTCGATTTCCGTGACTTCCCGGTCTACGAGAGCGACTTCCTCCTGCCGCTCGCCGCAAAGGATGCCGCACCGCCGGTGCTCGCGACGTTCAACACGCCGCTGATCCAGCTCGTCTTCGTCAACTTCTATCTCGGCACGGCGGAGGGCGCGCTGGCGGCTGCAGCCGACTATGTGCGGACCACGACGCGCCCCTGGATCACCTCCGGCGTCGAGAAGGCGAGCGAGGATCCGTATATCCTCGAGCGGATCGGCGAATTCCGCGCCGCCCTGAAGGCTTCCGCGGCGCTTGCCGATGCCGCCGCAACCGCCGTTCAGCCGGCGCTTGCGCGCGGCCGGGCCGTCACCGCGCGCGAGCGCGGCGAGGCCGCAATCGCCGCCTATGAGGCCAAGGTCAACGCCACCCATGTCGCGCTCGACATCACCGCCCGCGTCTTCGAGCTGACCGGCGCCCGCTCGACGGCCTCGCATTACCGCTTCGACCGCTATTGGCGCAACGTGCGCACCCACACGCTGCACGACCCGGTATTCTACAAGGCCCGCGAGGTCGGCGACTTCGTGCTCAACGGCCGCGTGCCTGAGCCGAGCCTTTATAGCTGAGGCTCTGCGCTCCCGAGCCCACCATCCACCGGCATGCCGGTGGATGGATCTTCGGCCCAAGGCCGAGGATGACGGCAGCGGGCGAGACAACCTTGCCGGCAAAAGGCTTCTCATGCTCCTCGTTCGCTCACGCAAAAAAGGCCGCAACCCCGAAGGATTGCGGCCAGGCGACCACCCCCACCACGAGGGTTGATTTCAGAGCGCGCCGTTTCTCGGCGGCGTGACGCCGTTGAGGTGATAGTTGCCGACGACGTGGTATTTCCAGCGCACCGGATCGTGCAGTGTGTGGGTGCGGGCGTTGCGCCAGTGGCGCTCGAGGTTGAGGCCGCGTTTGGTGGCGGAGGTGCCGGCCAGCTCGAAGAGCACGTTGGCCGCGTCGATGGCGAGTTCCGTCGTCAGCACCTTGGCGGCGGCGACGGCGAGGGTTGCCGCGACGGCATTTTCCGCGGTGAGGTTCACCTGCGCCAGGTCGACCTTCCGCCCGGCCCGCTCCAGCATCGCCTCGGCGGCCTCGACGCGGATGGCGAGCTCGCCGATACGGGCGATGGTCAGGGGATCGTCCGCCGCGCGCTCGATGCCGCTGTCGGTCCACGGCCGTGCCTTGTCGCGGACATAGCCGATGGTCTCCTTCAGCGCCGCGCGCGCGATGCCGAGGTCGATGGCGGCATGGATGATCTGGCCGACCGAGCCGATGGTGCCGGGCCGCTCGAAGCCCTTCTGGTGCGGCACGACGGCATCGGCCGGCACGTAGACGTCGCGCAGGATCGTCGTGCCGCTGCCCGTCGTGCGCTGGCCGAAACCGTCCCAGTCGTCGACGATCTCGATGCCTTCGGTCTCGCGCGGCACGAAGGACATGGTGAGGCGGTCTTCCCCATCCAGCGCGAAGATCGCCACCCAATGAGCGAAGAGCACGCCGGTCGAATAGAATTTCCGACCGTTGATGCGGAAGCCGGCACCGTCGGGGTTAATGCGTGTGTTGTAGTCGCCGACGGTCTTCGTGCCGACCTCGGAAAGCGCGTTGCCGAAACGGTCGCCGGCAAGCGCGCGGCCGAAATAGAAGCGCTTCTGCGCCTCGCTGCCGTCATGACGCAGGGCTTCCAGGATGTAGAAGTGGTTCTGCGGGATCTGGCCGATGGAGCTGTCGGCCTCCGACAGGATCGCCGTCACCTCGGCCAGGACGGCATTCGACACGTCGATGCCGCCATAGTCCGCCGGCACGGTGATGGCGAGGAGGCCGGAGGCCGAAAGCCGGTCCAGCTCGGCGAAGGGAAGCGCGCGCTCGTAGTCGCGCCGGCTCGCGCCGCCCTCGAATTCGGCGGCAAGCGAGCGGGCGACGGCAAGCGCCTCCTCCTCGCTGGCGATGCGGTGGGCGGTCTCCTGCCGTTCGGCGAGCCGGGTGACGCTGCTCATGGTCGTTCCTTTCGCGCGGGCGGGATCAGGCCCTGGCCGGTTTCTCGAGAAGGTGAAGCAGGTCGGGATGGTGCTTCGCCGCGACGTCGGGATGCGAGCGCAGGCGGCTCTTCAGGTGGTTGATGCCGACCTCCCGGAAGATCGGGTTGAGCGGGTCGACGGTGACGCCGCGCTCGCCGCGCTTCAGCTCCTCCGGAAGCGGAATGACCGGGATGGTCGCGTCGTAACGGGCGCCGAGGAAGAAGGCGACCGAGAAGCGCTCCGTACCAGCCGGCGGGGTGACGACGTCGTGCACGTCGGCGCGCACGAAGCCGTTCGTCGCCAGCTCAAGGAGCTCGCCGCTGTTGATGACGAAGGTGCCCGGCACCGGCGGCGCATCGATCCAGACGCCGTCCTCCGTGCGGATGCGCAGGCCCGGCGTCGTATCCTGAAGCAGCACGGTGACGAAGCCGCCATCCTTGTGCGCGCCGACGCCCTGGTCGCTGCCTGCCGCCTCGCGGCCCGGATAGCGGATGATCTTCAGGAGCTGGGACGGCGACGGCTCGTAGATGTCGGCAAAGGCATTTTCCGGCTGGCCGAGGGAGAGCGCGATGGCCTTCAGCACGTCGATGCCGATGCGGGTGACTTCCGCCTGGTACCGCAGAAGCAGCGGCTTCAGCTCCGGCAGGGCCTGCGGCCACTGGTTCGGGCCGTAGAGACGGTTCCAGGGCGCCTCGGCGCTGTCCGCCACCGGCTCGCCCTCGGTGTTGACGTCGAGCTGTTCGCGCCAGTCCTGCTCGCCGCGGGTGCGCTCGTAGCCGGCACGGTTATAGCCGCGGAAATGCGGCGACCTGACCATCTCGATCGACAGCTTGTCGGCTTCCGGCAGCGCGAAGAAGCGCTTGGAGGCGGCGAGCACGTCGTCGATCAGGCTCTGCGGCACGCCATGGCCGGTGAGATAGAAGAAGCCGTGATCGTGCAGGACGCGCGTCAGCTCCTTGATGAAAGCCGCGCGCTCGTCCGCGCTGCCGTAGAAGCGGGAAAAGTCGATCGTCGGCAGGTGGACGGGCTTGGTGTGGATGGTCATGTCTGCTCTCTCTCCGAGAAAATGGTTGGACCCTGCGTCATTGCCGCACCGTTGCGGCCGGTTGCATCGGCCCGTTCGCGCGGCCGCGATAGGAACTGGCGGAGAGAGTAGCGGTCATCCGTGCCGAATACAGAAAATCTATCATTTTTATGCATTTCAAGGAGGAATGATGTTTCTTTCTGAAGCCCACCGGAGGAAACCCCGGCGCGAGGAGGGAGCGCCGGGGTCGCACACCGATCAGGCGGCCGGCCTCAGGCCAGCGCTATGGCTCTTTCAAGATCGGCGATCAGGTCGTCGGCATGTTCGAGGCCGATGGAAAGCCGCACATAGCCGGGCGTGACACCCGTCGCGAGCTGGTCTTCCAGCGAGAGCTGCGAATGGGTCGTGGTCGATGGATGGATCGCCAGCGACCGCGCATCGCCGATATTGGCGAGGTGGTAGAAGAGCTGCAGGCTGTCGATGAAGCGGCGTCCCGCCTCCCGTCCGCCCTTCAGCTCGAAGCCGACCAGCGCGCCGAAATGCCCGGCCTTGAGGTATTTCTCCGCCCGCGCCCTGGCGGCGCCCTCCTGGAACTTCGGGAAGATCACCCGCTCCACCTTCGGATGGGCCTTCAGGTATTCGGCCACTTTCACGGCGTTCTCGTTGTGCTGGCGAAGGCGCAGCGGCAGCGTTTCGAGGCCCTGGATGAACTGGAAGGCGTTCTGCGGGCTGATCGCCGCGCCGAGATCGCGCAGCAGCACGGCGCGGGCGCGCAGGATATAGGGGTGGAAGGCGATCGCCGCCGCCTTCTCGATCCACGTCCTGCCCTGGTAGCTCGCATCCGGCTCGTTGAGGTTCGGCTGGCGCGCGGCATGGTCAGCCCAGGGGAAATTGCCGCCGTCGACGATGGCGCCGCCGATGGAGGTGCCGTGGCCGCCGATATATTTGGTGGTCGAGTAGACGACGACCGCCGCGCCATGCTCCAGCGGCCGGATGATAAGGGGCGCGGCCGTGTTGTCGATAATCAGCGGAATGCCGTGACGACGGCCGATGGCCGCGACTTCGGCGATCGGGAAGACCTCCAGCTTCGGGTTCGGCAGGGATTCGGCATAGTAGGCCCGGGTGCGCGCGTCGGTCGCCTTCTCGAAGGCTTCCGGATCCGCCGCATCCACGAAGCGCGTCTCGATGCCGAAGCTCTTCAGCGTCGCGGCGAAGAGCGCCCAGGTGCCGCCATAGAGGCCTGCCGCGCTGACGATATTGTCGCCCGCCCGCGCCAGATTGAGGACGGCGAAGGCCGAGGCTGCCTGGCCGGAAGAGACCGCCAGCGCCGCCGCCCCGCCCTCAAGCTCGGCAAGGCGCTGCTCGAAGGCATCCTGCGTCGGGTTGGAGACGCGGGTATAGAGATGACCGGGCGCTTCCAGCGCGAAAAGCTTGTCGGCGCCGTCCGTGCCCGGAAGCTGGAAGGAACTCGTCTGGTAGATCGGCACGGCCACCGCGCCGCTTGCCGGATCGAAGCGGAAGCTGCCGCCGTGCAGCGCAATGGTTTCGGGATGCCGGCTCTTGAAGGTCGCGGTTCCGGCCGGGACCTCGACGATATCCTGTTCGGCGACCTCGGGGGATTGATGGATCGTCATGACACTTCTCCTTTGGTGAGGCGCCCTCGGGCGCGCGATGGGCGGGCGGACAGAAGGGCGCCCGCGACGAGAATGGCCGCTGCGGCCCAGAAGGCTTCCGGCGCGTACCACCGGATGCCGTAGAGATGATCCTCGGTGCAGAGCGCCTGGGCGAGCGTGCAGAGGTCGCTTGTGCCCGCAAGGCAGGTGACGGCCTGCCGGACGGTGAGATAGTCGTTCCCGACCACCTTGCCGAAGATCAGCCACCACCAGCCGACGGAAAGGAGCGCGAGGACGCCGCCGGCGAGCGCGACGGCATGGTGGGAAAGGCGCGCGCTAGACGTCATGGGAGATCCCCAGCTTTTCCAGCAATGACCGGCGAAGCGCGACGAGGTCCGGATCGTCCCGGCGGCGCGGATGCGGCTGGCCGACGCGCACCTCCGCGACGATGGCGGCGGGTCGGTCGGAGAGAACGATCACCCGGTCGGCCAGAAGCAGCGCCTCCTCGACATCGTGCGTGACGAGGAGCGCGGTGAAGCCGGCGCTCTTCCAGAGATCGAGAAGCTCGTTCTGCATCTTCAGCCGCGTCAGCGAATCGAGCTTGCCGAAAGGCTCGTCGAGCAGCAGCAGCTTCGGATCGTTGACCAGCGCCCGGGCGAGCGCGGCGCGCTGCGCCATGCCGCCGGAAAGCTGGTGCGGGTAGAAATCGGCAAAGCCTTCCAGCTTCACCAGCTTCAGCACCTCGTCGATGCGGTATTCCCGCTCGCGGATGAGGCCGCGCGCCTCCAGGCCCGTCGCGATGTTGGCGCGCACGGTGCGCCAGGGAAACAGCGTGGCGTCCTGGAAGACGAGGATGCGGTCCGGATCCGGGGCGGCGATCGGCCGGCCGTCTTCCAGCACCCTGCCCGTCGTCGGCGTCTCCAGCCCGGCGGCAAGGCGCAGCAGCGTGGACTTGCCGCAGCCCGAGGGACCGAGAAGGGCGACGAACTCGCCCGGCGCGAGGGAAAGGCTGATATCGTCGAGGACCTCAAGGTCCCTGCCGTCGAGGTCGTAGCGATGGGTCACGCCCTCGATATCGAGCGCGATGCTGCTTGCGGGCGTGGCTTCGGCAAAAGCGAGCGACATCAGAGGATCCCCTTCTGCCAGCCGAGGAGTTGGTCGCGCAGGACGAAGAGCAGGCGCACGAGGCCGGCGCAGATCAGCGCCATGACGATCAGCGCGGCATAGACATTGGCATAGGCCGAATAGGCGGTGTTGAACTGGAGGTACCAGCCGAGGCCGAACTTCGCCCCGAGCATCTCGGCGACGACCAGCACGGCGAAGGAATAGTAGAGCCCCATGAAGACGCCGACGAAGACGTTCGGCAGTGCGGCGGGGATCGCGACCTTGAAGATGAGGAAGCGGTTGTCCGCGCCGAGGGTGCGGGCGACGTCGTAATAGGCGCGATTGACCTGCGCGACGCCGGCCGCCGTGAGGATCGCGACGGGAATGCCCGAGGCAAGCGCCACGAGGAAGATCGAGGCGTGGAACGTCGTCGGGAAGAGGAAGAAGGTGCAGGGAATCCACGCGCTCGCCGGCACCGGGCCGATGAGTTTCAGGAGCGGCATGCCCCAATACGCAAAGCGCTTGGACCAGCCGAGCGCCACGCCCCCGGCAAAGCCGGCGAGGATGCCCGAGAAGAAGCCGAGCCCCCAGAGCCGCCCGGTATAGGCGACGCAGACGAGCAGGCGCTCCCAGTCCGTCACATAGACATGCAGCAGGCCCTGCGGCGGCGAGAAGAACGGCTTCGGCAGCCAGCCGAGCTTGGCCGTCAGCACCTCCCAGCCCGCAAGCCAGAGGCCGAGGACGATGAACCACGGCCCGTAATGCACCAGTGTGCGGCCGAAGCGGCCGAGCCTGTGCACGGTGAGCGACAGCGCGAGAAAGAGCCCCGTGCCGGCAAGGGTGACGGCAGCAAAAAGCGCCGTCGCACCCCAGGTGATGACATCCGGCAGGCCATAGGTGACGGCCGCGGCGAGAAGCCACGTGCCGGCCGCGTAAAGGCCGTTTCGCCAGATCCCGCCGGCCGGCAGGGCGAAGGTCCGCCGCCCTGCCCCGCCGAATGTTTCCTCTATCGCCGCGCTCATCGGGATCACGCGAAGATGTCGATGGTGACGCGGCCGGCGATTTCCGCCGGGTCCGTGGAGGCGTCGATGACGCCGGTCAGTTTCAGGTCCTCGTAGCCGATCTGCACCTCCTTCAGGAGGTCCTTGCCGAACCAGTGGTCGTGATAGGTGAAGGCGGCGAGGACTTCCGTCAGGTCCTCCAGGGAGAGGCCCGGCTTCAGCGTGTCGAAGTACCATTTGGCCACCTCGTCGGGGTGCCTGGCCGTGTACTGGTGGATTTCGAGATTGGCCGCCGCGACGCGCTTGATGGCACCCTTGTTGGCCTCGTAGTAGTCGCCGTTGACGCCGAGCACGCAGCAGACGCGATCCTTGAAGGTGCCGGTCTGCGTGTCCGCGACGCGGCGGAAGCCGTGCTGCTTCTCGTAGGAATAGGCCCAGGGGTCCATATGCGCGACGGCATCCGCCTCGCCCTTCAGCACGCCCTCGGCGACGAGATCAAAGGGGAAGACCTTCCAGGTGACGTCGGTTTCCGGGTTGAGCCCGGCCTTGGCGAGCGCGACCGAGAAGGCGACGCGCGAGGGCGACATGACGTCGAAGGTGCCGATGGTCTTGCCCTTGAGGTCGGTCAGCGTTTTGATATCGGAGTCCGGCTTGACGAGGATGCTCTGGCAGCCGCCATGCGAGCCGGCGAAAAGCCGCACGTCGAAGCCCTGCTCGATCGGCTTCAGCCAGTCGTAGAGAAGGCCGGGGCCGGCCTCGGCCTTGCGGGTGGCGAGCGCCTGGATGAGCGTCTGGCCGCTCGAACCCTGGTAGAACAATTCCACATCGAGGCCGTGCTTGGCATAGATGCCCTTGGCAAGGCCGAAACCGACGGGAGAATGGCAGGCGGCGACCTCGGTCCATTCCAGCTTGATCGGAATGAGGTTGCCGGCAATGGCATAGCGCGTCGAGCGCGCGCCGATCACGCCCGCGGTGGCGGCAACGGCCGTGACGCCGGCGGCCTTGATCAGGCCGCGGCGCGACAGGCCCCTGGAAAGGATGGTTTTGGACTGCTGGCTCATCGGATATCCCCTCGAATGATGATGGGATCAGCGTAGCGATAATGAATTTTGTTTATAGATTTAATAGATTATAACGAGGACGGAAAGGGAAATATTCTTCCATCCGAAGCCGCGCGGGGTGGATTTGACATGCGACGGCGATAGCTGGCGGGCAAACGAAGGTCTGCGACAGCCCTTCAGGAAGGCGGAAGATGCCCCCTCAAAAGGCGAAGCGGATGGAAGCGCCGAGATTCACGCGCAGCACACGGTCGATCTCATAGGGATTGATCGGTGTCGTATCCAAATTACCGAAACGGGTATTGCCGGTCTCGAGCCCGCCCGCATAGGAAACCAGGGCATCGAGGCCACCAGGAAATCCGCGCTTCACATGACATTGCTGCGAATATGCTGATAGCCGAGAAAGATCGAGAGGTCCGGATCGAGCCGATAGCCGATATGAGTGTCGCCGCCTATCGCACTTCGCCCGCCGGCTCTCCGCTGGTGGCGTTGGAGGAGCCGAAGGCAAAGCCGCGGAAACGGCGGCAAGGACAGGTATCGCGGAGGGGCTATCCCGACTTCAATCCTTAATGGTGTGCATTCTAATCGCACCCCGCGCGACACTAATGGAGTCCGCCAGGGCCTTCTGCGACCGGCACCCAGTCTTCAGCCTCGGCGTCAAAAACCTGCGCTCCGCCCGCTTTCCGGAGAAGCAAATTCCACCCCGGCATTCCAATTTGGGATGAGCATTCCTTAATTACATTAATTTTATGGATAATATAAAAAATACCTTCCGCATCCGGCGAAACTTCGTGGAGCGGAAGCTCGGTTCTTTTGAAAATGGGGACATTTCGACATGACAGTGCAGAAGACCTTCCGGCGGGCGATCCAGGCGGCAGCGGCCGCGGCTTTCCTCGCCACCACCATGCTTTCGGGGCTTGCCCATGCCGGCCCGACGCTGGACAAGATCAACCAGCGTGGCTCGATCAAGGTCGGCGTCGGCACGACGCCCGGCTTCTTCGCCCCCGACGGCAACGGCAAGTGGCAGGGCTTCTTCGTCGATTTCGGCCGCGCCCTTTCCATTGCCGTCTTCGGCGACCCGGACAAGGTGGAGTTCACAAATTCCTCACCGCAGCAGCGCCTTCCCGCCCTCCAGAGCGGAGAATTCGACATCCTGCTTTCCGGCGTGACGGTGACGACCACCCGCGCCTTCAAGCTCGGCTTCCACTTCGGCCCGACGGTCTTTTATGATGGCCAGGGCATTCTCGTTCGCAAGGACCTCGGTGTGACGAAGGCCGCCGATCTCGACGGCGCGACCATCGGCGCGCAGAGCGGCACGACGGGAGAACTGAACGTCGCCGACTTCTTCCGCAAGACGGGCAAGTCCTTCACGCCGGTCACCATCGAGGATACCGGGCAGTTCATCGACGCGCTGGAATCCGGCCGCGTCGACGCGATCACGCAGGACTCCTCCGACCTCGTCGGCAAGCGCACGCAGCTTAAGAAGCCCGACGACTACGTGCTGCTGCCCGAGCGCCTTTCCAAGGAGCCGCTGGCGCCGGCGATCGCGGGCGGTGATGATCGCTGGCTGGAACTCGTCAACTGGACGGTGAACGCGACGATCCAGGCTGAGGAATGGGGCATCACTTCGGCCAATGTGGACGAGTTCCTGAAATCGGAAGACCCGGCCATCCAGCGCTTCCTCGGCGTCGACCCGTCCTTCGCCAACGAGATCGGGCTCGATCCGAAATGGGCCTACAACATCGTCAAGACGGTCGGGAACTACGGCGAGATCTTCGAGCGCAACCTCAAGCCGCTCGGCTGGGAGCGCGGCTACAACAGCCTGTGGACCAATGGCGGCCTGCTCTATTCGCCGCCGTTCCGCTGAGCGATCCGGCAGGAGAGAACAGCGGTGTTGCGACTGGAATTGCGGAAGAACGAAGAGATGGCGCATTTCCGCGCTTCAAGGAAGAGCGGGAATGCGCCGATCCCTGACCCGCGCCTGTTCCGCACCGTCCAGCCGGGCCCTCTGCGGCCCGGCATCCTCGGAAAAATCCGTGCCTGGTGGGGCGGCTGGCCGTTCGGCCAGCTCGCCTTCCTCCTTGCGATCGCCGTTCTCGGCGGGCTCTTCATCGGCAACGTCCTGGAAACGATGGCCCGCATCGGCATCATGCCGGGCTTCGGCTTCCTTTCCAGCTCCGCCAATTTCGAGATCGGTGAAAGCCCCATCGCCTTCCGCGCCGGCGACACCTATCTGCGGGCGATCCTCGCGGGCCTCGTCAACACGCTGAAGGTATCGCTGCTCGGCTGCGTCCTTGCGACCATCCTCGGTGTCGCCGTCGGCGTCGCGGGGCTTTCGCGCAACCTGCTGCTTTCCGGCCTCGTGCGCTGGTTCATCGAGATCACCCGCAACACGCCGCTCCTGCTGCAGCTCTTCTTCTGGATGGCGCTTGCCAAGGCGCTGCCGGCGCCGCGCCAGGCCGCGGCCTTCTTCGGCTCCGTCTTCCTCACCAATCGCGGTGTCTACATTCCCGCGATCTCGCTGGAGGGCGGGCCGTTCGAACTGGCCGCGGCGCTCGGCATCACGGGTCTTGCCGCCGTCGCGCTCCTTCTCCTCCTGCGCGCCACCCGCCGCCTCACGCACCGGACCGGAGCGGTCGCGGTCGCACTCGCCGTCGCGGCGCCCGTCGCCTTCCTCCTTCTTTCCGGCGCCCGGCCGGAAGCCGAGATGCCGGCGCTCTCCGGCTTCAACATCCGGGGCGGGCTCAATCTCTCGCCGGAATTCGCCGCGCTGCTCACGGGTCTCGTCGTGAAATTCGCCGCGCTGATCGCGGAGATCGTGCGGGCGGGCATCCAGTCGGTCGGCACCGGCCAGTGGGAGGCGGCGCGGGCGCTCGGGCTGCATGACGGCCAGATCATCCGCCTCGTCGTGCTGCCGCAGGCGCTGCGCGTCATCACGCCCCTGACGACGTCGAGCTATCTCGACCTCACCAAGGATTCCAGCCTTGCCGTCGCCATCGGCTTTCCCGACCTCGTCAGCATCGTCAACACGACGGCCAACACGACCGGCCAGTCCCTGGAGGCGCTGATCATCCTGATAGGCGCCTTCCTCACCATCAATCTCGCCCTCTCGGCGCTGATGAATCTCTACAACAGCCGCGTCGCGCTGAGGGGAACGGGACGATGACCGCAGCCCCCTCCCGCCTGCTGCCGGCCCTGCGCAGCGGCCTTTTCGGAACGCGCACCAACACGCTCATCACGCTTGCGATGCTTCTCGTCCTTTCGCAGGTCGTGCCGCCGTTCCTGCGCTGGGCGGTGCTCGACGCCACCTTTTCCGGCAATGCGGCGGCCTGCAGCCGCGAGGGCGCCTGCTGGGCCTTCGTCGTGGCGAAGCTGCGCTTCATACTCTTCGCCTTCTATCCGCCGGAGCTGCAATGGCGGCCGTCGCTGGTCATCGTGCTCCTCACCGCGATCCTCGCGGCAAGCGCGCTGCCGCGCTTCTGGGGGCGGCCGCTGCTCGTCGCCTGGCCGCTGACCATCCTTGCCTGCTGGCTCCTGATGCAGGGCGCCTTCACCGCAACGCCCATTCCGTCCAACCAGTGGGGCGGCCTGCCGGTGACGCTCTTCGTCTGGGCGGTGTGCTTTGCCGCGGCGACGCCCATCGCCGTGCTTCTGGCGCTCGCCCGCCGCTCGACGCTCGGGGGGCTGCGCACCTTTTCCGTCCTCTATATCGAGCTGATGCGCGGCACGCCCATGGTCGCCATCCTCTATGTCGCCATGCTGATCCTGCCGATGGCGCTGCCGGACGAGCTTTCCTTCGACAAGATGCTGCGCGCCATCTTGATGGTCACGCTGTTCTGGGCCGCCTATATCGCCGAGGTCATCCGCGCCGGGCTGCAGGCCATTCCCAACGGGCAGCGGGAGGCGGCGACAGCGCTTGGCCTCGGCTACTGGCGCACCCAGCGCCTCGTGATCCTGCCGCAGGCGTTGCGCGTCGTCATTCCCGGCATGGTGAACCTTGCCATCGGCTTCCTGCTTGCGACCTCGCTGCTCGCCGTCATCGGCATCTTCGATCTCCTCAACGCCGCCCGCGCCTCGGCCGCCGATCCGCAATGGCTCGGCTTCTACAACGAGGCCTATATCGTCGTTGCCGTCATCTATTTCGTGATCTGCTTCGGTGCCTCGCGCTACAGCCGCTGGCTGGAGCGGCGCCTTGCGGGTGGCAAGGAAGGCTCCGCCGCCGCATCGGGGGGCAAGCCATCGCCCGCCTTGCGCAAGGAATAATCCCATCGGGGGCGGCATAAGAGAATATAATTCCTTACTCAAACTATAGAATTTATTATCGTATCCGCATTTCCATTCCCAACCCGGAAGACAGCGCATGAGCAAGACCGACCAGCCCCTCGATTTCCTCTGGTTCATTCCCAGTTCCGGCGATGGCGCCTATCTCGGCTCCGACGAGCTGAGCCGCCCGCCGGATCCGGGCTATCTGCGCGAGATCGCTGTTGCCGCCGACCGGCTCGGCTACTCCGGCGTGCTCATCCCGGTCGGGGCGGCGTGCGAGGAATCCTTCGTCCTCGCCGCCGACCTTGCTGCCCGCACCGAGAGGCTGAAATTCCTCGTGGCGATCCGCCCCGGCACCGCGACGCCGGCCTATTACGCCCGCCTTGCCGCGACGCTCGACCGCGTGTCGAACGGCCGTCTCCTCCTCAACATCGTGGTAGGCGGCAGCGCGCAGGAACTGGCCGGCGACGGCATCTTCCTGCCGCATGACGAGCGCTACGACCATGCGGCAGAGTTCTTCCAGGTCTTCAACGAATTGATCGAGACTGGCCGTTCCACGCTCGACGGCAAGTATATCAAGGCGATCGACGCCAAGCTGGGTCTGCCGCCCGTGCAGCAGCCCCGTCCGCCGATCTATTTCGGCGGCTCGTCCGATGCCGCGATCGATTTTGCTGGCGGTCTCGTCGACAAGTATCTCACCTGGGGCGAACCGCCGGCGCAGGTGGCCGAGAAGATCGCTCATGCCCGCAAGGCCGCGGCCGCCAAGGGCCGGGAAGCCTCCTTCGGCATCCGCCTGCATTTCATCGTCCGCGAGACGGACGAGGAAGCGTGGGAGGCAGCCGACCGGCTGATCTCCAAGCTCTCCGACGATGCCATCGCCGCCGCACAGGAGACGCTGACGAAAAACTCCGATTCCGTCGGCCAGGCGCGCATGGTCGCGCTGCACAATGGCCGGCGCGACCGGCTGGAGGTCTCTCCGAATCTCTGGGCGGGCATCGGGCTCGTGCGCTCAGGCGCCGGCACCGCCCTTGTCGGCTCGCCGAAGACCGTCGCCGCACGCCTGCGCGAATACCAGGCGCTCGGCATCGACACCGTCATCGCCTCCGGCTATCCGCATGTCGAGGAAGCCTACCGCGTCTCCGAACTGCTCTTCCCCGAACTCGGCCTGCCCGGCCCCCACGGCCAGCTCCGCGCCTCCTTCGGCGACCGGCAAGTCTTCGGCGGCGGCGGACATGGCGGGAATGTCAAATTGACATCGGCATCGTAGCGCTCTCTTCGCAGGAGGCGGGGCGCGTCTCTTGGCGCGCGCGCCGCCGGACGATATAAGGCGGTCCGCACCCTTCGTGCGACCGCCTTTCCGCCCGGCTCCAGGACCATGACGACCATTCCGGTAGTAGAAACAGACCGCCTGCGGCTACGCGGCTTCCGGCCCGATGATCTCGACGCCATGGCCGCCATGTGGGCGATGCCCGAGGTCGTGCGCTATATCGGCGGCGTGCCGCAGACGCGCGAGCAATGCTGGATCCGCCTCCTGCGGCAGATCGGCATGTGGAGCGTCATGGGCTTCGGCTTCTGGGCGATCACGGACCGGGCAACGGGCGAGCTGATCGGCGAAGGCGGGTTCCACGAGATGCACCGCGCCATGGATCCCAGCATCGTGGGCACGATGGAGGCCGGCTGGGGCCTGATGCCCGCCTGGCACGGACACGGCTATGCCAGCGAGGCGCTGGGCGCTATGCTGGCCTGGGCCGACGCAACCCATTGCGGCAAACCCGTCACCTGCATCATCGCCCCCGAGAACGCGCCCTCCATGCGCCTCGCCCGAAGGCACGGCTTTGCGGAGTTCGCCCGCACCCTCTACCAGGATACCGAGATCGCGGTCTTGCGGCGCCTCGACGGGCCGAAGGCACCCTGACCGCGTATTTTTCTCTCCCGAACGATAAAGGCCCGCCGGGAGGCGGGCCTTCGTCATGCGATCGGATCTGGTCGCGATCAGCCACCGGCCTTCAGGGCCGCGCTGCAAAGGCTCCAGTAGCCGCCGCCCTTCTGGATCCATTTCAGATCGTTGAGCGTGCCGGCGTCCTTGTTGGCGTGATAGGAGTCCACGCAGGTCTTCAAACGGCCCTTCGCCGGGGTCTCGCCGGCATATTTCTTGTCGACGGCCTTCGGGAAGCTGACGCCCTTCGGCGCCTTCATCTTCGCCTTGGCCGGTTCCTTCTCGGTCGTCGCCGCGACGGCCTTGTTATCGGCGTCGTCTTCCTTGGCGGCATCCGCGCCGCAGAACTTCGCGCGGAAATCGTTCCACTTGACGTTCTTGGCGGAGCCGTCGGCCTTGGCGGCCTGGTACTTGGTGCTGCATTCCTTCATCGTGAGGGCGGAAGCAGGGCTGACGAAAGCCATGGAAGCCAGGAGTGCTCCCGCAGCCATAAGCGTGACACGTTCGAACATGGATTTAGCCTCGATTGGATCGTGATATCTGCGAAGGCCGCCCGTCTCAGGAGGGCAGCATTCCATTCGGCGTGGCGGCATCGACCGCCTTGGGGAGATATTGCGCGAGAAGCGTCGGCACCTCGCTCAGATCGACCCCGAACGTCTTGGCCAGGTTCTGAAGTTGCGTTGAAGAAAGGGCTTGCTGGATCTGCTCGGCAGAGACCGGAAGATTTTCACCGGTCCCGACCCAGGATGCGACCTGTTCGCTGAGGCCCGCCGAATGCAGCTGCGAGAGAACTCCGTCGAGACCGCCCGCATTCTCGAACATCTGCGTGGCGACTGCCCCGAGATTCACGTCCTTGCCCTGCAAAACGTCGGTCAGCACCGATCCCAGCCCATCGAACAATCCCATTGCGGATGTCTCCTTCCATTGCTGCGGACAGCTATTCCTAGCACCGGCAAAACCCGTCCGCAAACGCGCAAATGCGGCAGGCGCGGCCTGCCCGTTCACGCGAGGGCGCCGGAATTTTCCCATCCGCCCGCATTGTCCCTTCAAACAACCATGCGGCGAAAATTCGGACAAATTTATGGAGGCTTCATGACAGCGCCACCATTATGCGGATCACCGGCAAGGTAAAGCGCTGCCGCAGCGCCTGTCCGACTCATTCATTCTGGCTCCGGACGGACGGCCATTCGCCCGCTTCATCTTGAACCGGCCATTGAAAGTCTTGTGCGCTTTCCACGAAGACGCCGCGTTCGGAACCGGTGGACAGAACGCCAGGCTATTGGTTCCGCTGCATTATCGCCGTTGCGGGGATCATCTCCGCAAGGCTCTCCGACAAGGCCGCAGTACCGAACCGTTCGGTTCGGCATTGACACAACCGCGACCGTAGGATCACTTTCCATAGGCACAGGGTTCATTACGTCAAGAGGGGACAACAATGACGATACCACCCGGTGCATCTCCGCAATTGTACAACGAGGACCTCGCGCCCGCCGAAAAGCGCAATTGGGGCGCCTTCTCGATCTTCAACGTCTGGACATCGGACGTGCACAGCCTATGGGGCTACTATCTCGCCGCCAGCCTCTTTCTCTTCTGCGGCAGCTTCGTCAACTTCCTGCTGGCGATCGGCATCGGCTCGCTGATCATCTTCGTCCTCATGCACATGGTCGGCCTTGCCGGCGTGCGTACGGGCGTGCCCTTCCCGGTTCTCGCCCGCGCCTCCTTCGGCATATGGGGCGCGAACTTCCCGGCGCTGGTGCGCGCCATCGTCGCCTGTTTCTGGTACGGCGCGCAGACGGCGGCGGCCTCGGGCGCCATCGTCGCGCTGCTCATCCGCAACGAAAGCCTCCTGCAGTTCCATCAGTCGAGCCACATGCTGGGCCATTCGACGCTGGAACTGATCTGCTACGTCATCGTCTGGGGCCTGCAGCTCCTCATCATCCAGAACGGCATGGACACGGTGCGCAAGTTCCAGGACTGGGCCGGCCCGGCCGTCTGGATCATGATGCTGCTGCTCGCCGTCTATCTCGTCGTGAAGTCCGGCGGCTTCTCCTTCAACCACACGATCCCGATGGACGTGCTGCTGGAGAAGACCAAGGATGCGGGCGTGCCCGGCACGCCGGGGTCCTTCGCCGCGCTGACGGCCGTCGCCGCGATCTGGGTGACCTACTTCTCGGCGCTCTACCTCAACTTCTGCGATTTCTCGCGCTATTGCCCGAGCGAGCGCTCGCTGACGATCGGCAATCTCTGGGGCCTTCCGGTCAACCTGATCCTTTTCTCGCTGGTCGCGGGCGTCACCACCATCGCCGCCTATAACGTCTACGGCGAGGTGCTGCTCTATCCCGACCAGATCTCGGCCAAGTTCGACAGCATCTTCCTGGCGCTGCTCGCCGCGCTCACCTTCGCGGTGGCGACGCTCGGCATCAACGTCGTCGCCAACTTCGTCTCGCCGGCCTTCGACTTCGCCAACGTCTTCCCCAGGCATATCGACTTCAAGCGGGGCGGCTATATCGCGGCGCTGATCGCGCTGGTGCTCTATCCGTTCGCGCCCTGGGAAGGCGGGGCCGCCCATTTCGTCAACATGGTCGGCAACACGATGGGCCCGATCTTCGGCGTGATGATGGTCGACTACTACCTCATCCGCAAAGGCCGGGTGAATGTCGAGGCGCTCTACCGCGAGGACGGCGAGTTCCGCTTCGAGAACGGCTGGCACGTCAATGCGCTGATCGCCGCCGGCATCGGCATCGTCTTCTCGTCGATCCTGCCGGGCCTGACCTCCATCATGCCGTCCTGGTGGGGCGTCTACGGCTGGTTCTTCGGCGTCGCCATCGCGGGCGTGATCTACTACGCCCTGCGCTCGGCACGCGCCGGCAAGCCGCTGCCGGCCTGACGGGACTTCCCCGCGGGACGGGCGGCCTACCGCACCGTCCCCGACTCCGGATCGGGGGTATCACGCTCCCGATCCCTTTCGCGTCACGGCCCGCCGCCGGGGATAGAGCCCGCGTATCTTTCCCGTCCATAGTGACTTTGCGCCGCGAAACTGGCTATGCTTCCGCCGACCAGAAGGATGGATTGCATGACCGAGAAATCTCCGAACGACAATTTCCCCGCCGGCTACGAACCGGCCGAAGTGTGGACCTGGGACAAGGGACACGGCGGCACTTTCGCCAATATCAACCGCCCAGTCGCCGGCCCGACGCATGACAAGGCGCTGCCCGTCGGCAAGCACCCGCTGCAGCTCTATTCGCTCGCCACGCCCAATGGCGTGAAGGTGACGATCATGCTGGAGGAGCTTCTGGCCGCCGGCCATGCGGGCGCCGAATACGACGCCTGGCCCATCCGCATCGGCGATGGCGACCAGTTCGGCTCCGGCTTCGTCGACCTCAATCCGAACTCGAAGATCCCGGCGCTGATGGACCATGCGCCGAAGGACGGCGGCAAGCCGCTGCGCGTCTTCGAATCCGCCTCGATCCTGCTCTATCTCGCCGAGAAGTTCGGCGCCTTCCTGCCGACCGAGCTGCGCCCACGCACCGAGGCGATCAACTGGCTGTTCTGGCAGATGGGCTCCGCCCCCTTCCTCGGCGGCGGCTTCGGCCATTTCTATGCCTATGCGCCGATCCGCATCAAATATGCGATCGACCGCTATGCCATGGAGGTCAAGCGCCAGCTCGACGTGCTCGACCGCCATCTCGCCGACAACCGTTTCATGGCCGGCGCCGGCTACACCATCGCCGACATGGCGATCTGGCCCTGGTACGGCAGCCTTGCGCAGAACAAGCAGTACGGCAATGCCGGCACGTTCCTCGAAGTCGAGAGCTACAGGAACGTCCAGCGCTGGACGGCGGAGATCGCCGCCCGCCCGGCGGTGCAGCGCGGCCGCATGGTCAACCGCCTCACCGGCGACCCGTCGGAGCAACTCCACGAGCGGCACGACGCCTCCGACTTCGACACGCAGACCGAGGACAAGCGCGGCAGAGCGTAGGAAGAAAAGACATGGCAAACCTGCCCGACATGACCAAGCACCGCGGTTTTCCCTCCGGCATGCCGGGGACCGGCGTGCAGTTCACCATCCGCCGTGCCAATCCGCGCGGCGTGACACCCATCAAGGCGCTGCCCCGGCGCGCCCGGCCGGGCACGCCGGAACACCGGATCGACGCTGCGTTCCTGCACGCCCTCTGGCATCATTTCGGCGACGAGCCCTTCGAGCGGGGCAATCTCGACGCCGCGCGCCTCAGCCTGCTCTTCGGCCGCGAGGTCGTGCCGGCGGAGAAGGATTTCGATCCGCTCTCCTACGAGGCCATGCTGATGATCGACGAGCGGGTCGCCCGCCAGAGCTTCCCGGAATCCTTCGAGGACGTGTTCGAGGTCTGACGCGCGGCGGCTCAGTTGAGCCGCTGCTCCGTTTCCGCGTCGAAGACGTGGAGGGCGGCAGGGTCGACGGTGAGGAACACATCCTCTCCGGCCTCGACGCGAGCCGAGGCGGGGAGCGCCGCGACGAGGCGCTGGCCGCCGACCGTGACGGTGACGATGCGCTCCGGCCCGGTCAGTTCGGCGACCTCGCAGCGCGCGGCAAGGCGCAGCCCCTCGCCGCCGGTCCTGACGGCCTCGGGCCGTAGGCCGAGAACCAGCTTGCGCCCCGGCGCGAGCTTTTCCAGCCCCGGAACCGCAAGCACGATATCCGTCCCTTCGACCTTGACGCCATCCGGCCCGGCGGTGGCGGCAAGGAGATTCATCGGCGGCGCGCCGACGAAGGTCGCGACATAGAGCGTCGCCGGCCGGTCGTAGATCGCTTCCGGCGTGTCGAGCTGTTCGATGCGGCCGTTCCGCATCACGGCGATGCGCGTCGCCAGCGTCATCGCCTCGATCTGGTCGTGGGTAACGTAGACGACAGTCGTCCTCGTCATCTGGTGCAGCCGCTTCAGCTCCGTGCGCATCTCCATGCGCAGCTTTGCATCGAGGTTGGAAAGCGGCTCGTCGAAGAGGAAGATCTTCGGGTTGCGCACCAGCGCGCGGCCGATGGCGACACGCTGGCGCTGGCCGCCGGAAAGCTGGCCGGGCTTGCGCTCCAGAAGATTCTCGATCTGGAGGAGCCTTGCCGTCTCCTCCACCGCGCGGTCGCGCTCAGCCCTGGCCACCTTGCGCATTTCGAGGCCGAAGCCGATGTTCCGGTGCACCGTGAGATTGGGATAGAGCGCATAGGACTGGAACACCATGGCGATGTCCCGGTCCTTCGGATGCATGCCGACGATGGAGCGGCCGTCGATGCGGATATCGCCGCTCGTCGGCTCGGCGAGGCCGGCGATGATGTTGAGCAGCGTGGACTTGCCGCAGCCGGACGCGCCGAGCAGCACGAGGAACTCGCCGCTTTCCAGCGCGATGTCGATGCCCTTCAGCGTCTCGACGGCGCCGTAGTTCTTGCGGATGGCCTCGATGGTCAGCGTGCTCATGCCGGTCCTTTCTCGGCGGTCGGGACATACCGCCTCGGATGGGTGGAAATCGCCGTGGAGGCGACGGTCGTGCCGGCCGCAAGGCTCGCTTCCAGCCCCCTGCCTCCGGCATAGGCGGCAAGAAACGCCGCGTTGAAGACGTCGCCGGCGCCGATCGTGTCGACCACGGCGACCTGCGGCGCCTCGGCCCGCAGGAGCCCGCCATCCGCATCGACGGCGATGGCGCCCTTCGGCCCGCATTTCACGACGACGACGGCGTCCTTCGGCATGCCGCGCTGCAGGATGCGGCCGGCCTCCGCCGGGTCGGCGACGCCGGCAAGGCTCGTCGTCTCCACCTCGTTGAAGAGGGCGATTCGGCAGCGCAACAGCCAGCCTTTCGCCGCCGCCCGGTTGCTTTCCGTCCAGCCGTGCAGCGGCCAGCCGGTATCGAGCGCGACGGCGATGCCGTGGCGGTCCGCCCAGTCGAAGAAGCGGTCGTAGTCCTCGACCAGCCGGTCGGTGAGGAAGGAGCCGCACAGAAGCGCGACGCCACCGGCAAGGCGCGGGCCGTCGAGCACCGCGAAGACATCCTCCAGGCTGAAGAGCGGCAGGTGGCCACGCGTCGTGAAGAAGGTACGCTCGCCGTCCGGGTGTGTGATGCCGACGGAAAGCGTCGTGCTGTCGCCATGCACCGGCCAGTCCCGCGCCCGCTCGCCGAAGCTTTCCGCAAGCCAGGCGCCGAAGCGGTCGCTGCCGATGCTGGCGGCGATCTCGAAGGGCGTGCCGAGCGCCATCCAGGCAAGCGCCGCATTGCCGGCGGAGCCGCCGACACGCAGTTCGTCATGATCGACGATGATCTCCGTGCCCGGCTGCGGCCAGGGTGTGGCCGGGCCCATGATCAGGTCGACATTGACGTTTCCGACGACGGCAAGCGGTCTCACTCATTCACTCCGGGTAATCTTGCTGGAGCGCACCGGCGTTCCGGCATCGGCGACACGGGCGGCGGCAAAGGCGATCATCAGGCGCTGCGCCGTCGGCAGCATGGAGAAGACGGCGGCAAGTCCCGCCGAGGGCGGGAAGGCGATCGTCGCGGCCCTAGCCACCGGCGGATGGCCGGAAGCGTCGAAGACGACGAGCTTGGCGCCGGCCTCGGCCACGGAGACGGCCATGGCCGTCACCAGGTCGGCGGTCGCATCGTTGCTGCGGAAGAGCACGACGCCCATTTCCGGCGACAGCATCTCCATCGGCCCATGCCGCAACTGGCCGCCTTCCAGCGAGAAGCACGGCACCCGCGACAGCTCCGTAAAACCGAGCGCGATGGCTTCGGCGAGGCCCTGCAGATGCCGGCCCGACGTCACGACGGAGCGAACGCCCGAAAGGGCGGCAAGCGCCTCTTCGATGGCGGGTTCCTCCGGGTTTTCCAGCGCGGCGATGGCTGGCCCCGTCTCCTCGCCAAGCGCGCCGAGGATGGCAAGATGCAGCGCGAAGCTCACCATCAGGCTGCGGGTGGCGGCGAAGGCCCGCTCCGTGCCGCCCGCGCCGACAAGGCTAGGCGCGGTGCGGGCGAGGAAGGAGTCCCCCTCCAGCGTGAAGCCGAAGGTTTCCGCATTGCCGCCGGTCTCGCCGAACCAGCGCAGGACCTCGGCGCTCTCGCCCGACTGCGAGGTGATGAAGACGGTCCGTCCGTCGAGAACGAGCGGCGCGCAGAGCTGTTCGGAGAGCGGCAGCGCAATGGCGTCGATGCCGAGGCGGCGGTAAAGCGGCTCGACCGCACGGCCGACGGCATGCGAGCCGCCCATGCCGAGAAGAAGGAGCCTGCCGGTCCGCTTGAGGCTTTCGGCGGCCCGTGCCGCCATGGCGCCGTTGGCATGGAAGGAGGTCAGCGCATCAGCGTGCTGGCGCGCCATTTCCCGGTCGATGGCCCGGAGCCCTTCCGGCCGTGTCGCATTCGTCATCATCGTCATCCTTTCACACCGCCGCTGGTAAGGCCGGAAATCAGGGCCCGTTGCATGAGAAGTCCGACGAGCACCGGCGGCAATGCGGCAAGCACGCCTGCGGTCGCGATCAGCCCGTAATCGGAAACGCGCCCGCCCGCGAGGTCGGCGATTGCGACCGTCAGCGTGCGCGCGCGCTGGTCGGAGGTGAAGAGCAGCGCATAGAAGAACTCGTCCCAGCCGAGCAGGAAGGCGAAGAGCGCCGACGTCGCGACGATGGGCATGGCGAGCGGCAGGGTGACGATGCGCAGGGTGGCAAAGAGGCTCGCCCCGTCCATCATCGCCGCCTGCTCGATCTCGCGCGGAATCCCGTCGAAGCCGGACTTCATCAGCCAGGTGGTAAAGGGCGCGAGGATGCTGAGATAGACGAGCGCGAGGCCGAAGACGGAATTGAGCAGCCCGAGCGCGGCGAGCGCCATGTAGAGCGGCACGGCGAGCGCGACCGGCGGCAACATATAGGTGGCGATGACGAGCGACAGCGACCAGCCGACCGACGGGGTGCGTGACACGGCCCAGCCGGCGGGAACGGCGAGCGCGATGGCCGCGATCGTCGCCATGCCGGCAACGAGGATGCTGTTGACGAGCGAGGCGAGGAAGGTGGCGCCGGCACTGTTGGGAACCGTGGAGAGCAGCATCGCGTAGCGGGAGAAATCCACCGCGCTCGGCCACCAGCGGAGCGGTCGCGCGACGAGATCGGCGGCCGGCGAAATGCTCATGACGAAGAGCCAGAGGATCGGCGCAAGGATGACGGCGGCGAGAAGCAGCGCGGCACCGTGGATGAGGATCGAGGCGAGGAGGCTGCGGCGTTCCATCAGGCGGCACTCCCGGCGGCGCGACGCACCAGCATGCCGTAGCCGATCGCCAGGATCGTCACGATCAGCGTGACGACGAGGGCGAGCGAGGCCCCGGAGCCGGCGCGCTGGAAGGAGAAGGCCTCCTGGTAGACGAGAATCGACAGGGTGCGCGTGGAGTTGGCCGGCCCGCCGCGCGTCATGACCCAGATGATATCGAACACCTTGAAGGCCTCGATGGTGCGCAGCACCAGCGCCACCATCAGCGGCCCGGCAAGATAGGGCAGGATGACGAAGCGGAAACGGGCGAAGGGCCCGGCGCCGTCGACCAGCGAGGCGGAGGTGATGTCGCGCGGCACCGCCTGCAGCGCGGCGAGCGCGATGAGGGCGACCAGCGGGAAGTTCTTCCAGCAGTCGGCAAGGATCAGCGCCGTCATCGCGGTGGCGGGCTCGCCAAGCCAGGACCGGTAGGCATCGAGGATGCCGACCTGCGTCAGCGCGGCGTTCAGCGCGCCGTATTCAGGATTGTAGATCAGCCGCCAGAGCGTCGCGTTGACGACCGTCGGCAGCGCCCAGGGCAGGATGAGCAGGGCGCGCAGCACCGTGCGGCCGTAGAATTGCTGGTTGAGAAGCAGGGCGGCGAGCACGCCGAGCACCATTTCCGCCGTCACCGAGACGACGGCGAACCATGTGGTCGCAGAAAGCGCCCGCAGGAAATTGCTGCTCGTCAGCATCTTCGCGTAGTTGTCGAAGCCGACGAAACTGCCGCCGAGGCCCACCAGCTTGGCATCGGTGAAGGAGAGCCGCACCGTATCGGCCATCGGCCAGCCGATGACGGCCAGCATGATCGCCAGAAGCGGCAGCATGAGAAGCCATGCCCGGGTCGTCATCCAGGTGCTGGACATAGCGTCCTCTCGTCCATTTCGATCAGAGCGTGGGCGGGCGGCCGGGGCCGCCCGCAAGGCATTCCATCAAAGGCCGCTGTTTTCCGCAGCGGACTTCAGCGCGTCCTCGGGCGTCGCCTGGCCGAGCAGTGCTTCCTGAATGGCCTGCTGCAGCGCCGTCGACAACTCCTGGTACTTCGGCGTGGTCGGACGCGGATACATGGCGGCAAGGCTGAGCTTGGCGGCCGCGATCATCTCCTCCTGGCCGGCGGTGACGGCCGGATCGTCATAGGAGGAGGCCCAGATCGGCAGGCTCAGCTTCGCATAGGCGTTCTGCGTTTCCTGCGAGGTCATGTGGACGATGTACTTCCAGGCTTCGTCCTGATGCTTGCTCGTGGAGGTGATGCCGAGGCCCATCGAGCCGTTGACGGCCGAAACCTCGCTCTTGCCCTCCACGCCCGGCGCCGGCACGACGCCGACCTTGCCGGCAACCTTGCTGTCCTTGCCGGCATTGGCCATGTTGTACATGTAGGTCCAGTTGAGCGCGAAGGCCGCCTCGCCGTTCTGGAAGACGTTGCGCACGTCCTCCTCGAGGAATTCCTTCGAGTTCGGGTTGGTGACGCCCGACGTGTAGCTGTCGACCATGTATTTCAGCGCGTCGAGCCCGCCGCCTTCGGTGAAGGCCGGCTTGCCATCCTTCAGGAATGCGCCGCCATAGGCGCTGACAAGGGTGGTGTAGTCGCAGATCGCCGCTTCCGCCTGCGACCAACTCCAGGCGATCGGCGTGGCGAGAATGCCCTTGTCCTTGATGGTCTTGGCCTGCTCGTTCAGTTCGGCCCAGGTCTTCGGCGGCGCCTTGATGCCGGCCTTTTCAAGGATCTCCTTGTTATAGAAAAGGTATTTGGTGTCGAGAATCCAGGGCATGCCGTAGGACTTGCCGTCGTAGTCGACGGTGGTCCATGCGCCGGGCAGCACGCCCTTCTTCATGTCGTCCGTGATGCGCGGGGTGACGTCGACCAGCACCTTGTTCGTGGCATATTCGGCCGGCCAGATCACGTCGAAGAGCACGACGTCGTAGCCGCCGCCGGAGCCCTGCGCCAGCACGGTCTTGTCGTGCAGGCCCTCATAAGGCACGAATTCCAGATTCACCTTGATATCCGGGTTCGCCTTGGTGAAGGCATCCGTCATGGCGCGCACATCCGCCTCGCTATAGGCGGCCTGCGCCATGAAGAGCGCGTTGAGCGTGGTTTCGGCAAAGGCGTGCGGGGCCGCGGCACCCACGATGAATGCCGCGCCGAGAAGGGTCTTCGTAATCGATTTCAACATGCCGTCCTCCAGTTTGCTTGGTTATAAGCAAGGCGCCCGCGGCGCCCTGCCCTGTTCCCGGAACACTTCGGCTCCTTATTAAGTCAAAACTATTGACTTAAGTGTTCTGTATTCTTCAAATGGTGTCAAGAGGGATGCCGATGAACGAACTCAGGAAGATCCGCGCCAAGAGCGGCACCAACCAGGAAGGCACGAGCGCCCACAACCGGCGCGTCCTCATCGAAGCCATCCGCCTCAACGGCCCCCTGTCGCGCGCCGACCTCGCCCGCGCGACGCGCCTCACCAAACAGACCGTATCCAACCTCATCGAAAGCCTGGAGGCCGACGGGCTCGTCGCCTCGCAGGCGGTGGTGCGCGGGGCGCGCGGGCAGCCCTCGACGCCCTACGGCCTCGTTCCCGAAGGGGCCTTCGCCCTCGGCGTACAGATCGACCGGGAGCTTGCCCGCGTCGTCGCGGTCGATCTTCTCGGGCGGGAGAATGCCCGCGCGGTGGCCAACCTGCCGCCCGGCGATCCCGCCGGCGGCAGCCGCGTGATCCTCGACCTCGTCGAAACGGTGCGCGGCGAGCTTGCCGCGCGCATTCCCGCCTCCGTCCACCGCCTCACCGGCCTCGGTGTCGCCATGCCCGGCCCCTTCGGCCTGGAGCCGCCGGACGACGACCGCTGGATGATGGGCAAGTGGCAGACCTTCCCGCTTCTCGAAACGCTCGCCGCCGGCACAGGGCTCGTAACCAGCCTGCAGAACGACGCCTCCGCCTGCGCCACCGCCGAGCGGATGAACGGGGCGGCCGATGGCCTCGACCACGTGGTCTGTCTCTATCTCGGCTATGGCATCGGCGCCGGCCTCATCCTCGGCGGCGAGCTCTACAGCGGCAGCAACCGCAATGCCGGCGAGCTGGGCATGGTGCTGTTTTCCCGCGGCGGCAGCGTGCAGCCGCTCGAGCACCGCGCCTCGCTCGCCTCGCTCTTCCAGAGCCTCGGCCTCGATTCCGCGACGACCGACGCCTATGACGCGGTGGAACGGCTGGCAGCACAGGACGATCCGCGCATCCGCGCCTGGCTCGCCGGGGCGGCGGCGGATTTTCGCCAGGCGGTGCACATGGTCGAGACCCTTTTCGATCCACAGACCGTGATCCTCACCGGTAGCGCGCCGCAGCCGCTGGCGCACCGGCTGTTCGAGGCGATCTTCCCCCTGCTGCCTTCCAATGCCGAGCGGCCGGACCGGACCCTGCCCCGCCTCCAGCTCGGCACGATGGATCCCTGGGCCGTCGCGCTCGGCGCTGCCGCCGAGCCGATCCGCCGGACCTTCGATCCGCTTTTCGCGGCGATCCTGAAGGAAGCCTCCTGAGGGGCCTTAGGCGATGTTCATCGCCCGCTTGTGCCCGGCGACCTCCGCCAGCAGCCAGTCCTGGAAGACGCTGGTCCCCGCCTTGTTGCCGATGCTGCGGCGCTGCTGGAGATAATAGCCCGCCGGATAGGCATGACGGGCGGCGAAGGGCGCGACGAGCTTGCCCTGCCGCAGGAGATCCTCCGCCATGATCGTGTCGGCAAGCGCGATGCCCGCGCCGTTCATGGCCTCGCGCATGATCAGGGTACAGTCGTGCAACGTGGAGCCGACCGGCACGGCACCTTCGGAAATGCCCTCCTGCTCCAGCCACTGCTTCCAGCGTGTCGTCTCGCATTCGTGAATGAGGTGGTGGTGGAGGAGATCGGCGGGTGAGCGCAGCGGCACCGGCCCCTCCAGCAGCGACGGCGCGCAGACCGGCGTCAGCAGCAGCGGGATCATCATCGTCAGAGCCGGTCCGGCCTTGTAGACGAATTCGTCGACGATCGCGAGGTCGACATTGGTGCGCTTGCCCGAGGTGGAGATTTCGAGGTCGACATTCGGATGCAGGCGGCGGAAGTCCGGCAGGCGGTCGGCAAGCCACAGGTTGAGGAAGGTCGGCTCGCACATCAGCTTGACGCGCTGCGCCTTCTGGCTGCGCGGCCCCTCGCGCAGGCTGACATCCTCCGTCGCGCGCCAGATCGTCTCGAAGGCTTCCGAAAGCGTGCGGGCATAATAGGAGCCGCGCATCGTCGGCGTCACCTGCCGGAAACCGCGCTCGAACAGCTCCTGGCCGAGTGTCTTCTCGAGCGTGCGGATATGCCGGCTGACCGCCGAAGGCGTCAGGTGCAGCTCTTCCGCCGCGTCCTTGATGCTGCCGAGGCGCGCGGCGGCTTCGAAAGCGCGCATGCCGTTGAGGGAAGGTAGAACCATGACGGCGACCATGGATTATCACTTGAGTTTTTGTCAATCGATGTGGACGAAATTGACGCTTGAATGGCCGTCCCCTTCAGCGGTACCGATTTGGACCGAGCCCCTAAGTCGCCACGGGAAAACGGTTATTCCGCCCATGGCTCCCATCTTGCCACCGCTGATGGTTGGTTTCGGCACGGCCATCTCTTGCGGACAGGCGCCCAGTGCCGCCTTCCGGGAATGGGACGGGCCTCGCAGCCAGCCTCCGCGTTGCCGTAACAGGAAGCAGGCCCATGCCCCAATCGCCCGTCCCGGTCTTCGAAGCGGCTGACGCCATCGCTGCCGATGCCTCCGTCATCGTGATCCTGAAGGCCGACGGGCAAGCCCTCGGCCCGCGCGCCGCGGCGCTCGACGAGGCTGCCGGCGGCATTCTCTCGCGCGCCTGTTCCACCGCGGCCGAAGCCGGCACCTGCATCGATCTCGTTCCGCCGCAGGGCGTTGCGGCCCGCCGCCTGATCGTCCTGTCGCTCGGCAAGGCCGAGACCGTCAGCGCGCTTTCGCTGGCCAAGGCCGGCGGCAACCTTGCCGCCCATCTGGAGGACAAGGGCGAGGACGAGGCGACCCTCGTTCTCGATCCCATTGCCGGCGTCTCGCTTTCCGGCGCAGAAATCCTGGCGCGCGTGGCGCTCGGGCTGAGGCTGCGACGCTATCGTTTCGACCTGCGCAACAAGCGGCCCGTCGCCGCGGCCGACAAGGTCTGGCGCCTGCAACTGGTCGGCGCGGACAAGAATGCACTGGAGGCTGCGCTCACCCGCACCAATGCCGTCGCTGAGGGCGTCGAGTATGCCCGCACACTGGTCAACCTGCCGCCGAACCATCTTCACCCCGAAAGCTTCCCGAGCCATCTCGAGCCGCTGCGCGCAGCCGGCATCGAGGTCGAGGTGCTGGACGCCGGCCACCTGAAGGAGCTCGGCATGAACGCGATCCTCGCGGTCGGCGCGGGCTCGGTGCGCGCGCCGAAGATCGCCGTGCTGCGCTATCGCGGCGAAGGATCGGGCGAGCAGCCGCTCGCCTTCGTCGGCAAGGGCGTCTGCTTCGATTCCGGGGGCCTGTGCATCAAGGGCGGCGAGCAGATGTTCGACATGAAAGCCGACATGGCCGGAGCTGCCGCCGTCGTCGGTCTCCTCCTGTCGCTCGCCCGGCAGAAGAGCCCGGTCCATGCCGTCGGCGTTCTCGGCATTGCCGAGAACCTGCCCTCCGGCACGGCGCTGAAGCCCCGCGAGATCATCACCACCGGATCGGGCCAGACCGTCGAGGTCTTCGATACCGACGCGGAAGGCCGCCTCATCCTTGCCGATTGCCTCTACTATACGGCGACACGCTTCGAACCCTCCGCCATCGTCGACCTTGCGACGCTCACCTATTCCGTGATGCGCGGCCTCGGCTCGATCTTCGCCGGCCTCTTCAGCACGGACGACGCGATCGCCGCGCAGATGATCGCGGCCGGCGAGACGGTCGGCGAGCGCTTCTGGCAGCTGCCGCTTGACCGCGCCTATGACGAAGGGTTGAAATCGCCACTGGCGGATCTGCGCCACCATGCCAAGGACATGGAGGACGGCGATGCGCCCTATGCCGCCGCCTTCCTCCGCCATTTCACGGAAGACCGTCCCTGGGTGCATCTCGACATTGCCGGCAAGGAGCTGGCTGGCGAGGATCGCCCGCTCGGCCGGGAAGGCGCCACGGCCTTCGGCGTTCAGATGCTGGAGGAATGGGTGCAGATGAATAGAAAGAGCGCTTGACGCGACTTCGACCTTGGGAGGGGGAAACATGCCGGATCGGATCAACAGCACGGAAGGGCGGGCACCGTTCCGGGGCTACGAGACTTGGTACCGCGTCAGCGGCGACCTTCGCAGCGGCAAGCTGCCGGTGGTCATCCTGCACGGCGGACCGGGCGTCGCGCACAATTATGTCGACGCCTACAAGCTGCTGGCCCGCGACGGCCGGACGGTCATTCATTACGATCAGCTCGGCTGCGGCAACTCCACCCTGCTGCCGGAAAAGGGCGCGGACTTCTGGACGCCGCAGCTCTTCATCGACGAACTGGAAAGCCTCGTCGACCATCTCGGCATCCGCGGCGGCTTCCATGTGCTCGGCCAGAGCTGGGGCGGCATGCTGGGCGCCGAATATGCCGTGCTGCAGCCCGAAGGCCTCGTCTCCCTGACCATCGCCAACTCGCCCGCCTCCATGAAGCTCTGGGTCGAGGAAGCCAACCGGCTACGCGCCGGCCTGCCGCAGGAGGTGCAGGACACGCTGACGCGGCACGAGACGGCCGGCACGACGGACCACGCGGAATACCAGCAGGCGACGAACGTCTTCTACGAGCGGCATGTCTGCCGCGTCGTGCCCTTCCCGCCGGAGGTGACGGCGAGCTTCGAGCAGGCGGCGCGCAATCCCACCGTCTACACGCTGATGAACGGGCCGAACGAATTCCACGTCATCGGCACGCTGAAGACCTGGAGCGTCATCGACCGCCTTCCGGCCGTCGACGTGCCGACGCTCATCATTTCCGGGCGCTACGACGAAGCCACGCCCGCCACGGTGCAGCCCTTCAAGGACGGCATCAAGGGCGCGCGTTGGGAGATATTCGAGCAATCCAGCCACATGCCGCATGTCGAGGAACAGGAAGCGTGCATGCGGCTGGTTGGGGACTTCCTCAACCAGCACGACAGATAGAAGATAGAAACGGACCAAAAAGGGGATCGCACATGAAAAAACTGCTTCTGGCGGCATCGACCGTCGCTCTCATGGCCGGCATGGGGCTGGCCCCGGCTCAGGCCGAATACCAGCAGGAACACCGCGGCGGCACCATGCGCCTTCTCGCCCGCTCGGCGGCCGGCACGCTCGACCCGCATATCAACTACACCGACCAGGGCTGGCAGATGTACCAGCCGATCTATGACGGCCTCGTCGCCTTCCGCAAGGCCGAGGGCACGGACGGCTTCACCATCGTCCCCGACCTCGCCGAAGCGCTGCCGGAGGTCACCAACGACGGCAAGACCTTCACCTTCAAGCTGCGCAAGGGCATCAAGTTCTCCACCGGCAAGGAGGTCGGCGTGAAGGACGTGGTCGCCTCGTTCCAGCGCATCTTCAAGGTGTCCGGCCCGACCTCGGGCACCTTCTATGCCGGCATCGTCGGCGCGGACAAATGCCTTGCCGAGACGAAGACCTGCACGCTGGAAGGCGGTGTCGTGGGTGACGAGGCCGCCGGCACGGTGACGATCAACATCGTCAAGCCGGATGCCGAATTCCTCTACAAGCTCGCTCTTCCCCACGCCGTGACGCTGCCGGCCGACACGCCTGCCGAGGATGCCGGCTCGGTGCCGATCCCGAGCACCGGCCCCTACATGATCTCGGCCTTCGACCCCAACAAGGGCATGACCGTCTCGCGCAACCCGCACTTCAAGCAGTGGAGCGAGGAAGCCCAGCCGGACGGTTATCCGGACGTGGTGCAGTACGACTTCGGCCTTTCGGAAGAAGCCGCCGTGACGGCGATCCAGAACGGCGAGGCGGACTGGATGTTCGACGCGCTGCCGAGCGACCGCCTTGGCGAACTCGGCACCAAGTACAAGGACCAGCTCCACATCGCGCCGCTTTCCGCCTGGTGGTACGCCCCGCTCAACACGCGCCTTGCACCCTTTGACAACATCAAGGCCCGCCAGGCGGTGGCCTTCGCAATCGACCGCAACACACTGGTCAAGCTCTTCGGCGGCAAGGTTCTCTCCTCCCCGGTCTGCCAGGTCCTGCCGCCGGACTTCCCCGGCCATGTCGACTATTGCCCCTATACGAAGGACCCGGGCGCCAAGTGGTCGGCTCCCGATCTCGAAAAGGCCAAGCAGCTTGTCGAGGAATCCGGCACCAAGGGCCAGAAGGTGACGATCATCGTCGAGGATACCGCGGTCTCGCGTTCGATCGGCGTCTACCTGCAGAGCGTCCTGACGAGCATCGGCTATGTCGCCGACGTGAAGCCGATCTCCGCCAACATCCAGTTCACCTATATCCAGAACACCAACAACAAGGTGCAGATGTCGGTGACCCAGTGGTACAAGGACTATCCGGCCGCTTCCGACTTCCTGCACATCCTGTTCGGCTGCGCCTCGTTCCGCGAAGGTTCGGACGCCTCGATCAACATTGCAGGCTTCTGCGACGAGGCGATCGATGCCAAGATGCAGAAGGCGCTCGACCTCGGCGTGACCGACCAGGCCGCGGCAGACGCGCTCTGGGCCGAGATCGACCATGAAGTCACCGACCAGGCGCCGGCCGTCGGCCTCTTCACGCCCAAGCGCCTCGACTTCGTCAGCAAGCGCCTCGGCAACTTCCAGTTCAACCCCCAGTTCAACTGGATGATCACCCAGTCCTGGGTACAGTGAAACCCGGCGGAGGGGTTTGCGTGTCGAATGAAGCCGTTGCCGTGCAGCGCCGGACGCGGGGGCCATGGGCCCTCGCTTTCGCGCGGCTGAGGCGCAACAGGGCCGCGATGGCGTCCCTTAGCGTCTTCCTCATCATCGTCCTCGCCTGTCTCAGCGCGCCGCTCTACGCGCGCTGGGCGGGCGTCGATCCGTTCAAGTCGACGCTCGACGCGGTCATCCACATCGACGGCGTGGAGGTTCCGGTGATGGAGCCTTCGACGGAAGGCCTCGGGCTCGGCTACACGCCGATCGGCCCGACCTGGGAACTCGGCAACTACTTCCTCGGCTCGGACAACCAGGGCCGCGACGTCATGGCCCGCCTCCTTTACGGCGGGCTGAACTCCCTGATGATCGCGGGAGCCGCGACCATCTTCACGCTGATCATCGGCACGGCGGCGGGCCTGACGGCCGGCTATTTCGGCGGGCTCACCGACACGGTGCTGTCGCGCCTGCTCGACGTCCTCTGGGCGTTTCCGATCTACCTGCTCGCGATCTCGCTCTCCATCGTGACGATCGCGCAGGGCATTTCCATCGGGCCGATCCTCATCGAATCCGGCAGTCTCTGGCTGCCGGTCATCATCATCGGCATCGTCTACGTGCCCTATGTGGCCCGGCCGATTCGTGGCCAGGTGCTCTCGCTGCGCAACAGCGAATTCGTGCTCGCCGCCATCAATCTCGGCGTTCCCGGCTGGCGCATACTCCTGCGCGACATCCAGCCGAACATCACGACGACCCTCATCGTCTTCGTGCCGCTGATGATGGCGCTGAACATGCTGACGGAATCGGCGCTGTCCTTCCTGTCCATCGGCGTGCAGCCGCCGGCCGCGAGCTGGGGCACGATCATCCAGGACGGACAGGCGCTGCTCTATACGCGCCCGCTCGTGGCGCTCGCACCCGGCCTTGCCATCGCGCTGTCCGTCATGGTCCTCAACGTCTTCGGCGACGGTCTGCGCGATGCGCTCGACCCGCGCTCGAAGGTCCAGCTGGGACGCACCTGATGATCTACGCCATCCTGCGCCGCTTCGGTCAGATGCTGTTCGTGATGTTCGGCATTTCCGTGATCGTCTTCCTGATCTTCTTCGCCACGCCCGGCTCCGATCCCGCCGCGCGCATCGCCGGCCGCAACGCCTCGCCCGAGGTGCTGGAGGCCGTGCGCCACTCTTTCGGCTTCGACCGCCCGCTCTATGTCCAGTACGGGCTGATGATGCAGAAGATCTTCGTCACCGGCGACCTCACCTCTTTCGTCAACCGCGGCTGGAAGGTCGTGCCGGCCGTGCTCGACGCCATTCCGGTCACGCTGTCGCTGGTCTTCGGCGCGGCGATCCTGTGGGTGGTGATCTCCGTCATCATCGGCATCGTGGCGGCCGCCACGCGCGACAGTTGGCTGGACAAGCTCCTGATGGCGCTCGGCCTCATCGGCATTTCCATGCCCGTCTACTGGCTCGGCGAGGTGATGAACCTCATCACCCAGAGCCGCTATCACGATACCTGGCTGTTCTCCTGGGTGCCGCCGCTCGGCTACAAGCCGCTGATGAGTGACCCGAAGGGCTGGTTCCTGACGCTGGTCATTCCATGGATCACGCTCGCCGTGCTCTATATCGGCATCTACGGCCGCGTGCTGCGCGCCGCGATCATCGAATCCATGCAGGAGGACTTCATCCGCACCGCGCGGGCCAAGGGCCTGTCGGAGACGCGCATCCTGCTGCGCCATGCCCTGCGCACCTCGCTGATCGCCTTCGTCACCCTGTTCGGCCTCGATTTCGGCGCGCTCGTCGGCGGCTCGGCGCTGCTGACCGAGGTGGTGTTCGGCCTCAACGGCATCGGCAAGCTCACCTATGACGCGATGCAGAACCTCGACCTGCCGATGATCATGGCGACAGTGATGTACGCCTCTATGTTCGTGGTGCTCGCCAATGCGGTGGTCGACTTCGTCTATATCCTTCTCGATCCCCGTGTGAGGACGTCATGATGCTCTCCGTGCGCGACCTCAGGGTATCTTTCCGCACCGAAGACGGCTTGGTGCGGGCCATCGACGGCGTCTCCTTCGACCTCGATGAGGGCGAGATCCTCGGCGTCGTCGGCGAATCCGGCTCCGGCAAGACCGTCTCGCTGCTCGCGGTGATGGGCCTCATCACCGACCCCAACGCCACCATCGAAGGCTCCATCCGCTACAAGGGCCGCGAGCTGGTCGGTTTGCCGGCTCGCGAGCTCCGGCGCCTGCGCGGCAACGAGATCGCCATGATCTTCCAGGATCCGATGACGGCGCTGACGCCCGTCTACACGATCGGCTGGCAGATCGCCGAGCAGATCCGCGCCCACCGGAACGTCAGCAAGGCCAAGGCCTTGGCCCAGGTGGAGGAACTGCTGGCGGAAGTGAACTTCCCCAATCCGCGCGAGGCCATGTCGCGCTACCCGCACCAGCTTTCCGGCGGCATGCGCCAACGCGCGGTCATCGCCATGGCGCTCTCCTGCAACCCGGCGCTGCTCGTCGCGGACGAGCCGACCACCGCGCTCGACGTCACCGTGCAGGCCGGCATCCTCGATCTCGTGCGCAAGCTGCGGTCCACGCACAATTCGGCGGTCGTCTTCATCACGCACGACATGGGCGTGGTTTCCGAACTCGCCGACCGGGTGATGGTCATGTATGCGGGGCGGGTGGTGGAGCGCGGCAGCCGCGCGGCGCTGTTCTCCGATCCGCGCCATCCCTATACCCGCGCACTGCTCGGCTCGATCCCACCGCTGACCGGTGACAAGCCCCATCGCCTGCCGGCCATTCCGGGCTCGCCGCCCTCGCTGCTGCGCCTGCCGCAGGGCTGTGCCTTCGGGCCGCGCTGTCCGGTGCGCTTCGAGGCCTGCACAGCGGAAAAGCCGGCCCTTGGAAGCGGCCTCCACGCCGCCGCCTGCCTCCGCGAGGTAGAAGCATGAGCGACACGATGACGAAAATCGAAGGCCCCATTCTCGAAACCCGCGCGCTGATGAAGCGCTTTTCGATCGGCAGCCGCTTTTCGGCGGAAGGCCGGCGCACCGTCCATGCGGTCGACAATGTTTCGCTGGCGGTGCACCGCGGCGAGACGGTGGGGCTCGTCGGCGAGTCGGGATGCGGCAAGTCCACGCTCGCGCGCTGTCTGGTGCGGCTCTACGACATCACCGACGGCAAGCTGTTCTTCGAGGGCGAGGACATCACGGGCAGGTCGCTGAACGAGTTGCGGCCGATGCGCCGCCGCCTGCAGATGGTGTTCCAGGACCCGTCCGCCTCGCTCAATCCGCGCCGCCGTGTCGGCGACCTCGTCGCCGAGCCGCTGCGCATCCACACGAAGCTCTCCGCCGCTGAGATCGAGAGGCGCGTCGCCGAACTCTTCGACATCGTCGGCCTCCTGCCGGACCATGTCACGCGCTATCCGCACGAATTTTCCGGCGGCCAGCGCCAGCGCGTCGGCATCGCGCGGGCCATAGCGCTCAATCCGGACCTCGTGGTGCTGGACGAGCCCGTCTCGGCGCTCGACGTGTCGGTGCAGGCACAGATTGTCAACCTGCTCGCCGATCTGCAGGAGAAGCTGAACCTTACCTATATCTTCATCGCCCATGACCTGTCCGTGGTGCGGCAGGTCTCGACGCGCATCGCGGTGATGTATCTGGGATCCGTGGTCGAGGAGGGCCCGGCGGAAACGGTGTTCTCTGCGCCCGCCCATCCCTACAGCCAGGCGCTGATCTCGGCCGTGCCGGTGGTGGAGACGACGCCGGGCGGATCGCGCCGGCGCATTCTCCTGACAGGCGACGTGCCGAGCCCGCTCAACCCGCCCTCCGGCTGCCGCTTCCATCCGCGCTGCCCGATCGCGCAGGACCGCTGCCGGACGGAACGGCCCGAGCCGACGGCCTATGAGGGCGGCCGCAAGGTCGCTTGTCACTTCCCGACGATCTGAGGCCGCCGGCTTCGCCGGCGGCCGTGTCGGCGTCAGACGCCGACGCGCTGCTTCCTGCGGCCGGCCTGCTGGTCGGCGGCGGCGGCGTTGACTTCGGGGCGCTGGCTCACTTCCGGCACGCCGACATCCCACCAGGCGTCGCCCGGCGTCCAGGTGAAGGCGTCGGAGACGATGGTGATGACGGTGGTACGGTCGGTGGTCTGCGCCCATTCGACCGCCTCGCCGAGATCGGCAAGGCTCTCGACATGGCGCGTCAGCGCGCCCATCGCCTCGGCGTGCTTGGCGAAGTCGACGGCGAAGGGCTCCTTGACGCGGCAATCCTTGATCAGGTTGTTGAAGCCCGGCGTGCCCTTGGCGTTCTGCAGGCGGTTGATGACGGCATAGCCCCCATTGTCGCAGACGATGAGGATCATCTTGTGGCCGGAAAGCACGGTCGAGTAGATGTCCGAATTCATCATCATGTAGGTGCCATCGCCGATCATCACGATGGGCGTGCGGGTCGGGTCGGCCATGGCCGCGCCCCAGCCGGCGGCGATCTCGTAGCCCATGCAGGAGAAGCCGAACTCGCAATCGAAGGTGTTCGGCGCCTTGACGCGCCAGTTCTTCATCACCTCGCCCGGCAGGCCGCCGGCAGCGGTGATGAGGAGGTCGCGCTCCCTCGCTTTGGAATTGACGATGCCGACGACCTGGGCATAGGTCGGCACCGGCGCGTTGGTCGGCTTCTGGTAGCCGTCGAGCGCCGCGTTCCACCTGGCGAATTCCTGCCGGCCCTTTTCCGTCCAGCCGGCATCCGCCCTGTATTCGCCGATGGCGGCTTCGAGCTCGCTCACCGTCTCCAGCGCATCGCCGACGACGGCGACGGCGCGGTGCTTGTTCGCGTCCCAGCGCGCCGCATTGATCGAGACGAAGCGGGCATCCGGCGAAAACGCCGTCCACGAGCCGGTGGTGAAGTCCATGAGGCGCGTGCCGACAGCCAGCACCACATCGGCCTCTCCGGCCAGCGCATTGGCCGAGGTCGAGCCGACGATGCCGATGGGGCCGACATGGGCCGGATGGTCATGGGTGACGGTGCCCTTGCCGGCAATGGTCTCGCAGAGCGGGATGCCGTGCTTTTCCGCGAAGGCCGCGAGCGCCGCCTCCGCGCCGGAATAGCGCACGCCGCCGCCGGAGATGATCAGCGGACGCTTGGCCGCCTTCAGCACGCGAACGGCCTCGGCGAGGCTGTCGCGGTCCGGCCGTGGGCGCGGGGCCTTGTGGACGGTCGGCGCGAAGAAGCTTTCCGGATAATCCCAGGCGATCTCCTGCACATCCTGCGGCAGGCCGATGAAGGCCGGGCCGCAATCGGCCGGGTCCAGCATGACGGCGAGCGCCTGCGGCAGCGAGGCGATGATCTGCTCGGGATGGGTGATGCGATCCCAGTAACGCGTCACGGCCTTGAAGGCGTCGTTGACGGTGATCGTCGGATTGCCGAAATGCTCGACCTGCTGCATGACCGGGTCGGGCCGGCGGTTGACGAAGCTGTCGCCGGCCAGAAGCAGCACCGGCAGGCGGTTGGTATGCGCCACGCCCGCCGCCGTCACCATGTTCAGCGCGCCGGGGCCGATGGAGCTGGTCGCCACCATGATCTGGCGGCGGCGCGTCGCCTTGGCGAAGCCGATGGCGGCGAGCGCCATGGACTGCTCGTTCTGGCCGCGCCAGGTCGGCAGCGTATCCTTCACCGCTTCCAGCGCCTCGGAAAGGCAGGTAACGTTGCCGTGGCCGAAAATGGCGAAGACGCCGGGAAACAGCGGCTCGCGCTTGCCGTCGATCTCGGTGAACTGGTTGCAGAGATAACGCACCAGGGCTTGCGCCATGGTCAGGCGGATGGTGGACATGGTAAACCTCCCTGAGCCGGCCTTCCGGCGCCGGCCCCTATCTAGAAACTTTTATTTCATACGAAATTATTTTGCAATACTCGTTGCAATTCACGCCGGGAGCCGGCAATCAGCCCAGTCGCCCGACCGGCTGGACGCCAGCGCGGCCTCGATGAACTTAACGCCGAGCGCGCCATCCGTCACCGTCGGATAGTCCAGCAACCCCTCGGGCAGCGTCCGGCCGAGCCGGCGCGCCTCGACGGCGATGGCGAATTCCTCGTAGAGGTTGCCCCAGGCGTCGCTCAGCGCCTCGGGATGGCCGCGCGGGATGTGCACGAAGCGGGCGGCATGGATGCCGATGCCCGCACCCTCGCCGCGCGTCAGCAGGCGGGCCGGCTCGCCGAAGCGGCGGAAATGCAGCACTTCCGGCTCCTCCTGGTTCCATTCGAGACTCGCCTTGTCGCCGAAGGCGCGGATACGCAGGCCGCAATGGGCGCCGGGCGCGACCTGCGAGATCATGATCGTGCCGGGAATGTCGCCCTCGTAGCGCACATGCATGAAGGCGGTGTCCTCCAGCGGCTTTTCCGGGCCGAGCGTGTGGAACTCCGCCCGCACCGACGTCACCGGCCGGCCGCAGACGAAGGCGCCGAGATGATGACAATGGGTGCCGATATCGCCCGTCGTGAAGGTGGGGCCGACGATGGCGGGATCGACGCGCCACTGCGCGCCCGCCCCGCCGTCCTTCGGCGGCGTCAGCGCCCATTCCTGGAAATATTCGACATGGACCTGCTTGAGCGTCCCGAGCGCGCCCTCGCGGATCATCTGCCGCGCCTGCCGCACCATGGCGGAGGAGGCATAGGCATAGGTGACGGCGAAGACGAGGCCCGTCTCCTTCTGCCGGCGCACGAGGTCGAGCGCGTCGCCAAGCGTCGTCGTCAGCGGCTTGTCGCTGATGACGTCGATGCCCTTTTCCATGAAGGCGACGGCGATGGCATGGTGCGAATTGTTCGGCGTGGCGATGGTGACGGCATCGATGCCGTCCGGCCGCGCCGCCTCGCGCTCGGCCATCACGCGGTAGTCGGTATAGGCGCGGTCCTCGTCGAACAGCCATTCGCGGCCCGATTCCTTCGCCACCTGCGGGCGCGACGACAGCGCCCCCGCCACCACGTCCCAGCGGTTGGAAAGCCGCGCGCCGCGCGCATGCACCTTGCCGATGAAACTGCCCTGCCCGCCGCCGACGACACCCAGCCGCAAGCGCCGCTCCGCCTGCGGAAACGCCGCCTTGTCCGAATTTCCTGCCATGATCACCTCCCTCGTCCCCTCTGCCTGATTTCAGGCTTGCAGAATTAATATTGAGATAATATCAAAAACGCAACGAATTTTGCAAACGGAGGAGAACCGATGACGAGGATTGCACTGCTCGGCTGCGGACGCATCGGCAAGATGCATGCGGCAACCATCGTGCGCGCCGAGGGCGCGGAACTGGCCGCGGTCTACGACCCCGTGACCGCGGCCGCCGAGGAGACGGGCCGCCGCCACGGCTGCACCGTCGCCGCAAGCGCTGAGGAAGCCATCGCGCTTGCCGACGCCGTGCTGATCGCCACCTCGACGCCGACCCATGCCGACCTCATCGAGGCCTCCGCCAGGGCCGGCAAGGCGGTGTTCTGCGAAAAGCCCATCGACCTCTCGCTTGCCCGCGTCGTCACCTGCCGCAAGGCGCTCGCCGGCTTTACGCGCCCCGTGCAGATCGGCTTCAACCGCCGCTTCGATCCTGGCCACCGCGCCGCCCGCGATGCCGCCCGGGCGGGCGAGATCGGTGATCTCCAGCAGGTCATCATCACCTCGCGCGATCCCGGCCTTGCCCCGCGCGACTATCTCAAGGTCTCCGGCGGCATCTTCCGCGACATGACGATCCACGACTTCGACCTTGCCCGCTTCATGCTGGGCGAGGAGCCGGTCGAGGTCTTCGCCACCGGCAGCGCGCTGGTCGATCCGACACTCGCGGAACTGAACGACGTCGATTCCACGATGATCGTCATGCGCACCGCGAGTAGCAGGCTCTGCCACATCAACAATTCCCGCGCCGCCGCCTATGGCTACGACCAGCGTGTCGAGCTGTTCGGCTCGAAGGGCATGCTGATCTCCGGCAACCGCCGCGCCCACCAGGTCGAGCGCTTCAATGCGTCCTCGACCGGCGCGGGCGAACCCTATCTCGACTTCTTCATCGAGCGCTATGTCGAGGCCTTCGAGCTCGGCCTGCAATCCTTCCTGCGCTGCGTCGCGGAGAGCCGCACGCCGGACGTCACCTTCGACGACGGCGAGAAGGCGCTGGTTCTCGCCGAGGCCGCCATCCGCTCGCGCGCCGAGGGGCGCTTCGTCAACGTCGCGGAGATCGCAGGCTGAGGCGACCCCTCAGCCCTTGCGCCGCTGCTTGCCCGTGACCGTCGGGATCTCGGGCGAGCCCTTCTTGTCCTCCTGCAGCAGCGCGGCGAGCGCGACGGCGATGGCCTGCGTCAGGCACATGGGCGCGGCGAGCGAGCGCGAGAAGGAATATTCGTCCTCGGGAATGGTAAAGAGCACCGTGGCATTCTTGGCGAGCGGCGAGAGCTGGCTGTCGGTGATCGCCACGATGGGCGTGCCGTTCTCCGCCGCGACATCGGCGATGGTCACTACCTCCTTCGCATAGTGCCGGAAGGCGATGGCGACGAGCACGTCCTTCTTGCCCATGACCTTCGCCATCTCGGAGGCGAGCCCGCCGGCCGGATCGAGCAGGATGACGCGGCATTGCAGCATGGAGAGCACGTAGCGCAGGAACTTGGCTATGGGCTCCGAGCGGAGCTGGCCGGCGATGAAGATCGTGTCGGCGTTCTTCAGCGTGCGGGCCGTCCGCGTCAGATTCTCTTCCGTCGTGGTGTTGAGAAGCTCCTGCAGGGTCGCGATGTCGCGCACCACGAGGTCGTGCAGGAAGCCGAGATTGCCCTTGCGCTTGGTCTTCTCGAGGTCGACGTCGAGCGCGCTGATGCGCTCGCGATAGCCGGGCGCCGCCGTCGAAAGCCGGCTCTGGAACACCGACTGGAGCTGCTTGAAGCCGGAAAAGCCGAAATGCTGCGCGAAGCGCACGAGGATGGAGGGATGGGCGCCGCACTGTTCGGCAATCGCATTGATCGACTGCATGGCGACGATGTTCGGGTTCTGCGTGACGAAGCGGGCGACCTGCTGGAAGCGGTCGGAAAGGTTCGGATAGGCTTGCGTGACGAGGTTGACGAAGGTCTCGTAATTTGCCGTCTTCGGTGGCGGCTGGTCGGACTGCTTTACCCTCGGCATGCGCCTACTCCCCGAATATCCTTTTGCCGGCCTGAAGAGTCCGGCCGGTTTCATGTGCAGTATTGCATAAAAGCAAAGTCTGCAACGTTCGGCCTGCGGGCGGCGGACCCCGCCATGCAACGCGCATGGCGGGACGCCGGGAGGCGTGCTCCGGGCCGCTCGATCAGTAGGGCGCGTCGGGGAAGTAGTATTCCGCGGCATTGTCCTTGGTGATGAGCGGGCTGCCGAGCACGTAGCGGCCGTTGATGGGGGCCTGGGTCGCATATTTCATCGTGACGAGCTCGATGGCCGGGATGATCAGCGTCGGCGGGTAGAAGATGTCGGCATCGACCATGTCGTGGCCGTCCTGCACCAGCTTGATGACCTTGTTCATGCCCGAGCCGCCGAGTACTGCGACATTCTTGCGGTCGGCCTGCTTGATCGCCTCGATAGCGCCGAGCGCCGCGTCGTCATCGCCGGCCCAGACGCCGTCGATCTGCGGGAAGCGCTGGAGATAATCCTGCATGACTTCAAAACCCTTGTCCGGGTTCCAGTTTGCATATTGCATGTCGAGCACCTCGATCTTGGTGCCCTTCAGCGCTTCGTTGAAGGCGTCGATGCGGATATTGTCGATGGCCGTCGGGATACCGCGCATCACGACGATCTTGCCGCCGTCGGGGAACTTCTTCTTGAAGTATTCCGCCGCCGCCTTGCCGTATTGCGGGTTATCCCCGCCGACATAAAGGTCCTCGATACCCTCTTCGGAAAGGCCGCGGTCGACGGTGGCGATGAAGACGCCCTTGGCCTTGGCGGCCTTGACCGGCTCGGTCAGCGGATCGGATTCGAAGGGCAGCACGACGAGCGCGTTGATGTTGCGCGCCATCAGGTCCTCGATGTCGTTGACCTGCTGGGTGGCGCTCGACGACGTCGCCAGCACGAAATCGATGTTCGGGAAGGCTTCCTTCATCCGGTCGATGGTGCGCTTGGTGTGGTAGTTGAGGCCGCCCGTCCAGCCATGCGTGGCGGCCGGAATGGAGATGCCGATCACGGCATCGGCGGAAAGCGCCGGCGAGGCAAGGCCCGCGACGGCGACCGCACCCGCGGCGATGAAGGTTTTCAGTCTGTTGAACATTCACTCGTCTCCCTGTTGAAATGAAAAGGTGGCGGCGTCAGCCCTGCGAACGATCCCGTTGCAGGAGGACGGCGATGATGATGATCGCGCCCTGGAATGCGCCGTTGAGATAGGGGCTGATGAAGCCCGTGAGGTTGAGGATGTTGCTGATGAAGCCGAGGATCAGCACGCCGACGATGGTGCCCCAGATGCGCCCGAAGCCGCCGGAAAGCGCCGTGCCGCCGATGATGACCGCGGCGATCGCCTCCAGCTCCCACATGAGGCCCGTCGAGGGCGTTGCCGCGCCGAGCCGCGGCACGTAGATGACCGTGGCGACGGCGACGCAGAGGCCCTGGATGACATAGGTGAGGATGCGCACGCGGCTGACGGGGATCGCCGAATAGAAAGCGACATGCCGGTTCGAGCCGATAGCCGCGACATGCCGGCCGAAGCGCATGCGCCGCAGCGTCAGTTCGCCGATGACGGCGATGACCGCGAGCACGATGATCGGCACGGCGATGCCGAGGACCTGGCCGTAGTAGATCGGCCGGGCCGCATCGCGCAGCGAGAAGTCGAGCGAGATCGAGCCGCCGTCCGCAAGCCACGTGATGACCGAGCGGAAGATGCCCATGGCGCCGAGCGTGACGATGAAAGCCTCCACCCGGCCCTTGACGATCATGAAGCCGTTGACGAAGCCCGCGAAGGCGCCGATGGCGAGCGAGAAGGCGATGCCGGCGGCAACGAGCAGCCAGCCGTCGCCAAGCGTGGCGGCAGCGGCGTTCATGAACATGATCGTCATGCCCGCGACGAGCGCCGAGAGCGAGCCGACGGAAAGATCGAGCCCGCCCGCCGTGATGACGAAGGTCGCCCCGACCGCGATGATGCCGATGATGGCGCTGCGGGTGAAGACGTTGGAAAGGTTCTCCGCGCCGAGGAAGCTGTCGCTCATCAGCGAGCCGACGATCATCAAGAGGATGAGGGCGAGGAGCGGGCCGGCGGCCTCCAGAAGGCGCACGAGGGAGCGCCCGGGCGACGCAGCGGCGACGCCCGCGGTCGTTGCGGTCATGTCAGTCAATGGCTTGCCTCCTCCTGTGGACTTGCCTCTTCAAGGCCCATGGCAAATCGGATGATGTCGTTCTCGGTGATGGCGTCGCCCGAAAGCTCGCCGGCGATACGCCCGCGGCGCATCACGAGCACCCGGTCGGAAAGGCCGACGATCTCCTGCATCTCCGAGGAGATAACGACGATGGCCTTGCCCTCGGCGGCGAGCCCAGCGATGATCTCGTAGATCTGCTGCTTGGCGCCGATGTCGACGCCGCGCGTCGGTTCGTCGAAGACGACGAGGTCCGGCTCGACGCCGAGCGTCTTGGCGATCAGCACCTTCTGCTGGTTGCCGCCGCTGAGCGCCCCCGCCGTCACGTCCAGCCGGCCGGCGCGGATGTCGTAGCGCTCGACCGCCGCCTCCAGATCGCGCCGCTCGGCCCGCCGGTCGATCCATGCGGCCCCGGCGATGGCGCCTCTCGTCAGCGCGACGTTCTGGTCGAGCGGCTTGGCCAGCAGCAGGCCCTTGCCCTTTCGGTCTTCCGTCAGATAGGCAAGCTTCAGCGCCCAGGCCTCGCGCGCCGCCGGCAGCCGGCGTTCCCTGCCGCGCAGCACGAAGGAGCGGCATTTCGCCGGGCGAAGGCCGAGCAGCGCCTCGAAGAGCTCCGTGCGGCCCGAGCCGACGAGGCCGGAAATGCCGAGAACCTCGCCCTCGCGGATATCGAGCGAGGCATCCTCGACGGCGCCCGGTGCGGACAGGCCGATAACGCTGAGGAACGCCTTGCGCGGCGCAGCGCCACGACGGGGCGGATAGATCTCCGCCAGCGGCCGGCCGACCATGGCCTCGGCCATCTCGTTCTCGGAAATGGCGCTCGTCTTCTCCACCCGCACGATCTGTCCGTCGCGCAGCACCGCGACGCGGTCGGCAATGGCCTTGACCTCGTCGAGGCGGTGCGAGGTGAAGATCACCGAGCCGCCGCTCTTACGGAAGGCGCGGATGCGGGTAAAGAGATTGCCGGCCTCGGTGGCGGAGAGGACGGCGGTCGGCTCATCCATCAGGATGAGCTTCGGCTGGCGGGCGAAGGCTTTCGCAAGCTCGATCATCTGCCAGTCGGAGACCGGCAGGTCGCGAAGCCGCGCCCTGACGGGGGCGGCCGAGCCGAGTTCGGCGAGAAGCGCGCGCGCCTTCACCTCCATCGCCTTGCGGTCAGTGAAGAGGCCGCGCGTCAGCTCGCGGCCGAGGAAGACGTTCTCCGCCACCGTCAGGTGCGGGGCGAGGCAGAATTCCTGGTGCACCATGACGATGCCGGCGCGCTCGGCCTCGTGCAGCGTCGTAGGCGCAGGCGCGCCGTCGAGCAGCATGGCGCCGGCCGAAGGGGCGGCAAGGCCGGCGGCGATGCGCATGAGCGTCGACTTGCCGGCGCCGTTCTCCCCGACGAGGGCGAGAACCTCGCCCGGCTCGACGGCAAGCTCGATGCCCTTGAGGACCGGCACGACGCCGTAGGATTTCTCGATCTGGCGGAAGGTCAGGAGCGCCATGGTCAGGCCCCGACGGCCGAAAGGCGCTGCGCGGCGATTTCGGAGCGGTTGACGACCAGCGCCGGATCGAGCGTGCCCTTGAAATAGTCGACGATGTTCGTGGCCGCCGAAATCGCCATGCGGCGCGCGCAGGCTTCCGTCAGGCCCGCATTGTGCGGCGAGAGCACGACGCGCTCGCAGGCGAGCATCGGGTCGCCCGCGGCCGGCGGCTCGTCGTCGAACACGTCGAGGCCGGCGGCGGCAAGGCGGCCCTCGTTCAGCGCGGCAAGCAGCGCCGCCTCGTCGATCAGCCCGCCGCGCGCCGTGTTGACGAGGATGGCCGAGCACTTCATGGCGGCGAGTTCCGCCGCGCCGATCAGCGGTTCGGCGCCGGATTTCGGCACGTGCAGCGAGACGACGTCGGCGCGCTTCAGCCCGTCCATGAGGTCGCCGATCGGGGTAACGCCCGCAGCCGCGATCTCGGCGGCGTCCTGGAACCTGTCATAGGCGATGACCGCCATGCCGAGCGCCGCCGCGATCTGCGCCAGCCGCCGGCCGATGCGCCCGAAACCGACGATGAGGAGCGTGCCCCCGTCGAGCTCGTCCGCATCGAGGCTGTTGCGGTAGTTCCAGTCGCCGGCGCGCATCCTGCGGTTGAAGAGCACGGTGCGCCGCGCGGCCGCCAGCATCAGCATGACGGCATGCTCGGCGACGGCGCGCGAGTTGACGTCGCCGACCACGGCGAGCGGAATGCCCCGGGCATTCAGCGCCGCGACATCGACGGAATCGTAGCCGACGCCATGGCGGGAGACGATGCCGAGCCGGGGCGCCTTCTCGACGAAGGCGGCCGGCAGCGGCTGGGTGCGGATGAGCAGCGCATCGGCGGCCGGCAGGAACGGCTCGTAGCTCGCCGCCGAGACCTCCTCGACATAATCCACCGTCACCTCGGGCGCGGCATGAAGGACGGCGAGGCCGTCGGCGTGGATCTTGCCCGCGACGAGAACCCTCGGCATTCAGTATCCTCCCGTGTCGATCTTGTTTGCCGGAACGACTTCCTGCGTCAGCTCTCGAAACTTTCGAACGCTGGATTCGGCTGCGCCGGCAAGCAGGCGCACGTCGTTGGAAACGGTCACGAAATCGAAGCCCCAACTCACCGCCTCGGCGGCATAGTCCGGCGTGCCGTTATGCAGCGCGGCGCGCTTGCCCGCCTTGTGGGCGGCGTGGAGGATGGTCTTGATCGCCTCGATCATCTCGGGCTCGCGGCGGTCGAAGCCCGGCGCATATTTCTTGCCCTGCAACCCGAGCGTCAGGTCGGCGGGGCCGATATAGACGCCGTCGAGGCCGGGGGTCGCGAGGATATCCTCAAGGTTCTCATAGGCCTGTGCCGTCTCGATCATGGCGAGGCAGATGATCTCGTCGTCGGCTTCCGCCGCATAGCCGGGGCCGGCGGAAAAGAGCGCCCGGCTCGGGCCGAAGCTGCGCACGCCGGCGGGCGGATAGCGCACATAGGAGACCAGCCGCTCTGCCTCGGCGCGGGTGTTGATCATCGGGCAGATGACGCCGTAGGCCCCTGCGTCCAGCGCCTTCATGATATCGGCGGGGTCGAGCCAGGGCACGCGCACCAGCGGCGTCACGCCGCTCGCCCGCATCGCTTGCAGCATCGGGACAGCACCGTCATAGCCGACGATGCCGTGCTGCATGTCGATGGTGACGCTGTCGTAGCCCTGCGCGGCCATGATCTCCGCGCTGAAGGAATTGGCGATGGAGAGCCAGCCGTTGAGCACCGGCTTGCCTTCCGCCCAGCGCTGCTTGACACCGTTCCTGATCATGGATGCCTCCCTCAGACCGTCATCTGCGCGAGCTTGACGTTGGAATAGTCGAGAATGCCCTCGGTGCCGCCCTCGCGGCCCATGCCGCTCGCCTTGATGCCGCCGAAGGGCGCCTCGGCCGCCGCCAGCGCGAAACTGTTCACGCCGACCATGCCGGCCTCCAGCCGCGCCGCAGCCTCGCGGGCGCGGCCCGCATCGCGGGTGAAGACATAGGCCGAAAGGCCCATCTCCGAGGCATTGGCGCGCTCGAAGACCTCGTCCACCTTCGAGAAGGGCGTTATCGCGGCGATGGGGCCGAAATTCTCCTCGGCGATGGCCTTGGCATCGTCGGGAAGGCCGGTGATGACGGTCGGCTCGAAGTAGAAGCCGGCATTCATCTCCGCCGGGCGGCGACCGCCGGCAAGGATCTTTCCGCCCCGGTCGCGCGCGTCCGCAACGATCTCCTCGATGGCGGCGATGCGGCGCTCGTTGATGAGCGGGCCCATCTGCGTCGCCTCGTCGAGGCCATGGCCGAGCTTCAGCGCCCGGGCGCGGGCGGCAAAGCCCTCGGCGAAGCGGTCGTGCAGCGCCTCGTGCACGTAGAAGCGGTCCGGCGTGACGCAGACCTGGCCGGCATTGGCGTATTTCGTCGGCACGGCGAGATCGAGCGCCTTGTCGAGATCGGCATCGTCGAAGACGATCATCGGCGCATTGCCGCCGAGCTCCATGCTGACGCGCTTCACCGTCTCGGCACTGTCGCGGATCATCTGCTGGCCGACGCGGGTGGAGCCGGTCAGCGAGACCTTGCGCACCACGGGCGAGGCCATGATCGGCTTGTAGGTATTGGCGGTCGGGCCGGTGAGGAGGTTGGCGACGCCGGCCGGAAGGCCCGCCTCGCGCAGGCAGTCGAACAGGATCATCGCCACGCCCGGCACCTCGACGGAGGGGCGCACGATGACCGAGCAGCCTGCGGCAAGGGCGGGCGCGACCTTGCGGGCGATCAGCGCTGCCGGGAAGTTCCAGGCCGTGAAGGCTGCAACCACGCCGACCGGCTCGTGCGAGACCTCCAGCCGGCCGCCCGGGGCGCGGCTCTCGACGATACGGCCGTAGATGCGGCGGGCTTCCTCGGCGTACCAGCGGAACTGGTCAACGGCGAGGCTCCATTCGCGGCCCGACTGGGCGAGCGGCTTGCCGGTCTCCAGCGTGATCTGGCGGGCCGCTTCCGCCGCCCGGGCAGCCATGACATCGGCGGCCTTGTGCAGGAGGTCGGCGCGCGTCCAGGCGGGCGTCGCCTTCCAGCTCCGGAAGGCACGGTCCGCAACGGAAATCGCGCGCTCCGTATCCTCGACGCTCGCGGCGGGCACCGTGCCCAGCACCGCGCCGTTGCCGGGATCGGTGATCTCGGTGGAAGCCCCCTCTGCCGGCCCCGACCAGGCGCCGTCAATGAACAAACCGTATGAGCCGTACATGTCATCTCCTCCATGCGGGTCGCGGCCCCAAGGCCGCATCCGCACTCATATTTCCATGATCAGAAGAATAGCAATTATTATTGCAAGTCAAGAGCAATCCGCAACGTGCCATGCGCCGGGCGGCCCGTTCAGCGCGGCTTTTCGGGCAGCGTGAGCGGGGTACGCCGGCGCGTTTCCATCGCGGCGACGATCTGGTCGGCGAGGCAGGTGGCGACGAGGCCGTCCCAGGCAGTCGAGCCATCCGCGGGCGGCGTGCCGGCGCGGATGCCGTCGACCCAGGCCTGGTCCTGGATGCGGTAGGCGTCGCGGAAGCGCGGGATCCAGTTTTCCGGGAAGGCCCCCTCCTCCGCGCCGTCGCGGCGGGTGCGGATCGGTGCGGGATGCGCCATGGCGACCGTGCCCTTCGCGCAGACGGCCTCCGCATGGACGTGATAGCCATAGGCGGCGTTCATGAAGACCTCGACGGAAACGATGCTGCCGGCCTCCGTCTCGAAGACGAAAAGCGCGGGATCGCCCCCGGGGGACGGGATGACGGTGACGGCGCTGTATTCCGTCGACAGCAGCCAGCGGCAGACGTCGATCTCGTGCACCAGCGAATTGGTGACGGCCATCGCGCCGGTGAACCAGGCGGGCGCGGCGAGATTGCGGTGCTGGCAATGGAGGATGCGCACGCCGCCGAGCGCACCGCCGTCGATGGCCGCCTTCATCTCGCGATAGGCGGGATCGAAGCGGCGCATGAAGCCGGTCTGCACCAGCGGGCGGCCGGCGCGCGTCTCGGCCGCGACGATCTTCAGGCACTCCTGCGTGCTGGCGGCGAGCGGCTTTTCGCAGAGCACCGGCTTGCCGGCGGCAATCGCCGCCAACACCAGCCGCTGGTGCGTGGCGTCGGGTGAGGCGATCAGCACGGCCTCGACCGAAGGATCGGCGATGAGGGCCTCGGGGTCCGTCATCGCCCGGCCGCCATGCGCCGCCGCCTCGGCCCGCGCCGGGTCCGCGTCGGCGACGGCGGCAAGATGCGCGCCGGAGACCTCGCGGGCGATGATGCGCGCATGTTCCGCGCCCATCACGCCCGCCCCGATGACGCCGATACCGATGCTTCTCATGGCTCTTCCTCCCTCGCTCAGTCCACCGCCAGCCAGCTTCCGGCTCGGGCGGACTTGTGGATCGTCTCGACCAATGTCTGGATGCGCAGGCCCGCGCGGAAATTGAACGGCTCGGGCCTGAGGCCGGCGATCGCCTCCAGATAGCCGGCAACCTCGATGGCCTTCAGGTCGTTGAAGCCGAGCTGGTGGCCGGGCGCCACGCAGAAACGGCCATAGGGCACATGGTCCGGCCCTGCCTCGATGCGGCGGAACCCCTGCCGGCCCTTCGCATCCGCCGTCGAGTAGAAATGCAGCTCGTTGAAGCGCTCTTGCGAGAAGGCGAGCGCGCCCTTCGTGCCGTAGACCTCGAAATCGTGCTGCATCTTGCGGCCGGTGGCGATCCAGTTGCCCTCGACGGAGCCGCTCGCACCGTTCGCAAAGCGCAGGAAAGCGCGGCCGACATCGTCGGTCTCGACCGGGCGCGTGCCGCCCCTGCCGTCTGGCCGCTGCGGGATCATCGTCACGCAATCGCCCATGACGCGGGTGATCGGGCCGAGCAGATATTCGGCGGTCGCCAGCGCATGGCTGCCGATATCGGCGAGCGCCCCGCCGCCCGCCGGATCGTGCCGGAAGGTGAAGGGCGCGCCGGCATCGGCCATGTAGTCCTCGGCATGGAGGCCGCGATAGCCGCGGATCTCGCCGAGCTCGCCGCCCGCGATCATCTCCCTCGCGAGGGCGAGCATGGGATTGCAGAGATAGTTGAAGCCGACCTGCGTCTTGATCCCGGCCTTCTCCGCCGCCTCCGCCATCTCGCGCGCGTCAGCGGAAAGTGGAGCGAGCGGCTTTTCGCAATAGACGTGCTTGCCCGCGGCGATGGCGGCAAGCGCCATCTCCTTGTGCAGCGCGTTCGGCGCGGTGATGTCGATGAGGTCGATCTCCGGATCGGCGACGAGGCTGCGCCAGTCGTCGGTGGCGCGCCGGAAGCCGAGCGCGGCGCGGGCGGCCTCGGCCTGCGCCATCGTCACGTCGGCGATGGCGGTCAGTTCCACCTCGTAAGGCAGGTCGAACACCCGCGCAGCGGCGGCAAAGCCGAACACATGCGTCTTGCCCATGAAACCCGACCCGATGAGGCCAAGGCGGAGCGTCTTCTTCATTCTGCTGATCCTCGGATATGCGGCTCCTGCGGCCGGCAAATGCAATTATCTTTGCAATAATATTGAAATGTCAATATTTGTTTTGTATGACCGTCCTGCCGGGCCGGGAGCGGCCGGCACCCCGTTTTCCGCGAGCCCGGAGCCCGAACATGAAAGCCAGACTTGGCATTGCCCCCATTGCATGGTGGAACGACGACCTGCCGGAAATCAGCAGCGACATCTCGCTGGAAGGTTGCCTTGCCGAAGCCGCAGAGGCCGGCTTCACCGGCATGGAGACCGGCCGACGCTTCCCGATGGACGCGGCCGTGCTGCGCCCCATCCTCGAAAAACATGGCATCCAGGTCTGCGGCGGCTGGTTCTCCGGCCTCCTGCTCGACGGCGACATCGAGGCGGAGAAGGACCGGATCGCCGCGCAGATGGCGCTGTTCAAGGCGGTCGGCGCGCCCTGCATCGTCTATGGCGAGACGGCCGGCACCATCCAGGGCGATCGCAACGCGCCGCTCTCCACCAAGCGCCAGCTCTCCGAGGACGAGATCCGCGCCTATGGTCGCAAGATGACCGCCTTCGGCGAATGGTGTGCCGATCAGGGCATGCCGATCTCCTACCATCACCACATGGCCGCGCCAATCGAGACCGAGGAAGAGCTCGATCTCCTGATGAAGCATTCCGGCGAGGGCCTGCCGCTGCTCTTCGACGCCGGCCACATGGCCTTTGCCGGCGGTGACGTGCTGCGCGTCATCGACAAACACCACAAGCGCATCAGCCATGTCCACACCAAGGACGTCCGCCTGCCCGTCATCGCGGCCCTCGACCGCACGAAGGAAAGCTTCCTCGACGCGGTGATCAAGGGCGCCTTCACGGTTCCCGGCGACGGCAGCCTCGACTTCGAGGCCATCGTCAAGCGCCTCGCCTCCCATGGCTACGAGGGCTGGTTCGTCGTCGAGGCGGAGCAGGACCCCGCCCACAACCCGCCGCTCGACATGGCGAAGATCGGCCATAAGGAACTCCTGCGCGTCATGGCAGCCGCCGGTTACCAGGTGGTCCGCTAAGCTCCCTCCACCGTCACGGCCGGCCCTCGGTCTAAGCCCGAGAGCCGGCCATCCACGCCGGGAGGTAACGCGTGGACCCCCGGGTCCGACCCGGGGATGACGTGGGAGAACGGGGTGGGGCCGCGGCCCGAGCATTCGACAGGGCGTGCCGGACACGTCGTCCGCCACGCCTTTCCTCGTTTCAGATCGTGCCGCCGAGCGAGCTTTCCAGCAAAGCGAGCTCCTGCCCGCCCGCCATCATGTCCTGCAGGGCGGCGGCATCCACCGTGCCGCGCTCGGCCGTGCCCAGCGTCTGGCCCCGGTTGAGCACGGTGAAGCGGTCGCCGACGGCGAGCGCGTGGCGGACGTTGTGCGTGATGAAGACGACACCGATGCCCTGCTTGCGCACACGGTCGATGGTGCTGAGGACATTGGCCGTCTGGCGCACGCCGAGCGCCGAGGTGGGCTCGTCGAGGATCAGCACCTTGGCGCCGAAATAGACAGCCCGCGCAATGGCGACGGTCTGCCGCTCGCCGCCCGAGAGCGTGCCGACGGCCTGGTCAGGCCCGCGCAGGTTGATGCCCATCTTGCGCATCTCCGTCACGGTGATCTCGTCGGCCTTGGACGTATCGAAGGTCTTGAACGGCCAGATGCCCCGCTCCGGCTCGCGCCCCATCCAGAAATTGCGGCTGACGCTCATCAGCGGGATCATGGCAAGGTCCTGGTAGACCGTGGCGATGCCCGCGGCCATGGCGTCGCGCGGGCTGTGGAAAAGCGTCGGCGTGCCCTCCACCAGCACCTCGCCGTCGCTCGGCTTGTAGACCCCGGACATGATCTTGATGAAGGTCGACTTGCCGGCCCCGTTGTCGCCGAGCAGGCAATGGCACTCGCCCGGCCGGATGTCGAAGGAGACGCCGGCCAGCGCGATGACATGGCCGAAGTGCTTCTGGATGTTCCTCATCTCCACGATGGCGGTCATCAGCGTTCTCCCGTGATGATGCGGCGGATATAGGTGTTCATGATCACCGCCGTGAGCAGGATGACGCCGAGGAAGACGCGGAACAGCGAGCTTTCGGCATTGGCGAAGAACAGGCCCTGCTGCACCACGCCGAAGATGATGGCCCCGAGCGCCGCCCCGATGACGGAGCCGTAGCCGCCCGTCAGGAGCGCCCCGCCGATGACCACGCAGATGATCGCCTCGAACTCCTTGAGGAGGCCACGGTCGGCCGCCGCCGAGCCGAACTCCATCACCTGGCATGTGGCGAAGACGCAGGCGCAGAAGGCCGAGAACATGAACATCAGGATCTTCACCCGGTTGACCGGCACGCCGACATAGCGCGCGGCGAGCGGGTCGCCGCCCGAGGCGAAGATCCAGTTGCCGAACTTGGTGCGGGTGAGCAGCCAGTGGCCGAAGACGACGAGCACGATGGCCCAGACGACGAGCATCGGGACGCCGTCGATCACCGGCTGGCCGGCGCGGTTGCCGCGGGTGAAGGTGGCGATCCAGCCCGCCTCGCCCATCCAGGAAAAGAGGCCGGTCAGGATCTTGCCGCCGAAGAGCGGCGCCAGCCAGTCGCCGGCCGCCTTCTCGCCGACGCCGCCGATGATCGTCTGGCGGGTGAAGTAGACCGAGCCCCAGATCGTCAGGCCGCGCAGGATATAGAGGAAGGCGAGCGTGACGATGAAGGACGGCAGCCCCGTGCGGATGACCAGCCAGCCGTTCACCGCGCCGATGAAGACGCAGAAGACGAAGGTGGCAATGATGGAAAGCCACAACGGCACGCCGAGATGGACGGAAAGGATCGCCATCATCACACCGGAAAAGCCGATCATCGAGCCGGTGGAAAGGTCGAATTCGCCCGCGATCATCAGAAGGCAGGCGCCGACCGCGATGACCATGAACTGTGCCGAGACCACGGTCCAGTTCATCACGCCCTCGGCGGCGAACATGCCGCTGTCGCCGGCGACGATGGCGAACAGCAGGAAGACCAGGATGGTGCCGCAGATGCCGCCGAGCTCGGGCCGGATCAGCGCGCGCCGAAGCGGCGAGACGGGCTTGATGCGCTCGTCCTTCGACGCGCCGTTAATGACGTCCGTCATGAATGCATTCTCCTCCCTCGAAAATCGTTCGGGGCGCGCCGTCGACCGGCGCGCCCCGACGGACCGTCAGGTCAGCGGTACTGGCCCGCCAGCGACTCGACGAGCGCGATGTTGTCCTTGGTCACGAAGCCCGGACCCGTGAAGATCGAGTTGGCCGGGGCGACGCCGTAGCGGACATAGTTCGTCAGCACCTGGATCGGGATCGAGCCCTGGAGGAAGGGCTGCTGGTCGATGGCGAAGTTGATCGTGCCGTCCTTGATCGCCGCCGAGATCTCGGAGGAGAGGTCGAAGGTGCCGAAATAGATGTCGCCGTCGAGGCCCATCTCCTTGACCGCGCGGATCGAGGGCTCGGCCGAGTTCGGACCGAGCGTGAGGATCGCGCCGGTGTCCTTGTTGGCCGTCAGGTAGGCTTTCACCTTGTTCTGCACTTCCGACGGGTCGATACCGGAATCGACCATCTGGTTGCCGAGTTCGACGCCGATACCGTCGGCAAAGCCGCGGCAGCGCTCTACGGAGGCCGGGTTGGTGATGTAGTGGTTCACGCACACGAAGCTCTTGACGCCTGCTTCCTTGGCACGCTTGCCGGCACCGAGCCCCGCCTCGTATTCCGGCTGGCCGACATGCAGCAACGCGCCGAGCTTCTGGCTTTCCTCGACCGTGCCGGAATTGACGGTGACGACCGGAATGCCCTTGGCGACGGCGTCCTTGATCGGCCCTTCGAGCACGTTGTAGTCGGCGATGGTGACGATGATGCCGTCGACGCCGGCCGCCGAGCTCTGCTGGACGATGCGCGCCATGTCGGCAAGGTCGCCCGTCGGCGGGTTGCGGTACTCGGTCTCGACATGCATCTGCTCGTTCGTGACCTTGATGGCGTTCTTGATGACGTTGAACCAGCTGTCGCTGTCCGGTCCATGGCTGATCCAGACGAACTTCTCGCCGTCGGCATGGGCCGCGCCGGCAAGCGCGGTCGTGGCCAGAAGCGCGCCGAGCGCCAGGGATTGCAGAATCTTCTTCATATGTGACTTCCTCCCGAAGTTGGCTTCCTGTTCGCTCCCCGCCCGAAGCCTTTGCGGGTAACCCTCTGTTTCTTATTAAGTCCGCTCAGGCCGCGCGCTTGGCGCCCTGTGCATCGAGAGCGGCATCGAGCCGCGCCTGGTCCCAGCCCTCCGCGACGGCGCGGGCGAGCAGGTCCTGCTGGCTCTCCGGCGCAAGGCCGCCCAGCGGCGGGTCGGTGTCGAGATTGGTCGGGAACGGATAACCGTCCGCCGTCGCCGCGATCACCGCCCGCCGCCCCGCCGGAGAAAGAGCCGCCAGGTGCGGATAGACTGCGCGCGCCATCGCCGTGCGGTCAAGGCTTTCCATGTGGCGCGCGAAGGCGGAGGCCGTCTGGATGAGGTTGACCATGCGCACGACGTCGCTCGTGCGGTTCTCGCCGGCGGCGTGGAAGAGCGCCGGGCTGAAGAAGATGGCATCGCCCTTTTCCAGCGGAAGCTGGACGCAGTGTTCCTCGAAATAGTCGCGGAATTCCGGGCGCGTGGCGGCGATATAGCCCGGCAGGTAGCGTTGCGAATGCGGCAGCAGCTTCGTCGTGCCGCTCTCCACCGGCATGTCGCAATGGGCGACGCCCCCCTGCAGGATCAGCGTCGGGCCGGTCGCATGGATGTGGGCCGGATATTCCGCCATCTGCTCGGGCTTCATGAAGCCGAGATGGTAGTCGCGGTGCGGGGCCTGCGCCTTGCCGCCCGGTCGCACCTGGTTGACCTGGGTGGCGATCTGGTAGCCGGGGCCTAGCCAGGCGCGGCAGGCGATGTCGATCACCGGGTTGGCCATGTAACGGGCATAGACGGCGGGATCGCGCAGGCACAGCTTTTGCAGGCTGTTCCAGATGCGGTCGTTGGCGCCGGCCTTGGCGAAATGGTCGCCCGCCGCCGTGCCGGCCGCCCGCTCGTCGGCGATGATTGCGCGGAACACCTCGCTCGCCGCGTCGATGGCGCCGGGATCGGTGAAGGCACGCTTGACCACGAAGACGCCCGGCCCCTCGCCGATGACCGAGGCCCATTCCGCGGCGATGCCGTCGTCGACGGCAGCGCCGTCATAGATGGGGATGTTCTTCTCGATGGCGATCGCCGTCGGGCACATCGCCATCGTCGTCTCGGTTTCCACCTGGCGCCGGAATTGCGCAAGGTCGACAACCGTTGCAATATCATTCATCGAAATCCTCCTGTCCGATGTCCGAAGATCGTCCGACGGCAGCATCCATCGGTCCCGCACCACCCCTCCAAGGCCGCGCGGGCCGCATGCGCAGATCAAAAATTGCAGCCATCAACTGTCTGCAATATTAATTGTGAAATTTTGCCGGTGTCAACACATAAGGCATGACCGGCGCAGGTTTCCGCGCCAGCGACGGCGACGTCAGAAAATCTCGTCCTTCCGCCCCGCTTCCGCCGGTGCGAGGCCGGCGAAACCCTTGCCGAAGCGCTCGCGCACCTTGCGGGAAAAGGCCGAGACGGTGGCGTGGTCGGCCGAGCGCGCGGTGACCAACACGAATTCCACATCCTCCAGCGCCGGCAGGAGCGGCGGCGCAATCTCGCGAAGGCCCGCCGGCGCGAGGCTGCGCGGCTGGACCAGCACGCCCATCCCGGCGCGCGCCGCCGCCGTCAGGCCGCTGAGGCTCTGGCACGAACAGACGATCCGCCATTGCATCCCGCTGCGCTCCAGCGCCTCCATCAGCAGGAGGCGCGTGAGGCTCGGCGGCGGGAAGACGATCAGCGGAAGCGTCGGCTTGGCGAGCATCGCCTCGGGATCGCCGGCAAGCCATATCAGCGGCTCGCGCAGGATCGCATCGCCGCGCCGTTCGCCGATCCGCCGCTTGGCCATGACGAGGTCGAGCTCGCCGCGATCCTGCATCTCGGCGAGCGTCTTGGAGAGCGCGACGGAAAGCTGGAGGTCCACCGACGGATAATCCGCGATGAAATCCTCCAGAAGCCCCGGCAATTGCCCGCTCACGAGATCTTCCGAGATGCCGAGGCGGAAGGGGCCGCGCGGCGCGAACGTGTCGAACTGCGCGGATGCCTGCCGCTCCAGCGCCAGAAGCTGGCGGGCATGGGGAAGCAGGGCTTCGCCGTCGGCGGTGAGACGGACGGCATGGGTGTCGCGGTCGATCAGCCGCCGGCCGAGCCCGCGCTCCAGCCGCTGCAGGTGCTGGCTGACCGTCGACTGGCCGAGGCCCAGCCGCTCGGCGGAGAGCGTGAAACTGCGCGTCTGGGCCACCATGACGAAGCTGCGGAGCTGAACGAGATCAAGCATATCACGAACCTCGATAAGCGTTATCGATTGCATCGCAAATCAGGATAGCTAAACTGCAAGGCCTGTCGAGACCAACATTGCCGAAAGACATGAAGCGCCTTCTTCCCGATACGTTCACCTGGCTCCTGATCGGCGCCGTCGTCCTCGCTTCGCTGCTGCCGATCTCCGGCGTGCCGGCGCAATGGTTCTCCGTCGCCACGAATGTGGCCATCGCCCTCCTGTTCTTCCTGCACGGCGCGCGTCTTTCGACGGATGTGGTGATCGCCGGCTTCCTGCACTGGCGCCTCCAGCTCTTCATCCTCGTCATGACCTTCGCGGTCTTCCCGCTGCTCGGCCTCGGGCTCGGGCTGTTCTCGCCCTGGCTGATCGACGAGCCGATCTATCTCGGCATCCTCTTCCTGTGCGTGCTGCCCTCGACGGTGCAGTCCTCCATCGCCTTCACCTCGATTGCCGGCGGCAACGTGCCGGCCGCGATCTGCGCCGCCTCGACCTCCAACATCCTCGGCATCTTCCTGACGCCGGCCCTCGTCGCCCTGCTCTTTTCGGCGGGCGGGCATGTCGGCGTCTCCTTCGACATGGTCTGGAAGATCATGCTGCAGCTCTTCCTGCCCTTCGTCGCCGGCCAGCTTCTGCAGCCCTTCATCGGCAACTGGGTGCGCTCGAAGAAGTCGCTGCTCACCCCCTTTGACCGCGGCTCGATCCTGATGGTCGTCTATCTCGCCTTCTCCGAGGCGGTGACAGAGGGCATCTGGCACCGGCTGGCGGCGCAGGACCTCGCGCTCCTTATCCTCGTCGACTGCCTGCTGCTCGCCGCCGTGCTCGTCATCACCAGCATCGGCGGGAAGCTGCTCGGCTTCCGCCGCGAGGACGGCATCACCGCCGTCTTCTGCGGCTCCAAGAAGAGCCTTGCCAGCGGCGTGCCGATGGCGAGCGTCATCTTCGCCGGCCAGTCCATCGGCGCCATCGTCCTGCCGCTGATGCTGTTCCACCAGATCCAGCTCATGGTCTGCGCCTGGCTCGCCCGCGTCTATGCCGACCGCCGCAAGGCTGCCGAGGCCGGCGCGGCTCAGGCCGCCAGATAAAAGACCACGTCAGGAAGACTTTACGATCCGCGCCGCCCGGCGCTGGCCGATCCACGGATAGGCGCTGACGATCATGATGCCGACGAGCACACCCGCCGTGCCGATGGAAAATTCCGGCGTCAGCGGCTCGCCGAGCAGCAGGATGCCGAGGACGACGCCGAAGACCGGCGTCATGAAGGAGAAGACGCCGAGCTGCGAGGCGCGGTATTTCGTCAGCAGCCAGAACCATGTCAGGAAGCTGAGGAAGGACACGGCAAGCGCCTGAAAGGCGATGTTGAGCAGCAGCGGCCGCGCGGGAACGAAGGCCGCCTCGCCGCCGGCCACGGCCGCACCCGTCAGGATGACGAAAGCGGTCGCGAGCTGGTAGAACAGCACATGGGTCGCGGGGATCGCGCTCAGCCGCGTCGTGCGGATGAGGACGGTCGTCAGGCCCCAAGCCGCGCCGCCGAGAAGCGCCAGCCCGTCGCCCCACAGCATGGCGCCTAGGCCGCCGGCCGCTTCTCCGCCGCCCTGCGGCGCGAGGAAGGCGAAGGCGATACCCGCCGCCGCGATGGCGATGCCACCCCACTGCACCGCCGCAAGCCGCTCGGACGGCAGCTTCCAGTGCAGGCCGAGGGCCGCGAAGATCGGGGCCGTATAGAGGAAGACGACGACATGGGAGGCGGAGGTATGCTTCAGGGCCTCCCCGACCATGAAGAACTCCATGGCGAACAGCAGGCCTGCGAGTGCCCCGAGCCCCGCCGTCCCGCCGAAGAACTCCATCCTCTGCCCCTTGAGCTTCACGATGGCGAGGACGCAGAGGGCCGCGATGCCGGAGCGAAGGCCGATCTGCAGCACGGGCGCGGCGAAGCCGGCAGTCGATTTCAGGCCGATGGGCTGGAGGGCCCAGATGAGGCAGATGCCGACCATGAGGCCGATGGCCGTGATGTCGATGGATTTGCGGCTGTCCAAGATCGTCGCTCCGATTGTCCGCGGCCGCAATAGCATCTGGCAGGAATGAATGATATAATGATCTCATGACAGTCGGTATCGGAATCCTGACAGGCGGCAAGCCGGACGGCATCGCGCATTTCCGCGACGTGCCCTTCCGCGATGCGCTTCCCCATCCGCTCTACTTCCGCTCGGCGCAGATGCCGGACAACGCGACCTATCCCCGGCACAGCCACCCATGGGGCGAGTTCGTCTATTCCTATAGCGGCATGATGGAGGTGAGCCTCAACGACGCGCATTACCTCGCCCCGCCGCAATATGCCGTGTGGCTGCCGCCCGATGTCGAGCATCGCGGCCTCAACCGACACGCTGCCGTGCATTGCTCGCTCTATGTCGCGCCGGCCCTCTGCGCCGCCCTGCCGCGGGAAACCACGGCACTGGAGGTCAGCCCCCTGCTGCGCGCGATGCTGGAACACCTGCGCGAGGAGGGCGATGCGGACCACGGCTCGCCCGCGCATCTGCGCTTCCTGGAAGTGGTCGTCGATCTGGTGGCCGCCGCACCGAAGGTCGGGACCTATCTGCCCTGGTCCACCGACCCGGTCCTCGAGCGGGTGCTCGCCCATCTCCAGAAGGACCCGGCCGACAACCGCTCCCTCGCCGAACATGCGCGGCTCGCCGGCACCGCCGAGCGGACGCTGATCCGCCGCTGCCTGCGCGACCTCGGCATGCCGTTTGCCGAATGGAAGCAGCGGCTGCGCGTCGTCAAGGCCATGCCGATGCTGGAGGCGGGCGAGACGGTGGAGTGCATTTCCGCGGCGCTGGGCTATAGCAACGCCTCCTCCTTCATCGCCATGTTCAAGCGGATGACGGGGATGACGCCGGACGATTACCGGGCCTCTGCCCGCTGAACGGCCGCCTGCCTCAAAGCCCGTCACGAACCGCCTGTTTTTTGTGCAAACCGCTTCTTCCATACGCGTCCTCGCGCCATTGCGGTTTCGCGCGGGCGGAAAGAAGCGCTTTTTCCGGGCCTTCCGTCACCAAATTTCGAACTGGCACGCTTCCTGCTTTCTCATTGGCATCGGCTGCCGGGCCGATCCCAAGGCCCGGCGTCCCGGCAAACCAGCGTGACGTGAGAGAACGAAATGACCAAGTACAAGCTCGAATATATCTGGCTCGATGGCTACAAGCCCACGCCGAATCTGCGCGGCAAGACCCTCGTCAAGGCGTTCGACGCCTTCCCGACGCTGGAAGAGCTTCCGCTCTGGGGCTTCGACGGTTCCTCGACGATGCAGGCCGAAGGCAACAGCTCCGATTGCGTGCTCAAGCCGGTCGCCTCCTATCCCGATCCGGAGCGCAAGAACGGCGTGCTCGTCCTGTGCGAAGTCATGATGCCCGACGCAAGGACGCCGCATCCGTCCAACACCCGCGCGCCGATCCTCGACGACGAAAGCGCCTGGTTCGGTTTCGAGCAGGAATATTTCTTCTTCAAGAACGGTCGCCCGCTCGGCTTCCCGGATGCCGGCTTCCCCGCGCCGCAGGGCCCCTACTATACCGGCGTCGGCTACAGCAATGTCGGCGACATCGCCCGCAAGATCGTCGAGGAGCATCTCGACATCTGCCTTGCCGCCGGCATCAACCATGAAGGCATCAATGCCGAAGTCGCCAAGGGCCAGTGGGAATTCCAGGTCTTCGGCAAGGGCTCCCGCAAGGCCGCCGACGAGATCTGGCTCGCCCGCTACCTGCTCCAGCGCCTGACCGAGAAATACGGCATCGACGTTGAATACCACTGCAAGCCGCTCGGAGACACCGACTGGAACGGCTCGGGCATGCACGCCAACTTCTCCACCAGCTACATGCGCGAGATCGGCGGCAAGGCCTATTTCGAGGACCTGATGGCCGCCTTCGCCGAAGCGCGCGCCGACCACATCGCCGTCTACGGCCCGGACAACCACATGCGCCTGACCGGCAAGCACGAGACGGCCTCGATCCATCAGTTCAGCTACGGCGTTGCCGACCGCGGCGCCTCGATCCGCGTGCCGCACAGCTTCGTCAACAACGGCTATCGCGGCTATCTCGAAGACCGCCGCCCGAACTCGCAGGGCGACCCCTACCAGATCGCCTCGCAGATTCTGAAGACGATCTCCACCGTCCCGACGGACGTGGAAAGCCGCGAAGCGGCCTGATCCTCCCGCCTACGCCTCCTGCGGCCGCCACGTCTCCGGACGCGGCGGCCTTTTCTATTCTATCAGGCCTGGTCCAGGGCCAGGGTCAGGTCGGCGATCAGGTCGTCGGGGTGCTCGATGCCGATGGACAGGCGAATGGTCGATTCGAGCACGCCGATGCGCTCGCGCACGTCGGCGGGAATGCCCGAATGGGTCATCGTCGCGGGATGGGAGGCCAGCGATTCCGTTCCACCGAGGCTGACGGCGAGCTTGAAGATCTTCAGCGCGTTGAGGAAGCGGAACGAGGCCGGCTGGCCGCCCCTGATATCGAAGGAGAAGGTCGAACCCGCGCCGCTGCACTGGGCGGCGAAGACGCGGGCCGTCGCCGAGCCCGGATCGCTGAAGGGCAAGTAGTGGATACCCTCGACCTTCGGATGGCCGCGCAGGAACTCCGCGACGGCCGCCGCATTGCCGTTCGCCCGCTCCATGCGGATCTGCAGCGTTTCGAGCGAGCGCCCGAGCATCCAGCAGGAATGCGGGTCGAGCTGCGTGCCGATGGCCCCGCGCAGTGCCTTGACCGGCTTCATGACCGCCTTCCCCCCGAGCGCCGCACCGGCAATGAGGTCGGAATGGCCGCCGACATATTTCGTCAGTGAATAGAGCGAGATATCCGCGCCATGCTCGATGGGTCGCTGGTAGACGGGGCCGAGCAGCGTGTTGTCGCAGGCGACGACCGGCCGGTGACCCTGCCGCTCGCCGATCGTCTCGGCGATGCGACGGATCATCGGGATGTCGACGAGGCTGTTGGTAGGGTTGGCCGGCGTCTCGATGAGGATGACGGAGACGCGGCCCTTCTGCATGGCCGCCTCGGCGGCGGCCGTCACCGACGCCTCGCTGACGCCGTCGGCAAAGCCCACCGCCGCAACGCCGAGATCGCGGAAGGTCCGGCCGAGCAGGGTCTCGCTGCCGCCGTAGAGCGGCTGCGAATGCAGCACCGCATCGCCTGGCCGCACGAAGGCGAGCAGCGTCGTCGCGATGGCCGACATGCCCGAGGAGAACAGCGCGCAGCTTTCCGTGCGCTCGTAGACGGCAAGGCGGTCCTCGACGATCTCGCTGTTGGGATGGTTGAAGCGGGAATAGACGAGGCCGGCGCCCCTGCCCTCCGGCGGCTCCTTGCGACCGGAAACGTAGTCGAAGAAATCGCGGCCGTCCTCGGCCGTGCGGAAGACGAAGGTGGAGGTCAGGAAGACCGGCGGCTTGACCGCGCCCTCGGAGAGCTCGGGATCGTAGCCGTAGTTCAACATCTGCGTCTCGGGATGCAGGGCGTGGTTGCCGATATGGGTTCGGGGCGGGTGCGGCGCGGTCATGGAGCTCTCCCTTGGCGGTGAAGGTCTTGACGGCAAATTATATCAAATCCCGTGGCGCATTCTTGCTATTTCCCGCGTACTGCTGTTTCTAAAAGCAACATCCTGCGGAGATTTCTGGAAAATGGCGCAGAAAATTGCCGACAGCATCGACCGCCGCATTCTGAAGGAGTTGGCCGCCGACGCCCGCATCGCCAACAACGAACTGGCCGAGCGGGTCGGCCTTTCCGCCTCGGCCTGCCTGCGCCGGCTGCGGCGGCTGGAGGAAACCGGCATCATCCGCGGCTATGCCGCCATCATCGACCCGGCGGTCGAAGGCTGGACGATGACCGCCATCGCCTCGATCCGCCTCAGCCGCCAGCACGAAGACGAGATCCGCATGTTCGAGGAGGCCGTGAAGGGCTGGGACGAAGTGATCGAATGCCAGCTCGTCACCGGCACACGGGACTATGTGCTGACCGTCATGAGCGCCGGCCTCGACCATTACGAGCGCTTCATCAAGGACAAGATCGCCAAGTTGAAATGCGTCGACACCATCGAGACCAGTTTCGTGATGAACACGATCAAGGCGCGACGGTTCTAAAGGGGGCCGACGGCTGGCAATCGATTCGAGGGCGCGAAGATGCCGCTTGGCAAAGTCCCGAAAGCGCCTCAGTCGCCATATCGGGGCCTGCCTGGGGCGTCCACGGACCTTTGAAAAGAATGATCCTCGGCTCGAGGCCGAGGATGACGGCTGTGAATGCAGGAAGGCTTGTCAAACGACAGGGGCATCTTGAAGCACCCCTGACGTTCACATCACCTTCTCGAGCTCCGGGAGGATTTCGAAGAGATCGCCGACGAGGCCGTAGTCTGCGACCTGGAAGATCGGCGCCTCCTCGTCCTTGTTGATCGCGACGATGACCTTCGAGTCCTTCATGCCGGCGAGATGCTGGATGGCGCCGGAGATGCCGCAGGCGATGTAGAGCTGCGGCGCGACCACCTTGCCCGTCTGGCCGACCTGCCAGTCGTTCGGGGCATAGCCGGCATCGACGGCGGCGCGCGAGGCGCCGACGGCCGCGCCCAGCTTGTCGGCGACCGGAAGGATGACCTCCTGGAACTTCTCCGACGAACCGAGCGCACGGCCGCCCGAGATGATGATCT